>Ga0172381_10001167_pt1 | contig 31578 bp, 35 predicted proteins | sample Leawel6488metaG_FD_119754 | JGI IMG/M metagenome (GOLD analysis project Ga0172381, IMG submission 119754) | Leachate microbial communities from a municipal landfill in Southern Ontario, Canada - Leachate well 64-88 metaG | ecosystem: Engineered > Solid waste > Landfill > Unclassified | place... | reverse complement strand
CTACAAGGCGCAAAAACAACGAGAAATAATTAAAAAATCAAAAACAATACCAAATTAAAAGAAAAAGCAAAGTTATCAACAGGCAATTTTGTTGATTGCCTTGCTTTTTCCTTTAAAGCTGATATTGGCAACAGACCCTTGGGCGGTGCCATTTTCTTTTTTAACCACGAAATGGCGGATGGGCGGCTTAATGAATTTGTGCAAAATCAAAAAGCGCTGGAAGGATTGCAAGCAGAAATTGAAAAAGTAGTTCAAGGCGCGGCGATAAGGTTTGGGTTAATTCTTCCGCAAAAATATCCGGATATTAAACCTTTGCCGCCAGCCCCAGGAGATATGAGGTATTATTGGGATTGGTATTATAGTATGAAGGCACTGGTTTTAGAGCAAGGTTAATGGCCAAGCTCTTTTTTTTGACAAAAAGTGGGATTTGCGCTATAAATTAAATGTTATCAAGATAAAATTCAAAATGCAGTTTGCCAAGGTCGCACCTCGGCGCGCTCGCCGAGGAACGACCTTTGGAATGCAAAATACAAATACAAAAATATGGCAAAGACAAAAAATACCGGCGGGACAAAGTTGGGGCGCGATCCGCGGCCGAAATATATGGGCGTTAAATTGTTTGACGGCCAGCCGGCCAAGATCGGCAGCATCATCGTGCGTCAGCGGGGCACCTCCATTATCGCCGGCAAGAATGTGAAAACCGGCAGCGACAATACCTTGTATTCCGTCGCCGAAGGCGTGGTGAAATACCGCGAAACCCGCAAGAAATGTTTCAACGGCACGCAGAGATTGGCGAAAGTGGCGGAAGTTATCGCGACCGCAAAATAAATTATTGTTTACAAAAAGCACCCTTGAATGGGTGTTTTTGTTTTGTTTAAATCCGAAGCACGAATATCGAAATCCGAAACAAGCACGAACGACCAAAATTTAAATGACCAAAACAAAAATGCTGATTGTTGTTTTGAACATTTGATATTTGAAAATTTGATATTGTTTCGATATTCGGAATTCGATATTCAAATTTATTTTTTCTCGATGCCGGCGCGGATAAATTCGCGGAAAAGCGGGTGCGGGCGCTGGGGGCGGGATTTGAATTCCGGGTGGAATTGAGATGCCATAAAGAACGGATGGTTTTTTAATTCAATGATTTCGGCCAGATTTTTTTCGGGGTTGTTGCCGGCGATAACCAAACCGTTTTTTTCCAGAATTTCCCGGTATTCGTTGTTCAGTTCGTAGCGATGGCGGTGGCGCTCGGAAATTAGTTTTGCTTTGCCATAGGCATCGTGGGCTTTTGTGCCGGATTTGAGTTCGCAATCATAGGCGCCCAGGCGCATGGTGGCGCCGAGTTTTTTGGTTTTTACCAGTTCGCGCTGTTCGGGCATCAAGTCAATCACCGGTTGCGGGGTTTTGGAATCAAACTCCGTTGAGGTGGCATTTTTCAATCCGCAAACATTGCGGGCGAATTCAATGGTGGCCAGCTGCATTCCCAGACACAACCCGAGGAACGGAATGCTGTTGACGCGGCAATATTCAATCGCGCGGATCTTGCCTTCAATTCCCCGATTGCCGAATCCGCCCGGAATGATGATGCCGTCATATTGATCCAGCTCTTTGAGGTTTTTGGCGTCCTTTTCGTAGGTTTCCGATGATAGCCAAGTGATTTCGGGTTTGCGGCCATAGAACCACGCGGCGTGTTTGACCGATTCAATTACGGAAATATAGGAATCCATCAGGGTGAATTTTCCCGATTCAAAATATTTGCCCACGATCCCGATCTTGACCGGTTTTGAGGCGGTGTGGATTGTGTCCACGAATTTTTGCCAATCGGCCAGGCCGCTTTTTTTGGGTTTCATGCGGAATTTTGCCAAAATGCGTTCTCCCAAATGTTCATTGGCGAAATTCAGGGGCACTTCATAGATGGTGGACGCGTCGGGCGCGGAAATCACGTCTTTGGGATCAACATTGCAGAAAATGGAAATCTTTTGTTTGCGCGGTTCGTCAATGGGTTGCGCGGCGCGGCCGATGATGAAATCCGGCTGGATGCCGGCGGCGTTGAGCTGTTTGGCCGCGGTTTGCACCGGCTTGGTTTTCATCTCGCCCACCATTTCGGGGATCGGCAGGTAGCCCACCAGCAAAACCAGCACATTTTTGGGATTTTGGAGTTTGAGCATTCGCGCGGCTTCCAAAAAAAGCATATTTTGATATTCGCCCACGGTGCCGCCGATTTCAATGATTACAAAATCCGCCTTGGCGGTTTTGGTGGCCAATTTGATGCGGCGAATGACTTCGTTGGGAATATCGGGCACCACTTCCACGCATTTGCCGTTATATTCCAAATTGCGTTCGCGCTGGATCACCGACAAGTAGACCCGGCCGGTGGTGGCATAGTTGGCCGCGCTTAAATTTTCGTCCAAAAATCGCTCGTAGTTGCCCACATCTTGGTCGCATTCGGTGCCGTCGTCGGTGACGAAAACCTCACCGTGCTCCACCGGGTTCATGGTGCCGGCGTCAACATTGATATAGGGATCAAATTTGGCGGCGGTAACCTTAAAGCCCTTGCTTTTCAAGATTTTGCCGATTGACGCGGTGGTGACTCCCTTGCCGATGGAGGACATCACTCCCCCGGCGACGAAAATGTATTTGACCATATTTCAAATTTAAAATTAAAAAATCAAAATGAAAAATGACAATTAAAAATGAAAAATTTCAAATTATATAATTTTACATTTTAATTTTTAACTTTGATTTTTACATTTTAAATTTATAACCGCCCCGCTTTTGGGAGCGGGGCGTTAAAATCATTGATTATTCGGATTCGGCGGAAACAATTAACTTAATTTCGGCTTCCAGATTATGCGGAAAGCTGATTTTGACTGCGTATTCTCCCAATTCCTTGATCGGCTCTTTCAGCATTACTTGTTTTTTATCAATCTCAAAATTGTTTTCTTTCATCGCTTCGGCGATTTTTTGCGCGGTGATGGATTCAAAAAGCTGGTCTTTATCGCCCACCTTGACGCTCATTGAGATTTCGTGGCCGTCCATGGTCGCGGCTTTCGCTTGAATGACTCCCAATTCAATTTCGGTGGTTTTGGCGGCAATTTCTCTTTGTGTTTGCGCCCAAATTAACGCATTCTTTGTTGCGATTTGCGCCATTTTTTTCGGAAAAAGGTGGTTTTTGGCAAATCCGTCGGCAACCTCTTTGACTTCAAATTTTTTCCCCACTTTGTCAATATCCTGTAATAATATTATCTTCATATTGGTTTTCTTAATCCGTTTTGATTATGATTTATTCTACTTTAAATTTTTGACAATTTCAATAGCTTTGTCCAATTGCGGGTCCAATCCTTTGTCTTCGTCCTCAACCGTGTTTTTTACTTCAACATCCGGGGTTAAGCCGATTTCCGAGATTTGGCTGCCGTTGGGCGTGAGCCATTTGGCGATCGTAACTTTGAGGGACGAGCCGTCTCCAAAAGGCATTAACTGTTGCACCGATCCCTTGCCGAACGATTTTTCGCCCACCAATTGAACATTTCGATCGTCGCGCAAAGCACCGGCCAAGATTTCCGAAGCCGAAGCCGAGCCCTGGTTGATGAGCACCACGGTTGGATATTTCAATAACAGCGCGGGACCATTTGATCGGTATTCCTCTCCGTCTTTGTCGCCCGCCAGTTTTTCGCGTGTTACCAGATCGTCCTTTTTCAAGAACCAGCCGGCGATATCCTGTGAAACCGTCAAATAACCGCCCGGATTGTTGCGCACATCCAGCACGATTCGCTTGGCCGGACTGTTGATGATGTCAACCGCGGCGGCTTTGAAATCGTTGCTGGCCTTTTCGGTGAACTGGTAGAGCTGGATATAGGCAATGTTGCCATCTTTGATTTCCCATTTCAGCGAGGGAACTTCAATTACCGCGCGGGTTAATTTAAAATCTTTGGTTTCTTTCCAATCTTCGCGATACAAAGTTAGCGTGACTTCGGTGCCTTTGTCGCCGCGGATCAAATCAACCGCTTCGTCGGTGGTGATGCCCGAGGCGGATTTGCCGTCAATTTTCACGATCAAGTCGCCGGCGCGGATACCCGCTTTTTTGGCGGGAGAATTTTCCAAAGGCGTAACCACTTGAAGCTGGTCTTTTTTGATGCCGATTTCCATTCCCACACCCTCAAACGCGCCCGCGGTGTCTTCCAGGAATTTTTTTGAGTCGCCGGGATTGAAAAACGAAGTGTAGGGATCTCCCAGGGAGCCAACCATTCCTTCAATCGCGCCATAAACCATTTTTTGGTGGTCAATTTTACTTTTATCCACGAAGTTTTTTTCCAATGTGCTCCAGGCCTGCCAAAAAAGCGTCATATCCGCATCGGCGGGCGGCAGGGGCGTGCAAACTGATTTGCCCGACAAATAACCGGCATAGAAAACGCCAAAAATGAATATTGCGGCCAAAAAAATTGAAAACGGTTTGCGATTTTCTTTTTCTTTCGTTTTTAGAAGATCAAAAAATTTCATAATATTTTTCGCAATTGACCTTTTCAATTTACACCATTCTTTGTTGGATGTCCAATTTGTGATATTATTCGCTTATCTTAATAAATAAAACAATGAAACCAATAATTGAGTATGGCGATTTTGAGAAATTGGATTTGCGCGCGGGCAAGGTTTTGGAAGCCGGCGAGCCGGAATGGAGCAATAAATTGATTGAGATGAAGGTTGATTTTGGCGCGGAAGTTGGCGTGCGCACGATCTTTGCCGGCATTCGCAAGTTTGTTAATTTTGCCGACCTTATCGGCAATAAATATGTTTTTATCGTCAATTTGGCCGAGCGTAAATTGGGCGAAGGCACCAGCCAAGGAATGATGCTGGTCGCCGGCGATGAAACCAATCATTTTCCGTTGCGCGTGGACGACGCGATCGCCGAAGGCGCAGGAATAAAATAAAAAATGATTCCAGGAGGCGTGGCGCCTGGAATCATCGCTATGCTGAAGCCGAATAGAATATTAATATTACGAAGATTGCAACTAATAAACAAACCAATGCAAAGGGGTGTCTGTTAATTAGACGCAGGCCTTCGGAAAGTATATCTATATCGGCATTATTTTTACTTGTATTCCGATTCATTTTCTTGTCCCCGGCGGATCGCAGTATCCATCGTTGGCGTTTCTGGCAGATCTGATTTTTGTTCGTCTGCCCTTCAATTCCTCGGCCGCATATTTTAACAACATCTAAGATACCTCGTGGAGCTTGCATTTATTTTATTTTTAAGCTCCTAATTTGACCATAACTGATGTTTGCGGTTTTTGTCAAGTTTTTTAAAAAAATTCGGGGTTTATCCCCGAATTTTGTTATAATGTTTCGCTTTGGTCCGGAGCGGCGAATTCCTTTTCTATTTCTTTGAATTCGTTTTCCAATTTGTTCAGCTTTTCTTTGCTGGATTTGATGAGCGCGGCGGCGATTTTCACTTTTTCAATGCCGGTTTCCACATCCAGTTCCTTTTGGCCGGCGAACCATTCCGAAATCTCGGCCAATTGTTTCAAGTTTTCGCTTAAAGTTTCAGTTTTCTTGTTTTGAGCCATATATTTTAATGATTTGCGAATTTATTTTACCATCGGCGATGATTAAATCCAAATTGTCGCCGAGTTTCGCGCTCCGAACGCTTTTTATTATTTTGCCGTTGATTTTGGCGATGGAATAACCCAGCTTCAATTGGCGTTCGGGATTGTGCGATTCAATGATATTTTCCAAGTATTTGATTTGTTTGCCGGCGCCGGCAAGGGCGTTTTGGATTGAAGCGATTGAATTTGCCAAAACGCCGTCAATTTTCCGGTTGATATTTTGCAGAATGTATTTGAAATTGGTTGAAATTCCGGTATATTGGCGCAATCGCGTTTGGGTTTGAGCCAAATGATTTCCATAGCCGCCGATGATCGCGATTTGATAGCGGTCAATGGCGTTGAAAATTTCCCGCCAGGACTGCGTCAACAAATTGGCCGCGGCGGTGGGCGTGGATACCGCCGCATCCGCGACCATCGCCGCGAGCGGCACATCTTTGTCATGCCCGATGGCGGCAATGACCGGCACGGGGAACATGGCGATTTCGCGCACGATGGCTTCATTGTTGAAAGCCAGCATCGCTTCCAGCGAACCGCCGCCGCGCATCACCACCAGCACGTCAATTTGGCGTTTTTTGAAAGTGTTAATTGCGGCCAAAAGGTCGCCCACGGCCAGCTGGCCTTCCACGCGCGAATCAATGAATTCAATTTGAAAACCGAATTTGCCGATATTGTTCAAAAAATCGTGGATCACCGCGCCTTGCTTGGCGGTGATGACGCCGATGCGCCGGGCGTATTTGGGAATCGGCCGTTTTTTTTCGGCCGCGAACAGGCCTTCCGATTCCAATTTTTTAAATAATTTGTCATAGGCGGCTTTGAGCGCGCCCTCGCCGGCAAGTTCAATGGAGTCGCAAATGAATGACAGCCGGCCGCTGGGCGCGTAGATCTCGCAATGTCCCGCGGCGATGATTTTCATGCCAACCTTCAATTGGACGCCAAGTATTTCATAGCGCGATTTCCAAAGCGCGCAGCTCATCACCGCCGACCCGGTTTCATCTTTCAGTGAAAAATACATATGGCCGGTGGGTCCCGGTTTGGCCTCGCTGACCTCGCCGATAATTTTCACGTTCAGGGGTTTAATCCGGCCATTAATTTGTTCCACAAACTTGGCCACGGAAAGCGGCCCGTTCTCAAACATATTCCGTTGTTTAATATCCTCAAATTCCATAGTATTGACTTTTTGTAATTTTTATGATTTGATTATCTTAGCATTAAGGGGGTATTAAATGCAATTATCCGGTTGGGAAGGGATATATGAACTTGCAACAACAGCGAGCCAGACGATTTACGATTATTTAATAATCGGTTGGCTTGGAACGGTATGGATTACTATATTAATTTGTTATTTAGGTAAATATGCACACGAAAAATTGCCTAAAAGACACCATATAGTGGAATCCGCTTTAATATATTTAGTTTCGGTAACATTAATTTGTTGCATCGTTATATTGCAAGGAGGAAACTCTGAAAATTGGATAGCTATGGCTTTTGGTTTCGGTTTCGGTGTTTTTTATATTGACAAGGTATCGATTTTTGACAAGATATCCGAGTCATTGAGGGGTTAACTTGTATAAGTTTCCCCCTTTTATTTATTATTTGGTGTTTCACATATCCATTCGACTTTGGCTTCTTTGGTGGCGATGTCGATGACGCAGATGGCTTCGCAACCTTTGCGGTAGGCCATAATGTCAATCCAGAGCGTGCCGGTGGTTTTGTTGCAAGAATGTTCGGGTTTGGCGCTGCCTTCGCGCGAACACTGGCTGGCGTCAAATATCTGCTGGGCTTCAATCATATTTATTGATTCGCCGGTGGCGGCAACGCAGGTTTCAATATTGCCGGTGGTGGTTGCCGCCGGAGCGGAAACCACGATTTGGGCGTTGCCGCTGCCTTTTGTTTTTACTTTTATGGAGCTGTTCGTCGTTGTCGCGGTCGCGGTTTTTTCTGTTTGTGAGATGGTGCCGGTGGCATTTTTTTCATCACCTATTTTTTCAAAGTTGTTTTCAGGGACAGGCAAGGATTTGGTTGGCCGGGTTTGAAAATAAATTGCTGCCGCCAAAGCAATGGCAACCAAAAGCAAAAGCGGAACGATAATAATTTTTTTCATAATATTGAAATATTAAAATTCAAAAATACAGTTTATAGAGGTCAGACCTCGGCGCGCTCGCCGAGGACTGACCTCAAATACAAATACGAATTCAGATTTCAATCAGTTTTTTTGGCGTCTTGCTTATTATGGCACATTTTCCGTTTTGTATCACGCACAGGTCTTCAATGCGGATGCCGCCCCAGCCAACATGATATAATCCGGGTTCAACCGTAAATACCATGCCGTTTTCAAATGTGCCGGTCCCGGCCGGGCTCAAATTGGGCAATTCGTGGATATCAATTCCCACGCCATGACCCAAGCCGTGCGTGAAATACCGATCCTCGCCGTGTTTTTTGAAATTTTCCACGCAATTATCAAATGCAATTTTGGGCGAAGCGCCGATTTGGCAATCGCGCAACGCTTTTTCCTGGGCTTCCAAAACAATGTTGTACATATTTATGTACTTTTGCGGCGCTTTGCCCACAAATACCATGCGCGTCATATCCGCGTCATAGTTTTTGTACCGGGCGCCGATATCAATCACCACCATCTCCCCTGTTTTGATTTTTTTGTTAGATCCCTCATAGTGCGGGTCGGCGGAATTTTTGCCGCCGGCCACGATTGGATCAAACGAGCATCCTTGCGCGCCCAAATCCTGCATAATTTCCAGAACCTTTCTTTTTAAAAATAGTTCAGTAACTTCGGGTTTGATTAATTTTAAAAGTTCGGCAAAAGTTTTATCGGTGATTTGCGCGGCTTTTTTGATCAATTTGATTTCTTCTTTGTTTTTAATTTGCCGCATTTGTTCAACCATTACGGAAACCGGAACCAATTTTTTTGCCGCGCAAGGCCTTTTTGAAAATTTCATAACGGGCGAATGATAAATCCTCGCGTTCAAACCCGATTGAGGATTTGTTGCCAACCATTTTGGCCATATTTTCCGAAATTGATTCGCCGCGCGGCGCATAAACCACATTGGCCGCCGGGATAACTCCGTTAATCCGGTTTTGATAAAAAAGCGATGAAATCAGCAGCCATTTGTTTTTCAAAATCAACAGCAAAAATCCTTTTTCCGAGTCAAAATTATTAACGCCGATCAAATAAAAGATATTGGCCGGGTTGGTAACGATCATTGCGTCCAGATTTTGATCGTTGAGGAACTTTTGCAAATTTTTAATTCTGTTTTCCATAAAATTTACTTTTTGGGTTAAATGAGGTAATTTGAATAAAAGCGAACAAGAAAATATTAACACAATAATTATGGATAACAAAGAACAAAACGACAAGAGCGAGCCGAATCTGATGTTTGAGAAAAAATTTGCGTTTGATATTTGGGACGAGGCCACTACAAAAAAAGCGTTTGATTTTTGCGAGGGTTACAAGGAATTTTTGAGTGCGGCCAAAACCGAACGCCTGGCGGTGAAGTTGGCCGAAGCCGCGGCGGTTAAAAACGGTTTCAAACGCTTGGAACATATCGGCGAAAGCAATGAAAAAGGATTCAACGCGCCGGTTTATTCCATTAACCGCGGCAAAGCCATAATTTTGGCAAAACCGGGCAAGCGGCCGGTAAAAGATGGCGTACGCATGATTTTGGCGCATATTGATTCGCCTCGTTTGGATTTAAAAGTCAAGCCGCTATACGAAAGCGAGCATATGGCATTTTTAAAAACGCATTATTACGGCGGGATTAAAAAATATCAATGGACGGCGTTGCCGCTGGCGATGTATGGCGTTGTTGTAAAGGAAGATGGCTCAAAAATAGAAATTGCCTTGGGAGATAATGCGAATGATCCGATTTTTATGATTACCGACCTGCTTCCCCACTTGGATAAATTGCAATCGGAAAAAAAACTTGACGATGCCATTCCGGCGGAGACATTGAATGTTGTCATTGGCAGTACCGGTACCAAAGTGAAAGATGATAAAGACGCAGTGAAGAAAAATTTATTGAAAATATTGAACGACAAATATGGAATTTCCGAAGAGGATTTTGTTTCCGCGGATTTGGAGTTGGTGCCGCAGGGAATGGCGCGGGATTTGGGTTTTGACCGCAGTATGATCGCGTCGTATGGCCACGATGACCGGATTTGCGCTTATCCGGCGATTGAGTCATTGTTTGGCGCCGATGATACGGAATATGCGTCTATCGCGGTATTGGTTGACAAGGAAGAGATTGGTAGCGAGGGCATAACAAGCGCAAATTCAAATTTCATTGTTGATTTTGTTAGCGAATTGCTTTATTTGGAAACCGGCGACCACGATGAAAATATTTTGCGTGATTTATTTTTTGAATCAAAAGCGATTTCCGCGGATGTGACCGTGGCTTTTGATCCGGATTATGCCGAGGTTTTTGACTCTTTGAATACGGCGCGGCTTGGTGCGGGCATTGCGGTGGAAAAATATAATGGGCACGGCGGCAAATATTATTCAAGCGAGGCGACAGCCGAATATATGGCGTTTATCCGGAAAATTTTTAATAAGGCGAATGTTAATTGGCAGACAGGCGGAATGGGAAAAGTTGATACCGGCGGCGGCGGCACGATTGCCAAATTTTTGGCATACCAAAACGTTGACGTGGTTGATGCCGGGTTGCCGATTTTATCAATGCACGCGCCGTTTGAGATTGCCAGCAAGGCGGATATATATTCGGCGTATCTGGCGTATAAGGCGTTTTTTGAAAATAAATAATTTTTTTAAATCATCGCGAAAAGAGTGCGTGGAAGGACTAAGTCCTTCCGAACTCACGGAAGGACTTAGTCCTTCCACGCGGTTAATAGCCATGAATAAAAAACAAATTATCGGTTGGATTGTTTCGGTTGTCGGTTTGCTGGTTATTGGCCAGGCGATAAATTTGTCGTTTCAATATTTCACCGCCAATCAGGATTTTCCGGCGGTGTTCAAAATTGCGGCGGTTAACCAAGATGTGGCGACCCCGGCCTCAGCGACCCAAACAACGATTGATGCCCAGGCGCAAATGCAGCAGGCCGCGAGCCAGGCGACCAATCAAGCAATCGCCGGTATGTTTCCGGTTGAAAATATCAACAAGCTGTTGAACGCGATTGTTTAGTCAATGTTTGCCACCTTTTTGGTCTACGCGGGCGCCAAGATTGCCGAGGTCGGGGTGAAAATGATCGGGTGAAAAATCATATAATCATAAAAACATTTAAACATTTAATCATTTAATCATATCAAAAAAAGCCCTTTCGGGCTTTTTTTGAATGCAATTCAATTCAATAATTTTCGGGCTTTTTTTTGGAGTTCGGCGGGTGGGGTTTTGTCAAAATTGCCCGATAAAGCGGTTTCCAATAAATGCGGATAGGTGTTGGCTTTGCGGAATATCGGGAACAAATTCGGGCTGCCGGCGAAAATCAAAGGTTCGTTTCGGCTTGCCAGTATGTTGCGCAAGGCATTATCGGCAATTTGGAAATATTTCAGCACCAAAACTTTTTCGGTTTCTTTTCCTTGTCCTTGCCCGTGAAACAATTCGCTTCGGCCGGCGGGCGCGCCGCCATGGCTTTGCAGTTTCTTTTCAAATGATTTGTCGGGCGCCATTGATTTGATGTTTTCCGGAAGATTTCGGACTTCCATTTTTTCCAATTTGCCGCAAGCGACCCGATAGAGAACCAAATTATTCTTGCTGGCTTTGAATATGAAAAAGTCGCGGCATTTTTGGATATTTTTTTGCAGACGCGCCAAGTCAAATCCTTTGCCGACATAGACCGAGTCCTTTATGGTTTCCGGCAGTTGGAAATAGCGGATAATTTGGGGCGGGGCGATGAAAACCGCCAATCCGGTGGCATTGGTTTTCCAAAAAAAATGATCTTGGGCGAGCAAAAATCCCGGTTCAACGGCCTGCCGCGCAAAAGCTTTGTCGCTGCCGCCCTCAATTATCTGCCGGGCGGCGGTTTTTAAGAGAGTTTCAAAGCGCACCTTATCTTGTTCTTTTTCTTGCGTGGTTTTTGACAACGCCATATAGATTGAAATGCAGGGCGCGCTTGCTTCTTTTTTGAGTTCATTGATATTTTCCTGCGTTGGTTCAAGTTTCATTTTTTTATTTACGATTATTTATCATTTGCGCCTTGGACGAGAGGTACAAAAGCAAATCCTTCAAACCGTTCTTCGCTGGTAATTGTTGGGCTGTTCTTGGTTATTTTTATAATGGCATTGCCTTGCGGCGCCACGATTATTCCGCCGACCTTTAATTGTTTTATCCATGTTTTGGGGATTGAAGTTGCGGCCGCCGAGGCCAGAATGCGATCATAGGGCGCTTGCGGCCAATAGCCGCGCGAACCATCACCGATGATTGTCCGGGCGATCCGCCGGTTGATGAAATTATATTTGGAAATATTGCCCTTTCCAAATATTGCCAGCGGTTCAATTCTTTCAATGGCGACCACCTTGCCGGCCGCGCCATTTTTGCCGGCGATTTGCGCCAATAAAGCCGTGGTCCATCCCGAGCCATAGCCGATATCCAGAATTTTTTGGCCCGGTTGAGGATCAAGCAATTCCAGCATAAACGCCACCACCGCGGGCTGGGAAATCGTTTGCGCGAAACCGATGGAAATCGCCTCATCCAATTCGGCAAGCATATCGCGGTTGGGCAAGTTGTTTGGCAAGAAATCCCGCCGTCTGATGGCGCGAAACGCGTCAACGATCATCCTGCTTTTTAAATAGCCCGCGTCAATTAAATTTTCAATTAAAGCCATTTTTTTGCAAAAAAACGCCGCAAGGCGTTTTTGATTAGGTGGTTAAATGATTGTTGCAATGCCATAGACATATGTTTTTACTTTGTGGGATCGTTTACCTTGCCCATAAACAGAATACTGCCGCTTTGGTTGTGCACGATGGCAAAAATAAACGGATGGTTGGCATTGAATATTTTGGGCTGGGGCGGGTTCATTGGCCCCGCGCTCAATTTCATCGCCACCCCAGTGGCCGCCGCGGCTTCGGTGCCTTCTTCGTAGACATCAATATAGGCCTTGTGGATTACGGTGCCGATATACAAACTTCTTGTTCCATCCATACCGGAAAAATCAGCACTGCTCGGATTAAAGGCGGTGGGCATTCCCATGGTTGCCAGGGTATTATTCATATTATAGGCGGTGTCAAACTTAAACTTTGGCAGAGAAACATAAACTAACTCTGAATTTAAAGATTCTTTAATGGCGTTGAATGTTGAATTATTCAGCATTTTTTCAACTATGTCCATTTTGCTTGCATTTGGCAGAATCACGATCATTGATAGATCATTTTTTTCGTAAGGTAATTCTATTGTTTGGTAATCAGAGGTTCCGGCGTATTTGAGATTATCCTGGCGGTTCATCATTGAAACCTTGGATTTTGACTGCGCGGCGGTTGAAAAATCTTTTTCCGATGTTGCCAATTTTTCAAACGGTGTCGCCCATTTGCCTTTGAAATATATTGCGTTCGTTAAAACCAGCCGCGTTGATTGATCAAGCGTCCCTTTCGCGAATAATTCGGGAATCTTATTGGCGGTTTTTTCGCTTACCCAATTATTTATGGTTTGGCGCGAACCTTCGGTGTCGGCGATAAAATCCAAATTTGCGGCATTACCGCCGTAATAGGTTTCAATGGTTTTTAAATAATTAATGTCAAACGGATATGATTTTTGCGCCCAAAGCGCGTTGGCGGTGGAAAGTTGGTAGGTGACGTTTTGCGGGTTGATTTCGGAATACAGCTTGGCAAAGGAGCCGATGCGTGTTGCCGTGTCTTGCGGAAAATGGAACACTGATTGGATTTCATCGGCGGTTTTGCCGCGTGCGCCTTCATAGGTCATTTCCAGCGCCGAAGAAATGCTGTATGGCGAGAAAAATACATTATCATTGGTATTTTTGTATCGGGCATACAGTTCAAACGCAAATTGGTTGGCCGCGCTGACCGTTTGGGATGAGTCCGCGGCGGTTGCATATTGCTTGAATTCCACGGGTGTCTCAACTGTTGTGGTGGAATTGCCGTCCGGCAAATCGGTTTTTTTCGGACTCTCAACGATTGTATGGTTTTGGCTATCTGCGGTGGAGCTTGCCGGGGTTTGATTTTCAATTATTGGATTTTCAACTGTTTGGGTTGGCTGGTTTTGCAACGCAAACGATTGATAAACATAATAACCCGCCGCCAAAACCGCGGCAATAACCATTGCAACGATTGATATTATTATCACCGCCGTACCTCCTTTTTGGTTTGTTTTCATAATTTGTTGATTTGCTCCATTATACCACAAAATTACATTGTCAATTACCACCCCCCGCCGCTCCCGCCCCCGCCGCCTCCGCCGGAAAATCCGGACCCGCCCGCACCCGAAGGTGATCCGATATTTGAAGCAATGCCGGCCGAAATTGAATTTATTTGGGAGTTGAAACTATCGGCATCAAATCCGCGGGCGAAATTGCCGACATACCAAATCGGATTGTAATTGGTAAAATAATCTTTGCCGTAGATTTCTTCCATTTTTTTGATCCAAAGTTTGGTCATACCAAAAACCATTGCGTAGGGCAAAAACTTTTCAAAGATATTTTCTTTTTCATTGAATTGCGCGCGGTATTTCTCGGCGGTTTCCATATATAGCTTGAATCCTTTAATGCGCCAGTTTAATTCCGCGCCTTTGGGGGTGCGCTTGGGCATCAATAAGCCAAAACCCAACGCAGTCGCGGCCGACAGTCCCAGCGCGGCAATGATATTTAAATTTCCCGTTCCGATATTCGCAAACATAATAAACATTAAAATTACCGCCAAAAATAAGAGTACGGTTTTAAGCGTTAACCCGCTTTGGTAGATTAAATTTTTGTTTTTTAACGATTCAATGGCCGCGTTTTTAATGTCGGGCAGGTCTTTGTAAAAACAATTTTTCAGATCCGCGAGCAAAATTTCTTGGCTTGATCCGAATATTCTTTCAACCAGCATTGCTTCCACCCCAACCGGAGCGAATTGAATGTCGCCGCTTTGCGCTTTTTTGAGATTGAAATCGGATTTTCCGAAAATTCCTTGTTTGCCAATATCTTGAATTACGATAAATTTTTTAACCGCCAGATCAACAATCGCCGCGGAAATAAATTTATCATCAAACCCGCCATTGCGTGCTATCATTCCCATTTCCATGGGTGTTAAATTTTCCGGAATTTCAAATTCGGGAACGATGGTTTTATTAACCACCGGATCTTTGCCGTATTTGTTCCAAATGGAAAAACTGAAGATAAATATCAGCAAAGGGATTAAAAACCACAAATAGTTGCCATAAAGTTCAAAAAAACCGGGGTTATAAGGTGTGATTATATTTTTGGGAAAAGTTATTGATGCGGTAATGCCTTGCCGGGTTGGTATTGTTTGTTTGGAGGATATTTGTAAAGTATTTGCATTTATCCATTCATAATCTGCCAACTTGTTTCCATTTTGGCCCAAATCGCCGCTATATAAATAAACATTGCTATTTGCCTGATAAATTCCGGCCGGAAAAATAATATTGGCGCTAAAATTATCAATTTCAATATCCCAAAAATTTCCCGATAAATTCCAGTAAAGTTCGTCAAAGTCGGCATTGCCGGAACGGACGGCATTTTTAACCAAATAGGTGATTTTATAAAAATTTTCGCCGGTGACGGTTTTTTCGGCATCGCCGATCTTCCAGGTGATAGTGTGATTGAAGTTATCCGTGGTTTCGGAGTAATGAATTTTATTGCCTTCAAAGTCGGTGATGCCGATCAGCGTTGTCGGCGTTTTTATCGTTCCTTGGCCGGTTTTTGATTGGGTCGGCACAACGCGAAAAATTCCATGCTTATCCGGCAAATTTCCGCAATCGGCAATAATTTTTTCCTCAATTAAAAGCGATGAATCGGCGTTGACCGTGATTGTTGATTGGAAATCTTTGATATACCAATCGGTAATTTGGTTTATATCTTTTGCTATCGCCGAAAAAGGACATAAAACAAACATTTCGGCAACAATCATCACATAAGCCGCAAGATATTTTTTCATAATAGTTTTTTGCGGGGGTCCAACCCCCGCAACCTTCGTAATCATATTTTTGATTTTGTTTTGTTGTTTGGCCTATTCCATTGTTAACTTTCCCAAAAATTCGCGAATGCTGCGGGTGATCAATGCGTCGCGGCAAAATTCTTTGTAATTTTGCAAATTAGATAGAGTTTCGGGAAAACTGCTTCTGTCAATAATTCCCAAATTGCGCAAACCAAACGATTCTCCCAAACTGCAAAACGGGTAATCAAGCGCGAATTGAAATGCCTCATCAAAATGATTGATTGCGTTTAAAATGCCGCCTTCAAACAGTTCAAATGGGTTAAATACCTGAATGTATGTGTCCAAATATTGAAAATATCTTTCATCTTTGATTGTTTTGCCGCGATATTTTCCTTGGAATATTTTGCCAGTTTCATGACTCTTTGTGTTTCTGTAAACGGTATAGCCGGCACCAATTTTTTTCATGAATTTGCTGATTCCTCCGGGTAGTATTTCTTTTAAAAATAAATGAAAATGGTTCGGCGATAAATCATAAGATATTATTTGGGTTAGCGGTTGCCGTTTTCCCCATTCTTGCCGCCATTCAAAGGTGTTGCGTCCGTCAAGATAAGCATTTTTCGGGTCAAGATTGCGGGGGTCTAACCCCCGCAATCTTTGCAGGATTTCTTTTTGCTCGTAGACCAAATCCGTTAAACATTTTGCGAACTCTTCAATATTTCTTTGGTCATTGAAAAATCTTAAACACCACAAAAAACGCCAAGAATCGGATTTGTCCAAAAATACCGGCGTCTTTTTGTTGCCTCGGTTGTATACATGAATATAATCGCCAACAGTGAACGGCTCAACTCTAATGGTGCTCATTTTGTGTTTGTTTATTGTTGCGGGGGTCCAACCCCCGCAATTTAAGCTTGCTTATTTCCGGGGGTTGGACCCCCGCAAATTTTCTCTTCAAATTTATTATTGATATTATTTTAACAAAAAAAAGCGTTTTAGGCGATAAAGCGCTTTAAACAATGTAAAGTAATAAAAAGGAGGAAAAATTTAAATGTTATTCAATGAAGCCGCCGGCTTGGAGGGTCCAGAGGTGTTTGTAGAGGCCGCGGGGTTTGCGGATTAGGGATTGGTGGGTGCCTTGTTCAGCGATTTTGCCTTCGCGCATCACCACCACTCTGTCCATTTTGCGGATGGTGGAAAGCCGGTGCGCAATGGCGATGGTGGTGCGGTTTTGCATCAAAATATCCAAGGCCTCTTGGATTAATTTTTCGGATTCGGAATCCAAAGACGAGGTGGCTTCGTCCAAAACCAATATCGGCGCGTTTTTTAAAATCGCGCGCGCGATGGCCACGCGCTGGCGCTCGCCGCCGGAAAGCTTTACGCCGCGCTCGCCCACCAGGGTTTCGTAGGCCAGCGGCATGGCTTGAACGAATTCGTCGCAATGCGCCAGTTTGGCGGCAGTAACGACTTCTTCGTCGGAAGCGTTGGGCCGGCCGTAGCGGATATTTTCCATAATTGACCGGTGGAACAGCGTCGGGTCTTGCGGCACCAAGCTGATGTTTTGCCGCAAGCTTTCCTGGGCAATTTTTTGAATATTCTGGCCGTCAATGAAAATCGCGCCCGAAGACGGGTCAAACAGGCGCAATAATAATCCGGTGAGCGTGGTTTTGCCCGTGCCCGACGGCCCCACCAGCGCCACTTTTTCGCCGGCTTCAATTGCCAGGTTCATATTGTCTAAAACATTGCGGGTTTCGTTGAAAGAAAAAACCACATCTTTGAATTCAATTTTACCCGAAACCTCGGGCAAGTCCTTGGCACCGGGAATATCGCGGATATCCAGCGGCAAAGCCATTATCTCCACCATCTCCTTTGAGTCGGCCAGCCCTTGATAAATGCCGCGGAACATGCGGTTTATCGCCCATAGATGATAGGAGATTCCAATAATATAAGTTTGCAATAGAACGAAGGTGCCGATGGCGGCTTGGCCGTTTTGCCATAAATGTATTGTGTAATAAAATGCCACAAATTCAACCAAATAGATCAAAAAATCTTGTATTACGCTGGACCAATTTCCGAGTTTCCATGTCAGCGATGTTTTTTTCGCTTGGTCATCGGAAACATTTTTAAAATTTTTAATTTCACGCCGGTAGCCATTAAATAATTTAATGGAAATGTAATTAATAATATTGTCCGAGAGCAATCCAACGGTGGCGGTATCGGCGGTGGCGCGGGCGACATCGTATTTAACTTTCCATCGCGAAAAAAAGAAATTGGCAATTATTACAAAGCCCGCCCAAGCGGCGATAATAACTGAGATCATGGGCGCGATAAATGCGGTAACAATGACCGCGCCAACGATTGCAATCGTAATCGGTATCAAGTTAAAAACCAGAATATCAAATAGTGTTTCAAATGCGTAAGAAAAACGGTTAATTCTTTGAACCAGCGCCCCGGCAAAATTGTTGACAAAAAAGTGGCGCGAATGAAGCATCAAATAATCAAACGCATTTTGTTTTAATTTAGCCATTACCCGCGCCTCGCATGAGGTATACGAAAATGCGGCAACCCCCCGCAGTATCCAATTGAACAAATGAATGACCGCGATAACAATTAAGATTTTAATTAATTCGTCGGCGGTCGTTGAAGCTTTTCCCAAAAGGTCAAAAAAATTCTTATAAAAAATGGGAACTATCAATCCGACTAATTCATAGATCGTGTAAGCGCAAACTGCAATCCAAAAAATCCTTTTGTGAGGTTTGATTCCGCGCCAGAATTCTTTGATGATCATTTTTATGGAGACCTGGGTTTCGTCTTGCATTTTTTGGATCAATAAACTTCCCCGCAATTGCGGGGGTATATTTTAATGTTAACCCTAAAATTGGTAAACGGCAAATTTTATAGATTGATGATAAAACCGGCGGCGATGCTGATGGATAAAAGTAGTGCAATTACCAGTAAAACGATTTTTTTGTTTTTTTCTTCGCGGATGAGCACCAAAACGCCCAGGCCGGCGCCGGCGCACAGTCCGGAAATTGCCGCGCCGAAATTGATAATGCCTTTGAGATATAGTTCGGTGATGGCCACCGATGCCGCACAATTTGGGATCAGGCCGATGAAGGCGGCGATTATCGGCTGGATGGAGTTATGCAAATAAAAAAATTCTTCAATTGCGGTTTGGCCGATTCGCGAGATTAAAATTCCGATTGCGGCGGCGGCAATGAAAATGAAAATAAAAATTTTTGCGGTATGGATCAGCGGATGGAAAATTATTTCTTTGAGGTTGAATTTTTTTGATTTCGCGTCGGTGTTGTGCCCGCAGCAAGCCGGGGTTTCCAATGCGGTTTCGTGGCGGTGGTTTTTATCGTCGCGTCCGGAATTGTAGGCGGCGGCGTGAGAAATGATTTTTTTATTTGTTTTTTTAAAGAAAAAATCTATCGCGTAGCCGGCGATTATGGCGATTGCCAATTTAATTATAATAAGCAACGGCAAAATGAAGTTTGCGCCAGTTTGTTGGGAAAGAATGATCGGAATGGCTTCGTCGGAAGTGGATAGATAAACCGCCAGCAACGAGCCGATGGTGATCAGCCGCTGGGTAAAAAGCGCGGTGGCGATCACCGAAAAACCGCACTGGGGAAAAATGCCGGCAATTGCGCCAATTAGCGGCCCCCATGCGCCCGCATTTCTTACTTTGGCGATGATTGCGTCGCCAAATTTGTACTCAAAAAGCTCAATTCCGACATAAATTGCCAGTAAAAGCGGCAGCATCTTTATCGTATCCAAAAAGGCGTCTGAAATTATTGCATCCATTACTCTGTTTTAAAACAAAAAACGCCATTACGCAAATATTTTGCGCCGGCGTTTTTTTGTTCGGTTTTAGCGAGCCCTAAAAACTTCCGTTTGGTTCGGCGATGGATGAATCGCTGTCCATTTCATTATCATCAGCATCCTCAATCACTCCGCCAATCTGGGTGGCGTTGTCAAACGACTGGTTGGTTATTTCAATATAACTGCCGCCGGTCAAAGTGATGGTCAGGATTTTGCCGGTTGAATTGAGCGCAACTTTGGCAGTGTATGTGCCCGAACTGTCAACTGTGCCGATATCAAAAGTGGCGATGCCCTTAATGGTGACGATGCCGCTTGCCGATACGCTCACTCCGGAATAATCGGTTGATGCGACATTGGTAATGTAATCTCCTTTAATGAGATTTGAGTTGATTGAATCCGGATTAATGGCTTCGTTAAAAACAATTTTAATAATATCGCCGATGTCAATGTATTCTTCATTTTCGCCATTGATCACATTGATTGACGATATTGCCAAGTCGCTTTCGGAGCTGTTGTCATTGTCGCCGCCGAAAGTGCCGGTGGGATCATTGATGGATGAATCGCTTTTCATTGTGTTGCCGTCAGTATCATCCACGATGCCGCCGATTTGGTCGGCATCGCTAAGGTTTTCATCTATGATTTCAATATCTTCTCCGCTATTCAAGGTGATGGTTAGAATTCTTCCGGTGGAATTTAAGGCAAGTTTTGATGTGAAAAATCCCGAGTCCTCAACTTCGCCCATATCAAAGGTGGTAATTCCTTCAACAAATACCTTTCCCGCCACGCTTACACTCACGCCTCCGGTTTCGGTGGATTCAATGCCGGTAACATAATCGCCTTTGCTTAAATCGTCGTTAATTGATTCCGGGTCAACTTCCTTGCTGAAAGCGATGGCGATGCTGTCGCCAGCATCAATGTACCCCGCATTGCCATCATCGTTGACTTTAACGGCGGTGATATATAGGCGGTCGTCTGAACTATTATCTCCGCCGCCGAAGGTTCCAGCCGGGTCGCCGATGGACGAATCGCTTTTCATTGCATTGTTATTGATGTCGGTTATGATTCCGCCGATTTGGGTGGCATCGGTAAGGTTCTCGGTGTTGATTCCGATATCGTCTCCATTGCTCAAAGTGATGGTTAGGATTCTGCCCGTAGAATTGAGTGCGATTTTGGAAGTGAAAGTTCCCGCGTTATCAACCGTGCCGGCGTCAAAAGTGGCGATTCCCTTAGCGGTTATTCTTCCGGAAGCCGACACACTTATGCCGCCGGTTTTAGTTGAGCCGACATTGGTTACATAGCTTCCTTTTTCCAACCCGGAGTTGACTGAATCGGGATCAATTTCCTTGCTGAAAGTGATGGCGATTTTGTCGCCAGCATCAATGTAGTTTTCGTTGCCGCCATCGGAAACAATGATGGCTTCAATGCCGGGATTTCCCTTGGCGCCCGATGCCAGCAAAGCGGCCAATTGTGCTTGCAGTTCCGCAATTTTTTGTTTCAAAATTTCAATTTGCGCTAAAATTTCCGCCCTTTTTGCCGCGGAAAGGCCGATTCCGGTTCCTCCAAAAAGGATTGACCGGCTGTTGCTGTCAAGGTAGCCGGTGGCGCCGATTCCGCGTGCGGCTTGGAAGCGCGCCAATGCCGCTTGCGTGCGCGAACCGAATATGGAGGTTTCGTTTCCCGGCGATCCCGGGCCGACGAGGGCAAGCGTGTAGCCGTTGTTGTTTAAAAATTGTTGCAAGCTGCGGACATCTTCGCCCACCGATCCCACGCCCAGATCGCGGCTGATTTGCGGTGCGATAATTTCGGCATTTGCGGCGCCCGCCGTCAGCAATATGCCAAAAACGGCCATAGTTGCGGCCGAAAACCCTAAAACAAACATTTTTTTGATATTCATATATTTTTTAAATTCTTAATCTTATTCTATCACAAACTGTGTCAAATTGTTACCCATTAAATTAATACAACCAAGTCGCAGCTTTATATTTCAAAATTTTGGTACATAGCGGCAACTGCAATTAATTTTTGCAATTTGAGTTTTTTAAGAAAAGGCGGTTATTTGTTTTTTGCGGGAATTTCTATCCGGCCGATATTATTATCTTTGGCAAAGGTATTGATGGCGGCGATGAATATTTTTCCGAATTGTTTGAGTTTGGTTGCGCCCACGCCGTTGATGCGGGTAAAATCAATTTCGTTGCGTGGGAAATAGCGCGCCATTTCCTGCAACGAGGCGTTGCCAAAAATTACAAACGGCGGCACCGCGGCTTTGTTGGCCAGTTCCTTGCGCAAGATCCTCAATTTTTCAAACAGTTCTTGGTTAAAGGCGATATTGCCGGTTTCAATTTCAATGCTAACGACCGGTTCGGTTTGTTTGGCGATCAGATTTGGCAATTCAAGTTTGTTGTCGCTTTGGACAAAAATCAGACCCTCGCCGGTGGCTGACAGCACCGGGTAAAGCCCGTCTTTTTTCTCCAGGTATTTAAGCTTTAGCAAATGATCAATGATTTGTAGCAATTGATCTTGGGAAAAATCGCCAACAATGCCGTAAACCGAAAGCCGGTTGTGGCGGTTGGAAATAATTTTTTGGTTTCTTTTCCCCAATAAAACTTCGGTAACATAATTCCGGCCGAAGCGGCCATGGAGCCGGACAACCGCGGAAATTATTTTTTTGGCAATGATGGTGGCGTCAAAGTTTTGCGTGCTTGCTGGCGTTGAGATTGTTGTGGGCGCGCTTTTTGCCGCACAAATGTCGCAACCTTGGCAGTTGCCGGTTTTGAGATCCTCGCCGAAATATTTTAATATATATTTTTTGCGGCAAGATCGTAATTCGGCGTAGTTCATCACCTCGCGCAATTTCGCGCTTGCCCGTTCCCGTGAATCGTCGTCTTGGATTTGGTTGATGAAATATTCGTGCTTGCGCGTGTCGGCATAGGTGTAGAACAACACGCATTCGCTGGGCAGGCCGTCGCGGCCGGCACGGCCGATTTCCTGATAATAGCCCTCCAAGGTTTTGGGGTAAGTGTAATGGACAACCAGCCGCACATCCGGCTTGTCAATGCCCATTCCAAACGCGATTGTGGCCACGATGATATTGACTTCGTCTTTGATAAAAAGCTCTTGCGTGCGGCTGCGATCTTTGGCGCCAAGACCCGCATGGTAGGCCTCGGCTTTGAATCGGTGCGCGCGCAAATCCTGGGCGATCTCTTCGGTTTCCCGGCGCGAGAAACAGTAAATGATTACCGGTTCGTTGCGGTAATTTTGCAAAAGGTTTAATAATTTTGGAAAGGCCTGTTTCTTTTCAATGACTCGCAAATGCAGATTTTCCCGGTTGAAGCTGGAAATAAATACGCGCGCGTCTTGAAGTTGCAGCTGGCGGGCGATATCTTCTCGGACTTTTTGAGTGGCGGTGGCGGTCAATGCCACCAGCGGCACGGCCGGGAAAATATCTTTGAGCGCGTTTAAATGGCGATAATCCGGGCGGAAATCATGGCCCCATTCGGAAATGCAATGGGCTTCATCCACGGCGATCAAACTGACGCTTAATTGCGATAAAAAATCGCGGAAACTGTCCAGGGCGAACCGTTCCGGCGCCACATACAAAATTTTCACTTCGTTATTTTTGATGTGGCCGAAAATTTCGGCGATTTGTTTGGGCGAAATTGATGAATTTATGAATTCCGCATTCACGCCGTTAGCTTTTAACGCGTCCACTTGGTCTTTCATCAGCGCGATCAGCGGCGAAATAACCAGCGTGAGCCCCGTGAATCTCAATGCCGGTAATTGATAGCAAAGCGATTTTCCCCCGCCGGTGGGCATCAAAACAAAAGCGTCGTTTCCCGCGACGATATGATTGACAATTTCTTCCTGCAAAGGTCGGAACTCGTCATACCCAAAATATTGTTTAAGCAATTTTTTCATAATCCGTCGGATAATAACTTCATATTACCAAAAAACCGCCCGATTGGCGATTTAAATTGCTCGGCGGCGCGGAAGGTTATTTAATCTTTGTAAAAAAAATCGGCGATTGCGATATGTTGCAATTACCGAATATTTAAACGGGGAATCTTTCCACCACCACCTTCATCAATGGCGATGTTAATGATTTTTGAGCAGTCCCCATTTCTTTTGATAGGCTGACTGGCAAATTTTCTTTCATATTCGCCCTCATCGCCCAATTTATCCATCGACATATTTATCCTCCACTTTTTTGTTCTATAAATAAATTAACAGATTGCGTGATTAAACGCAAATTTTTAACTTTAAACCTCTGATTTAAGCTTATTTTACAAAATAGTTCCAAAGAACATCTTTGGGCGGCGGGGCGATGATCGTGATTGGGGTTTTGGAGACTGGGTGGGTGAATTCAATTTTTCGGGCGTGGAGGTTGATGCCTTTGTCGGCGTTGGCGCGTTCGGCTCCATATTTTATGTCGCCTTTTATCGGGCAGCCGATTTTGGCCAGCTGGGCGCGGATTTGGTGGTGGCGGCCGGTTTGCAGGTCAATTTCCAAATAATAATATTCGTTGCCGGCGGCGATGACTTTGTAGGAAAGAATCGCTTTTTGCGAATTGGGAACTTCTTGGTCGTGGGCAATTGATTTGTTTTGGTCGGAGTTGCGCACCAGATAATGTTCAAGTGTTCCCGCATCGGTCGGCGGCTGGTTTTTCACAATCGCCCAGTAGGTTTTGCGGATTTTTCTTTCTTTAATCATTTCGTTCAATCGCGACAGCGCTTTGCCGGTGCGGGCAAACAAAACCGCGCCGCTTACCGGCCGGTCAATCCGATGCACCACGCCCAAAAAAACCGCGCCCGGCTTATTATATTTTTCCTTGATATAGGCCTTGACTTGGTTGGCCAATGTCTCATCGCCGGTAATATCCCCCTGGACAATGTCGGAAACCTGTTTGTTGACCGCAATGATATGATTATCCTCGTATAAAACTTCCATGGAAAATATAAAATTTACGGCGTCGCAAAAAATTTATTTACAACTTTGGCGATGTCGGATAGCGAATTATTGACTTTTACCAGGTAGCCGCGCGCGTTTTTGGCGCAAAGGGCTTTGATGGTTTCGGAATTGTTGATATTTGACAGAACAATCACCGCCGCGGTTTTTCCCCATTCGTCGTCCCGGAGTTTTTCCAGCATGGTTGCGCCGTCCATTTTGGGCATCACCAAATCAAGCAAGATCAAATCGGGATGATTTGCCCGGGATTTTTCCAAACCTTCCTGCCCGTCCCGGGCGGTTTGAACCAAAAAACCTTGACCTGACAGGATTTCGTCAAGCATTTTCAGTAAAAACGGGTCATCGTCAACGATTAAAATTGATTTTTTTGTTTCCATAATTTACACGATTCCCCGGGTTAGCTTGGTTTGACCGGGGCGTGCGGCCATTCCCGACCGCGGGAATGACAGGTAAAAAGTCGTGCCTTTGTTTTCCGCGGAATCAAACCAGATTTTCCAGCCCACTTGGTCGGTGATTTGCTTGATCACATACAGACCCAGGCCGCTTCCGTCCGATCGCGCCTTTTTGGCGTTGTCGGCGCGGAACATCCGGCCAAATATTTTTGCTTTTTGGGCTTCGGGAATGCCGTAACCGTTGTCGGAGACGGAAAACAAAACGGTTTGGCTATTCCCCGGCGACAAGTTAATTTTGACCGTTCCGCCGGCGGGCGTGTAGTAAAGCGCGTTTGAGATCAAATTTTGCAAAATAATTTGCACCAATTGCGGATCCGCTTGGATTTCCGCGGCGGCGGGGTCAAAATCCTGGATGATTTCCAGCCGTTTTTCTTTTATCAAAGGTTCAAATTGTTTCAGCTCTCCTTTGCAAATATCGGCGAAGGAAATTTTTGCGGGTTCAATCACGAATGTTCCCAAATCCAGACGGGAGACATTCAAAAGGTCGTTGATCAGCCCGATCGCGCTTTTATTGCGCCGGTAAATTTCCTCAATATATTCTTTTTGTTTGTCGTTCAATTGACCGGCGGTTCCCATAAGCAACGCCTCCGCGCTCCAGCTGATCGCCGTGGGCGCGTCGCGGAGCTGGTGGGAAGCCAGGGAAATAAATTCGCTTTTGGCCCGGTCAAGTTCAATTTCGTGTGAAACATCGCGCAACACCGAAACCGCGCCAAGTTTTTTGCCTTTAAAATTTATACCGGCCACGGTAACCGCTCCGGGGAATCGCGATCCGTCTTTCCGCGAGTAATAAAATGTCGCCGTATTCGTTTTTTCGCCCTTCATTACCCGCGCGATGAATCTTTCACCGGGCAAGAGCGGATTTCCTTTTTCATCCTGGCAGGGCATGATTTCGGCCAGCGGCCTTCCGATGGCTTCGTTTGCTTGCCAGCCGATCATTTGTTCAAAAACTCCGTTGATGAATTCAACCTTCCCTTCTTCATCGGTGATTACCAAGCCGTCGCCGATTGACATCAATATCGCATCGTCCTTGGCTTTTTCTTCGCCCAGCCGCGCAACGGTTTCAATTAAAACTTTTTTATTTTTTTGTAATTTCTCGGTTTGGTTTTTGAGGGTTTCTTCGGCTTTTTTGCGGTCGGTGATATCTTCCAGCGTTTCCACGGCGCCGATTATGCCGCCCTTTTTATCGCGGATCACGGCGGCGGTGAAAAACAGCCATTTTTTCATTTGCGGGAAATAATCGGTGGCTTCGTAGGCTTCGGGCACAAGTTTGGACTTGGTGTATTTCCCTTTGTACAGTTCCGGGATCAGCGCGAATTTCCGGTCAACCAAAATATCGGCCAAGCATGGCCGCTCATATGAGTAAAATGCTTTCCATTGGTTATTGGTTCCGATAATATCCTTTTCGGCGATGCCGCTGTATTTTGCGACCGCGTCGTTCCAATAGATCACCCGGTGATCGGCGCCGATCACAAATTGCGGTATCGGCGAGCCATAAATGATACCGCCAAAATCACGGCAACGCGCGAGATATTTGTCGCGGTTATTTTTCTTTTTGTCTAACCCAAAGTTAAAAAAATTTGCCATTTTTTATTCTACCATTTAAAAATTTTAATTTAAAAAGTTTATTGAAATTATTAATCCGTTATTTTTTGTAGTATTTAAAGAGAGCTTGAATACCGGCGAGGTTTTGGTTCCAGTCAATGGTTTCGTGGGTTTTGAGTTCGGCGGTGATTGCCGGGATGCCGATGGACGCGAGCCAGTCGGTGGCGTCGCCCGAAACCGCGTATTGATCAAAGGTGGGCGCGGTTGCATAGCCCGCGGCTTTCGCGTAGGCGTTCATTATCGCGGCGGTTTCCGGGAGCATATCGCCGCCGCAGGCGGAACCATAGACCGTGCCCGACTTGCTGTGCCAGAAAATGACCGCCGCCGGTTTGTTTTCCAAAATAAATTTCTTGATCGCCGCGCTTTCCGGCTCCGAAAACGCCGCGGTTCCGCCGCTCACGGTTTTGTTTTGCCAAACGCCTTGCGCCTGCCAGTGACAATCAAAATTGCGGTTGAGGTCAACATTGTTGGCGTTGAGTCGTCCGGCCGCGTTGGCGCCCGTGGGGACATCAGTGGCGGCAAACCGGCCTTCTTTGCCGATGATTTCAAACACGCCGTCGGGATTCGCGCTCGGAACCACCGTGACCGAAATATTTTCCGGAATGGATTTCGGATTTTGGGTGAGGTAGTCAATAAAATCATAGGCCAGAACCACGCTGTTCCACTCGTAGCCGCCGTGAATGCCGCCAATAAAAACCAGCCGCGTTGCGCCGGTTCCAAAGGTGTAACCTTCAATCTCGCGCTTTTCAACCGATAAGCCCAGTGTTTCGCGTTTCGGGCTCGGATTTTTTATCGCCGCGGGCATTTCCGGCGTTGTCGTGGCGGCCGGCGCGGCCGCGGGGGTTATAATTTTGGTCGGTTTTTTTGTGGATAAAAACACCAACATTGCCGTGCCAAGCGCGGCAAGACAAACAATCAAAATTACTAATTGTTTTCGGTTGAAATTCATTGTTTGGAATAGTGATCCAGAAGCGATTTGATTCCGGCCAAGTTCTTGTCGGTTTCGGTTTCGTTTGATTTGGTCAAAAGCACGCCGATTGCCGGAACATTGTTTTTGGCAAACCAGTCGGTCATATCGCCGGACACTTGGTAGGATTCAAAGTTTTTATAAGCTGTATAGCCGGAGGCCTTGGCGAAAATATCGGTGATTGTTTGCGTTTCGGCCGAAATTCCGTTGCCGCAGCTTGATGAATATACGCCGCCGCCCGCGCTGTACCAGGCCACGACCGCGGTAATTTTATGCGCCTTTGCGTAATCTCGGATGGCCGCGCTTTCCGGTTCGGAGAACGCCGCGGTTCCGCCGCTCACGATTTTGTTTTGCCAAACGCCGCTTGCCTTCCAGCCGCAATCAAAATTGCGGTTCAAATCCACGGTGCGGGCGTTAAATCTGCCCGCGGTCATCGCGGCGGTTGATGCCGAAATGTCGCTGGCTTTGAAAGCGCCAACAACGCTGACCACTTTACTTAAGCCGTCCGGATTGAGCGCTGGAATAACCGTCACTTTGATGCCGGTTGGAATCGCGTTGGGATTTGCTTTCAAATGATCCATCATCTGATAGCTCAAAAGCGCCGTGTTCCAAGCATAGCCGCCATGAATGCCGCCGACCAGCAAAATTTCCTTATTGCCGCTGCCAAAATGATAAGCCAAAATATCTCGGCTTTCCACGGATTTGCCAATCACTTCTTGCCCATTGTCGGTCGTCGTCGCTTCGGCCTCAACCGCCGGCGTGCTCACGGCCGCGGTGCTGGTGGCGACATTAACCGGCTCATTGTTTTCCGGTTCGCTTGCGACCGGCGCCGGCACATTCGGAACAACTTCATTTTGCTCCACCCCCGCGCCATTGGGGGCCATATTAAAAACAAAATACCCACCAACTCCAATAACAACAATCGCCAACGCCGCCAACAAAATAATATTTTTTTTCATATTCATTGATTATTAATCCTATAGCCACAGTATAGCATAAAACTGTTTCCGTCATTAGCGTCCAGACCATTAAAACATCATTTATTATAAAAATTGCAGAGATTAGATCTCTGCAATAATGATTTTCGCAAGGTAAAAAACGGATATTAAAATTTGAAAATGTTTTTGAAAAAATTCACGATGCCTTCCCAAAAACCGGTTTTTTTGGTTTGGGTCTCGCTGTTTTGAGAGGCGGTTTGTTCATTTTTTTTATCGTTGTTTTGGCTGTCGTTTTGTTGTTCGGATTGGACTTGGTTGGTTTCGCCGGAATTCGGTTGGGATTCGGTTTCGCCGTCGGTTTTTTTGGTTTGCTCCGGCGTTTGGCCGGTGGTAGTGGTTCCGTTGGCCGGCGGGTCGTTTTTCGCGTCCGTCCGGTTTTTGGGCATACCCTTGCTGATTGAGACGGCGGCTACCGCGGTTCCGTTGATCGCACCTTGAACCATCACGGTATCGCCGGCGGTGATGGCGGAAATCGTTGAGGCCTCTCCATTATTGGAAAAAGTCGCTTTGGAAGCGTCAACAGTGTAAATAATCTCCGCGACCGCTGCGGCGGTGTCGCCGGTATCGCCCGAGCCGTTAGCGTTTCTTTGCGGCATTGCTTTTGAAACAATTGTCAGGGTTGTTCCGCTTATCGCCGAAACCGTGCCAAAAACTCCGGGCTGTCCCTGCGGCCGTGTTTTATCCGCCGTCCCGCCGTTCGCGGGAGCGTTTGTCTGCGCTAAAACCGGTAAAACAAGAATGGATGAAACGGCCAAAATGATCCCCGATCCCGCAATCGCAATAATTTTTTTATTCATATTTGTTTTTATTTATCTGCCAGAATATCCCGCCGGCTTTGCCGCGGTGATGAATGGCTGCCCGGAGCGTAGCGAAGCGGAGCGGAGGCTATAAACAAACTTTTCCTACCGCGTAGCGTAAGCGGAGCGGAAGGAATACCTCGGGGCTCTGCCCCGGGGTAGTTTATTTGTTAGTTGCAATTACTATTACCGGTTTCCAAAAAAAATATTTCGCGGCCGTAGATTCTCAATTTAATATAACAAAATAATTTACCCTTTTGCGAGGTGGCCGGGTTGATTTGGACGAGCTGGGAATAAAAGAAAAAATCAAACAGGAAGTAACCAAAAAAAAGCCAGCTCCAAGAACTGACTCAATATCCTCGTTTGGATATAACACGGTGGATGAATTCCGCCATAATCAGCAGAACCACCACCATTGAACCAAACAGAAGATTGTCCATCTTTTTCACCCCCTATATAATATTTAAGAAGATAATAACTCAGATTAGAATTCCTGTCCACCTCATCCCCCCCCCTCTGCGCAAAAAGTATATATTTAAATACTGATTTAAATCAGTACATTTGTGGTTATTTCTTAAACTATGTTTTGCGATTATAACGCAAAATTCAACGAGGGTGGAAATGCAGAGATTAGATCTCTGTATTTTTGCTGTTGATTAACTTCAATTTTTTTTCGCGGGGCCAGGATTTGATTTCGGCTTCGCGTTTCAGAGCGAGGGATTTTGTGGGAAATTCTTCGGTGTGAACTATTTTTTCGGCTTTATGCGAAGCGGTGTAGCGCCCGCCTTTCTTGTTTTTATGCTCATTAAAACGGCGTTCCAAATCATTGGTAATGCCGGTGTAAATGCTTTGATCCGAACATTGGAGCAGATAAACAAAATACATATTTTTCAAAAAATTGCTAATTGCTTGAATTTCCGTTATATTTCTGTCGCTCATCAACTTTTTCCAGTAACGAGGGCGATATTTTCCAACGGCCTTCGTCATCGCAACGCAAACTGACGCTTTTCTGATTTAAGCGCTCAATATATCCAAACATTTTTCGGCCGTTGTTTATAAAACATACCCGGTCGCCCGCGTTAAATCGAGTCATTGCGCCGAGTTGGCGCGCCCGGCCAAAAAGATTGATCTTGGCGACAACAAGTTTGTTGAGTTCAATCAGCTGTCTTTCATTCAATTCATTCAACGCTTCGCGATATTGATCCGGTAAATTGTTTGTCATAATCGCTTCGTTAGCAAAATCTATTATAGCGAACCAGCGCTTTTTTGGGATCGCTGAATTTTATTTTGCGTATGTTGAATTTTGCCGGATCAAAATCCGAGGGTTTTTCTATGCACAGCCATTCCATCATATCTTCGTGTTCGGGACTCTTGGGATTTTTTATCGCTTCCAGCAAATCATAATATCCGCCGATTCCGCCACAATCTTCCGGTGGCGCCGCGTTTTCGCCGTCAATTATCGCCGGCGCTTTGATTTTGCCGTCATTTTTCAAAATCTTAATCAATTTGATTTCGTGCATCCAGCTATCACCAAAATCGTATTCGTAATAAACCGCCGCGTCGATTTTGCCGAGATATTCTTCAATTTTGGCTATGCGCTCATCAACCACCTTTTCGCCATCGTCATATCCCGGGCAGGGAATCGCAATCCGCGGATAAGGCGGCATTGATTCAAAAGGATTGACCGGGAAAAATTGATGCAAATGGCTGTCTTCCCAGCCAAAAACATCCTGAATCGCGACATTCAAAGCAAAAAAAGAATAATCGGCGGGCACAATTATTTCCCGCCAAATTTCCGGTTTGCAACCGATCAAGACGATTTTCAGTTGCAATAAATTCCGCGCCTCCGGACTTTTTATCGGCGATGCGGATTTTTTCGCTTCTTTCTCGCGCCATGTGTGCGTCCATCCTTTGCGAACAGGTATGTTTTTGTTTATTTTTGCCATATGCATTATTCTATGCCATTTTTATCCAAAAAATCAAGATATTCTTCGATTTCTTTGCTCCCGGGTTTGATGGTGTTGTTTTCCAAAATGCAGGGGTCCGACCCCTGCAAAATTAAAATCGATTATTATGACCAATCTTCAATGATTAGGCCTTTGCCGCTTTTTTTAACAACCAATTTTTGCTTCTCCTGCCAGCCCAACTCAATCAGGATTTTTCTGGGAATGAGCTTAGTTTTGTATTGGCTCATCTCTACGGTGCGGCTCGAACCTATTTTAACAAAATTTCCTGACTTTTGACACTCAATTTGCCCCTTCATTCACCCCTTCATTCGGTTTGTGTTAGAATGAAGGGGTAAGGCATTG
>Ga0172381_10001166_pt1 | contig 31621 bp, 49 predicted proteins | sample Leawel6488metaG_FD_119754 | JGI IMG/M metagenome (GOLD analysis project Ga0172381, IMG submission 119754) | Leachate microbial communities from a municipal landfill in Southern Ontario, Canada - Leachate well 64-88 metaG | ecosystem: Engineered > Solid waste > Landfill > Unclassified | place... | reverse complement strand
ACGCAGGTCACGCAGTTCTTCTCGCTTATCTCCAAGATAGAAAAGCCCACACGCATCAAGTCAATATATTCGTCAAAGATCACCCTGGAGAACATCCCCGTGTACAATGTAGCAGGATTCACGGGGATGCTCCTGGCTGAGAAAGTAGAGCAGTATGAGGACGGGGTGTGGCGTGAGGTATATATCAGTCGTGGATCACATGTCATCCGTCAGGAGGCCGCCCCGGGGTACTCACTATCCTTTGAGATTACACGCAAGGAGCTGCCTAACTCCTCGTCTGTCTATCAAAAGGTGCAGAAGCTATACGTCGAAGACGTGCTGTGTGACATTGATGACGGTGAGGTGATAGCCCTTACCAAGCAGACCAATGACATAGCCGAGATGCAGGACAGGCAGAGTGATTACTCAGCACAGTTCAAGATACGCAAGACCCGTGAGATGAAAGCCTTGTTTGAGTTGTCAGGCGAGGTGGGTGTGGATACTGACTTTCCATACCAGGAGCGGTCGTGCAAGCTCATCCTTGATAACCTTGAGATCATCACCGGTGGTATCATTGTCATCAACTCAGCCGATGACCAGTATTACAATACAAGTATCTACTCAGGCAATAAGAACTTCTTTAAGGAGATAGAGCCGCTGAAACTCGTTGACCTCACCCTCGCCAGCACTAACCATACATGGACCGCTAACGTACAGGCTGCCACCCATGCTTCTGACCTTGACTATGTGTACCCGCTGATGGAGCCGTCAGATGACGGTGGTATCATGCAGCCCACCGGTAACGATGCAACGGTATGGGGTGGAAGGATATGGCCATTCGTTAAGCTCAAAGCGATATGGGATGAGATCTTTCTCAATGCAGGGTTCACCTGTACGGGTGACATACTCACCGATGAGCGGTTCACAAAGGCGTTTATGCCTATCGTCAACAGGGATATATCACAGGACTGGATTAATAACTACCTCTATTCGGTCTACTGGATAGGACAGTACACCTTCCCCGCCAACACCATACTTGGGTCAGTACCGGCACCGGTTCTGCTTAATGGGGATGAGACCTTCCGTATCGGCTATTATGATCTGCCCCTTGACGGCACTTACAAGATACAGGTGGTGGTTATCGGTGGTAACTGGTGGGTGCCGTCACATCCAACGTTGACATTATATGACGCTGATGGTGCTGTAGGCACGTTCATTTATACCGGCGGTAACATACTCGGCTACTATTTCGAGATGGAATACACCGGCACGGCTGCTGATCAGTTCTGGATTCAGACGAGCCAGTACCTGTATTACTATTATTCTGTGTCTATTGTATCCATAACAGACACGTCGGTAGGGTATTCATCACCTATTGAGCCGAGGTATTACTTGCCTGACATGACGCAGACGGAGTTTATCAAGGCTATCTGTAACCTGTTTGCTCTTATCCCTGAGGCCAATGCCCGTGACAGGAGGATACACTTCTGGTCCTTCAATGATCTGTATGACAATATACCCTATGCCCGTGACTGGTCGGCGTATCTCTCTGAGAGGGATGACGAGGTGGAGTTTAAGTTCGGTGATTATGCCCGTAAGAACTACCTCAAGTTTGCCGAGAGCGATGATGTTATCAAGGGTAACGGTGACGCCATCTTTGTCGTAAATGACGCTACGTTAAAAGCTAAACAGGATGTAGTGCAGGTGCCTCTCAGTTACAGCGACGAGGTGACCATCCTCGACGATGTGACCGTTTCACGTATAGGGTTCAATAAGTACGACGCCGAGGACGTTGTCTATGAAGCAGAGAAAGAGATAGACCCACGGATAGTGTATGTATCACCGGTAACTGGCAAGAGCCTGACCTTTACCACTACCGACGGCGGTGGCACCAGCTACCCAGTTAATGACCCCAAGAAGGCTACATCCATTGAGATGAGCTTCGGCTCACAGCTGTATCACTACTCCGGCCTGTCACGTCTGCTGACTAAGACCAACCTTCGCAAGGCAAAGTTTAACCTGCCGGTGTATGAGGTGGCCGGTCTGAAGCACTACATACCTATTTACCTCAAGCAGTACAAGGCACACTTCTATGTGAACAAGGTGTCGAACTACGTGCCGGGTCAGTTATGCACCGTTGAATTAATACGAATGTGATGGATACAGAAGAGAAGAAATATATAGTCAATATTGAGAGTAATGTTGACGATTATGTCAAGCAGTTACAGGCTGCCGATAAGGCCGTAGAGGACTTCATACAGGCCAATGCTGATCTGCTGGCGTCACAGGACAAGAGCAACAAGGACTATCTCAAGGCCGCTGCTACGCTGAAGGTCTTACAGACTGAGCGTGCCAATGCTTCAAAGAATGTGCAGACAGCTATCAAGGCCAATAAGGCAGAGGCTGATTCTTACGAGAAGCTATACCGCAACTGGCAGCTGGCACAGACACAGCTCAAGCTGATGGGTGATGCCTATGTGGTCAATGAGAAGGGTGTGCGTGTCCTGTCGCAGCGTTTCATTGAGCAGAGCAAGGTTGTGGACAATGCTAAGAAAGCACTTGACGCCTTCGGCAAAGAGATCCATGACAACCGGCTGAACGTGGGTAACTATTCTGAGGCTATCAAAGGAGCTATCGGGGGGGTAGAGATGCTTCCTGGTCCACTCGGTAATGCTGTCAGCTCGGTCAAGCGGTTCGGTACTGCCATGAAGGCCCTTGCCTTGAACCCTGTTATCCTTGCTATCACGGCTATCGTGGGTGCCATTATCGGGCTGATCAAGATATTCAAGACCTCAGACGATGCTGCCACCAAGATGGAAGCACGGTTTGCTCAGATAAAGGCTGTGCTGGATGTATTGCGTCAGCGGGTGCTGGGTTTTGCAACTGCCATAGGCAACTTATTTAAGGGCAACTGGAAGGAGGCTGCACAGGGAATGAAAGACAGCTTCACGGGCATAGGTGATCAGATGCGTAATGCGACAGATGCGGCATACAAGTACGTGATTGCACTTGATGCCATCGAGGATGCTGAGAAGAACTATGTCAGTCAGTCGGCAGAGAACCGCAACAAGATAGCCAGGCTGGAGTACACCGCACAGGATAGAACAAAGAGTACAGCCGAACGTAAGAAGGCCTTACAGGAGGCTATGGCATTAGGTGAACAGGAGGTGGCGGCACAGCGTGAGTTCACCCGTCAGAAACTTGATGCCGGTATCTCTGGTCTTGCTCAGGCAAACAGGGTGACGGAACAAGAGTTGCTGGCGTATATCAAAATGACCGACAGTGAGCGTGAACTTGCTGATCAGGCCGTCAAAGATCTCTATGACCGTAATCAGGAGAAGGTTGACGGGCTTGATGAATTATACGCCCAGTATATCAATCTTGATACTCAGTATTACGAGGAGAATAAACGTAATATATCTCGTCTGTCTGGCTTTGAGGAGGAGGAGCGTAACAAGCGTGTGGAGGCGGCACGTAAGGAGATAGACACCTTCTTTGAATACTGGGAGGCACAGCGACAGGCAGAGCAAGAGTATGATGACTGGAAGCGTGATAAAGATGCGAAGGAGGCACAGGCAACTGTCGAATATATACGGGCACAACAGGAGGCTGAGGAGGAGTATAAGCAATTCCAGAAAGATAAGGAACAGATAGATGCCGAGAACCGGCTGGCCATACTTGAGGCACAGGGACAATCAGAGTTTGACATACAGCGTGAGAAGCTGGATATGCAGTACCGGGCAGAGATGGAGGCCGCCAATAAGACCGGTGCTGACAGGTTGCTCATCGAACAAAAGTGGGCTGAAGCACGGAAGAAGATAGAAGAGTATGAGGCCGAAGCAAAGATGCAGATCCTCTCAAGCTTCACGGGCAGCATAGCACAGCTGCTCGGAGAGAACACCGCCATCGGCCGTGCGGCTGCCGTGGCACAGGCAACTATTGACACCTACCTTGCAGCACAGAAGGCGTATGCCGCTAACGCCGGTATTCCCCCCGCTCCGCTGTGGGGTATTGCTGCTGCCGCTTCCGCAGTCGTGTCAGGTATTGCTACGGTCAAGAAGATTGTATCTGTCAAGTCCGGCCTGCCCGGTGACAGCGGTGGAGGCTCCGTCCCGTCAGCGACAGCCATCTCCGGATCTATCCCTGCAGCACGTATGACCGCCACAGCTACCCGTCCGTCAGTGTTGACACAGATGTCACAGCAGCAGCTGAACGCACAGGCCAACACTCCACAGCTGACGAAGGAGGACCTGGTGGATGCGTTCTCCTCCATGCCTGCACCAAGGGTGACAGTGGAGGATATCAACGCCAAGCAGAAAGAAGTACAGAAGGTACAAGTAGGAGCAACGATATGACACTCTTTGAATACATAACCCATAATATTGACACCGTAAAGACACTGGTAAGGATAGGGGTAGTGCCCTGCTCTATGATGCGTTACTTCTCTATTTACTCACGGTTCTATTACTGGACCAAGCAGGGACACTACCGGTCACACGCCGTAGCATTCACCTCACAGGAGATGAAGATCACCGAGAGAAGCGTCTACAATGTCATTGAACGGATGGAGGGCGAGGTATGATATCAGTTATTATGCCTGTTTACCTCAAGCCTTATGAGGTTGATGGCATAAAAAGTGCCTCTCACCCCGAGCGTAAGTTTGTCCGTGCCGTCGATAGCTTCATCCATCAGTCATTTGCCGACGCCGAACTGGTCATAATAGCCGACGGAGACACCACTGCAGAGCAGATTTACTACGATAATTGGACAATGAACGCCCGGATCCGGTTCAAATACATCCCTAAACAGCCTCTTTTCAGCGGTCATGTCCGGCAGGCAGGCATAGAAATGGCCCGTGGCGACCTTATCTGCTACCTTGACCATGACGATTTCTTTGGCCGTGACCATCTCAAGACCCTTGCTGAGAGCTTTGACACGACTAAATACGACTGGGGATGGTACAATGACTGGCTGATACAGGGCAAGAATGAAGGTAAATTATTATTTACCGAGCGACAGGTCCGGCCACAGCTCTATGAGATAGGGACAAGCAGCATCATTCACGAGAAAAACGTAGGCCTGGTATGGCAGGATGGTTATACCCACGACTGGAGGACCATCCAGCAACATCTGCTACATCGCCAGGGGGCAAAGTTATCCACACCGCAGTATTATGTATGTCACTTCCACCCATTCGATTATTAGACCCATGAAGATCGCTATCCTCACTCCCACACGTTCACGCCCGGCAGGACTGATGCGTCTGTACGAAAGCATACGCAAGACCATCTCCGGCAAACATCGTATAATCTTTGCCTACTATGTAGATGACGATGATGATAAGCTGGAGGAATACAAGCATCTGGTATTTACCGGGCATCCTAACATCAAGGTCGTGCCGTTTTACAGTGAGAGGCGTATAATAGCCCGTGCATTCAATCACATGGCAATGCACCTCCGGTCAAACAGAATGTACTTCATGAACGGGGCCGACGATATGGTGTTCGACACACCAGGATGGGATGAGATACTAAGCAAAAAGATAGTCGATCACCCTTACGCCCTTTACTATTTTGATGATGGGATACAGCATGAAGGTCTTGCCACCTTTGCCGTGGTCTCTCAGCACTGGATAGGAGTGCTTGGTTACTTCTTCCCCGAACACATACGCCATAACTACATCGACACATACATCTTTGACGTTGCCTGTCGTGCCGGGGTGACTGTCTATATCCCCGAGGTAAGGCTGAAGCACCTGCATTTTACCATCGACAACACTCTTTATGACAAGACGTATGACCAGTCACAACAGCACATGGCTGCTGATGCCGAGGCTTATAACAACTCATCAGGCAAACGTATTACCGAGGCAGAGATGATCAGGTATAAGGTGCAGTTATGGCTTGACGCAACAGACAAAAAGTAATGAAGCTATACTCTGTATGCCATAAAGAATTTCGCAGCGATGCAGTTGAAAGACTAACCCCTGATGAACGTAGCCATGTCATAAGCTATGTGGTCAATGAGAACTATCCAAAGGATTGGTCACGGTTCTCTGACCTTGTTAGCCAGGTCCGAGAGTATGAGCTGGAGAGATATAACCCCGTATACCAGTTGCATAAATACGCTGAGTATGGTACCGTCGCTCACATCTATCTTAACCCTTCACTTCGGGATGATCATGTAGGTATCCTGCACAGCGATATCGTCTTTGAACAGGGCAGTGTACGGGAGATGCTTGAGACCATAGACCGGCAACCGGACACGATCTTCTACAACACCTTCTTTGGTCCGGTGCTGCATCCGCAGACACTCCATCCTTTATATCTCACGCCGTCCGAGGTACGTCAACTCAGCAACTATATGGCAGACAGGATAAGGATGAACATCAATATCGAAAGGATACTGAGAGAAGGATGGATTGGGGGGATGTGTGTCGCACCGCTGGAGGTGTTCATGCGTTTTGGTGAGTTCATGGAGAAATACTGCGGGGAATTAGAGGAGATACTTGCCGATGACCGGTGGCACCTGCAGACATGGCCGGGCAAGCATACCATCTGTGGAATTATTGAAAGACTGTGGGGCTTCTATCTCGTCAGTCTTGACTATCCCGAAAAATATATGCGTATCAATCACGACGGAAATAAATACCAACATGATGGCAGATAAAAAGATAATCAGCTTTTCACTATGGGGTGACAGGCCAAAGTATGTGCAGGGTGCCATAGAGAACCTTGCCCTGCAGAAGATCCACTACCCTGACTGGAAGTGTCGCTTCTATGTTGACCACAGCGTGCCACAGGCTGCCATAGATATCTTAATGAAAGATGCCGAGGTTATGTATATGTCGGATAGTGACGGTCACTTCGGTCTGTTCTGGCGGTTCCTTCCCCTTGATGACCTGACCGTAGACCGGTTTATTGTCCGTGATACGGATTCACGGCTGAGTGCCCGTGAGGCTGATGCCGTCAAGGAATGGGAGCAATCAGGTAAGATATTCCATATCATGCGTGATCACCAGGGTCATGTCTCGGTACCGATATGCGGGGCAATGTGGGGAGCGACAAAAGAGTTCCGTCCCGGGTGCAGGGAGATTATAAACAAGTGGCTCACCGATAACAAGCACCTATACTCCATGCACGACCGTGGTAAGTTCTTTTATACAGACCAGGTATTCCTTGCCGAGTATATATGGCCATTGGTAGCTGATAAACATATAGCACATGAGAGTGTGGTCAGCTGTTACGGTGGTGACAAGAGACCTTTTCCGATAACCAATCCCGATAATATGTTTGTCGGTAAACAAATAGAATTATGAACCCAATAGCAACACATCAGCCAGTGCTTTTTGAGGCCGTCAGGCAGACAAAGGGTGCTATCCTTGAACTTGGTGCCGGTGACAGTTCAACGCCGCAGATCCATGAGATGACAGACCGCCACATACTGACCATCGATGATCAGCCTGAGTGGATTGTCAAATACAAGCATTTATTAAGTGAGCGTCACAAATTCATGTACCTACCGACAGACCAGAGTTCACTCTATTACACTATGATGCAAAAGGACTGGGGATTGGTGTTTATTGACAGCTCTACGTGGGCTATGCGTCTTGCTGCCATCATTGCCTTTAAGGACAAGCCGGAGATAGTGGTAGTCCACGACGGTAACTACGGTCGTGAGTACGGGGTCGTTTTTGGCAAGTATTTCAAATACTGGGTAGAGTATCAGCAGGGAGGGATAGACATACCCACTACCATCATAGCCAGTAATCGCATCGATGTGCGGAAGATAAAAATCAGCGACACTATTAAAATAGCTCAAAGCGAATAATGATTGTACTTATTACTCCAACGGGGGCACGCCCCGCACAGTTTGATATCTGTACGCACCTGATGAAGCAGCAGACCTACATGGGAGAGGTCATGTGGGTAATTGTGGATGACGCTTATCCGATCAGTACCGATAAGGTGACTGATGACTTCCGTGAGGGATGGACCATTGTTAAGGTTCATCCGCAGCCACGGTGGTCCACCGGCCAGAACACACAGGCACGCAATATCGCTGTTGGGGTACAGGCAATGAAAGATAGGATAGGCGAGACGGCAGAGGCTATCTTTATTATTGAGGATGATGACTACTACCGGCCGGTTTACCTTGAACGCATGATGGCACACGCAGGACATGACCTGTGGGGAGAGATGAAAACGATCTACTATAACGTGCAGCATCGCCGTCATATAACCAACGCCAATACCATCCATGCCTCGCTGTTCCAGACAGCCTTCCGTCCTGCAGCACTGCCGCACCTGATGAAGTCACTGCCGAACAAGTTTATTGACTGTGTCCTGTGGGCGACGGTGCCGGACAGGATTCTCTTCTACGAGGGCGACCTCGGCATAGGCATCAAGGGTATGCCCGGTAGGGGTGGTATCGGTGCCGGTCACTCACGGGCAATGAATATGCTACCCGACTTAGATATGAAATGGTTAAAAGCAAAAATAGGAAACGATGCAACACTCTATGAGCGATATTACCGGGATAACGGTATGCAGCAACACCGTCTCTTTAATAGAGCGGGCACTCACCAGCGTTAGGCAGTTTCATCCCGACATGAAGATCATCGTTGTTGATGGATCCACAATGAATGATCCCTGCCAGGTGTACGTGCGTACCCTGCATAATGAGAACACGCATCCTGTCATCTGTGGTCATAACATAGGCCATGGCCGTGGCATGGATCTGGCGATGCACAAGGTGCAGACAAAGTATGCTCTGATCTTCGATAGCGATATCATCATGCACAAGTCGCCCGTGGAGGCTATGCTGGCCATGATGGAGGATGACACTTATGGCGTGGGATACATCGAGCCAACCGGAGAGGATGGCTTTGAGTACGGGGCTAAGAGCGAACACAAGGGCACCAAGCCGGTGAGGTACCTGCATCCCTACTTCATGCTGATACAGGTCAGCGAATACTTCAAGTGGCCGCCATTTGTACATCACGGGGCACCCTGTTATATGACCATGACGGCCATACACCGTGCGGGTATGTCGGAGAAGATACTCAAGGAGTTCCCGGGGCTGGGTCATACGGCCGGCAAGGGATGGAACTGGAAGGGAGAGCCGAGGGAGTATATACAGCACGATACCCGTGGCACCCGTGATGAGCGTGTCAAGCATCGTAAGCCAGAGATAGAAGCAGGTTGGGTCTATGAGAATCGCCCTGATAGGACTGGGATGTTCCGTAAGCGAGTACGCTGAGGGCTTTGACCTTACCATAGGGGTCAATGACGTATGGCGTAAGGTAAAGACGGACGTGATTGTCTGTCTTGACCGGCGGTCAGCATTCTCTTCAGACCGACTACGGGTCATAGATCAGTCCAGACCGCAGGCTTTTTACTCACAGATAGTAGCGTGGGACACACGTCCTGACTTCCATAAGATAGAATTATATGCTACCTATCCTGACAGAGTTTGTAGGCTTGACGGACCAAAGTACGAAAGGAGCTTTTTTAGTCCCTTTGTAGCCATGCAGGTAGCATATAAGGAATATCATGCCACCGAGATACACGTGTTTGGGGTGGATATGACCAATCATCCGCACCTTAAAGGCAAAATGCTTGATAAAATACGTCTTCATTTCAAAAACCTGTGTAATGCCATGACTGACTGTAAAATAATAGTTTATGGTGATGGCATACTGAAAGATTGACTTCAGCAAATATGAAAGTTTACCTTCAGTAAAACAGCCACTTACAAGCGTATAACAATATATATTGCAAACAAAAATATCATGCTGATAGAAGAACAAATGGTTTACCCCGTACACATGGAGCTGAACTATGTGTTGGGGCAGGGGGAGCTTGCCGAGGCATTACGAGTGTATGCCGGTATCGGTGCCCCCGATATCGACTCTTATAAGGAGCTGATGCCGGAACAGACAATACCCGGAGGAATACCTGATAACTAACTATGAGTACACTCAGAATCTATGGTGATATAGGCGAGTTTTCGCCGGATGGGATGGAGGCCATATCTGCAAGCATGGTGGCTGACTTCCTTGAACAGACAACCGATGAGCAGATAACCGTCCGTATTAACTCACGTGGCGGTGATGTGCAGGAGGGGTGGGCCATACATGACCTGCTTGTCAACTCCGGCAAGCGTATCAAGACCATCGGTGAGGGCCGTGTTTACTCTATCGCCACAATCATCTTTCTGGCCGGTGACGAACGTGAGATGATGAAGAACGCCGACGGGCTGATCCATAACCCGTACATACCTCCTTTCACGCTGGCTGATGCTTATGAGAGCGAAGATCTGAAGAAGATAGCTGCCGAGCTGGAGCAGGAGGAGCAGAAGATACTGGCGTTCTACGTCGAGCGCACCGGGTCACCGGTTGAGACGCTCTCTGAATACATGAAGAATGACACCAAGCTATCGGCTGAAGATATGCTGAAGCTGGGGTTTGCGACGAAAGTGATTGAGCCTGTCAGGGCTTATGCTTATATGAAAACAAATTTAACACACATGAACGAGAAGGCTTTTTTTGAAAGGCTTGGCGAGGCCCTGGATGGTGCTGTCGCCAAAATCAAGAATCTGAGCCGCCTCCCACAGGTCGATCAAACACTGACCGATAAAGACGGTAACGAGTTTACTGTCGTGCGTGAGACGGGAAGCCCGGAGGTAGGCGACAAAGCCTCACCTGACGGGACGTACACACTTACCGATGGCAAAGTTATTACTGTTGCCGATGGTACTATAACCGAAGTGAAAGAGGCCGAGGCCCCTGATGAACTTGCTGACGCTAAAGAGACAATCGCAACCCTTGAGGCAAAGATCACCGAACTGGAAACTGCTCAGGCAGCTAAGGTCGAAGAGATCGCCGCTAAGGAGGCAGAGGTGACAGCTAAGGAAGCCGAAGCTGCAAAGGTAGTCTCAGAGGCACAGGCTTTGGTGACGGAACTTTCCGCTCTGAAGAACGAGTGGAAGCCCGAAGGCCGAACAAAGGTGAATACCGTTGTTGACAAGGTCGGCAGCGTGGACCTTGCAAGGGTCAAAGAAATACGTAAAAAATTAACTGAAAAATCGGAATAAAAAATGTCACAAGTATCTCCCTCGTGTGGAAACACACTCAACCTCGACAACCTTCACTTCACCGCAGACGAACTGCGTTCACTGAATGAACTCGTTGTCACGGCGGTTCTGGAATCACCGGAACTGTCACAGCTCTACACCCTCTACACGGGTATCAAGAATGACAAACGCATCGGTATCATACCCGGAACGTTTGGTCTTGTAGGCAAGGCTGCACAGTCTTGCGATCCCGTCGCTCACTGCTACGAGAATCCGGCCGTTGAAAAGACCTGGTCTCCGAAGTACCATGAAGTCATCATCGATATGTGCGTGGATGAGGTATCCGATTCACTCATGCGTCTTGCTCTCAAGTGCGGCGTTGATGTGTTCGACCTCACCAAGACTGAGATCTTTGCCTTCATACAGGACATCCTTGTGAAGGACATCAAGAAAATGATCTTCCGGTCAGCATGGTTCGGTGATGTCAATGCTACCAATGCCCCTGCAGGTGTTCTTACCCCTGGCATTGATCCCGACTTCTTCAATATCATCGATGGCTTTTGGGTACAGCTTGCTGCTATCTACGCCGCTGACACCGACCGCCTGACGGCCATGCCGGGTAACACACAGATGACAACTGCACTGCAGTTCTCCGTTGCTACCCCGATACTGACCTTCAACGCTGTCAATAGCGTGATCGATTCAGCCATCCCCGAGCTGGCACAACAGCCTGACCGCATCCTCCTTGTCACCCGCTCAGTGTTCGACCGTCTCCGCAGGTACCTGCAGACCGTTGGCACCGTATTTCAGGATTACAAGCTGATGGTTGACGGCATTGAGATGGCAACATGGGACGGCATACAGATGGTATCCCTGCCTCTGTGGGACCAGATCATAAGGTCATACTACAATGATGGCACCAAGCTGGACAACCCGCACAGGGTACTCTACACGACCAAGTCAAACCTTGCACTGGGTATGACCTGCACCTCACTGTTCGAGAATATTAACTCGTTCTACGATCCCAGGAGCCGTTACAACCGCATCGAGGCTGTTGACGCATTCGATGCTAAGATCATCGATGACCGTCTTGTTCAGGTAGGACTTTAATAACAGAGGATCATGGCTGATTGCTATCGTAAAATATCAGACTGCATCCTGAAGAACTGCTCCAACCTGGTGCAGGGAATCAAGGATAAGGCCTACTTCATCAACTATGATGACGTAGACAAGGACTCCTGTACGTTCGATCCTGACAACCCACTGCTGATGACGCAGCTGGTGTTGAAGACTATCTCTCCTCCTGCCAACGCTTACTGCGTAGAAGGGTTTAACTTCTCCAATGAGCATACCGTCGCGATGGTTAAGAAGACCTACCAGAAGGTATGGGATCATAACTTCATCTTCAGGATTTTTGACAACACCCCGGAGGATAAGCTGTGGATCAAGGAAGCCGCCGGAAGCCGCTTTATGGTTATCATCGAGAACAACTACAACAAGGACAACCTCGGACGGACTGTCTTTGAAGTTCTCGGCTGGGACTTCGGTCTTGAACTGAACGAGATCACCCGTAACACCAACGACGAGGACACCCTCGGCGGGTGGGTGCTTACCGCCGGCTGCTCGGATACCCTCAAGGAATCCCTGCCACCGATGACGTACTTTGCCACTGACATCGCGGCTACGAGGCTGGCTATTGACTCTCTTGTAGCTCCGTGCTGCGAATAAATAAGTTGGGGGAGAAACTCTCTCCCCCAACTTTTTTATGATCACACAACAGTTCGCACGGCAGTTTGTCAATGAGCCCTCGTTCCGTAACACCGAAAATAAAGAGGTCATACGCAGGGAGTATCGCAGAATGTTTGGCGGACATCTTAATGCCGGATGCAGCACGTGCTACATCGAGGCGCTGTTCAAAATCCTAAACAAAAAACAAATGGCATCAAGCAACTATATTTTAAAGAAAGGCGTGGTCCTCACCGTCTTTAGCGACGCACGCAGGACATACACATGGAAGACCATCACCGATGAAATAGCCGCACAGATACTCACAGAGTTTCCTGAGAAGAGGATCTTCTTTGATAAGATACCGGCTGCCCCTGTTGTGGAGGTTCCTGAACCGGTTATTAAGGAGCCTGCGGTTGAAGAGAAATACACCGGCCGTCCTGCCAGCGAGATCACTCATGAACTTGTTGAGAAGGTCACCAAGAAGAGTACACCTAAAAAGCGTAAGTAATGAGGGTATCGGCTGCAAAGACGGCCCCCAGGGTAGAGCGTGATGTTTGGATGAACTCCAAACAGATCAAGGCCTACGGAGCCGGCAATGACTACCCGCAGAAGGTGCTTGAGATTATCAACTCCTCCGGCACCGGCAGCACCTGCATGGATGTCTACATCAAGTTTGTAGCCGGTGGTGGCTTCACTGATCTTACCCTCAATGATACTGTCCTTAACACCAGTGGAGAGAGGGCATCAACCCTGTTACGTAAGGCAGCCAAAGACCTCAAATACTATAACGGCTTTGCTTTTCTGATTAAGTATGACGGGTTAGGGATACCGGTAGAATATTATAACATACCCTTCGAACACTGTCGTATTGAGCAGAAGGATAAGAAATACACCGGCCGCATAGCTGTCTATCCCGACTGGACCGGTCAGACCGGCAAGAGGATCAGTGAGGATGACATAAAATACATCCATCGTTATGACCCCACAAAGGCTATCGCACAGATGACAGAGGCAGGTGGGCCGGAAGCCTACCTTGGACAGGTGTATTACTTCACCGCTGATGGTGACTTTGAATATCCCGTGTCACCCTTTGACGCTGTGGTAACAGATATGCTCACTGAGGAGAGCGTGTCAACGGTCAAGCACCGCAATGCAAAGTTCAACTTTCTTCCCTCTGGCATACTGGTCCGCAAAGGTATCAAACCCCGTACGCTGGATGATGGCACCATTGACCCCAATGATAATTACAACAAGGAACAGGAGTCCAGCGCCGAGAACATCAAGCGGATGCAGGGTGACGAGAATGCCTCAAAGATATGGGTGGTGGATGTGGATGCCGACGAGGAGAAGCCGGAGTTCATTGACTTCACCGCCAAGAACTACGACCGGCAGTTTGAGCTTACTGAGAAGACCGTGCAGCAGAACATCGCCTCCATGTTCCGGATACCTCCCGTACTGCGTGGCATTGATGTCGGAGCTGGCTTTGGTGCCGAACTGGTAGGGCAGGCTTATGCCTTCATGAACTCGGTGACGGGTGATGAGAGAGCCATGCTGGAGACGGCCTTCATGGATATGCTCTCAATGTATAGGACGCAGTTTACTGATTACTCCATAGGCATACTTGAGTATGAAGGCAAGGACGCCAACATCAATGAGGCTATCCTTCCTGACCTTACAAGAAATGAGCGCAGGGCACTGATAGGCTTTGCCGAGGCAGAGGACAGTGAGGCAGAAGAAACGATACTTGCATCTGTCATCGGTGTAGGTGGTACGCAGTCAATGGTCACGATCATCACCGACCCTGTAATGTTACCAGAGCAGAAGGTTCAGCTGCTTATCAAGCTGTTTAGCTTCAGTGAAGAGGACGCACGTAAAATTATCGAAGTATGACCCCGATCACACTCGTAGAGATAACCGATCTGCAGAACTATAAGCTGGTCTGTGACAGCGTGAAGAATCACGCCTCATGGCCTATGTTCGTATGGGAGGCACAGATGCTTGATGTCAAACACTGGTTAGGTGACGGTCTGTTGAATGAACTGCTAACACAGGCCGTTACCTCGCCTCCTTCGTTCACCACAGCGAATGAGCTGCTGCTTGACGGAGGCACCTATACCTATAACAGCCGGACATATATGTTCCAAGGACTGAGGGCGTGCATCATGTATTATGCCTTTGCACGCTTTACCAATAGGACGGCATATAACTATACCGCTGCCGGGATAGTGGTCAAGGAGAGTGACTATAGCACGCCGGTATCAGACAAGGTAACACAGCGACTTGAGACAGAGGCACGGCTGACAGCTGACGCCCTCAAGTGTGAGGTGGTGACGTTTCTTAACAGGAACTCGGCAGACTACCCTTTATGGGCAGACTTCTGCAAATGTAGTACAAGATGTAATGATTTCAGATTTAGAGTCGTGGGTGATTAAAATAGCATATAAAATAAAATACAATGGATAGAAACGTAAACAAACCGTGGGTATCACAGTCGTCAGGTAACATAACAAGGGTTGTGGCTGTCGATGTGTCAAGTGCTGACTATGAGCCGGGGATGCCCTTCTTCCTCCGTGCCACTACTGCCGGTAATATTAAATACTGTCCTGTGGGTAATGAGGACAGCGAGGCCATCACGAAAGCCTTTGCCGCCTCCGACATCTTTGTTGACCCGGAGGTAGTTCGCAAGGTCTTTGCCAGTGGTACTACTGCTACCAATATTTATGCAGGATTTGGTGTCTAATCGGAGGACACGCAATGGGAATAAGAATAGGAATAGGTGGTCTTAAAATAGGCCAGGGCAGTACCGGTGTAAATTGGAGTTCCTACTGGACGACACGACTTCCTTACTTTGCTTTACCGGCTACGGGAGTGAGTTTAATGGTTGGTCAGGAGGTCACTATTTACGGTGATGCTCTTATCAATGTGCCTATTGGCAATCCTTTAGCTGTAACTTATACTTGTGACATTGGTACTCAGGTAGGGAATAATTTGGTAATTACACCGGAGGCGGGAGATGTAGGCAATCATTCATTACGGGCTGTATTCAAAAATGGCAGTTACACTATTGAGGACAAAACAATAACAATATCTGTTAATGGCGTTGCCGCCGCAGGATCAGCTAAAATAATGCTTGTCGGTGACAGCACAATGACGGGCATCGCTCCAACAAATATAGCGGCAAGGTTAAGCGCAAATTTGCCTGATAGCACACTGACGTTTGTGGGCACACAAGGGACAACTGTTTTACATGAGGGTTATGTTGGTCATACATGGAATGACATGATAACCGAAGCTCCGTGGGTAAAGACGGGATCGCTTGATATAGCAGCCTACTTTACCGACAATTCAATAGATGTTCCTGATTATATGCTCATTCGTTTAGGATTAAATGATGTATTTACTGCATCAACAATAACAGGAGACGGATTGACCGATGCTGAGTTACTTGCAATTATTAATGACGCAAAAACATTCATTGATGCTGTTCTTGCTCATGATGCTGCCATTAATATAATAGTGGCGCTACCAACGATAACTGAAAATACGGGGATCGGATGGGATGAAGATTATGATACATCTGTCTATTCTATTGATATGTTTATTGATGCAATTCACAAACTAAGAAAAGAATTATCCGATGAATTTGCAAACGGAACATACAATACAAGAGTGGATTGTAGTTATGAGAGTATTTTTCTTGATCGGGATGAGGGCTATCCTAAGACCCTGGGAGTTCATACAAATGGACTTCACCCCGATGAAAGCGGGTACATACAACTTGGAAATGGGTTGTCGCCGTCTGTAAATAATTTATTATCGTCAAAAATAGCACCCTCGGCAGTAACAGTATCGTGGGTTGACGATTATGCAAAGATTGACTTTACGGATAATACAGGAAGCGTAGCGACGCATGAGATATGGGAGAGTAAAGATGGTGGGGCTTATACGTTGGTAACAACGCTTGATGCTGCAACAGTTACATATAATAACCGTACATGGCAAAATGCTACAATGAAGTTTAGGGTTAGGGCAAAGAGCGGCTCATGGTATTCTGATTTTGCGGAGAGCGATACGCTTATCACTCCTCTTGTGTGGAAAACCGATCAATCAACGTTAACAAACGTAGTTATTAATATATTAAATATTGCAGCGGGCAAGACGGTGAACGTTAATTGGGGCGATGGTTCTAATGCCGACTATAGTGGCAACAATAGTAATATCACAAAAGGATACGGTGAGGGTAATGAGCAAGACCCGTATTACATACAACTATCGGGTGACGTAGATTCTATAATGAGATTTGAGCATTACGATCAAGTGCTGTCGTATGGTGATATTTCTAAGTGGTGTTTGCCGACTGCACTATCTAACTGTAATATTAAAAGCAATATGTTTGAAGGGGATATATCTGATTGGGTATTACCTGATGTGATAACAATTTTTTATATCCCAACTAATGCTCTTTACGAAAATAAAGTAAGCGGAGATTTATCGGGATGGGTGATGCCGAACGTGTTAACAAGATTCTATATTGCTAATCAGGAAATAACAAAGCTGCCCAGGGGGTCTTACGTTGGTCTTGATGCTACAATAGGTTTATATGCCCCGGGGTGTTTGCTGAGTCAAGAAGAAATTGACGACTTCCTTGATGATGTTGATGATTATTTTGCGACAACCACGCCGACAAAAAATATGCAGATTAAGATTAATGCAGTGGGGAACGGCATACCATCAGCCGCAGGATTGGCAAGCAAGTCGGCTATTGAAGCAAAGTTTATTGCCGCAGGATTTACGGCAACGATAACAGTTAATAGTTAGTGTAGTAGCACTCAATATAACTAAATGGGGATATTTAAGAAACAAAAGATGACAGCAGAAGAATATATCAGAGAAAAATGGGGAGAAGAATGGCTAACACATGAATGGCAGGCAGGCGATGTTATAAGCGCATTAGAGGAATATGCTGCCTTGCAGTCTGAAACGTCAGTAGATAGTGAAAATGAGTAGTTGCAAATAAAAGAAGCGATATGAAAAATGGATACAAGGCACATTTTCTCGCAGGGGCAGCCATAGCATTGATAGTCTTACTGGCCTGTCTGTTCGTAAAGAAATATATGTACGGATGGGATGCAGGAATAGCAGCTATAGCCGTAGTCGTGCTGGCCGGTGCAAAAGAGGTGATCTATGACAAGTGGCTTGGCCGTGGTACACCTGACTACTATGACTTCTTCTATGCCATCTGCGGAGGGTGGGGTATGATATTTCTGTTCAAAGGTATTGAGACATTACTGTTGTTCTTATGAAAGAGTGGTGGATAAAATACTCCGGTGTCTTAAAGACTTCTGCCGCCATCCTGGTATCAGCGGTGACAGCTTTATGGGGTGCGTTTAAGATCATTGACAAGCAGGTGGACGATAAGACCGAGCTGACACGCACAGTCACGGAGATGCACGACACCTTAAAAGACATACAGCGTTCACAGGACAGCCTCATAATCGTCGTGGATGACTTCTACGGACAGCTGACGGAGGTGCATGAGAACACCGTCAGGATGACCAACTATGTAGAGGCATTACACAAAGCCATGAAAGTAGACCTGCAGGAGAGAAAGAATGCTGATTTTGAACACTACGTAAAGATCACTACGATGATTGAGGAAGCAATTAAACAACCATACTCACCCAGTATTAAAGTAACAAAGATCGATGGCAAAGATTAAGACCTCCAAGATGATGGTGCCAGTCATGAAAGATGAGTACACCGACAAGATGTCGTTGAACCCTTATGACCAACTATTCATAAAACGGATGTTTGATCGTGAGGATGAATACATCGCTCAGATCATGTCAGAGTTTACCGTTAAGGTGGGGATGGTATTGGAGGAGAAATTACAGCCGCTCATCGACAGGCTAGATAAGATTGATAACCGACTTGATAACCATGAGAAGCGGCTGCAGGTGATAGAAGGACGCCTCGGTATCGCCTCATAAAACTGCAATACAATGAAAAAATGGATTCTTAAAGTATTGGACAAGATGTTCCATACGCCGGCCGTTGATATCGGTCTTGTATGGGGCACCTTCATAGCAACGCTGATATATACCGGCCTCGGCATGGCATTGGTGATACTTATCCTTATCCTCTTTGCCGTATGGCACATGAACCAGCCATGACCGGTTTTCTTACACATGAGCTGGTATGTCCGCACGTCTATAAGAAGTACGGCGACCGTGCCTTGCAGTTCGCTGACCCCCGTCTGTTGGCATGGATTGACTGGTTCCGCAAGGCAATAGGCAAGCCGGTAACGGCAAATACCCACGGATACAGCGGTAAGTATTCACAGCGTGGCTACCGGTGCAATATGTGTTCATTGGTGAAGGATAAGACAGCGGCAGGCATAATGTACCTGTCGGCACACACCCGCTTCCAGGCTATTGATTTTAATGTGGCTGGCATGAGCGATGAGGAGGTGAGGCAGTGGATCTATACCCGTCGTCATGAGATGCCTTGTCACATACGTGTTGAGCTGGACACTACGGGATGGACCCACGTGGATGTTGTTAACGACACTGACGCCCCGATCATATACTTCAACGGATGACACTCAGGTACGAAAACTATTATCGTCGCACACCCCGTCGGTGGAAGCAGTTTGGTGACGCCTGTCTGGCGGGGATACCCATTATCTCAGGTGCTGTCATGACCGCACCGATGGACGAGACAGTAAAGTTGTGGGTAATATTCGCCTGTAACATTACGCTGGCCATAGCCAAGATCATAACTAAATTCATAGGTGATGAAGAGATTGATCATAGCGATCCTGTGCATAATTAGCATAAGTTCATGTGCCACCCGTCAGCGGTGTTTTAATCTGTGGGGCACAGAAGTGGATACCACCTATAATGTATGGTCAGACACGACCTATTATATCATCATTCGGCCCGACACCGTCAGTGCTACGGGAACGATACATGATACGGTATGGGTCAATAACGGCACTTCCGGCGGTCACGCTTGGGTGGCGAGAGACACGATCTACCTTGAGGTATGGAATAATGACACCGTCATCGCTTATCGTGACAGCATCAAAACGGTGTACGTTGACAAGGTAGTAACGATAACAGAGCCGGCGAAGTATTCCGGCAAGCTGTGGCAATACATCATATTTGCCTCTATAATACTGGGGGGCATATTTCTGATAATGAGACGCAGATAATGGTGGTTTCTTTTCATAGTTGTTTTGGTTAGGTTGGTTGAGGGCACGGCGTGAGTTGTGCCCTTTTCTTTATGAACAGCGAATTTCAAAAAATAAGAGCGGCAAAGGTAAAGGAGGTAATGGACCGTTTGCCCCATCTGCCGTCACGCACACTGGCAAGGATTCTTTTCAGTGAATGTCCTGAGATGTTTTTATCGGTAGAGCAAGCACGCTCATCAATACGTCATCTCAGGGGAACAACAGGTGAACATCACCGCAAGCAACTTAAAGACTTGAAGTATGTACAATCCGTTTAACTTACCGGAGAGTTTTGAAGAAAGCTATGAGCATTACCATGTGCCTCCGCAGTATAAGAACTGGCTGGTCATGTCTGACCTGCATATCCCATATCATGACATAGGGGCTATCAGTGAGTGTCTGAACTACGGCATACAGAAGAAGGTTGATGCCATACTGATCAACGGGGATGCAATGGACTGCTACCTGCTCAGTAAGTTTAATCCCGATCCCCGGCAGCGGTCACTCAAGGAAGAGATAGCTGCCCTTAGTGACTTCTTTGATATCATTACAAAGATAGCACCCGTGTTTTGGAAGCTCGGCAATCATGAAGAGCGGCTTGAGCATCTGCTTATCCGCAACGCTCCCGTGTTGCTGGGCATTGAGGAGTTCCAACTCGAGAACCTACTACACACACGGGCAAAGAATATTGAGGTCATCAAAGACCAGCGGATAATCTACATCGGACATCTTCCCGTGGTTCATGGGCATGAGTTACAGATGAAGGGTGTGTCCGTTAATCCCGCCCGCTCATTGTTCCTTAAAACAAAGAAGAGTGCCCTCTGCGGCCACCTTCATCAGACATCCTCACACAACGAGCCGACCATTGATGGCAAGCTGATCAGTACCTGGTCCACCGGCCACATGGGTGATCCACACCCGAAATATGCACGCATTAATAAATGGAATCACGGATGTGCCCGTATTGAGGTGGATGGCACGGGTAACTTTGAAGTGATCAACCTGCGGTTGATAGGTAATAAGCTATTCCGATGATCAAGATCCTCCCTCCGGGCACCGATGTGACCATCACCCAGGCGGGTGCCATAGGACGCATTAGTAAGGTCATCATTGGCTATGATAGCATCACCTACGAGGTAACATACTACATTGACGGGGTGAGACAGGTGATACCCGCTGACGAGGACGAGTTACAGGTGTGTGCCAGTCAGAAGAAGGTCAGCGTGGGGTATAAGGCTACACCCTGAAATATCTTATTTAAGTTTAAGGCCATAACCTTAAATAAGCAGGTTGCTTGTGTTCTTTTTTGCCGTAAATACTTGCTTAATTTTCGGCAAACTGTCGCAAAATGTGAAATACAAAATGTGAAATACAAAATGTATCATACAAAATGTATCATACAAAATGTGTGCTTATTGTACATTTTAACGTACATTTTCGTGTGTAATATATCTTATTTAGAATCAGTCTAAATTATGGTTTTACTGAAAAATAATGTGAAATTTACTTGCATCACGTTGTTATAAATATTATATTTGTCATACCAAATTAATATAATCATGGAAGAAAAAACAACTACGGTATTAGTTGAATTGACAGCCGAATTTGACAAAAAGATAACATTGATTGTGGCTGACAAAAAATACAGGAACGAGAAAACAACGAAGGCAAAAGAAATAGTTGCACTTGCTGAATTGGGTTATAATATTAAGACTACTGAAAAATGAGAGAAATTGTATTAGGCAAGGGAAGATCGGTTGCACTGGTTGATGATGAAGATTATGAGTGGTTATCTCAATGGAAATGGTATGATAGCACAAACGGTGCAGCAAGGTATGAGAATATTTTAGGCAAACCAAATCCAAAACAAATATTAATGCATCGGATAATTATGAACACGCCTTCGCATTTAGAGGTTGATCATTGGGATCACAATATACTTAATAACCAGAAGTCTAATTTAAGAAATTGCACGCATAAAGAAAATTGCCAAAATTCCTTTAAGGCATATAAACTTAGGTGCAAGATTGACGAGATTATTGAACGTGAAAAAATCAACCAATTATAAACAGCTATGAGTATTAGATCAATTTTTTCAAGGATTAAGGAGGCTTTTAAGGGCAAGGCCCATAAGCCGGAGGTTCTCAGTGAGAACGTATCAACTGCCGCACCAAGCATTAAGAGACCGGGCAGGGGCGCATACTTCCACAATAACAGGAAGCGGACAAAGGGCCGCAATGTGCAGTATGTGTTCATGACTAACGGTTGTACCAAACTGATCAGGCACGAAACCATTTAACACTATACAGCTATGATTATTGAGAACCACATGGTCATGCGTGACCAGGCTTACAGAGAACAGATGTCCACCCCTGAGTGGATAGAAGAGACTGAGACTTGCCCGATGTGTAACGGGGAGCAGTACATCGCCCACAGGTGTACCTGCGGAACGATGCCGGACATAGGCGACGATGAGTGCGTCCTGTGCGGCAAGCCTATCCACTGGAAAACCTGCCCGTGCTGTCTTGGCAAGGGTGAAACACCGGTACGGTCATGAGAGAGGTAGACATCTACAAGACGCTGGCAGGGGTTAAGACCTGCCCCACCTGCAAGGGTGACAAGGCGGTAGCACACCGCTGCACTTGCGGCACCGTGCCAACCAATCCGGCATACACACGCTGTGAGAGCTGCTACAAGGTGGTGGACTGGAGATCATGCCCCACCTGCAGAGGAAAAGGAACCATCATTATTAACAACTAAACCAATACGACAATGCCAATTTACGCAACAAAACCAGAAGGCAATGATTTTGCCAAGGTAGAACCAGGAACCTACATGGCCCGCTGCTACTCGATGGTAGAGATAGGCCATATCGACACAGAATTTAACGGTGAGAAGAAGAAGGCACACAAGGTCATGCTGACCTGGGAGCTGCCGGAAGAGCTTGCCGTATTCAATGAGGGAAAAGGCCCGGAGCCTTACAGCGTCAGCAAGACCTATACACTGAGTATGCACGAGAAAAGCACACTCCGTAAGGACCTTGAGAGCTGGAGAGGCAAGGGCTTCACCGAGCTTGAGGCTGCGAAGTTTGACATCACCAAACTGCTGGGCGTTCCCTGTTTGCTGACCATCACACACCAGCCTGGCAAACAGGACCCCAACAAGACCTATGTCACCGTGTCATCCATCTCACGGCTGATGAAAGGCCAGCAGTGTCCTAACCCCGTCAACCCATCCCGCACGTTGTCGTTTGACAACTTCGACTGGAAGGTGTTTGAGACGCTGAGTGAGTACACGAAGGAACGCATCAAACAGTCTGATGAGTTTCGTGCCTTACAGGAACCGGCAACGGTCCACGACGAGCAGGATAACGGTGTGATAAGTGATCTCCCTTTTTAAAAACGATAGGCTGTGAAGATCAAACTTATTGACCTAAAGACAAATCCTTACAGGGATTTAAAGAAATATCCCATAAAGCAGGAAAGGGTTGACGCATTAAAAGCATCAATACAACAGACCGGCTTTTGGGATAATGTACTCGCACGTCCGTCGGGCAAGCAATATGAGCTTGCCTACGGACATAACAGACTGGTAGCACTTCAGCAGTTAGGTATTGAAGAGATAGATATCCCAATAAAGGATATCTCTGATGCTGACATGGTTCGCATCATGGCTACTGAGAACCGGGAGCAGTACGATGAGAACCAGGCAATCCTTATTGAAACGGTGCAGACGGTCAGAGACTTTTTGAGTAGAGAGTTGGCAAAATATGAGGTATGGGAGGAGGCTGAAAAGTCCTTTGAATTTGTAGGGCTTTTTGGAAAGAATAACAATCCAAGAGCCTCCTTTGCTCAGGTTAAGAGCAAGGGTATAGGCATTCAAACCATATGCGACTTTTTGGGTGGTGGGTGGAAGCAATGGAAGATACAGCACGCCCTTGAGGTCATCAATTCGACAGAGATCAATCCGGAGGCAATAAAGGAATTTCAGTCAACCGGCATGGGTGTTGCCTTCACAAAGGCAATAAAGGAAATCAACAGAGATTCAAAGAAGCCGGTTGACTTCCCTGAGCAAATGAGGCTTGCCGAAAAACTAAAGGAGAACCTTGAAACAAATAAGGTAACCGGCAGAACGGGCGGGGGTAATTACTACACCTCTATTAAGGATATGGTCAAGGATGAGGTAAGCCCAAAATATCTACCACCTGCCAAAAAAGATAAGGTACCCGACGAGAGAGTACGAAACCTTGACAGCATGATTGTATCAGTGCAGTTTGAGGCCGACCTCCTATCGGTAAACCTTGCTAAACTCCTTCAATTAAAAGACATACTTGATACGGAACATTATCAGAATAGTACCGGCATCAAGCTGCTCAACATGACTTTAACAAACCTTAAAAATCAAATTATTCAACTAACAAACAAACAAGATGAGACGTCCAAATTTACAAACACAGATTTTAAGAGTATTGCAGGATAACCTGCAAAACAATGGATCTTTTATGTCGTACTCCGATATTGCCAGTGCTGTATTTGGCTACGGATATATGAGGAAAACGGCACGTGGGTTTATTGCTGATATAAGAAACGCAATGAACCATACCAGAACTTTAGCCGATGCAAATGGACTGCTATTAATACCATTAAGGAAACCAACTAAGGCCAATGAAAAAAACAGGTGGCAAGTAATAGGGTGGAAGATCGCAGTAATGGGATTTGATGAGAAATACATAGCTGATGAATTGCTTTTTAGGAAAAGAATGGGCGAGGCTCGCAGCCTATCAACTATCAGATTTATTTCTGCCGCCCATGATAATAAGCTGATCTCTGAAGAAAAATATAAGGAGTTGGCTGGTGAATTACAGCTTCAGTTATCGTAATGGAATCAATCAAAGCATTATCAACGATTGCCGATGCTCCCATAACCTATGTGGAGATCGGCAATCTCATCCACTACATGAAGCAGGAGCTTCTTAGTGGCGAGTACAACCCGTTAGACGTGGAGCTGAAGCTGAAGGCAATGGAAGAGACGATCAAGCAGTTGCGGTCAGACGAAGAGATCAGGGCGTTCGTGTTGAGCGAGGCCGAGAAGTACGGCAAGTCCTTTGAGTGGCGTGGAGCAAAGATGTCTATCCGTGAGGTGGGTGTCAAGTATGACTACTCTTCAACAGGTGACAGCGAGTGGGCAATATTGGATGCTCAGATCAAAGAGCTGTCCGAGAAGAAGAAGGCCCGTGAGAAGTTTCTTCAGGCTGTTCCCGCCAGTGGCACGGTCAGCCCTGAGACGGGCGAGATGATCTACCCGCCTGCCAAGACAAGCACGACAAGCATAGCGGTAACACTGAGGTCATGAAAGAACTGGAACTGACATTTATTGGAAGAGGCGAGGTTAAGCACTTTGCCTTTGAACAGGTAGCAAAGAGTGACACCGCTTACATCTACAAGGTCACACCTCCAAATTCAAAGCACCATTATGAGGTTTTTGCCCGCAAAGTAAACGAGCGGTTCAATACTATCACTTACCCGTCAAGTCCTGCGTTTGGCCGGTATGCGTTCACGTGGAGCGATTTTGACAAAGCACTGGCAGTATTTAATACGTTATGAAACTTGAAGCCATAGGCATAGGCGACGGCGTGTCCTTTCGGGTGGTGAACGGGAGCGTTTTCTACGGGCAGCTTAACACCCTGAAGGGACGCTACCGCCTTGTCGTGGAGAAGTACCGCCGGAGTAAGTCACAGCCACAGCTGGGGTATCTTTTCGGCTGTGTCTATCCTATGTTCCTGCGTGCGGCCATCGATGCCGGATGGGAGGATCTTACCTCTGTCAGTGACGTGGATACCTGGTGCAAGGCAATGTTCGCCGGACGTGATATAGTCAACAGACAGACGGGGCAGATAATGACCGTGCCGGGGATGAAGCGTGACATGACCACGACAGAGCTGTCGGTCTATACCAACCAGGTACGGGACTATGCGGCAGAATACTTTAACACATTCATCCCCGAACCGGGACAACAGATAGCAATGGAGATATGAGAGCCTCAAAAGAATACCAGCTATACAAGAATGTGGCCGCTTACCTGCGGATGCAGTATCCCAAGGTCATGTACCGCTTTGATCAGGCAGGGCTTAATCTAAGCAAGGCACAGGCAGGTATGACCAAGGCTATCCAGCACTCCAGCGGCTACCCTGACCTGTTCATTGCCGAGCCACGTAACGGCTACCACGGCCTGTTCATTGAGCTGAAGGCCGAGGGCACACGGATATTCAAGGCTGACGGCTGCCCTGCCACGGAGCATATTGCACAGCAGATGGACCGGCTGAATGACCTGACTGACCGTGGGTACGACTGCTACATCATAGCAGGGTTTGATTCAGTGAAAGAAGTGATTGACCAATACCTAAAGAAATGACACAGCTTAATCTATTTGACACGCTGGCGGAGATCATACGCCCCGTCACGCTTGACAGATACCACAACACCACCCACCTATCCGGTGAGACCCTTGCCAAACAACAGGTAAAGACCGGAACGCAGAACTGGAGAATCCTGCAATGGTTCAGAAGCAACCCAGGCGAGTGGACGCCTTCGGAGGTGTGGCGTATGATGAACCTGTCCGGCGTACCGCTGACAAGCATACGCAGGGCAATAACCGACCTGACCGATCCCCGTAACGGCTGTTACCTTGTCAGGACAGAGACGATGCGACAGGGGCTATATGGCAAGCCGGAAGGATGCTGGAGGGTGAAAAAATAATTTAAATAATGTATTGTTTATTCAAAATAGTGAATTATATTTGTAATGCTAACAAACAATATGACGCTATCCACAAAAATATTGAGCCTGAGTAAATGCGATGCCGTGCGTCACGGGTTAGCCATTGCGTTGAAAGGGCTCTTTCATTTATAGGATATGATCCTCAACCTGCTACTTGAAACAATAGAAAAGGAAAGGAAATGAGCAAGGCAGAACAAAAGGCTAAGATGATAAGCAACATCACTAAAATCCTCGACGGGTGCAATGATGTGGAGCTTATGGTTATCGCCAATATGATAATCGCATATCTCAAAAAATGAGCAAAGATCCTGCAATATTATTTTATACAGGTGACTTTTTAACTGGATGTGCGGACCTCAATCTCGAGGAGAGGGGACAGTACATTACCCTTCTTTGTTTGCAACATCAGAAAGGTCACCTGTCAGAGAAAATGATAAAACTCGCAGTCGGAGAAACATCATCAGATGTAATGAGAAAGTTTAAAACTGACGATGATGGCAACTTCTATAATGAGCGCATGGATATTGAGATAAACAAAAGAGTTAAACACTCTGAAAAACAGAGGAAAAAGATTCAGGACTATTGGGATCGGAAGAGACTTAGTGAATCTGAATCTGATACTACGGTATATACAACAGAAGATACTACGGTAGTTCCTTTAGAAAATAGAAATGAAAATGAAGATGAAGATAGAATTGATTATAAAAGTGTAGTAAAAAATTTTGAAACTCTTTGCCCAAACTTAGGGAAGGTACAGGCTATAAGCGAAAAGAGAAAGGCGCACATCAGGGCGAGGGTGGGTGAGTTTGGAATTGACAAATTAATAGAGGCTTTTAGACTTGTTGGTGATAGTGATTTTTTGAATGGTAAAAATGACCGGGCATGGAAGGCTGATATTGATTGGGTGATTAATCCTAACAATTTCATAAAGATTATAGAAGGTAGGTATAATAATAAAAAAACAGAAAAATATGAATTTACAGATGCAGATTTCAAGTGACATTGCCGCCGTGTATGAATTTCATGATTATGAGATGGCAAAGGAAAAGATAGTTGAGATCACTAAACTCATTATCCGAGTTAGACCATCCGTGACGGCAGAGGAGATAAAGGACTTTTGTATTCATGTTAAGTCCGGGGTTTACGGAACGCTTTACAAAGCTCCTTCATGTTTAATGTCTATGTTTCAAGAGTTTAATAAGGAGCATAGTTTGCCTGTTATTAATGCCGCAGCTTACAAACCACTTAGGAGATTTGTTTAACCATGACCCCCGAAGAAGCAATATTATCCTGTGCCCTCAATGATGTAGTCATTGCCAAGGAAATGGTATCACGCCTGGTGGTTACTGACTTCACTGACGATAAAACCATACGGGTATTCAAGGCTATCGCTAATAACGTCGCTGACGGGGTGGTGCCGGAACTGATAACCGTCACCCGTCACTGCAAGGATCTCGCTGCTTACATTGCTGAGTTGTCGTCAAACATCAGCTCTACTGCCAATTATCAGGAGTATATAGCCATCCTAATTGAAGAAGGTAGCGTCCGGCACTTCCGTGACGTGGCAGCCAACATAACGGCAATGGATAACACCGCAGACATAATTGACTGCCTTAGCGGTGAAATTGAGGCAACAGAGGGCAGGCTTGCCGGTGCGGAGGATTATTCTGCTGCCAAGACGGTAACGAAATCCCTTATAGCACTCGAGGAGCGGGTAGTAGGCAAGAACCCAGGTATCACAACGCCTTTGCCATCACTTACCACCAACACCGGAGGATGGCAGCCGTCAGACCTGGTTATTCTTGCTGCCCGACCATCTATGGGTAAGACGGCCTTTGCCCTTGCCTGTGCTATGAACGCCATCAAAGACGGCAAGGCCGTGGTGATGTTCTCACTGGAGATGCAGCGAGAGAGGATAATGGACCGGCTGATTGTCGGGGTGTCCGGTGTTGATGCAACCCGTTATAAACTGGGTAAGATTGATGAGAAGGAACGGCAGAGGGTGTATGATGCGGCTGATAGCTTGAGGGCAATGAACATAATAATCAATGACCGGGGATCAATAAGCCTGACAGAGATAGAAGCCTTTGCCACGGCACGTAAGAAAGAAGGCCGGTGTGATATGGTCATTGTGGACTACATACAGCTGATGAAAGTACGGCAGGATAAGAACAAGACCCGTGACGGTGAGCTGTCAGAGATCAGCCGTGGATTAAAGCTGATGGCCCGTGATCTTAATGTGCCGGTCATTGTGTTGTCCCAGCTTAACAGGCAGGTTGAGCAGCGGTCCTCCAAGCGGCCTATGCTGTCAGACCTGCGGGAATCGGGAGCCATTGAACAGGATGCAGACATAGTGCTGATGCTTTATCGTGCCGCTTACTACGGAGAGAGGGACGTGACCATTGACGGGCGTAACTATCCGGCAGACGGCATTGGTGAGGTCATCATTGCCAAGCATCGTAACGGCAGCGTGGGCACGGAGTTCTTTGCCCATAATGACAGCATGACCAGGATAGGAGAGTTTAAAACGGAATCAGAACCATTGACAATAAATAACTACTACGATAATGAAAGCGTACCTAACTTTTAATCTCCCCGACGACCGCACGTCATTTATGGCTGCTGCGAAGGCGGGTGACATGGCAATAGCCTTGTTTGAGATAACAAGCAACCTGAAACGCCGTGCTGAGTGGTGGCTTGAGGGCGGTGACAAGACAGCCGGTGAGCTGCTGGAGTATTTGTTTGATGAGATCCATGCCGAGCTTAATGAACAGGGAATAGACATAGACCAATTAACAGAATAAGAACATGACAGATTATGAACACAGGCTCACCGAGGTCCGCAAGGCGGACAGGAGGGCGACACTACAACTGATAGGCTTCTTCGTGCTGCTGTTTGGCACGGCTGCCTTGTGTGTGTACGGATGGATGGCAATGTTAAGCGTACTGCTATGACACTGGAAGCCTACGTCTCACTGGTATTCGGGGTCAGGGAGAGCGACCTGTTCACCCCTACACGTATCCGGCAGGTTAATTATGCCCGTCAGATATGTATGTACATACGCCACGCCCTTGCCGGTCACACACAGGCGGAAGCGGGTGGTTACTTCGGTAGGGACCATGCCACGGTTTTCCATGCCGTCAAGACGACCAAGGACCTGGTGGATACGGATAAGAACTACCGTGCTATGGTAGCTGATATCATTGATAACTGGTACACGGGCAGCGTAAATATCCCCGATTTAGATGGTTTTGTGCCCCCTGACGGACTTTGTGATGAAGAGCGGGTGTATATAGCCATTCACGGGTAAAAGTGCCGCAGAACGAAAATAAAGCATAAGAGATGAAAAGAGAAGAATTTATTGAGAAATGGGGCGCAAGTATGGGACACGGCTTCACGGATAAAGAACTGTCCGCCGACCTTGACGCCCTCCCTCCCGCCGAGGGTGCGGAGGAGATAACCGCAACGAGTTACATAAGAAATACGTGGGGTGAAGCGTGGTTAAGAAATATGTGGGAGGCAGGAGATGTTATCAGTGCATTAGGTGAGTTTGCCGCCCTCCAAAACAATCCCCAGCCGACAGCCGGGGGTGCAGAGGATGATGGTATGATGTTTACAATATCTGAAGATGGGATTAACCCGTTAGATGATGAGCCGACAGCCGAGGGTGCGGAGGAGATACTTGCATCCCTTGTTGAAAGTTTGGGTGAGCCTGACAATTCAGTGACTGACCATAGTTATCAAATACGCCCCTTGACTGTTGAGGGTAAGCGGGAGTGGTGGATGTTCCATAACGGGGTTGGTTCAGGTGAACCGCTTGCACAATGGCTCAGTAAGTTTGCCACCCTCCACGCCCAGAAGATAGCCGATAAGATGGTGGAGGAGAGGTTGAGGGGGGTGACTGAACGCTGTAAGAAACTTTAGTTTATGATTGACAAGGGACTTGGTTGGGATGATATGAAGAACGATATAACCATGGACTTACTTATGCCATTTCTACTATTATAGAGTTAACAAAGGAAGCCGAGTTTGAAGAAGTAGCAAGAGTTATGATTAAACATTTAGCCGATCCTAAAAAATATCATCCACATCATAGGGTTGTAATTGATAGTAGTAACGCTGAATTATTGGAAGGCGTATGTTCTTCAGGAATCGTTATGGATTATATACCAGATTAACACACCCCCTCCGAAAAAATAAAAACAAGTAAAAGGTAAGATTATGAATAGAATAAATTATGCACAGACTGTTGATAATGAAATGGAAATGCCAACATATTGCCAGCATTGCTGTGAGATATTCGACTTAAATGACGGAAGATGTTCTGAAAAGTGGTATCCCAACGTGATAATATGTGAAAACTGCTGGAATGTGGAACGGGAAGAAATCGAAGAAGGTGGGCGATGGGAAGATATAAATATTGACATAAGTAATGCTTTATACGATATTGAGAAAGAGGGTGCATGGTCGAAACTTACCCATGATAATCAACGATTAATTATAAATCTTATTAGTAATATTTTAATAATTGAAACGCAAGAATATAAAGAGAGATTAGATAATTATCTTATGGAAGGAATAAATTGGGGTGCTATAGCGAATGACGTTATCAATTGCAACAGAGGGAATGTTGAGCAGTTGGCTGCCGATTCCTTCTATGAAGGATGTAAATTTATAATAAATTATATTAAAGAGCTATGAAAAAGATAAAAGCGAGGTTGACAAGATGGTGGACGAGCAAGGGGGAATGAAATATTGGGATGAATTTAATAAGCAATATCAAGGCAATTGTATTGGCAAGACACTTACGCAAATACTTGAGGCATT
>Ga0172381_10001165_pt1 | contig 31635 bp, 65 predicted proteins | sample Leawel6488metaG_FD_119754 | JGI IMG/M metagenome (GOLD analysis project Ga0172381, IMG submission 119754) | Leachate microbial communities from a municipal landfill in Southern Ontario, Canada - Leachate well 64-88 metaG | ecosystem: Engineered > Solid waste > Landfill > Unclassified | place... | reverse complement strand
GTTAACTAGGCGGTATAATTAGGGATTTAAGGCCCCCCACTTATACACCTATGATATTATTAACTAATTGACTAAAATAGAACAGTTGTTCTATACATTAGTGGACACAGCCTGGACATTTCTGGACATCAATGGACATTAGTGGACATTAACATGGCATGGAATTGACCGGACTTATTGGACAGAAACGCTACTTGCCTATGACCTGCCTATAGCACAAACACCAACCGGCCTGAAGCATTACACCTTCATTGCCTAATTACTACATATAGTATTGAGTATTAACATGACCACTATATATAGTAATGCCAAATGGTTGAACGTGTAAGTTGTTAATATTATTATGTTATATGGCTTGATTAAATCGCTTGTGTTAAAATAGACTTATCATTACACCGACTTGAGATTAAAACTTGCTGTAAACGATTTTAGGCCTATTGTTTTTTTACTGATTAGTTAATGATGCTATGGATATGGCATGATAATTGCCCTTGCTGATAATTACTGATCTAATCGCTATCTATTGCTAATCAATTAATTAAATAACTTATATCAAAACGCGGAAAGCCTTACTATTACTGTATTACAGAAGGCCATTGATACGCTAAGACTCAATGCTAGCAAGGGATACATGATGGTCTTTTGTAGTGTAGGCTATCACTACAACACAACGGGATACGCTAAACAGCAGACTGTGAATCAATGGTATTAATGCTTTGCAAGGGGCTATTACATGATAGCGAGCAAAGCCAATGGGAGTCTATATTACAGAAGGTTAAATTCGATTAAAAATCGAAATATCCAATAAAATAATTGCAATAGCATTGTTTATCGAGATAGGTTTTGTTAGTTAAATTATCAATAATATTAGATAGTTATTAATTATGATAATAGATTAAATAAGTGTTGCTGTTTGCCTTTAAAAAGAGTATTATTATCTCAAGTGAGGGAGCAATGAAAACGATCACAATGCAAGAGTCAGGCCAAATATTTGAAATCTTTACTAGCCAAAAAGAATTTACAGCAATGATAAAAATGCTTGATTGGAGTATTAATGGCCAATGGAATGATGAGGATGCATCTCTGACTCTGATTTACCGCAACGGAACAACAGTTAATTATCAATATGGCGATGATAAAAAACCGCTTCGGTTGACGCAAATTATCGCAGGAGAATACAGTAACAGTGCTACAAATATGATTTATAATTGTGCGATTGTGAAAAATGAATATTATGATGATTATGAAGCTATACTGCCATAATCGGAATTGGTAATATGTAACCAACAAACAAAACGAAATGGGATAGAATTGATGTAGAGAGTGCCGCAGCATTATCAATAGCCGCGCATTATACAATAGCTCAATTATGCCACAATGCTGGGTTTTCTGCGGCAGAGACTAATTTTATTATGGCCTATAAAGCTCTTGAGGATGAGGCGGTTTAACAATACAATCCTTAATCTCTTCACTGGTTCCATTATCCGGGCAGATAGTGGGACTGGATGAACGGATTAAAAATTGAAAGGGGATTAAAAATGGAATACTGTAAAATTACAAAAAAAGAATTTATCGACAACGCAGTTAATAACGGAATTGCTTTACTAGGTGCTAAGGGGTGCAATCTTGCCGAAGCAATTAATATTTTGGATAATGCTAAAATCGATTTAAAGACTATATCAAAAATAAAATGCACTGTATCGGGACAGCACTTAAAAAGAGGCACATCCAATCTATACCTAAACGGGAAAGATATGATTTATAAAGCTGGCATTTTTTACATTGTGCATTCTTTTTCACCGGCGGACAACCATTGCAGCTTTGATTCTAATAATTGTATTTTTTATATATAACGCTAGCTAATACCGGGCGGAAGCCAGAAAGAAGGGAATTATGAAAACTAATAGCAAAATAACATCAAATAAAATAGGAAAAAACATGCAAGCCGCTTTACAATTTGCGCGCAAACATCAACAATGGCATAGTTTTACAACCGATAAGGCCACTACTCGGGCAATTCAAAAACTTACGGCAATGGGATTGATACAGGTCAATAGTTTTAATCAATTTAAAATTGTATGAGGTGAAACCATGAAAACCAATAAAATTAAATGTGACCAGTGTAGCGCATCCATAGTAAGCGGAGTTTTAGCAGGAAAGTCCTATAAAAATGTGTTTGTGCATGAGGCCGGTTGTCCGAACAGTAATAAAAAATATGACCGGGAAAACGACCGCTGGTTGACAATGGTTAGTTGTCCGATATGCGGTTATGACAGGCCGGTGGATGAAGTTTGTTGCGAAGATTAATTAAATTTTAACCTATACCAGTTAAGGAGTTCATAAAAATGTGGCAAATAAAACAATTCAAAACACAAGAGGCAATGGATAAGTTTATTGATAAAAACAGGCATAAGATTCAATGGCAGGAAATTTTTATTAATAACGCTTACGGGATTGAATACCGGAAATTAAAACGTATTCACTAACCTATACCAAAGAAAAAAGGAGGATTTTGAAAATGTTGAAACGGAATAATTATGGAATGATCTATGATCAAAGAAATTGGAACGAAAACGAACCTGAAAACCTATCCTATACCGCCGCTAAGGATTTAATCAAGAAAGCGGTAAGCAAAAAACTTATACCGATGGCATATGATTGCATAAGTTTCGACAAAAAATCACGGGCCAACGGCTCTGCGCTACACCATGAGATTTTTGATTTTAATAAAAACGTTGTGATTTTATGTCTGCGGGAAACTGAAGGCAGTAAATATGGAGTCAAAACACTGTCCAAAAAATACGTATTAATTCAAAGCTTCCGCCGACAAATTTCCAGAATTGATTTAATTATACCAGTAGCAAAATATGCAAAAATGGATATTTTACATTTTGGCGATATTTGCGATATTGCCCAGGGTAAGAAAAAAATTACACTTATGAATGCCAACCATAAAATTTATACCGGATACAAGGCGGTAAGGAAAGATGAAACCGGCAATTATTTTTCCGTCTGGGATGATTCGGCCTGGGAAATCGGGAAAACAAGGATTGAAAAGGCGCAAACTGAACATAATGGCGGCCTGTATTATTATCAGGATTTAAAATCGCTGAATAATGCAATTGCGGGAAATACGATTTTTGGTAGCAACAAAGATCACCGGAAATTAACTATATTGAAAGTGGAGGCTTCCGGCGTCCATATCCAATACGGCCAAAAATTCGCAGCAACGCGAATCACGCCGATTGAAGAAGTGGGAATGACAATATAAAAAATACTAACAACCTATACCAGAGAAAAGGGAGGCTATACCATGAGCATAAACACTTTTGTGGCTAAAGGTATTGATAAAACTGTCCGTGACTTTGCCTTAAAACATAAACTAAATATTTGCCGGGACTGGAATAATGATTATATGCTGATAATTAATGGTAAAATCGAAGATATGGCTTATCAGCCTACAGCGCATGCGGCAATTTGCATGATGAAAAGACATTTAAGATTAAGAAATTCCAAACCGCTACATAATAAATATTAATACGGAGGCTATACCATGACAAACAATTTTAATTATGAAAAAGCGTATTGTGTTCAGGCATTATCGGCGTTCAAGAATTTCAACAGTAAACAAAAACTGGCGTTTAATGCGCTGTTGCCGATGGTTAAGGATTTACAACAGGCTGAAGATTTAAACATTCCGTTGTCGGATAAAATTGAAGGCGTATTACTTGACCTTAATTGCCAGGAACTCGCGGAACTTTCACGCGCTTCATATTTTGTCGGCCATTGGCACCCTGGTTTAATGCCGGAACTGTTTGATAATAGCGCCGGTCAATCCTGGAAAATTGCTAATGTATGTGATCAAGTACTCCGCCGGTCATTGGCTCCATTGCCTCATAATATCCAAATTCATGAGGGCAAATTCCGTGTTACGTTCTCAAGTCGAAATTGCTGGTTATGGGATGAATTTGCTTTAGCGACGGGAAAGAACTTGGAAATATTTAAGAACTGTAAGCTGTCTTTTGGTGAAAATACTCTTGAAGCCAGCGCTAAAAAATTAGCGGCAGTTTGCAATGATTTATGGCCCGATGTTGATAGCCTGCCGAATAACTCCGCCTATACCAAGTTACTGGGATTAAAAAAAGAAAAAGCACGGCAGGATTTAAAAATCAGCCACGCCCGTAAACTAGCTAGTATTAAAAAGGATATTGAAAACTCTAAAATTGAACTCGCGGCTGATCAATGGCTAGTTGAGCATGACATTGATATCGATAATTGTATATACTATGGTCATACCGGACGCTTTTGTTTCGGTTGGCGGCATGAGATCAATGAAAAACAGTTGCCGGGATTGCTTAAAAGCTTAGTCGGCTTTCCTTTTCCTTATGATATTAAGAAAACCGCTAAAGGTAAATAAGTCATGGGACAAGCCAAACGTAACCAGCAATACAAGTCAAAGCGTCGCCGGTTTTTGGAGCTACTGGCGTTGATAGGTAAAATGGATATTAAAAAAATGCAGAGGTTCGCGGATATCAGAAAATTATAAAAGAGGTTATAAACCATGTCAAAACTAGATGAAATTAAAGCAAAGTCAATTTGGATACTCGCTTACAATACATACGGCAGGTATTCAAAAGAGGAGCGCGACGCATACAAACATTTAGTTGCGCTGAGACAAGGTGAGGGGAAAAGCAAGATTAAAGGGAGACGTAAATAATCATGAAATACTATCAGCTTATCAACGGCAACACTATACCGGCCAGCGAAATCAAGGCCGCAATTCAGTTTCCTAGTTATTATGCGCTATGGTTTGTTTCAGGTTCAAGTCTTACGCAGGTCGGGCAGATTAAGATTGTGGAAATCAATGAAGAGGAGGTAAGCCAATAATGAATAAGAATCAAGAAAGACAGTTAACGGGAAATCCATTTAAGGCTGACCAGGAATTAAGAGAACGGAATCGACGAGCGAGTGAGTATTTAAGCAGAATTATACCAGTGCATGGGGAAGAAAGATTCAATGATAAAATTGAGTTTTATGGTTGGATATTGATTGGTGTATTAGTTGTGGTTGTGTTAATTGGAGGTGCGATATTATGAAGTTTAAATACGTTATGATCGATTCAATATTCCCGGTTATACTACACGAGGCTGTACAACATAAACAGATTACGGGAAACGCAACGTCGGCAGGATTTTTTATGATCCATAGAGGGCCGAGCGGTAAAACAGAAATAGCCTGTTATGGGTTTTCGCAAAGCTTGGGATTAAAACCCGATGAAGCCGATGAGCGAATATTGGAAAGATTTTTCAAATCAATAAGGGACGAAATAACTAATAATTAAAAGTCGGTCATACCGGCGGGAAGCAGGATAAAATGAAACATACAATAGGAAATTGGGAAGCTTCAATTGGTGAAGATAATGGAAATGGTGAATTTGTGATTTACCAAGATGAAAGTGGTACTATTTGTCGAGGCGATAATGAAATGATCAACTGGAAGGGCAATGCCTGTTTGATTTCCGCCGCACCGGAGTTATTGGAGGCATTGGAAGTATGTGTAAAACGTCTTGAATGTATTGAAGATTATGGACATGGCGAAGCTATTATTGAAAACGCAAAACAAGCAATCCAGAAAGCACGAGGTGAATCATGCTCTTAATCATTGCGGTAATCATAACCGTTGTGGCGTTTGCGCGGAAACTTCCAAATTAAACCAAAGAGAAAGGATTACCAAAATGTCATACATGAAAAATCTTGCTATTGAGTTAGAGAATAAGGGAATTGAGGTCGATAAGCTGCCGGTTAATTTCTTTGATATTGTGGACAGTTTCCAGGATGAATATAATCGGCTGACTGGGAAGAACTTGTCGGTAATTAAAGCGGCAGAAAAGTTGTTACAAAGACATTAAAAAAACTGTTCTATCTCTTCTGTCAAAGCCTTAGCAATTAACCGCTAGGGCTTTTTCTTTTTGCCTATAATGCGACTGCCTGGTTTGTTGTTTGGTTGATTTATGTGAGCATTTCGGGCTGTAATTAACTTGGTTGCTGGTCTTTGGGATGAATAGTTTTCTGCACTTCCGACGTTGACAGCTTCGTAATTCAATAAATAATATCTTATCGATTAGCTTTTCCCTATTTGCTCTCCGACGCAATTCAACATACCATTCTTGCCGACACAATAAACTACAATGATCATGATTGCATTCAGGGCATGAACAGAATTTTTTAGGCATTATAGATAATCGCTTTTCTTTGGATTGGTTAATTAGACATACTGCTTACTTTAAATAATCTTCGATAATATTCCGGGCCAGTGTTGCTGGAGCTATACATACCGATTTAGCCCTGCGATTAAATGCTCTTTTGATGTCCGGGGTCAAACATACCGTCATGTTCACCGATTTACGATTTTTAGGATCGGCGTACTCAGGCCGACCCTTTATATTTGCTTTCTTTTTAATTACAGCCATACCACTCACCACCTTTTTTTGTTTTTTTCTCATACCATATCATGTTTTAATATATTGTCAAGGGAAGATTTTGATTTTGTGTTGTATACCGGCTTAATAAACAGGCAGAGGGAAAATCAGGCATTGAAGGCGCGGCGCGCTATGTATGCAAGCATACCGCCGCGCACATGCCAATGATTTTCTGGAAAACCTGTTTATACCGCCTACTTCAATAATTACACATACCGGAAGATTGATATTAATTATTTTATTTTAATTGTTTTCCCGTTTCTTTTAATCCATCGGTTACCCTGGTTATCACAAATAATATCCGTTCCGTGTTTTCTGCTTAGCTTCCGTGATTTAGTGTTTTGCGCATACCCTGAAGATTGTTGAAGCGCGGATAACCGAGAAACGTTAATTGATTGATTATAGGATTGAATATAAGCTGAATATGAAAAAATAATAATGAGAATGATTGATAGGTAAATTATTGGGAAGATTGTTTTAATAAAGTTCATGTTTTTATACCGGATGCTCCCTACACCAATTAACAGCTGTGACTAGGAGTTTGTCTTCACCTAGCACATAAAGCGTAATAAACCTTTCAATTATCCAGCATATTACTGGACATAAAACGCTTAAGCTAATACTTCGCAAAAAATCCCATTTATCGGCCCTCTTCATCATCACTTCCAACACGCTCTCTGCTGTAGAATAGGTGGGATTGCTATTTTTTATATTATAACTTAACCTATAATTTCTATTGTTAACTACTATTTCTTCATTAACATTTTCCAAGTCAGTGTTCTCATGCCAGTGTCCACCATTCAGAATATGGAACTCTTTTGCTAGTTCTTCATGGTTTACTTTCAAGTAAGTTTCCATCTATATACTCCTTCATTTTAGTTAGACATTTAATAAAGTATGGCGTAAGATCATTCCTTGTTCCTAGCTCTCTGGTAATATGTTTAATAGCATCAGATATGTATTCTTTTGAATAGAATGTTCCTATCTTATATTTTTTATATGGCTCTATTCTCATTTGTATTGGTGTATAGTGGTTCCAAATCATCCTTAAAGTAAAGAACAGATGCTTTGTATCCATCTCATGTATTAAATGAAATTGGTTTTCTCTGTCCTTCCACATAAACTGTTTAGCTAATTGGTCGTGTGTCATGGTTTTCCTCCAAAATATTGATTGCCAGATCGGCCTTACAGTACCAGCTTCCTTTCCCATACTTCCAATCAGCAAGCCTAAGCATATTGCCATTTATTTCACTAACCCAACCTTTAATATACATCTTACTCTTAGAATCTCTAATTTTATATAAAATCCTATCTCCTGTTTCCATAATCACTCTCCTTTCTGTTCTTCCAGCCAGATACGAAGTTCAATTAAAGCGTCTGTTGGATTGGTGTTCTCAAAAGATTTAATTACTTTACTTTGCCCGTGAATAATTCTCTCGTATCCAACTTCCGTAAATGCTCCAACTTTTTGCATAGTTAAAAATCCTGAACTTTCATTATCTGGTTTAAATAAATCCGGCAACTCTCTCCATACATCTGCCATGCAAGGAGCAGGAATTTTATCAAAATTAGCCATTACACTTAAATCTGTTCTTTCTATAACTGTCCATTGCCAATCCCCTTCTATTGTTTGACAAACAGAAATGTGGTAACAATCAGTTTCCAGTACTATCCCCTTCTCAACCAATCTCTTACTTGCTTCAAGTGTGGCGTTGTTTAGTAGGTTCATAAAATATCTCCATGTCTTTTTATTATACACTTTCTATGATAGTAGAAAGAATAACTAATTATGTATTTAGCCCAAACCCTTCGTTTATACCGTTGCCACCATCTAATTGGCTTATTACAGTAGCAACAAATCTTCATTTCTTCTCCTCCCTTTCCTTTAAAATATTCTTACCAGGGCAAGATTACATTATTTTTCAATAGCAGTACTCCAACTACTACTCCTATAATTATACCAACTATGAGAACTATTACTATTGCTAAAATCATTTTAATTTCTCCTTCATAAATAAAGCGGCGAGACAACAGAAGCGTTCTTTGTTAAGGTAAAGCCATTGAGTAGTATAGGCATTATCGGGCATAGAATCAGTTATTTTGCGTACAGTCCAATAGAACTTATCCCACAGCCCCTTCTCCACCAGCTTCTCCATTACCTTGTGGGCATCATTTGGAGTGGTAAAGGTGTGCTGGCAACCAAAATCTATATCCGTAAGGTGTAGCCACTTTCCGCAAACTGAACATTTAAAATACAGCATATCTTCTGATACACCACCACCAGTTAAATGCCAGCACTCATCCACCAACTCAGTCAACACTTTCGCGAGTTCTTCTGTCATTTTATAGTCGGTCATTTCTTTAACCTCCATAGCGCAACAACAATAGCCACTAATAAACTTTCAATTACCGGCAGATGCCATAAAATCAATATTGGAGAATCACACATCATGCTCCTCCTTTGTCTACTAGCACTACTCCTTCTTCTATTTCATGTAAATTATACCAAGTATTTTCCATATTTTCCCTCCCAAAATGATTTATACCTAACAGAGATAGTTGATCTTTTGATGGTTCTTTCGTAAAAACACCTACAAAATATTCACCTTCTTGATCATATAAGTTTTCTTCTCTTGTGACTACATAAAATTTCATCGCACTATACCCCCTCCTGTTCGCAGAGTGCTTTGAGTAAAGCGTAAATAGATCAGCAATATCGTCTTCATGCGTTACAGGATAAAGAGCCCAGCTATTTAAAAGCCTAAGCTTGCGTTCTTCTCTCAACATCCCCCATAGACCCCTCTCTGGATTCTGCCAATCTATAGGTTTGGGGATTCGAAGACATTTATCACAAAGTGTCATGCTATAGTCAAATATAGCTGGCTGTCTATGTATGTTTTCCCCACAGTATATTTCATCTTGCCCGCCAATTAATTCTCCCATTTTCTCTTTAAATAATGGCTGTAGACGATTAATCATATCAAGTTGTTCATCTGTTAGTTCCATATTTTACCCTCCATTTCCAACTCACTTATCTTTTCAATCTTCCCTTTTTGGTAGTAAGCCAAAGCAGATTCTGTCTGTGCTAGTTTCTTCTCTAGCTCACTTACTCTTGCGAGGCGGGAAAGGAGTTCGGCTTTGCGTAATTCACCAAGTGGTGTTAATGGTGCATTGTCTTCATCTATTAATAATTTTACCAATTCCTCATTAGTTATTTTGTCCATTTCTCTCTCCTTTCAAAACAGGGGGCCAGGTCGTTCTCTTATGTTTGTCTTTATAATGGGTAATTCACCCACAACCTTACCACCCTGCTATATTTTCCGTCTTTTGGAGTATTGCGCTTTTCAAAATTCTCCAACATTCTATCCATTAATTTATTGTGTGTATATTCATCAGTCATGCAGCCTCCTTTACCAGTTCATTTAAAACATTTAAAGCCTCCCCGTAAATTCCCTAAAAACTACAGTTCCCCAACATATAGATCATCAAGGCATGTTACGGGGAGGCTAATTTTGATAACATAATATATTATAATAAATACGGTGTCAAGGGATATTTTAGATATCTAGTAGCTTGTTCTCATCCCAGCTTATACACTCCTGAAATCCAGTGCTCCATAACGATGGCTGTAATTCATATATCTTTTTAACCTGCTCGTCGATAATATAAATATCGCAAAAATCTTCTGTTGATCTGACTCCCCGACCAGCCATTTGTTCGATTGTAGTCATAGCATCAGACCTGTACCATAGTTTGCCAATCTCCCCAGATGAATACGCCCTTGCATTTACTATCTTATCTCCCAGTCCCAACCACGGCATTTTACAAATTATTATAAACCGACAGAGGTCATTTTTTAAATCAATTCCGCGTTCAACCGATGGAGATATTAACACACTATTCCCTGGATCGTTTTTATCAAATCCATCGATATACCCGTTTACGATGTCTTGCCGGTTTTGAGAATTATGGGTGATTAAGCGAGGAGAACCAACCCCAGATATTATTTTATTACAAAGATCGTAAGACACCGTATGGATTAGTCCTCGATTCCCTGGATACCACGACATGATGGTTTTAATTGCTTTGATGATTTTAGGAACCGCAGTGATCATTTCAGTCGATACCACATTGGCTACCGGCCAGAGATACACAGGGGAGTTTTCTGGAGGAAAAGTGGATGGGACTTCGTAGATTTTCTTGTTATCAATGTCGTCAGGATCGATACCTAGTTGTTTACATAGAACCGGAAGCACAGGGAAGGTTGCAGAAATCAATACCCAGCGTTGCGAATGGTTCCAGATAAACTTATTAGCGAGGTCCGGGGTTATCCACACAGGTTTAAAATTAAGTAATGCTTGGCGGCTACCATTACGAGGAATTTCTTCTAACTTCCAATCTCGATCCACATTATCAACGAATAATTTGCACCTCTCAGATAAGTGGACGAAGTACTTATACTCCCGAAGCTTTCGTAACTTATCATCGTCGGAGGAATCTTTTATGGAATCTAGTTCATGTTCTAAATTTTTATACATGGCTGTGGATCTGGTTAGCGCTTCCTGTCCAAAAGATTTCCAGCTATCCAGTCCGTCTTTAGCTGTTACTGTTTTCCGGCTTGGCCCATCGGTCATACCGAGTTGGAATAAAGATCGTTCGGTGAAGGATAGCGTAATGTTTTGAATTAGAACTTTTTCAAGCGAATCCGCTTCATCAACCACCGTAAATGGCTTGCCGGAAAACCTACCAGCGAATTGACACTCTGCGAGGAAATAGGAAAAATTAAGCACCCGGTATGGATTATCCAAGGCGATTTGTTTGGCCTGTTTATATGGACACAATTTATCACATGGATTGTCTTCAGTAGCTAGGCATTCTTCACAGGTTCGTGAACTATCGGTTTTGCAGGTATAGTTATTGCGTCCCCAGACCGATTTGATTTCGGGGAAATCAGAAACTATTTGAGATTGGAGAAATTTAGATTGGACTAAATAGGTAAGATCGCCAGCCATAATTCCACAGGTTATGCCAACTAAAGATTTCCCGAATCCGGTTCGGCCTTTTACGATAACGAATTTCTTATCGCTACTCATGATATGGGAGATTGTGGATTCCTGATGCTCCCTAAATTCCCGATCTCTGAAATTTGATAAACGGGAACGGGCTTCGGTTGGGGTTAAATTGGTCATTGGGTTCCTTTATTTATTATTTATTAGAAAAATTCCTATCATACATGACAACGCTTCCTGTAATTGCTACATTATACGAGTTTGCATTTATCGATTCAAGGCTGACTATGTGGTTACAAAAACCTTTGACTATTTCCGACAATCCATGATCTTCCGCACCAAGCAAATAAATACACCTTTCAGGGTGCTTAAAAGTAGATAGTGATTGCCCACCCATTTCAATACCTATAAGCAAACAATCATATGGTCTACATGTAAGAAAATGACAAATATTTTCATATTCTCTCAATGGTATATGCCGCCATGTTTTTAAAGTATCGCTAGATTGTTTATTGTATCGCTTCCCAATAGTAAATATTCCCGCAGCACCAAGCTGGTATGCGCTACGCCAAAGAGTACCGAGATTTTGTTCGGTTTTTCCATTATAAATACCAATTTCAAAATATCCACGCATAACCTTACTCCTTTTTTATAATTTCGTCGTGTTAAAATCGTTTTTAAGCCACTTTAATCCCAAATGGCTACCATCGGGTTAGTTTTTCCGGTTGTCTCAATCTTGCCCCAAAAGAATCAGTCGGGCGGGTAAAATTGAAAGACAGTCCGATGATTACTTGCTCTTCCTTAGCAACTGAATATCTATGTGGCGGCAAGAACATTCATCAACATCACTTTTTAGCCAGGGAATGTCACTGTCTCTGTTTTTATGAATCCTATCAGCTTCTTCTTTAGTAAACAATTCTGCTTTATCTAAATTGCAAGTATATCCACCCGGATTGCCCCACCACAGAACACAATTCCCTACGCATTGTCTTAAATCTTGAATGTAATAAAGTTTCTTCATTTTGGTTTCCTTTCTAAAATCGCTCAGGTTGATTTCTAGCCGCCCAACCCCTCACTTCGCTATCACCAACCCTATTTTTATCAGCCAGCTTTAAAATTTTAAGTTTCCGGCATGGTTTGAGTAGATGGCTTGGATACGTTTTTCTCTTTTCGATTGTTTTCCGCATTGTAAATTCTCAAAAGCATGTTAAATGCTACCTGCGCCCCATGAAGGCATCCGGTTTCTTCGTCAATAGCCAATGGGTCGATCTGACAGGCTTCCAAGTGGCGCATGGTGGCATCCCAGAAACGCCGGTCGGAATCGTCGAAAGGCTGTAAACAGTTGAAAAGTTTATATTTTAGTTCACCGGCAGCGAATACATTGGCTAATGGAGTTAATAAAACCAACGGCATGGCGAACCATTTTTGTTTGTCGGTATCCAGCTTTAGACCTTCCATTAATTACCCACCTTGTTGATATTCTTAATTTTATTCTCTGCTTCCTTCAACTTAGCCTTCAGTGTCCAAATTCGCATACAGCCCAAGTGCGCTAGTTTCAGCCGTTGTTTATCGGTCAGCAGTTTGGCAGCAGGATTCAGCTTGGCTTCCCTGAATTTAGTCACATGCCCGTTTTTATTAACTATCAGCACGCCAGCACGTTCCGGGATACTTGGAATACTTGAAACCAGTTTCTCTGGAATAGCGAAGTATAGTCGCCTGAGCATATCGGATTTATGACCGCCTCGTTTTTGTAGATCAGCAAGCAGATCGGATTTACTGACTTTGATTTCGATTTCGTATCCGTAGCCCGGCTTAGTCAACACAAACAAATCACACTCGTGATTCAACCCCAAGCCCCACCAAACATTTGGAACTATGATATTGACCCTGGGATTAAAATATTTAGTAACTACGATTTCGATTTCCTTACAGGTTTCAAAATTCATCGCTCCCAATGCTCCCCTTTCAAAATCCACCCACGACGATCCAGTTCTTTTCTTGCCGCCACCTTCACATCAAATGGCACCTTCCAATTTAATTCCGTGGAGTGCAGTGATTTGTAATACCCAGAAGTGTAATTAGGTTTTGCTAAGAATTTTAAATAATCTTCGTCTTCCAGTTTTTCAACCGCCTGTCCTGAATACTTTCCGAAATTCAAAACCGCGTAGTTAGTGTTTTTCATATTCGCCAATCATCCCTTTCTTTAACCAATTATAAAAACATCATGGAATTTACCATCATCAGAAGGAAAATCACGGTTATAATTATCAATAAAATCTAACCGATCCCCTTCCTCTTGCCTTTCTTTTTCTTTTAATATTTTAAGACGCTCCTCAGCTTCCCTTTTGCAATTTTCTTCTTTTTTTAATTTTTCATTAAGAAAAAATTCGTACTTGGCTTCAAGGTCTGGGTAGCAATATTTGGGATATTTTCGATATCCTCCATAGAAACTTAATTTGTTATTTTTATTTTTCATAATTCCAGATGTTCTGATGGCTGTAACCAAGGTAGATATTTCAGATTCCTTATGGGAATTGGCAAACTTTTTAGAATCCCTGATGACTTCAAAAAAGCATCCATTCCACTTAATAATTCCCCATTTTTCTGGAATTTCATCGGCATTACGAAAAACACCGTCATCGAGAGAATAATATCTATAGTCACCCATCCCATTGCTTTCGTGTAAGCGATATGGCTTGGTCTGGTCTATTTTTAAATCAGTCCTTGATGTTTTACATTCTATGATAATACAATCACCGCCATCAAAAAATCCCACTACATCAGGAATTTCTCCTGTTACCACTTTTGGTTCTAATAACACCACTGGACATCGTTGATTATCCTGTAACCATTTTGCCGAAAGAAAAACTAATTCTGAATGAGTCATAATGCGTTCCTAAACCTATTATAAAAGAATATACATAGTAACGTGTCTTCCCAAAAAGACGATAATGTCACAACCTCACAACCACTATAGACGATTTCATCAATAATTCTAAATATTTAACTGTTTTATTTATGTGGTTATCAACAGGTTTTTTATTAATCATCTTTTTATGCTCTTTTTTTGCTATCTGACATTATTAAGTTGTCGTGGTTCTCAATGTCACAACCTCACAACCGGATTGTATGTAAAAATATCCTAAGTGTTTGATCTTTTATATTCTTTCATGTTGTAAAGCATGGCATCTGGAGTATTTTGCATTCGGTGTAACATGTTGTCGAAATGCTCCTTAACGCCTCTATTTGGGAAATCATTTTCTGCTGTTTCTGTGAGATGATCGATAATATCCCATCCCCATGCCATGTTTTTTCCGGCAATATTTTTCTTACATTCTTGTAACACATTGGTAATTCTTTTTTCAACCATTTCTATGTGAGATATTAAGGCTAGCTCGTCATCGACCATTACAAGCTCATTAAACGTAGCGTCGGCCCTATGTTTTACTTTTTTATTTCTTCTGACCAGAATTTCGTAATCAACTTGCAATCCTTTAGAAACAGCATCACGGATAACATCAGAAATGGTTTGAAAATTGTGAGGAGCTGCTTCTTTTATTATTTCTGCAATTCGCAATTCTTTTGCTTGTAAAGTAATTGACCTGGCAGCGGTTTGTTCCCCCTTTTTTATTTTTCCAGAAAAAGCCATTCGTTCGGTAAAATCTTCCCACGGTATTTCTGAAAACACTGAAGGAAAATCCGGTTTAACGGGTCCGCTTGGCCTTGCTTTTGCTTTCATAATTCAACCTCCAATACGAAATTCAATTTTATCCAGATCGGTAGTCTATATTCTATGGAAGTAAATATTAACACTTGTCTGCTTTTCTTGGTTTATCCCAATAAGGACTATGGCATCGAGGACATACGGTTGGTTTTCCTTGCTTCCTAGGTATCCAGACATTTTTACACCTAAAACATAAGCACGTGGGCAATGTTGATATATTTTTTTTCATGGCTTCTCCTTTTTTGTAATCATATATTAAGTTGATATATTAATCAAGAACTATTTTTATAATTTACCATCCCATTTCTCGCGTCTAATCCGTCTAAATGTTCCATCATCCCGGAGTTCAAAAAGTCCAAACAGCAATCCATTATTGTTGTGTAATAATATCTTGGCTCGTTCGTCTTCTGATAGCTTCAATTGAGTCGGGCTTACTATTCCGCCCGGATCAACCATAAACCAATCATTACACCATTGATGGATTTTAGTTTCGGTTCCTTTTAACTTACCTCGGATTATCGTTGCCATTTAAGTTCTCCTTATAATTCATGTACCATGTTATAGTATCGCACCGCCATATCCAGTATATATCGGCTGGCGTTTTCACGATTACCTGAAAAATGTACATGAACACCGTAATGGATAGCAAATTTAGACAGCGCTCCCCGGACACACTCAGGGGATATCCTTGTATGTTCTTGCCATTTATAAATGTTTGACATGGGTTCTTCAATTACAAGCCCCACCCAGCCTCCAGCAGCAATCATTTGCTTAAATGTTTCCATTTTTTTATATGTCTTGGTATCCATTTCCGTTGAACAATACGAAAATAAATCCCCCCTGTACTTGCGTTCTATGGAAAAATTAGGAAGCCCACGAATCCCATAATCCCCCGCCGTTAAGCAATCTCGCATTACCATTAGACCCTTGGGAGGTTTGTCGAGAAACAATGGAGAATTTTGTTCCCTCGTGTCTACAATCAGGCACATCTCCGGCGGAATCACCACTGGTTTAAATGTAAACGGAGTGAGGTATTTGGGATTGAGTGGCCCCATTTGTTGACGAGGATTAGCTTTCAATTATTTATTCTCCTTTTTGCATCTACAGGCTTCCAGATTAAAATCTGATATACATTTCACCTTGGCCTTGCCTAATGTATATCCTTTCCGCAACCAAACCCTGACCTGGCCCTCGGTAAGATTCTTATCTCGTTCGGCCTGTCTTTTGTCTTGGCACACGGCCAACATTGAATGACAACGAGGGCAACTGGCGGTGTAGAAACTAATTAGATCGGTCATCGTTATCACCCCTAGTGGCTATTTCGGCTTCATATCTAATTCGTCGATATAATTCCTTGGTTAGCAGTTCCCGGCGCATCCAGGTTTCTATGTCGCCCAGATCGTCCATGTTGATGGCGTTGATCTCGGACTTCAATTCATCTTTGGTTAGCTGATCGAGTGGTTTCATGTCTTAGGTATTTCCTTTCTTTGAATTGTTCCACATTTTTCACAAACTCTTTCTTGGACTTCTTTAATAAAACGTACCGGGTCGTCAATTGGATATCCACCTATTTTGTTTTGTCTATACCAATGTTCAATAAATGGTTTTCCCCACTTATCCCATTTATGGAAAATATGAATCATATAACCTCCTATCCTTTCTTAAACAAATTATCGCTCACCATGCCGGTATTCCATTGATCTTCAGCTTTATGTCGATCGTCGCAATTCCCGGTAGCCGGTTGGCGTTTGCAATTAGCATTAACACACACAATTGAATATACTGTTTTTTGCGATAACCCCTGTTTTCCAGTAATTAATAATGGTCGCTGTTTGCAGTTTGGACATTTATTGAGCTTAAGATTATCGGATTTCTTAACCGGAACATCGTCGATGGTTTGCATGGTGGTAAGATTCCTCGTCGTGATTTATTTTTTAATTATCCCAGTATTGAGATGGACACAATATTCCCAGTACTGCACCTATCGCCATTATACACGCTGGATGTTTCGATAAATAAATAATATTTTGGTCGACAACATAGGCCACTATGCACCAGACAAACATCCATGCCAATATAAATAATATTTTCTTAACCATAATTATTCCTCGACTTCGTATTCGTGGTGGATAAAACAGGGATCACCCATGGCATGTTTATTTCTAATTTTTATTGCATCTTCTTTTGTTTTATACAAGGTATTGCTTACGTAAAAATAATCATGAAAAATGTTATAGTTTTTGGGATAAACATTGACCCAGCCCTCCACGACTTTTTTGACCTTCTGTTTTGGCCGGGGAGGAGGAGTGATTTTAATTTCATCCCAGAATAGAGACCGTTGTTGACAATTATCCCATAATCCAGTAGCTGAATATGTATAAACTCCATTACCGTATTTATCAAACCTAATATGAATCGGGAAAGTATTATTGGAAGCATCATATTGTATTATTGTTCCCCATCCAAACACTAAACTCCATACCCGGTCCCCTTGCTTTGCATTCTCGAAAGTTGTTTCGTTCATTTTATCATTATCCTTTCTTGGATAAAATTGGATTCGTTTTCCATCTGTAACATCCCGCGCCGCTATTGGTTTTCCATCCTTATCATATTTAATTTCGATAACTGCCATTATCACCAGTCCTCGTCCTTAAGTGGAGCCGGTTTAGCCTTACTGGTTTTCGGAACCGGGGTAGGGCTAGTAATGGCTTTGGAGATTTCAACCTCTTCACCCTCGCATTCACCTTCCTCAATAAAAATTCCCACCTTCCCGGTCTTTCCGTACTCATCCCGATCCTGAACCTTCTCAATCCAGAGTTGATAACCCTTATCCTTAACCATTTCCCGTAATATCCCCATGTTTTTCGGCCCCAATAGCGATCCGTCTTTAATTCTCAACACCTTCATAGTCGGATTAAGTGCCATTGAAATTCCCATAGACACCATTAACTTCTCGCCATCACTGCACTGAGATAATGGGATGTCGTTAAATAGTAACCCGGATTCATCGAAACTTAACCCCGGAACCGGCATGTTAGCAGATTGTAGTAAAGTTATTCGTTCCTGCCGAACTGTCTCAATATCGGTATCCAGCTTATCGTATTCAGATTGCAAAGTAGTTAATAATTTCTTCTCAACTTGATAATTATTATTGTCCCGAATCTTGGAATTAGTGGCTTCGATAGCCTGGATTTCTTGGTTTATGACATCAATTACAATCGGCTTTAATAACGCAATCGCGGTTTTCCCATCGTTGTATTGCTTGCGCTTGTCATTAAATTCATTTTCTCGCTCTAACAACCTAGCTTTTGCCGCAGCCAATTCAATTTCAATATCTTTTATCCTGTTTTTTATTGACGGGATAACTGTTTCCTTGAGTACCATTGCCGCTAATTTAATACCTTCATTGGTTTGAGTGCGGGTTATGATTGAATTATTATGGGCCATTGCCTTAGTGAGTTTTTCAGACAATTCCGATATTTTGGCTTCCTTTGTTTCTTTGATTTCCGGCCAGAATTTTAGTCCATCAACTTTTATTGCCTGTGGTTTCAGTTCCCTATTTTTAGCAGTCCGATTATCATATATTGATTTTTCTTTCTGATCGAGGCTGTCAACGTCCACGCCGATTAAATTCAATAATGTCTTCCGCTGCTCCTTGCCTTCTTTATTGATAAAGTCCAGCGGGTCGAATGAAATAGCTCCGAGTAATTTATCCAGGAACGATCTTGGAGTTTCACCTTTTAGCAGCTCTTTGGGTTCGATGATGGTTTCGATTTTATCGTTGGTAACTTTCGATGTGATTGTAAATGCTGGTAGGCCCAATGACTCATCGCCATCCATATCGATTACGATCTTGCCTTTCTTGGCCCCACGTTTTACCGGCTCAGATGGTGCTGCTTTTTTACCCCTTAGACCAATTACAATGGCATCTAATATTGAGCTTTTGCCTTGGGCATTGTCTCCCTTGATTTCAATTACACTGTCTTTGGGAACAATGGATATAGCCCGGAGTTTGAGAATATTTTCTGCAACTAATTTCGTTATCCGCATGATTCATTACCTTCTTTCTATATTATTTTAATTTCGACTTCTTCTTTTTGTTTTTATTTTTACAAATAATTTCCACCAAAGTCACTACATCCCTAGCCATCCCATCATGGTTTTCAACACAATGTTTCTCCCATTCTGTCTTATCGTGTGCGAAATCTTTAAAACAAACCGGACAACGAAATCCCATGATCCTACCTCTTTTCTATATTATTTTAACTTCGATTTCTTTATTCCTGATCTTCCATTGTACCAGCCTAACATCCATTCCATTATCCATCGCGTATCGATACGCTGCTTTGCTGATCGCCGCCGATTCTGAGCTGGCTGAGGTCTGGTATTGGCTCCCCGCGACGCTGATTGTGAAGGGAAATATGGGTGTGATTTTTTTTCTGGTTTTCATCCTATCCCCCTTAGTCATCATTCCAACAATAACACGGCAAGTCTTTACCCCCACAATACTTACAATAGCCATCCATGATGCAATTAATTAAATCTATTCTCTCCTCATCACACATGGTTTCCATTAATTCACGAATAGTTATAATCAAATTTTCTGTTTTCTGATTATTTTTCATTTTCTACACCATCCCATTTCCCGCATCCCAAGTTTCCGGTCGTTAATTGTTTGTTCGTAATGTAGTTCTTGGTAATATTTACAATTCAATCTTTCTTCTATGGAGCAGATATTAAGGCAAGAGGTATATTTTGAATCCTTACATGATGTAATTGTTTTTTCCCCGACACCACTATTCATTTTTCCGAACCCCAATATTTTATTTCAGCTTGTCGTCTTGCTTCTACTGCTTCGGATAATGTTTTGAAACAACCAATGTGAATTTCCTTCCAATCTACAGTTATCCTTACAATAAACATTTCTTTTCTTTTTCTTACTCCGGGAACACCAGTCTTGCTATTTATCTGAATGCGATTATTATGAGATTGGATCGTCCTCGTTGCCCATTTGCAATTACTAGGTTCGTAATCACCATTATTATTAATTCTTTCTATGGTATGTTTTTCGGTTGGACGTTTCCCCATATCATTATAAAAATTGATAAAAGACCCACGCCATCTTTCACAAACCTTAATCCCTCTACCACCATAGTCTTTGTAATATTGTGTATTTTTATCATAACACCTGGTCTTAATATTTACCCAAGTCCTGTATTCCTTGGTTTTATACAGCCCGTGTTTTTCTTCCTTTCTTCTTCGTATCCCAATAATAGGATTTGCAATGAGGGCACCTTCTGACTTCTTGGCTTCGGGGATACCATTCATGACCGCACCTCAAACATTTAATTTTTTTAATTTCAATTTTCATGGTTTTATATATATCCCCCATAAGTAAGTTTTGTCAAGTATTATTTTAATAATTCAATTATTCCATTTAGCGATTCACAGTTTTTACATCCCTGCCGACCCTCCGGGGGCTTACTCAGTTCGTATATATCGCGGGTAATAGACAAGCATCTTCTTACTTTAGATTTATCATTTTCCACAGGAACAACTACCCCTGAAAACGGCATTACAAATCCACGATCAATAATTGCTCTCCCTGCTTCTTCTTGGCTAGTTTGTGGTTCCATATAAACAAGACAAAGTGAAGCATTTTTATCGATAAGGATAGAATAAACTATTTCTTGAATTTCGTACATGGGGAAAAGAACATCCTGTGTTTTGGACTTCATCGCTGTTTTTGCATCAGGTATCATCCTTGTACCGTCTCGACGCACCCAGATATCATCAGGTATTCCAGATAATGTTATTCCTGACTTTTCATCAAGGTATAAATTTTTTGACCAATGTGGAGGTATTTCATATCCGACAATGTCTCCAGCCTGTTGCATCCAATTTGGTATTTTTTTGCTGTCAATAATATGATGGAAGCATTTCTTGGTATAAGCATCAATGCTGCTGAAGATTCCAGGAAAACTCTGCCACGGTAGCTTATTATTCGTTTTTAATTTAATCCAATAACATCTTGGGCAAAAATCTTCTAACGCTACGGCTCCAAGATTTTTTGCGGAAATTTTAAGTGGTTGCATTTTAATTATCCTCCTGTATACTTAAGTGACGCTTGATATTTTCAGAAAGTTTATTTATAATTTCTCTTCCTTGATCAACAGAACACTTAATGGTTTCCGTGTAAAGTTTAAAAATAAGTGCTAACTCAAAAGTGGTAATATCTTCCTTAGGTTTAAATATTATATTAATCATTTATTTAATATCCTCTTTATCCACCACCACAATCTCAAATATAGTGGAGTGTTGAATTTATACAAACCAATCCCAACAATCTGTTTTTCGTTGATAGTTATTTTTACTTTTTTGGTTTTATTTTAATCACTGTCTATTTTAACCTCACCTTGGATTTCCTCAATCTCCATTATCAGTTCCCCGGCGTTGGCGATCTTCTCCCAGACCTTCTGGCGTTCAGTTGCCGGGGTTTCGTAAATCGCTTTTAATAATTCAAAAAGTTTCGGGCCATATTTTTTCCACGACACCGATTTGTTTTTTACGTTTTGGATGTCCCTCTGTGTCGCTTTTCGCTTCCCAGCCTTTTTGGATGTCTCAACCGCTGACTTTAGGGCTTCCACAGCCCCTTCAGTTCCTTTTTCCCGTACCATTTTCTGGGCCAGGGTCACCGATACATCACCAGCCTTAACCATATCCAAAATAGCATCGGGAGCATCGTCGAGGGCGATAAGGTTGTTAATAGTGGAGATCGATTTCCCTGTTTTTTGTGCAATTTCAGTCGGAGTCCAAAGAAACGATACTAATCTTTTAACAGCCCTAGCTTTGGCAATGGGGGTAAGCTCCAAACCATCATTAGAATTTAAAATATTTAATGTGGCATCGGCTGGTTTCTTTTTTAATGTAGATAAGCAAATGATTCCTTTGATTGGCGCACCCTCTTCCATCGCCAGTACATGCGCTCTACGCCGACACCAACCGGATTGGACAAACAATGACTCACCTTCTTGGTATATGGTAATAGGTGGAAATAACTCGTTACCGTTTTCTTTAATCGCATTTGCCATTTCCCGAATATGAGCCTGAGTGGATTCTGATTCCATTTCGCGGGTGTTATCTTGTGGATTTTCTAAAATCGTCCTGGGATCGAAAATTAGTGTTGATGCGCCCCTGCTGATTGCTAAGTCACGTATTGCCATGATAAACATTCCTTTCGTTTTTTTAATTATTTTTTATTTTCCTTTTTCTTAGTGATATCATCAATCCATTGTTCCAGTTTTGCGTTAAGAAGCCTTGTCGCATTGTCTGGAATTTTTTGGACTTGTTCATTGTTGGCGATCTTGGGAATAAGATAGATGGCTGCAAATTCCTTGGTAGTGGGGATAAATAAAGAGATAAACCCAGATAGCATCGCCATTGCCAGTGTAATTTTCAACGGAGTAAGCCATTCTGCGTTAAATTTCTTTTCCCAAGCATAATATGGTTCTGCAAGGCATGCCCTTGCTATTAATAAAACAACAATGGCTATTATCGATATAATAAAAACAGCCGCTAATACAAAACTAGCTGAATCCAATCTTGTTATCCAATAAATATCCCATGATGTAATCATAATAAATCTCCTTTTATAATTAATTATTAATATTATTAAATTTCAGCCATCATTTCCTGCATCCGGCCATGAAAATCTGTATTCCAGTTCATCGCCCAGCGTTCCCGATCATTGGCATTAACTCCACTAGGACCGTCTTTGTGGTTTGCGAATTTTTCAGCCAAAGGAGATTACCAAATGGACGCAAAATCCGGGATTAACCTTTCTCTTTGTTTCTGGTAATCGTGGCAGCTATCGCATACATGAATCTGGTGTTTGTCGATGTTATCGGTTTCTGTGGGAGCCAGCAAACTGGTATAGACCTTAGTGGCTTCTCGTTTATGGCCTAGCACTGTGCAAATCTGACAAAGCATAGTTAATTTACCCCCTTATTTAATCTTAATAATACTTTTCCGTTCCTGTCGTAACAACTCTCTTGCCGATTTTCGTCTTTCTTCCCTAGGCACTCCGACAGCAAAAGTAGAAACTCCGAATTTGCGAACTCTTTCAAACAGCGAGTCAAATTTTGAAATAATAATCATATTGCGTCCGTTTCTCAGTTGCCTAGCGAATAAATCAGCGAATGATTGTTTTTGTTTTCTTAATTTTGCGTCCATTTGGTAATCTCCTTTTCTCTGGTTAAATTGGTTGCCGGAGATGGATTTGAACCATCGACCTTTGCCTTATCAAGACACTGCTACTACCAACTGAGCTACCCGGCAATACATTATTTCTTATACAGCCTAGCAATTTTCTTTCCAATTTTCCTCGCCCAGTCGGGGTCATCGGCATTAAGTTGAATTTCTTCCACGAAGTCCTCGATATTATGGGGGAGGATTTTGCAGACAGCGGCCTCTTCGCGTTCATCGGTTAACACCAACACGTGCCGAAGCTCATGACGGATTAATCTGACCCGATCAATGGTTTCCATGTTGTTATAGGCCAGTTTATCGAGGGTGATTACATATTGATATCCATCGGTGTCTTTGGTTTCCGGCAGCGTAAAATGTTTTACTAAGTCATCAGGTTTTTTGCATTGGCCTAAAACAAATCCGCCGTTGTGGACTCGCTTTTTAACATCAAAAAGGAATTTGATCTTCACATTGGCGAGGCCGGGGAAAAATTCATCCTGGATTTTTGATGCCAACAAAATACATTCGGGTGGAACTTCTTCGTATCTGGTCATTGTGTTATTCTCCTTTCTGTAGCAAACTTGGTTGCCTAGGGTCAATAAAACTTCGTACGGGATAAGGGGTATCTAAAATCATTTTGATAAAATAGGTTCCTTTTTCTGTTACACTTATCCCATTTGTACTACTTGTGATTATTTCAAATATTCCATCTGCCACAAATTTATCTATCGCTTGTTGAACAGCGGAAGCAGTTACTCTTGGATGTTTTTCAGGAGACGCATAATAGTGTATCAATACATCTATGTCGTTTGGAGTCATGGCCATGATGAAATCCTCCTTTACATGGTTTATTAAATCTTAATCGACTTTTCCGGCCCATTCACCGCGAGAATAATCTGGTGGAGCGTGTTGCCGCATTTTTTGATTGTGGAGTAAATCGAGTTAAACTCTTTTTTTAAAACTATGTCTCCGGGATGGACAAAAAGCTCACGACAACTACCTTCGGGGACACCGATCACAGAAAGGCTATCTGTAGAATCATTGAAGCGTCTAAACACGCTCGAAGCGCTGGTTCTGTACGCATTGTATGCGTCTTTACCAAACTGATCTTTAACCTGTCTTTCTGTAAAGAAGTTCTCAAACCCAGTTATTAATATCCGGTCACCAGGAAGTTCCTTGAATAATATCCGGGTTTCGGGAAATGGAATACTTCTGTTCGGCATCGGGAATGTTTTGAGATCGTTGACTTCAGCAATTGCTTTATGATGTAATCTTTTTGCGGCAATTATTTCTTTTTTCTTTGTCATAGCTATCTCCTTTTCTTTTTTATAACATAATATATTGTAGAAAATGTTTTGTCAAGGTTTATTTTAATTTATTTTTAAATAGTACTCCAATTATTTTTTAATAGACCATCACAAATCCTTTGCGCTGTTTGTTTGATTTTCTCTTTATTACCACCGCAAAGGTTTTGTCCATTCCAACATCCAAAAATATGGATTAAAGCGTGTTCTTCTTCCTCACTCTCGACGGTTATAGATATTGTTTTTGGCTGGTATGTCTTTGTAGAATCGACAAATCTTAATTCCATTTTACACCATCCTTTCTAATTTACGCATGGAGGATTATTCCCCGGAGCACTTGTTGATGTTTCCAATTCCGACAGTACCCTGCCTTCACGCATGGGAATCAATCTGGATTCGTCAATGTATTCCCAATCCTTCATTTTACCATCGGCTGTTAATGATTGTTGTTGAACTCCATAATGTTTACATCCGGTAAAATATACTGTTTGACTCATAACCACACCAACTAATCCGGTAACTTTTTCCTTTACGACCGACCCCAAATCAAAACTAAATTCTACTTTCTGCATTTTACACTCCTTTTTTTATTTAACACTTGGTGGCAGGTTCGCGCGGGTTGCCAAAAGTAATCGACTTCACTTCCATGTAAGCAAGTTACTTGCTTTCCTCCCAAGCCTTAGTTTTACTTGAACCCACCACCAATCCAATCATTTACTTAATCCCAGTCCATAGCTGATTAATTGTTGCTAGGTATTATCAATCCCAGCCTTCATCGGCCGAGGCTGCTGCTGCCTTGGGATCAGCTTTTCCCTTTCCAGCTGCTTTGCTTTCAGCTTTCCCAAACAAAGTGGCTTCCAGTTCCTCGACCTTATCACTCATCTTGCCGAATCCCACGATATTCACATAAGGATTATCCGGGCTATTTTTATTGGGCGACTGCCTGGTTTTGAGTCGCATGTACTGGCCGGGAAGTTTGGTTTTTATTTTATCCATCACCTTGGATTCAAACACCGACACCTCGCCGGGGAAATTTTTGGCAAATGTGGCGTATAAACTGGTGGCACCCAGGAAATCAGCTACTAACTGCTCACCCTTGTCGTTCTCGGCAGCGATACCATCAATACTGGCTTCATGGGACTCATCGTTTTCGTCTTCAACGACCATTGGGAATTTCCAACTCTTGTCACCCTTTTTTGTTACAGCATCAACCATTCCACCGTCGCTATCTTTTTTTTGCAAAACCGTAATGCCTTCCTGAAACTTTACCACATGCCAACCGTCTCCTGCGCGCTTAAACCCGCTTTCAATTTTTCCACGTTCATTTGCTTGTGCTTTCATTCTGCCGTTCTCCTTTTTTTAATTGATTACTAATTTGCTTACATGAATACATTTGGTTTCTTATATCCTTGAGCATCCTGACGAAATCCTGAATACTTTTATCTCCATAATAATTTTCGATTTCAGTATTCACGTCACCCTGAACATCCCAAGCTACCCTGGCCCCACGACCATTGGCCTCTGGTATTTGCACAAATGGGATTGCTATAAATCCCTTCATCGCCAGATAAGCCACAATGTTCGCGTCCTCAATTGTTGTTACGCCTTCACGATCTGGTTTAGATTTTTCAACCACTTATCCCTCCTTGTTTAGATTTTTTATGAGATTTTTTGGCCCTCCTTTCTATGGCGTTTAAAATATATTAATTAATTTTATAGTGCCGGTCTATTTCCCGGCTTGCCAGGTTTCACGTTAACAGCTTTCCTCTGCCCAGCGCGCTCCCTTTTTACACGGACTCGTTATACTGGTATTTAGCAGAAACGTCACTTCTGCTGTGCTTTCTACTTAAATACTCCATTGGCTTCCTCGAACACCTTTCTCACATTGAATTTCCTTTTCACAATCCCCTTCGATCCAACAGGACCAGTGTACTTGGCGAGGTAGGCGTCATTACTATCAAACGAAGCCAACGGAGCGTACCACTTCCATAAATCGATCATTGAGGCGTCGTGGGATGGTGCGGTTTCTTCATCATTGTGCTCAGGACTTTGGAGCATACAAATAAAATCGAAGTAGCCCGGCATCGCAAACGTAAACTTTTGTCCAGACAAAGCCGGACCATAAGCCACTGTCTTATTGTAGCGAGTCCGTTCTTCTGACCTCGCAGAGCAAACCACATCGTATCCGGCCATTGTTAGGTTCTGTAATCCGTTCATTAGACGTAACATGTTATCAGCTAACGCACCATAGCTTTCGGGAGTCATTTTTACTACAGCCGTCAATTCCTTAATTATCCTATCTTTTTCTTCATCGCTTTTACTGTCATAATTCTCTCCTAATATTTCATAGGATAATTGTGCAGCCATAAGGTGCGTAAGCGAATCAAGAAAAATAGTCTTTGCTCCCTCAAATCGCTGGACATCGAAAATTGTATCAATACAATCCATAAATCCATTATATATGCCTACTTTAAGCCTTAAATCAGGCCGATTTATAGCTGCTATGGTAGTTTGAATTTTGCGTTTTTCAGCCGTAATTAATACTATGGGGTCTTGGGCAGACTGTAGTATCGTACTCGTTTTTCCACATCCACTAGGTCCCCATGCTAACATAAGATTACCCTGACTCTCTGATAAATTTTTGTAATTAACTAATTTCATTTGCATGAACCTCCCTTAACTTCCTAATTATTTGTTTTTGTTTTGCTGCTTTTTGTATACAATTATTCCGATATTCACCGTCAGTATCGTAACGATTTTTCATTTTCTTTAAAATCTTATCCTTGTTTTTTAAATACCAACTTTTCTTATATTCTTTCTTTTCAGGATTATTATTAACAGTATCCTTGTTTTTGTGATACCATTTTAAAGAACTATCACAAATCGACTTACGTACTTCCGGTTTCAATCTCCTTACCTTTTCACATTCATAACGGGATGCATATATTGTTGGATGATGGATTTTCCCATGTAATTCATTTGTTGTTGGAAATAAATTATAAATTTCATCGCATTCTGTCCCTGCTTCGCCATGATGTACATATAGCCACGATGGAAGGTGGGCAGTATGGAGAAAGTTTTGCATGTTTAGCCTAGCTCTAGACATATTTTTACCGTTAACCTTGCCGCCCCACCGGATGTTTCCAGATATATCCCTTACCGGCCAAATAGATCCATCAAAACGGATTGGTTCCATTATTTCCTGTCCCTAATTTTGTATATCGTCTCACTCACACACCCAGTCTTGCACACCGTTTGAAAATCACATTGAATCCCCGGTAGCACATTGTTACAACTTTTGAAATTCTTGTAAAAATTCCCCGACCACCGAGCCGCCAAGATTTCGATCACCACCTGTTGATACCTTTCCTTAATTGCTTGTAGATTGAACTCGCCACGGAAGAACTTCTTGCCATACATCCGCTTTTCTCGATTGTATCCGATAAAGTAATTCGATGGTCGGCTTAACACGTCATCATAAATACGTTTGTAAATCTCATCTGTGGTTTCCTCTTTTTTCTTATACTCCTTTTGTTTCGGGAACTGTACTACTTCCATTATTACGTGCTCCAAATTGGGGTCAGCAAGAAAGTAGGTTCCCATTTGGCTATCGACGAAAAACGGATCGAGGTAGAACTCCGGTCGACCTGATAACTTATCCTCACAAAAGTAATTCTGGTATTTGCGATCATAGAATCCGGTTACGTGTAATGGGAATTTCCATTGCCTGTTGTCCTCGGATTGCCCCAGGCGTTCCTGCCAGAGATTAACGGCCTCTTTACCGATTGTAATAGATGGGATAAAAGCAGATGGCGGAATGATAATATCGTATGTTAAGTCAACTGGAGCCTGTAATTCAAATCCTGATTCGACTTGTATTTCTAATTCCCGGTATGCGTGATATAATGCCCGAACTTTGGCAACAACCATCGGAGGGATTTCGTATTCATTAATGATTTCTTGTAAATTAATTCTCTCGCCCAAATGTTTTTGCTTAACCGAATCCCAGAGTTTTCCCGCCTTCAATGGATTGCCAAAATGTGCCGGTCTGGTTTCGATCCCTAATATTTTCTTAAGATAGTATAAATAATGGCAGGTTAGAAAATCAGATACCGATGAATGCGATAATGGAACTGGTCTAGTAACGTCTGCTACGCATCGATAGGCTCCTGGACGTTTACAGTATCCGCATTCGTTGCCGTTGATTTCCATGTTGGAGGTTTCAGCGTATTGGTAATGATCGCATTCGCGGTTGTCAAAAGTTGGTTGGAATTTGTTGCAAAGATTTGTCGATAAAAAGTTTCGCATCTATGGTCTGTCCTTTAATCTGTGTTATTAATAACAAGTTTGTAAAAATTTATTAACGACGATTGCCAACCGTAAGCTTTCCCGTGGCATTTACCGAATAATGGAACTCATCGCTCATGTTAAAATCTTTCTTAATAGACTCCCACGTACCTTCATCTAGCTTAGAACATTGTATTAATAAACTAGAGGCTTCATTCCTAAGCCTGTTTGATTGTTTGAATTTGTCAAGAATTTCTGGAGATACAATTCCGAGAACATCTCCGGGCTTAACTTCTTTTTCCTTTTTCTTTTTCATTTGGTCTCCTTATCCTGTGATTAAAAAAGCCGCAGGGAACATGGTCAAGTCGATCTCCATTTCTTTTTCTAAAATCCCTGCGGCTAACTACTTCAGCGCAGATGATAAATATTATCTTATTATGTATAATCGGTTTGCTATTTCATTATAATCCCCTCCTTTTGGTACTGCTTTAAATTTTGCTTCACTGCTATCTTTAGATTACGTAATAAACTATCCAATCCTAATTGTCAAGAACTTTTTTATATTATTTTATATTGGATTAAGTATTATTAAACCTTGCCTCTATCTCCACCACTTTGGCTTCCCACTCAGTTTTACGTACCGCCGCGTCTGCATGTTCTCTTCCTGACAATGCTTGCCATTCAAGATATAAAGGATCGGCTTCGTTTTTATACGCCTGACGCTTTTTAATTACTATCTGGCTAACTTCATATTCAGCCGCCAGAGTGTCATAGTTAGCAATTACATCCGCCACGATTGCCTGGTTTTCTGGCGTGTCGTATTCAGGTGACATCCAGTGAACTTCCGTTCCCCAAACCTGGAATTGTTCTGGTGGTGTTCTTTGTGCCAAAAGTGTGCATAATATATTTGCGTTCATAAGTTCTCTCCTTAGTCCATTCTCATGAAAAATAAATTTGTGCCTGCCGCCAGAATTGCGCGATTTCCACTTCCGCCGTTTGAGAGAGAAGCAGCGCCAAGATGAATCGTGTCACCAGCATTTAGTGGAACCTTTGCTATCGCAGGAATATTCAACGATCCGGCTGTCCCATTGTAGGTCGGATAACCGCAATAATCACTTAAACAATTTGACGTCGCGGAGGCAAAGACGGAATTTCCCGTTTTTATGTCAATTTGTCCATAACCCGGATTGGTTACAAGAAAGCCAAGCGCTTTACCGAAAATAAAATATAATCCCGATTGTTTAACGACATGACTAATCGCGGAGTATAGTGCAATGTCACCTGCGGACACATTGTCTGAGGCTAATTTGTAGAAACCGGAATAATCACTCTTAGGATTCCAGATAACCTGCGGGGCAAATTCTAAAGCGGTATGTAACCGATGATCTGGAGAATCAGTTGTATGATAAGTTTTCCAGCCTTTCGCAATAACCACACATCGATCAGTGTTGACGCGCGTATATGAAGAGCCGTCTTCGAGTAATAGATAATCATCATCGCCGCCAACAGTGGTTGTAGAAACCTTATCGAACCCGCTAAATCCACCAGCAGCCAATACAATGCCATCATCGGCAGTGCTGAATATCGCGTATAGGTAAACTGGTGTGGGTCTAAGAATAACAATAGAACCTGTCCCAACCGTTTTGTCTGTTTCTGCCACTACTCCGGCGTTTGTAACTTCAACGTAATTTGTACCGCTTCCGGTAACGATAAATGCACCATTGTTTGCGGCATTAAAATTCTGTGCAGCAAAAACGATTACTTCTCCAATTCTTGGCCATGTAGCAGATAACCCAGGGTCAACACCAGTGGTGTCATAAGTATATCGTGCAGTGGTTCCAGCAGGATTTGTAATATCGAACTGCGTTGTAGCTGTACCAACGGTTACTGACGTAGAACCCCTACTCCAATAGTCCGTGGCATCAGCAAAAATTATTTGCCCAGTGCCAGAAGCCACCGAACCCGTCCTTGTTCGCTGTGTGTAGCCATTGCCATCTGGTATCATTACCTTTATTGGATTAGTCGCATCCGGTGCCGCCCCACCTGATTTTGTGAATACATCAAGCTTATTAACCGCCGCATTAACTACTGGTTTAAGGTTAATAAGCATTTCACGTGAGACCGAAGGAGAGCTTGCTTTGGCCACTTCCACCCCTGCTAATTCTTCCGCAGCACTGGCAAAAGTAGTTGATGCTCCACCCGATCCGCCCACTACCACCCATTTCGACAGCGCGCTATCATAAACAAATAATACATATTTAAGGGTATCATCTAAGGTAATATCGGAACCACCAGTATTAATATTCCCGGTGCTTTTAATCACAACAGTTCGGTCGGTATGAGATGCTCGGATTGCAAGCAGTCTTCCATCTGCCTCACCATTAATAGTTACCAGATCATCAGAAGCATCATCGGATTCGGTATCAACCGTATGTATCGCTTGCGTTGCTGTAATTTCTCCTATTGCTATTGTTAATTCGGATGCCGCTGCCCAGTTAAAGGTTCCAGTGAAAGAAGGAGATGCTTTGGGGGCTAAAGCAGATACGGTTACGTCGGTATCAACGGTTAATGTTTTAGGTGTTGTTC
>Ga0172381_10001164_pt1 | contig 31707 bp, 28 predicted proteins | sample Leawel6488metaG_FD_119754 | JGI IMG/M metagenome (GOLD analysis project Ga0172381, IMG submission 119754) | Leachate microbial communities from a municipal landfill in Southern Ontario, Canada - Leachate well 64-88 metaG | ecosystem: Engineered > Solid waste > Landfill > Unclassified | place... | reverse complement strand
GTTCCTGTCTTTATACCTTTCAGTTGTAGCCAGTGTTATGTTTGCTACTGCCGTCCCGCTTTCCAGATGACGGATCTCGGGATCCTTTCCCACGTTTCCTATTAACATTACTTTATTCAACATCGTATGTATTGGTTTGAGTGATTTCTTGTAAAGTTACGATCTTTTTTATAAACCCAGAAGTTTGCGCATAGCCTTTCTGTGGGGTTCCATACCGGTCATGATTCTAAAACCTTCCACTGCCTGGTGATAAAGCCAGTGGTACCCGTTCAGATAAATCGAGCCTGAAAAGGATGCTGCCTCTTTCAGGGGAGCCTCTGTATAGGAAGCATCCAGGATCACATGTCTGGAAGTGAACCCTGTTTTAACCGCCTTCCCCGGTTCCCATGGGATGGTGTTGATCACCAGGGAGCAACGTTTTAACAGGTCCGGGACAGATGTCAACGGGTACAACCCTTCCCTGACAGTCCGGTTGGCCATGTACACCAATGCACCTGCCTGTTCCATACCCAGGGCAGCCGCGCGACCCGCTCCGCCTGCACCTATGACAAGGACGTGCTTCCCGCTGAGGACCGTACCGGAATCAATGAAACTGTTTACCACTCCCATCACATCCGTATTGCAAGCAGTCCAGCTGCCTTTATTAAGGTATACCAGGTTGGTGGCATTGATCTCTCTGGCGGAAGGTTCAGTTTGTTGAACAAATTGGATGAAATCTGCTTTAAAAGGCATGGTTACATTGACTCCCTGCATGCAAAGACGCTGCATCTCTTTCCATCCGGTAATGGCATCGGGGACTTCCAGTGTTCTGTATGTATCCGCCGGCAATTGCGGGTAAGCCACCCGGAAAAGGGCGGGACTCATGCTGGATCGTACAGGATTTCCCAATATGGCAAAAGGTCCCATATTTTTTATGTATTTCGCTGCCTGATGGCCTCAAAACAAAGTACCGCAGCAGCCACTGAAACATTCAGTGAATCGATCTTTCCTTTCATTGGGATGTTGACTTTCAAATGAGCACGTTCATTCCAAAAAGAACTCAGCCCCTTGTCTTCGGTTCCCATGGCAAGGGCAGTAGGTTTGGAAAGGTCCTGCAGATGGTAGGAGAAGGAAGACTGGCAGCTGGCAGCAACTATCTGTATGTCGTTTTCAATTAACCACCTGTAAGCTTCTTCAGAAGAACAGGTCAGTGTGGGGACGCTGAACAAACAACCCAGGGAAGCCCTGATGGTATTGGGATTGTAAAGATCAGTCAGGGGATCGCATACCAGCACGGCATCAGCTCCACAGGCATCAGCCGTTCGCAGTATAGCACCCAGGTTTCCCGGTTTCTCCACAGATTCCAGAACGATGATCAGGGGAGAATCGGAAAGTATGATATCTGTCAGTGCCGGGTAGCGGCTGTACATCAGGGCCAGCACCCCTTCCGTTCTTCCCCGGTAAGCCAGTCTTTCATATAATGCGGGATCTATCTCTTCCACCACAGGAGCTTTAGCCGTAAAGAAAGCCGCCTTGTCCGGGTCTGATAAAACGGGAGGGCTGATATATAAACTGTGAATGGAAAACCCGCTCTGCAGTGCAATTTCCAGCTCGCGTACCCCTTCAATCACAAACAATCCTGCTTCCCTTCGCTCGCGGGATTTTTCCATCAGCAAACGGATTTGTCTTATCCTGGGATTATGAGCAGAGGAAATCATTTTTACTCCGGTCGCATTTGCGGGAAGAACAGCACATCCTGGATGCTTGCCGAGTCGGTCATCAGCATGCAAAGACGGTCTACGCCTATACCCATTCCCGAGGTGGGTGGCATGCCGAATTCCAGCGCCCGGATAAAGTCCAGATCTATGAACATGGCTTCATCGTCCCCTTTTTCTTTGAGTTTCAATTGATCCCTGAACCGTTCCAGTTGATCCAGGGGATCATTCAGTTCCGAATAGGCATTGGCCAGTTCTTTTCCGTTTACAAACAATTCAAATCTTTCTGTCAGCCGGGGATCCTCACGATGTTTTTTTGTAAGTGGTGAAGTAGCTTTTGGATAATCGGTAACAAAAGTAGGCTGGATAAGGTGTTTTTCACAATATTCCCCAAAAATGGCATCGATCAGCTTGCCTTTTCCCATAGAAGGAGTAACGGAAACGTTCAGGTCCCGGCATGTTTTACGGAGTGTTTCTTCATCCATGTCAGACACATCCACTTCCGCATATTCCTTGATGGCTCCCAGCATGGTAACCCTTCGGAAAGGCCTTTTCCAGTCTATGACCCTGTCTGCCAAAGTTACCTGAGTGGTCCCGTGAAGTTCCAGGGCGACTTTTTCCACTAATTTTTCAGTAAAATCCATCATCCAGAAATAATCTTTATAAGCTACGTAGATTTCCAAAACGGTAAATTCCGGATTGTGAGTACGGTCCATCCCTTCGTTCCGGAAATCTTTTGAAAATTCATAGACACCGGGAAATCCTCCAACGATCAGTTTTTTCAGGTACAGTTCATTGGCGATCCTCATGTACAGAGGAATATCAAGTGCGTTGTGATGTGTCACAAATGGACGTGCGTTGGCTCCTCCGGGGATCGGTTGCAATATGGGGGTTTCCACCTCCAGGTAACCATGGCTGTTAAAGAATTCCCGCATCACATTGACCATCTTTGTTCTTTTCATAAAGGTTTCCCTTACTTCCGGATTCACGATCAGGTCCACGTAACGCATGCGATACCGTTGTTCGGGATCGGTAAAAGCATCGTAAAGCCGGCCTTCCTTTTCCTTAACGATAGGCAGCACCCTCAGGGATTTGCTCAACAGAACCAGTTCTTTGGCATGGACCGATATTTCTCCTGTTTTGGTAACAAAGGCAAATCCTTTAATTCCCACAATATCACCTATATCCAGCAATTTTTTAAAAACGGTGTTGTATAAAGATTTGTCTTCGCCCGGACATATGTCATCTCTTTTCAGATAGACCTGGATACGTCCGCTATGATCCTGAATAACCATAAAAGAGGCGGCTCCCATGATCCTGCGGCTCATAATCCTTCCAGCCAGTGTTACCTCCTGAAAATTTCCCTTTTCATCATCATAGCCGGAAAGAATTTCCCGGGCCGTGGTATCTACCGGATACTCGGCTGCGGGATAAGGATCAACACCCAGCTTTTCCAGTTCTTGCAATGCCTGACGACGGATCTGTTCTTGTTCACTGATATGAGGATTCTCCATAGAATTTGATTTTATCAACCTGCAAAAGTAAGCATTTTTTTACACGCATAAGGATTATATTCTTACCTTTGCAGGATTAATATGGCTTTGGACAAAAAATGGATTGTTAAAGAGCCCGGGAACCCGGCTCTGGTAAGGCAGCTGGCCTCCGATCTGGGAGTAGATCAGGCCCTGGCTAACCTTTTGGTTCAAAGGAATATTAAATCACTCTCACAAGCAAAAACCTTTTTTCGTCCCCAACTGGAAGATCTTCATGACCCTTACCTGATGAAAGATATGGACAAGGCGGTCAAAAGGCTTGACAGGGCTATTCGGGAAAGTGAAAAAATATTGGTATACGGAGATTACGATGTGGACGGGACTACTGCCGTGGCACTGGTTTATTCTTTCCTGCGTAAAGAAACGCCAATGGTTTCATACTACATTCCCGACCGTTACACGGAAGGGTACGGCATATCACGTATAGGCATAGATGCAGCTACGGAAGAAGGTTGTACCCTCATCATTGCTCTGGACTGCGGGATCAAAGCAAACGATAAAGTAGAATATGCCAGGCAGAAGGGTATAGATTTTATAATTTGTGATCATCACCTGCCTGCCGAAGAATTGCCCCAGGCTTCTGCCGTACTGGATCCCAAAAGGCTGGATTGCCATTATCCTTTTGATGAACTAAGCGGTTGCGGAGTAGGGTTTAAGCTCATGCAGGCCTATTGCATTCGTAAGAACATTCCCCTGACTGAACTGTATCCGTTCCTGGACCTTTTGGTTGTAAGTATAGCTTCTGACCTGGTATCCATAACCGGCGAGAACCGCATTCTGGCCCATTACGGACTGAAACAACTGAACGAGGCGCCCCGCAAAGGATTGCTATCCATTATCAAACTTGCTGGGCTTGAAAAACACCAGATAACCATAGACGACATTGTCTTTAAGATAGGTCCGCGTATCAATGCTGCCGGCCGTATGGAATCCGGAAAAATGGCCGTTGATCTGCTCATTTCCCGCACAGATGATGATGCATCCCAAATCGGTCATACCATTAACGATCACAACGACGACAGAAAGAACATAGACAGGAAGATCACCCAGGAGGCATTGGCTATGGTCCGGGACATGCCCGGTCTTGAGAACAAAAAATCCACGGTGGTCTACAACCCCATATGGCATAAAGGGGTTGTGGGTATTGTTGCTTCACGTCTGGTTGAAAATTACTACCGTCCCACCATCGTGCTCACACGGTCAAACGGATTTATAACGGGATCTGCCAGAAGCATTCCCGGATTTGATCTTTATGAAGCCATAGAAAGCTGCAGTGATCTGCTGGAAAATTTCGGCGGTCATATGTATGCGGCCGGACTGACCATGAGCGAAAAGCATTACCAGGAATTCTGCCGCCGGTTTGAGTCCCTGGTAGCGGAAAAAGTGACCGATGAAATGCTTACTCCTCTGGTGAATATTGATACGTATCTGGACTTCAAGCAAATAACACCCAAATTCTTCAGACTGCTGAAACAATTCCAGCCTTTTGGTCCCGGGAACCTGTCCCCTGTATTTGTGACCGAAAACGTATACGATAACGGAAACGGACGCCTGGTGGGATCTGATTCGGGTCACTTGAAACTGGAATTGATCCAGGAAGAAGAGCCTTACCGTCCCATATCAGCGATAGCTTTTAACCAAAGCCTGCATTTTGATCACATGCATAACGGGAATCCCGTGGATGTCTGCTATTCGGTGGCCGAAAATTATTACCGGGGTATAGCCAACATTCAGTTACGTATAAAAGATATCAAAGCCCGGGACGTTATCGTCTAAGGAACGACCCTCTCATCAGCTTTTTTGTACCATTCAATGCGCGAGTTGTAAAGCTTTGTTGCGTCTGCATTTTGTAACAACGGCCATCTTTCAGGTTCGCCGGAAAGTCTTTTAAGGATAATTTCCAGCGGAGTATCTATAAATACCACATGCCCGTGGGTTTTCATAAAATCCAGGTTGTCATGGAAACACGGTGTTCCTCCTCCGCAGGCCACTATGGTTGCCGGTTTTCCGGAATCATACCAGTTCCGTACTATACCATGAAGGGTGTCTCTTTCAATTTTCCGGAAAGCCTTTTCTCCCTTCAGGCCAAGAATGTCGCGGGGACTGATCCCCGTTTTGTCAAGGATAACCTGATCCATGTCCACAAAACAAGCATTTTTTTCCTGTGCATGGCGCGCTCCCAGGGTGGTTTTCCCACTTCCCATAAAACCAATATAGAAAACAAGATGCATAGGTTATGGATTTACAGCAATGTCATTTGATAGGCATCCTCATCGTTGAAATTGAAAGGGGGTTTGTCTCCTGCAACCGGAGCCGGCGGTGTTTTACCCTGTGAAACGGGTCCTTCCAATTCAAAATCCAGGTCGTCTTTTTTTTCGTTATTGCCGGATTCAGCGGGATCGGGACCCGGTTCAATGAATTCGATCTTGTCCACTTCAAAGGTGGTAATGCGTTTGCCTTTGGCGCGGAAGCTTTTATCGGTTATAAATTCAACGGCATCAATGATCTCGGCCGGTCTTTTGGCGTGTTTTCCGGCAAAAGTGATCTGTATCCTGGGAAAAGCATCCTGGGAAATATCAACCAGGTAAGAGCCTTCTGAATCACTGACAAATGACTGGAGCAAATTGTCAGAAACTTCAAAACGGAAGCGTTTCAGGTAAAAATATCCTGAAAGCCCGTCGTAATATATTGCCGTAAATATTTTCCCGGGGTCCAGTTTTTCTATCAGCCGGATCTCCTGCTGATAACGGTTGCTCAGATCAAAATTGGTGGTGTAGAACGAACCGTTCCGGTTTACGGCCAAAAGACTTTCATTGGCAAGGAATTCGCCCAGGTAAAGGCCTCTGCCGTCAACGTTGAGTCTTTGAATATCTGTGTCGAACCATATTTTCCGGCCACCCATTGTCGCAACGCCCTTGTCCTTGAGCGTAATTTTCTGAACCGCATAGCGACTTAGAATATTTCCCCGGCTGTTACGTCCTTTAACAGCCAGATCCAGAAATGAGTATTCAAATATAAGTTTCTTGAGTTTGGGTCGTGCTTTCAGATATAGCTTTATGGTTTCGACCTCACCGTTGGGATTGGCAGAGAACCATAGGACCTGCGATCCGGTTTTCCCCTGGGTCAGGTCGTATTCTTTGTCCCGGGTAATGCTGTTTACGGAAAAGCGTTTTACGAACACTTTCCCGTTCTTGCCGTCCCGGTAGGCTACATTGTACACCGTGCGCGTGTCTTTTTTCCTGAATATCCCCGTGTAGATAATGTCTTTCCCGAAGTAGACCTTTTCAGCAACTTTTCTTACCGAATATGTACCGTCTTTCAAAAACACGATGACTTCGTCCAGGTTCGAACAATCACAAACATACACGGCTTTTTCGTCCTTTTTCATGTCGGTTCCCACAAACCCGGATTCACTGTTGACATAAAGCTTGCAGTTGGCCAGGATCACCTTGGAAGCTTCTATGGTTTCAAAATCACAGATCTCTGTCTTGCGGGGGAAACGGCTGCCGTATTTTTTCTTAAGGCTTTCAAAATAATCTATTGCGTATTGGGTCAGGTGTTCCAGGTTGTGTCGTACCCGGGCCATTTCCAGGTCCAGGGATTTGATATGTTCTTCGGCTTTTTTTATGTCAAAACGGGATATTTTTCGCACAGGCTTTTCTACCAGTTTCCGTATTTCTGCAGATGTGACGGGCCTGCGCAAACGGTCCTTGTAAAGGAGCATTTCGGTTTCCACATCCTGCAATTGCTTTTCCCACGTGCGGGCATCGTTTTCCAAAACCCGGTAGACTTTTTCCTGGAAGAATATTTTTTCCAGGGAAGAGAAATGCCAGTCTTCCTCCAACTCGGCCATGCGTATCTCCAACTCGGCTTTTAAAAGATTCCGGGAACGGTCCGTGCTGTAACGCAGCATATCTTCCACACTTATGACGAACGGTTTTCCGTCCATGATGACGCAGGCGTCCGGAGACACCGACACTTCGCATTTTGTGAAAGCGTACAGGGCGTCAATGGTTTTATCGGGGGAGACATCGTTGGCCAGGTGGATCAGAATCTCTACCTGTGCTGCCGTATTGTCATCAATTTTACGGATACGGATCTTCCCCTTGTCATTGGCCGTTATTATGGAACGGATAAGACTTTCGGTCGTTTGTCCGTAAGGAATTTCCGTGATAGCCAGGGTTTTCTTGTCAATTTTGATGATCCGGGCCCTCACCTTCACACGGCTTATTTTACCGCCAATACCTCCGTTGTAGTTACTGCAATCTATAAGACCGCCTGTAAGGAAATCGGGATACAAGGTAAATGATTCACCTTTAAGATGTGCTACTGAAGCATCCAGTAATTCATTGAAATTGTGAGGGAGTATGCGCGTGGCCAGTCCAACGGCTATGCCTTCGGCTCCCTGGGCCAGTAAAAGGGGGAATTTAACCGGCAACGATTCGGGCTCCTGGTTCCTGCCGTCGTAGGAAGGTACCCAGACCGTTGTTTTGGGATTGAATACCACTTCCTGGGCAAATTTGCTCAGTCGGGCTTCTATGTATCGCGGAGCTGCAGCGGAATCCCCCGTAAGGACATTCCCCCAGTTCCCCTGTGTATCTACTAAAAGATCTTTTTGTCCCAGTTGTACCAGTGCATCCCCAATGGAGGCATCTCCATGGGGGTGGAATTGCATGGTGTGTCCTATGATATTGGCTACTTTATTGTAACGCCCGTCTTCCATTCTTTTCATGGAGTGCAGGATACGGCGCTGAACGGGTTTCAGCCCGTCGGTGATGTGGGGTACGGCCCGTTCCAGGATTACATAGGAAGAGTATTCCAGGAACCAGTCTTTGAACATACCGGTTAAGCGGTATTTTTTATCCCCTTCTTCACTCAGGATATGTAAATACTTTAATTGCTCTTCACTCATCATGGCTTAATCCCCCACTATCCTTAAGTTACTGACTATGAATTCTCTGCGCTGTGGAGAGTTCTCGCCCATATAAAACCTCAGAAGTTCCGGGAGCCTGTCGTCCTTATCCAGCCGGACCATATCAAGGCGGATGTTCTCTCCTATAAATTCTTTAAATTCGTCGGGAGAGATCTCACCCAGGCCTTTAAAACGAGTGATCTCGGGATCCGGTCCCAGATCCAGCACGGCTTTCTCTCTTTCCGGTTCCGAATAACAATACCGGGTTTCTTTCTTATTCCTGACACGGAACAGAGGTGTTTGCAATATGTATATGTGTCCGTGCCGTACCAGTTCCGGGAAGAATTGCAGGAAAAAGCTTAACAACAACATGCGGATATGCATCCCGTCCGGGTCTGCATCGGTAGCTATGATGATTTTATTGTAACGCAGGTTGTCCAGGTCTTCTTCAATATTCAGGGCAGCCTGCAACAGGTTGAACTCTTCATTTGTATAGACTACCTGCTTGTTCATGCCGTATGTATTCTCGGGTTTTCCCCTAAGGCTGAAAACCGCCTGGATGTTTGGATTTCTGCTTTTTGTTATGGATCCGCTGGCAGAGTCTCCTTCCGTTATGAACAGCATGGTTTGTTCGGCCTTGTCGCTCTTGTCGGTAAAATGGATACGGCAGTCACGAAGCTTGCGGTTGTGCAGGCTGATCTTTCGGGCATTTTCCTTGGCTTTTTTACGGACTGCACCAACGGCTTTTCTTTCTTTTTCGTTTTCAATGATCTTTTTCAGCAGGATATCTGCCGTTTCCGGATTCTTGTGCAGGTAGTTATCCAGGTGTTCTTTCACGAAATCACTAATGAAACTGCGTAGGGTAGGGCCGTCGGGACCCATGTCCCTGGAATCAAGAATGGTTTTCGTCTGGTTTGCGAACTTGGGTTCTATCAGGCGAATGCTGATAGCCCCTACTATGGATTGCCTGATATCGGAAGGTTCAAAATCCTTTTTATAAAATTCTTTTATAGTGCGAGCCACTGCCTCCCGGAACACCGACAGGTGGGTGCCTCCCTGAGAAGTGTTCTGCCCGTTGGCAAACGACATGATGCTTTCTCCGGTTTCGTTGGCATGGGTAATGACCATTTCTATATCCTGACCTGTCAGATGAATGGGGGGGTAAAGCGTTTCTTCGGCCATGCTTTCCAGGACAAGGTCCAGCAATCCGTTTTTGGAAACGTATTCATTTCCGTTGAGCTGCATTTTCAACCCTTTGTTCAGGTAAGCATAATGCCGCATCATTTCCTGTACGAATTCCGTATTGATGGTGTAATTGGGAAACAATGCAGGGTCGGGGGTGAATGTGACCAGCGTCCCGTCTTTCTCGTCAGTCCGGGTGGTCCCTTCATCCAGCAAAACGCCTTTTGAAAACCTGCCGAAACGACTATTTCCTTCCCGGAAGGATTCAATGTAGAACATGGTGGATGTCGCATTTACTGCTTTCAGTCCCACCCCGTTAAGTCCTACGGCTTTTTGAAAGGATTTGTTGTCGTATTTTGCGCCGGTATTCATTTTGTTGGCGGCGTCAATTACTTTTCCGAAAGGAATACCCCTTCCGTAATCACGGACCGAGATCTCGTTCTCACGAATGGTAACTGAAATAACTTTACCGTGCCCCATGGCATACTCGTCTACCGAGTTGTCAATAACTTCTTTGATAAGCACATAAAGCCCGTCATCGGGGGTACTTCCGTCACCCGATTTTCCAATGTACATGCCCGGTCTGAGACGGATATGTTCGTTCCATTCCAGGGTCTGGAAATTCGCTTCTGTGTAAGATGATAATGGATTCGACATACGGGGCACAAAGATAAAAAAAACTGGTAGAAGTAGTTTAATTAATGATTACATTTGCCGCTGGTTCTAATAACGAAATAATTCATTATGCCAGATCTGAAGGGTTGCATATCACAAATAATCGGGCCGGTAGTAGACGTGGTCTTTACACCTGAAGCAACCGGAAAAGTGCGGTTACCTTCCATACACCATGCCCTTGAAGTAAAACGAAACGACGGAAAAGAGATCGTGCTGGAAGTCCAGCAACATATAGGTGATTTTACCGTGCGTACCGTGGCCATGGATTCTACCGACGGTCTTTCACGCGGGACGGTAATTAAGGTTACCGGCGGTCCCATTACCATGCCTGTGGGGGAAGCTGTAAAAGGAAGGCTGATGAATGTCACAGGGGAAACCATAGACGGGCTTTCTCCGTTGGATAAAAACATAGGATCTTCTCCCATTCACAAAAGACCTCCGAAATTTGAAGATCTGACCACATCAAGTGAAGTGCTGTTTACGGGTATTAAAGTCATTGACCTGCTGGAACCTTATTTGAAAGGAGGAAAAATCGGACTTTTCGGAGGGGCGGGTGTTGGCAAGACCGTGATCATTATGGAGCTGATCAATAATATCGCCAAAAAACACAGCGGTTTTTCGGTTTTTGCCGGTGTGGGAGAACGTACCCGGGAAGGGAACGACCTGTTGCGCGAAATGATACAGTCCGGTGTGATCCGTTATGGGGAAGCCTTTCGTGAAAGTATGGAAAAAGGGGAATGGGACCTGACAAAAGTAGATTACAATGAACTGGCAAAATCCCAGGCCACCCTGGTGTTCGGTCAGATGAACGAACCTCCCGGGGCCCGTGCATCCGTTGCCCTGAGCGGACTGACTATTGCCGAGTCCATTCGGGATGATGACGGGAGCATTAAAGATATTTTGTTGTTCATAGATAATATTTTCCGCTTTACCCAGGCCGGCTCTGAGGTTTCTGCATTGTTGGGACGGATGCCGTCCGCCGTTGGTTACCAACCGACGCTGGCTACGGAAATGGGGATCATGCAGGAACGGATCGCCTCTACGCGTAACGGATCTATCACTTCAATACAAGCCGTATATGTTCCGGCAGATGACCTGACCGACCCTGCCCCGGCCACTACATTCTCCCACCTGGATGCAACAACGGTTTTATCCCGCAAGATCACCGAGATGGGAATATACCCCGCGGTGGATCCGCTGGAATCCACATCCCGGATCCTGGATCCCGCGATTGTGGGACAGGAACACTACAACACTGCCCAGAAAGTAAAACAGATCCTGCAACGCAACAAGGAATTGCAGGATATTATTTCGATCCTGGGTATGGAGGAGCTTTCCCGTGAAGATCAATTGACAGTAAACAGGGCCAGGAAAGTGCAACGATTTCTCTCACAACCTTTTACCGTTGCCCAGAAATTTACGGGGCTTAAAGGTGTGATGGTTCCCATTGAAGAGTGTATTAAAGGGTTTAATATGATCATTGACGGAGAGGTAGACCAAATAACCGAAAATGCTTTTTTGAATGTGGGTACTATAGAAGATGCGATAGAAAAAGGAAAACGAATTATGCAATAACCGCCATGAGAGCACCGGTATATCTTCAGGTCATGTCTCCGGAGGAGGTCCTTTTTGAAGGGAACGTCTGTTTGGTCAGATTTCCCGGCAAAAGCGCCTCTTTTACAGTCATGAAGGATCATGCTCCCATTATGTCATTACTCGAAAGGGGATTTATCTCTTACGAAGGAGAAATGGGAGATGGAAGGATCCCGGTTAGCAGCGGATTCGTTCAGGTCAGAAACAACAAGGTGTATGCCTGTATTATACAGAAACTTTTATGATAAAAAGAATGATCACGGTACATACAGTGACCATACTCCTGGCGGGAGGTATATGGGGACTGATCATGTACCTTTTTATGCCTGAGTGGTGGTTCCCTGTGTATCCCGTCATTCCTGCCACGTTTTTGCTGGTTGGTTTATTGGAGATCCTCATGATGAAAAAAAGCAAGACCCAGAACGCCAAAATGCTCAACAGCATATTGATGCAGCGTATTGTACGTTGGGGTATTGTTCTGGTGATACTGATCGTGTTAATAGGGGTGGCTCATCCTCCCAAAGCCTCCTTTATTATTAGTTTTATGGGGATGTTCATTATATATAGTTTTTTATCTATCTGGTTCCTTTTGGTTGATTGTAAAGAACAAAAAAAAATCAAAGAGAAAGAATCGTAATTAATCATGCCGGTAGCCCGCAGGTCCATATTGATCGTTTTGTCGTTTGCTTTCTTTATGATGGCTGGAAGCCCTGCTTTGTTTGCAGTTCCCCGTCAGGAGAGACCTCCGGTAGATGTTAAACATTTGATCCTGGAGCATTTAAATGATTCCTATCACTGGCATCTTTTTTCCACGGAGAACAAAGATATTGGGATTCCTTTACCAGTAATAGTTCACAGTCGGGAAAGGGGTTGGTTTTTATTTCTTTCTTCTCATCTGATAGAAAAGGAGGAATACGAAGGCTTTTATGTAGCCCAGGAAGGAAGGTACGAAGGAAAACTTGTAGAAACAGATGTGCGGGGTCAGGAGGTCAGGCCTTTTGACTTGTCCATTACCAAAGACGTGCTGGCCCTGTTTTTTTCCTGCGGATTGCTTATGTTCCTGGTGCTTCGCCTGGCAAAATGGTATAAAAAACAGGAAATGCGAGGGAAAACAGATGCTGTTCCTCCCGGGGTAATGGGCGTTATGGAATGGTTCATCATGAGCATTCACGACGGAATGATCAAAAAATGCGTGGGAAAGGATTACAAACGTTACGCGCCTTATTTACTGACTGCTTTCTTCTTCATTTTTCTGAACAACGTGTTGGGACTCATTCCGCTTTTCCCGGGTGGAGCCAACCTGACAGGCAACATTACCATTACATTCGGTCTGGCCTTCTTTACCATGGTAGCCGTCAATCTGTTCGGGAACAAGGAATACTGGAAAGAGATCCTGTGGCCTGATGTCCCGGTATTTATGAAAGTTCCTTTTCCCATTATGCAGGTCATTGAATTTTTTGGGATACTGACCAAACCCATGGCCCTGATGATCCGTTTGTTTGCCAATATCTTTGCCGGGCATATTATCATACTGGCACTAACTTCACTGGTGTTTCTTACCGTGGCTATGGGACCTGTAATAAATGTTTCCATGAGTGCGGTATCTGTGCTTTTTTCGGTATTTATGCTGGCCCTGGAACTGTTGGTGGCTTATATACAGGCGTATGTATTTACAATGCTCTCATCCATATTCATAGGACTTTCCCGTCAGGAGACGCATAAGATCAGACCTGCCCGTGCCGTAGAAACGAATAAAAAATGAAAAATTTATTTTAAACCATATTGTTATGTTACTTTTTACTGTATTACAAGCCGCCGTAGCATCTGGCGAAATTGCCAAGTTAGGAGCTGTTCTGGCTGCTGCCATTGTAGTTCTGGGGGCATCTTTCGGAATCGGAAAAATCGGGAGTGCCGCTATGGAGGCCATTGCACGTCAGCCGGAAGCGGCTGACGGGATCAGGATGTCCATGATCATTATTGGGGCACTGGTGGAAGGCGTTTCCCTTTTTGCCATCATTGTATGCCTGCTGGTTGCCTTGTAAATTTTTTGTGTTATGGATTTGATGATCCCCGATTCCGGATTGTTGTTCTGGATGTTCATTGCTTTCGGCATCCTGTTTCTGGTACTGGCCCGTTTCGGCTGGCCTCTGATCACCGGTGTGGTGGAACGTCGAAACGAAAAAATTGAAAGAGCACTTGCCGATGCAGCCTCTGCCCGGAAATTGCTTGCCACCCTGAAACAGCAGGAAGAAAAAATACTGCAGCAATCCCGCGACGAGCAGGCAAAAGTCATAGAACAGACGTCTCTGCTGCGTCAGCAACTCCTGGATGAAGCCCGGGAAGCAGCACGTCACGAAAGCCGGCTTATGCTGGACAGGGCAAGATCGCAAATTGAGAAAGAAAGGGATGTGGCCATACGCGAAGTCAGGGCGTACGTAGCCACATTGTCGGTTGAGGTAGCCGAAAAATTATTAAAAAAACAATTGGATCCCGGTGTCAGGCAAATGGAGCTTATAAACAGCCTGCTGGAGGAATCCGCAAAACCCGAAGCATGATCCCATGAACACAGGACTGATAGTTTCCCGTTATGCTGCAGCTTTGTTGTGTTACGCTACCGATACCGGGGCAGAACACGACGTGTATCGCATGATGAAACGGTTATCAGAATATTTCACGGAAGTTCCCGACCTGGAAAAAATGTTCTGTGACAGGATGGTACCTGCCAGTAAGCGAAAAGATATGTTCCTGAGTCTTTTCCGGACTAATTCGCCGCATTCCATAAAGGTGTTGTCTGGATTTCTGAACCTGTTGATACAACACCGCAGAGAATATGTGATCAGGTCGGTCAGCCTGCAGTATCTGGATAAATACAGGAAAGAACAGGGCCTTACCTACGGAGTACTGACCACTGTTGTTCCGGTTGACGAAAAGACAGTGGAAAAAATTAAGAAAGTCCTGGATCCGGAACATCCTCAAAAGGTTGAGCTGGAATTGAAACAGGACAAACAATTGATCGGAGGGTTCTCACTCCGGGTCGGCATGAAGGTTTGGGACGCATCCCTGGCGGGCCGTATGAGAGAAGTGAGAAAAGCCTTTGGAATAAACGATAAACAGTAGACGTGTTATGTCAGATGTGATAAAACCTGCTGAAGTTACCGAGATATTGCGTATGCAATTGGAGGGACTTGACAACCGGCCCCTATATGAAGAAAAGGGTACGGTGCTTCAGGTAAGCGACGGCGTGGTCCGTATATACGGTCTGTACCAGGCTGAGTCCAATGAATTGCTGGAATTCGACAACCGCATGATGGCCATTGTGATGAACCTGGAAGAAGACAACGTGGGTGCTGTGTTGCTGGGTTCCACGGACCGGATAAGGGAAGGAGACATGGTCAGGCGAACGGGGCGCATAGCATCGATCCCCGTCAGCGATAAGTTGCTGGGCAGGGTGGTGGATCCCCTGGGAAATCCTTTGGACGGAAGGGGAGATATCCCCGGACCTTTCACTTCCATGCCTTTGGAAAGAAAAGCCCCCGGCGTGATATTTCGCGAACCGGTATCCGAACCGCTTCAGACAGGTATAAAGTCTATAGATGCCATGATCCCCATTGGCAGGGGTCAGCGGGAACTGATCATAGGTGACAGGCAAACCGGTAAGACCGCCATTGCCATTGATACGATCATCAACCAGAAATCCAACTTCCTGGCCGGAGATCCCGTATATTGCATCTATGTGGCCATTGGCCAGAAAGGATCCACAGTGGCATCCATTGTCAACACGCTGGAAAAACACGGGGCCATGGAGTATACCACTATTATCTCGGCTACAGCAGGAGATCCTGCTGCCTTGCAGTATTTTGCACCTTTTGCCGGAGCTGCCGTAGGTGAATACTTCCGCGATACCGGACGCCATGCCCTTGTTGTATACGATGATCTGTCCAAGCAGGCAGTTTCTTACCGGGAAGTATCCCTGATCCTGCGCAGACCCTCGGGACGGGAAGCCTATCCGGGGGATATCTTCTACCTCCATTCACGTCTTTTGGAACGGGCAGCCAAGATCATTACACAGGATGAAGTGGCCTCGCGCATGAACGACTTGCCCGAATCCCTGAAGGACAAAGTCAAAGGAGGCGGTTCGCTGACGGCCCTTCCCATCATTGAAACCCAGGCGGGCGATGTCTCGGCATACATTCCCACTAACGTAATATCTATTACAGACGGACAGATATTCCTGGATACCGACCTTTTTAACCAGGGAAACCGCCCCGCGGTGAATGTGGGCATTTCCGTATCCCGTGTGGGTGGCAATGCACAGTTAAAAGCCATGAAAAAAGTAGCCGGGACCCTTAAGATAGACCAGGCACAGTACAGGGAACTGGAATCTTTCTCCCGTTTTGGGGGCGAAATGGATACCTATACCGCACGCATCTTGGATAAAGGACAGAAAAATTCGCAACTTCTTATACAGAAACAATACAGTCCGTTGGAAGTCGGAAAACAGATAGCATTGCTTTATTGCGGAACACATGGTCTTTTAAGCAGAGTTCCTTTGGATAAGATCGTTGTGTTTGAAGAAAAATTCCTTCATGTTTTGGAAAGCAGCCACCGCAAAACGGTGCTTGAACCCCTGAACAGGGGCGAAATAAACGAAGAAATTGCCTCGTTAATAGAAAGCGTGGCAGAACAAATTGCCGGATAACCATGCCGTCTTTAAGGGAAATAAAAAGAAGGATCAACTCCATCAAAAAAACGCAGAAGATCACCGAAGCGATGCAACGGGTATCTTCCGCAAAACTCCATAAGGCACAGACAGCCCTGGGCTATATGCTTCCCTATGAAGAACGGTTGCATTTTATGCTGCTTACTTTCATACATGAGGAACGTTACATGTATGAACACGGTTATCCCAGAGGAATGCATAGCTTGCGCCAGACGCCTTTTGCCATTGCCCGGCCCATAAATTACGTATCCATTATCTTCATGGCTTCAGATACGGGACTCTGTGGGGCATACAATGCCAACATGGAGAAAAAGCTTCACGAGGTGTTGGATGAATACGCACATCTGCCGCGTGAAAACATTACCCTGTACCCGGTAGGGATAAAGATGCTGGAAGCCGCCGGAAAAACGGGATGTGTTGTCTGTGACAATTTTACTGACCTGATATCACGCCCCGATTATTTGTCGTGCGAGCGTCTTTCCAAAAGATTAGGAATCGGATACATGCGGGGAAGGGTAGATAAGGCCGAGTTGATCTTTTACCATTTCAAAAGCATGGCGGTACAGATCCTTCAAAGAGACACTTTTCTGCCTTTTCAGTCTGAACTGGTAAAAAGCTCCAATCCTTCCTTCGGTCGTGAGTTAAGAGGTAAGCAGGGATTGATCATACCACAGGAATACCCTATTGAGGAATTGAATCCGGAGTATTTCGAGAATTATATCATAGAACCTTCCCGCCAGGAGCTCATAGACAATCTGTTACCCAAGGTACTTCGATTCCAGATATACCGTTCCGTACTGGATGCCAATGCTTCTGAGCACGCTGCCAGAACCATGGCCATGAAAGCTGCTTCTGAAAATGCAAAGGATCTGATAAGCGATCTGACACTTCAGTACAATAAAAGCCGCCAGCAGGCCATTACTTCAGAAATACTTGATATTTTGTCCGGGTCTATCAGGTAGGAACTAGACTCCCCGCATTCTCTCTTTCGTTTTAACAAGGTTTTCTTTTAATATATCCACACTTGTAGCTACGGCTTCTTCAAAAGTCGGACAAGTGCGTTCCGCGATCAGATCGTTACCGGGTACTTTTACACGAATGGTGGCTTTTTTATTATCGTGGCCGGGTACCAGGGAGAGTGTCACCTCTGTTCCTATAATGGCATCAAAGAATCTATCCAGCTTCCCTACTTTTTCATGTATAAAATCAAGCAATTTCCTGTCTGCATCAAATTTGACGGATTCAACCTTAATGTCCATGATATACCTCCATTTTATATTGTTAATAAATTGGCTTACCGGGCTTTATGCCCTTGGATGAGCCTTTTTGTATGCTTTTTTCAATACTTCAAAAGAATTATGTGTGTACACCTGTGTAGCGGCAAGGGATGTGTGACCCAGCAATTCCTTAATGCTGTTCAGATCCGCCCCTCTGTTGAGCAAATGGGTTGCCAGCGAATGACGCAGCACGTGCGGGCTTTTTTTCCCTGTGAATGCAGGTTCACGCGCTAATTCTTTGTGTACCATTTTACTAATTGTTGTCAGTGCCAGTTGATCTCCGTTTTTCCGGCTGAAAAGCCACGGAGACGGCACCTCTCTTTCTTCCAGGAAGCGTTGCAAATCCCGGACCATTTCTTCACTAAGCGGAACATCCCTTTCTTTATTTCCTTTTCCCCGCACCCGGAGCAGGGAACGTTCAAAATCCATGTCCCGAACACGTATTCCGGCCAGTTCAGCACGTCGGATGCCTGTGGCATACAGCAAATGGATCATAACCGATACAGGAGTAGGTGAATTTTCTTTATGATCTATCCATGCATTGATACTTGTCTGGGAATAAAATTCCGGAATCCTGCGTCCTTTTTTGGGGCGGATCAGCAATTTCAGGGGATTGTCCCTGAGTTTTTCTTTTTTGACCAGGTAGTTGCAAAAAGAGCTTAATGCAGACAACCGCTGGTATACGGTGGAAGTACTCAGACCCTGCTCCAGCAGTGACCCCGTGTAGGCCCTCAGGGAAGTCAGTGTCACCAATTCCATGGGATTCTCTTCCGCCTGAAAATCCATGAATTTATAAAAGTCTTTAATTGCTTGATCATAAATGGATTGGGTGCGTTCGGAATAACGTTTTTGTACCCTCAGGAAGTCTATGAATTCACTCCTTTCCATCATACGCAAATATACAAAAAAAACGAGGATTACTCCTCGTTATTTTGTAAGTGTTCTTTGTATATCGCTTTCTTCTTTTGCTCTCTCCTGGTAACAGAAGGTTTGGTGAAAGACTGACGGCCCCTGAGCTCGCGTACGATCCCGGTTTTTTCAAATTTGCGTTTGAATTTCTTTAAAGCACGTTCTATGTTTTCGCCTTCCTTAATCGGTACAATGATCATATTTACAGACACCTCCTTTTGTTACGGGGTGCAAAAGTAGATAAAAAAATGGAAAATCAAAGCGTAACCTGTATATTTGTGAGCAAATATTAAATATTTCTTTCAAATCATGAGACTTGAAGGTATCCCTTCCCGGATCCCGCCGGAAAAACCTTTGGATGAGGGTGTCAGTCATGCTCCGGTAAGGAAAGACATTCTTACCACAGAAGAGAAAAAACTGGCGCTGGCCAATGCCCTTCGCTATTTTCCGGAAGGGCAGCATGCTGAACTGGCTCCCGAATTTGCCCGGGAACTGAAACAGTACGGACGTATATATATGTATCGCTACAGGCCCGATGAATCCCTCTCGGCCGGAAGCATAAACGATTATCCGGCAAAATGTCATCAGGCTGCAGCCATTATGTTGATGATCAACAACAATTTGGATGTGGCGGTGGCCCAGCATCCCCACGAGCTTATTACTTACGGGGGAAACGGGGCCGTATTCCAGAACTGGGCGCAATACCGCCTTACCATGAAGTATTTGTCAGAGATGACAGAAGAACAAACGCTTGTTCTTTATTCGGGCCACCCCCTGGGTCTGTTCCCTTCTTCAAAGGACGCTCCCAGGCTGGTGATCACAAACGGTATGGTCATTCCCAATTATTCTTCCAGGGATGACTGGGAAAAACTCAACGCACTGGGAGTTTCCCAGTACGGACAAATGACGGCCGGTTCTTTTATGTACATAGGCCCACAGGGAATTGTCCACGGAACTACCATAACCATCATGAATGCCGCCAGAATGCGCCATCCCGGCCACAAAGGATCCCTTCTTTTTGTATCCAGCGGTCTGGGAGGAATGTCGGGTGCCCAGCCAAAAGCGGCGCGGATTGCCGGTGTCGTGGGTGTTGTTGCCGAGATCGATCCAAAGGCTACGCAAAAGAGATACCGGCAGGGATGGGTAGATGAAGTGTACGACAACCTGGAAACACTAATCGCCCGTATCCGCAAAGCGAAGGAAAACGGGGAGGCGGTTTCCCTGGCTTACCAGGGCAACGTGGTAGATCTGTGGGAACACCTGGAGAGATCCGGTATATCTGTAGAACTGGGATCGGACCAGACCAGTTTGCACAATCCTTACTCGGGCGGGTATTATCCTGTGGGTTATACACTGGAAGAATCCGCAGATATGATAGCCAACGATCCGGAACGTTTTGAAGAAGCCGTGCAAAAAAGTCTCATACGCCAGGTCTCTGCCATAAACAAACTGGCCCTAAGAGGTATGTATTTCTTTGATTACGGCAATGCCTTCCTCTTGGAAGCTTCCCGGGCGGGAGCCGATATCCTGGATGAAGGCGGCAAATTCAGATACCCTTCTTATGTACAGGATATAATGGGTCCGTTGTTTTTTGACTACGGGTTCGGACCTTTTCGCTGGGTATGTACGTCTTCGTTACCGGAAGATCTACGTGTGACCGATACCATAGCCGCTGAGGTTCTGGAGGATTTGGCCCGTAAGGCACCGGACAATATACGAAACCAGATGCTGGACAACCTGCATTGGATACAACAGGCGGAAGGGAATAACCTGGTGGTAGGATCCCTGGCGCGGATCCTCTACGCCGATGCACAGGGCCGGATTCGAATAGCCCTGGAAATAAACCGGGCCATCCGGGAGGGTCGTATAAAAGCCCCCATTGTACTGGGCCGCGACCACCACGACGTTTCCGGCACCGATTCCCCGTTCCGGGAAACTTCCAATATTTACGACGGGTCTAATCTCACGGCTGATATGGCCGTGCACAATGTAATAGGAGACGCATTCCGCGGAGCTACCTGGGTTTCTTTGCATAACGGGGGAGGCGTCGGCTGGGGAGAAGTCATTAACGGTGGCTTTGGACTGGTCATTGACGGTAGTCAGGATGCCGACAGACGTATTAAAAACATGTTATACTGGGACGTGCACAACGGGATCGCCAGAAGGGCATGGGCCAGAAACCCGGGAGCACTGGCAACCCTGGAACGGGCTATGCAGGAAGAACCGTTACTGAAGGTTACCGTGCCTTCTCTGGCTGATCCCGGTACCTTGAATGCATTTGACTGATATTTATCCAAAACACATAATATGACAGAAAAATTGTTCAATGATTTTCCACCGGTCTCTACCCGGCAGTGGGAAGAACAGATCCATAAAGATCTAAAAGGCGCCGATTACGACAGAAAACTGGTCTGGAGAACTTCCGAGGGATTTTCCGTACGGCCGTATTTCAGGGATGAGGACCTGAAAGAGATCCCATATCTGGATACGGTTCCCGGACAGCACCCGTTTCTTCGCGGGACCCGACCTGACAATAACTGGCTCATTCGTCAGGGTTTTACGGTAAAGGGATCCCTTGAGCGACTCAATGAACGGGTCCTCAATGCTTTGGACAGGGGCGTGGAATCCATAGGATTTCGCCTGGACAAAAAGAAGGATTATGCAGAGAAAGACCTGGAGGTGATTCTGAAAGGTGTATTTCTGCCGGCCGTGGAAATCTCCTTTGAAGGCGTTTCCTGTGAAAAACCGCAGGTACTGAATGCTTTTTTAAACTACATAAAAACAAAATGTATTGATCCTTTTCAGGTCAGGGCGCGTTTTGAATTCAATCCGCTGGGCGAGGCTTATTCCTGCGGTCAGAACCCGTCCGGGGAATCACTGGATGTATTAAAAACACTTATAGAAAATTGCAGCGAATATCCGCATATCCGTGTAACATGCATCAGGGGATATGATTACAGGAACAACGGTTCCGGTATTGTCCAGGAGCTGGCCTTTTCCATGGCAATGGGCAATGAGTATATCCGGATACTAAAGGAAAAAGGCATGGATCAGTCAATGGCTATACGTTCCATTCATTTTCACACAGGCATTGGATCCCATTATTTTCTGGAGATAGCAAAATTCCGTGCTGCCAGGGTCTTCTGGAGCAGGATTGCGGAAGAACAGGGGATCAAAGAACCGGAAGATCAGAAGATCCGGCTGCATGCCACCACCAATTTCTGGAACCAGACGGCTTACGATATGTATGTAAATCTGCTCAGGGGTACTACACAAGCTATGTCGGCAGCCATTGCCGGGGTAGATTCCCTGGAAGTGACCCCGTTTGACCGTGTGATCAGGGAAGGCAATGATTTCAGCGATCGCCTGGCCAGGAATATACAGATCATTTTAAAAGAAGAGGCACATTTTGAGCGGGTTACAGATCCCGCTGCCGGATCGTATTATGTTGAAAACCTGACAAAATCTATTCTGGCAGAATCGGAAAAAATCTATCACCAACTGATGGAAAAAGGAGGTTTTTCTTCTAAAACCGGCAGGGAATGGGTGTCTGAAACGATACGCGATGCCCGGGAACGTTCCCTGAAAAGCCTGGCTTCCCGCAAAGAGATCCTGGTAGGAATTAACCAGTATCCGGATTCCGGTGTTAAAGCTCCTAAAGAACTGTCAGAAGCAACAGCAGAACAATGGATGCGCGCAGCAGCCCCATTTGAAAAACTACGGTTACAAACTGACAAAGCCTTTAAAACCCCTCAGGTTTTCCTGCTCACGTTTGGTAACCTGGCCATGTGCCGGGCAAGGGCACAGTTTTCTGCCAATTTCTTTGGTGTTGCCGGTTACAGGATCATTGACAACAACCATTTTGCCTCGCTGGAGGAAGGCATACAGGCAGCTGTCCGCTCCGGTGCCCGTATTGTGGTGGCCTGCTCGTCCGATGAAGAATACTGCGGGGCGGTGCCGCTCATAGCCCGTACTCTGGGAGACAACATCATACTGACCGTTGCCGGAGACCCGGCCTGTAAAGAAGAACTCATCAAAGAAGGGGTCACACATTTCATCAGTTTGAGAAGCAATGTGCTTGAAACACTTCTTCAATACCATAAAGAGATGGAATTATGAAAAAATATTATACAGCCGCAGATCTTGAAAACATGGAACACCTGCAATATGCTGCAGGGATCCCTCCATATCTCAGGGGACCTTACAGTACCATGTATGTGCAAAAACCCTGGACAATAAGGCAATATGCCGGTTTTTCCACGGCTGAAGAGTCAAATGCATTCTATCGCAGAAACCTGGCTGCCGGACAAAAAGGGCTTTCCGTGGCTTTTGACCTGGCCACACACCGCGGGTATGATGCCGATCATCCCCGTGTAGTGGGAGATGTGGGTAAGGCAGGTGTAAGTATCTGTTCCGTTGAGGACATGAAGGTGCTTTTTGACCAGATCCCCCTGAACAAAATGTCCGTGTCCATGACCATGAACGGAGCGGTGTTGCCCATACTGGCTTTTTATATTGTTGCCGGGCAGGAACAGGGCGCCGGTCTTACCGAGTTAACGGGTACCATACAGAATGATATTCTCAAAGAATTTATGGTCCGTAACACGTATATATATCCGCCCGATTTTTCCATGCGTATCATAGGCGATATTTTTGCGTATACTTCACACAACATGCCCCGTTTCAATTCCATTTCCATATCGGGGTACCATATGCAGGAAGCGGGGGCTACCAGTGAAATTGAAATGGCCTACACGCTTGCCGACGGGTTGGAATACCTGCGTACAGGAGTGAAAGCAGGTATGGATATTGACGCATTTGCACCCAGGATATCTTTCTTTTGGGCCATTGGAATGGACCACTTTAAGGAAATTGCCAAAATGCGCGCTGCCCGGATGCTCTGGGCCAAGATCGTCAAAGGGTTCAATCCAAAAAATCCCAAATCATTGTCTTTGAGAACGCATTGCCAGACCTCGGGGTGGTCCCTGACCGAGCAGGATCCGTTCAACAACGTCTCCAGGACCTGCATCGAAGCTATGGCTGCAGCTCTGGGACACACGCAGAGTCTGCATACCAACGCATTGGACGAGGCCATCGCCCTTCCCACGGACTTCTCGGCAAGGATCGCCCGGAATACCCAGTTGTACCTGCAGGACGAGACGGAAATATGCCGCAGCATAGATCCCTGGGCAGGATCGTATTACGTGGAATCTTTGACCCACAAGATCGCTCACGATGCATGGGAACTCATACAGGAGATCGAAGAACTGGGCGGTATGGCCAAAGCCATAGAAACAGGTATTCCAAAACTGAGGATAGAAGAGGCGGCAGCCCGTACACAGGCTCGTATTGATTCCGGTATGGATGTTTTGGTGGGTGTTAACAAATACCGGCTGGAGAAAGAAGACCCCATTGAAATACTGGATGTGGACAATACCAAAGTGCGTCTTTCACAGATAGCCCGGCTGGAAACATTGCGAAAAAACAGGGATTCCGCAAAAGTGGATGCTTCCCTGGAAGCACTCACCCGTGCTGCCCGTGATAAGTCAGGGAATTTGTTGGAACTGGCTGTTGAGGCAGCCCGTAACAGGGCCACTTTAGGCGAAATATCCGACGCCTGCGAAAAAGTGACAGGACGATATAAAGCAGTAATACGTATGAACAAGGGAGTTTATTTATCTGAAGTAAAAGACGATGCCCAATTTACAAAAGCCAGGGAAATGGCAACTCGTTTTGCTGAACATGAAGGTCGCCAACCGCGCATCATGATAGCCAAACTGGGACAGGACGGACACGACCGCGGGGCCAAAGTAGTGGCTACCGGTTACGCCGACATCGGTTTTGACGTAGACATGGGGCCTTTGTTCCAGACTCCGGAAGAAGCAGCCCGACAGGCCGTGGAAAACGACGTCCACATCCTGGGCGTGTCTTCATTGGCAGCAGGACATAAAACGTTGGTTCCCCAAGTGGTTCATGCACTGAAAGAACTGGGACGCGAAGACATTCTGGTAATAGTAGGCGGCGTTATCCCGGCTCAGGATTACCGGGAGTTGTATGATTCGGGAGCAGTGGCCGTTTTCGGTCCCGGAACCCCGGTCTCAGTATGTGCGGTAAGAATGTTGGAACTGCTGGAACAGCAATCAGAGCAGTAATTCTATAAAATTTTCCGGAGGGATGTTGCGAAAGTAATCTTCCATCCGGAAGTTTTTTAGTTTTTCCAGAATGGCTTCTTTTGTATAGGGACATCCTGTCAGGGCTTCTTCAATATCCCGGGTGGGAGCCAGGAAAAAATAATCCCCGTATATTTTTACTTCTTCTATAAATCCTTTGCGTACATTCAGGAGTATTTCCATATTGCCTCCAGAAAACCGGTTTTTACGTACAGTACTGTATTCCGCGTCTTTTCCGTAATTCCAGGAATCTGTCTTGTATTTACTGTCACACAATTCACGAATGACCTTCTGTTCCGGTTCGCTTAACGGTTCATCTTTGTAAGTATTTCCGGGATTCCCGGTAATATGTTTTTTTAGAATGTCCAGGAATCCTGCGGCGTCCGTTTTTTGCGTCAGGTATTCAGAAATGTTACATACTGCACGGGGATTACTGGGTACACCGCGTGCTTTTTCACGTACTTTTGTTTTCAGGGCAAGAGACAGGTCTTTCATAGATGCACTGAACAGCAGGGTCCCGTGCATCAGAATACGGTTTTTATGGAGTGCGATGGCATTACCGGAAAACTTACGGCCATCTATTACCAGATCGTTTCTCCCCTCCAGGCGGGCATTAACTCCCAGTGTATGCAGTACATCCAGGATGGGTTGGGTAAACCGCGCAAAGATTTCCGATGTATCCGTCCCGGGAGAATAGCGGTCTACGAAGGTATAATTGATATTGCCCAGGTCATGAAATACCGCACCTCCTCCGCTGAGCCTGCGAACTACGGCAATATTGTTTTCCCGAACATACTCGCTGTTGATCTCTGACCGGGTATGTTGGTTGCGTCCAACGATGATAGCAGGCGCATTTCTCCACAGCCGGAAAACGGGTACTTGCAAACGGGTCAGTAAATATTCTTCTACAGCCAGGTTCCAGTAAGGATCTGTTGTATTATCTATCAGGCAGCGCATGTTTTTCCATTTTTGTAATGACAAAGGAATAGATCTTGTATACAATCCATCCCAGCAGCATTCCGATCAGAGCTCCGCATATGACATCCGCCGGAAAATGTTTGCCAACGTAGATCCGGCTGTAAGAAACCAGAACAGCCCACAGAAATAGAATTATTGTGTACCATTTTTTTCGGTACACCAGACTTGTGAAAGCCGTTAATCCAAAAACATTTGCTGCATGGGATGAGACGAAAGAGTAAAGTCCTCCTTTACCCTCAAGTAAATGGATCTTGCCTTCCCATTCGGGAACGTGACAGGGTCTTATCCGTTGAACCCATTCCTTGATCAGGGAAGAGGAAATCTGGTCTGTCAGTAAAAAAGTAAGCAAAATGCCTCCGATGGCGACCAGGGCCTTTTTCCACGGAAGGACCATGAAAAAACCTCCGGCTATCAGCAGGTACAGCGGTATCCATACGGGAATATCAGACAGGATTTTCATCACCGGGTCCAATAAGGGGCAATGCGCTCCGTTTATGATGAAAAAAAGACCGTGATCCAGCCGGATTATTGATTCCACAACATGTTCCATACCTGCTCCTTGAGTTGGTCAATGTTTTTGCCGGTAACAGATGAGATCAACAATACAGGGAGAGAACGCGGAACACGTCTTCTGAGAGCCTTTTCCTGTGGTCCGTCCAGAAGGTCCGCCTTGGTTACGGCAAGTATCTTTTGTTTGTCCATAAGTTCGGCTTTGTATTGCCTCAATTCCCGGAGCAATATTTTGTATTCGGCTGTAATGTCGGGACTGTCTGCAGGAACCATGAACAACAGTATGGAATTTCGTTCAATGTGACGCAGGAAGCGGAGACCCAGACCCCTGCCTTCGTGGGCTCCCTCAATAATACCGGGTATGTCTGCCATTACAAAAGAACGGTTATCGGACAGGGATACAATTCCCAGTTGAGGAACAAGTGTGGTAAAGGGATAATCCGCAATCTTAGGCCTGGCTGCCGAGACAGCTGTCAAAAGCGTGGATTTGCCGGCATTGGGAAATCCTACCAGTCCCACATCTGCCAGCAGTTTCAGTTCCAGGACGAACCAGTTCTCCTCACCCGGTTGTCCCGGCTGGGCGTAGCGTGGAGTCTGACGGGTGGACGATTTGAAATGGGTGTTCCCCAGGCCGCCTTTCCCTCCTTTGCATAAGATGAATTCTTCTCCAGGGGTTGTAAGTTCAGCTAGGATTTCTTCCGTATCGGCCCGTTTAATGACAGTACCCTGCGGTACGTCAACATAGATGTCTTTTCCGTCCGCTCCGTGAGCCATGTTACCCCGTCCGGCTTCTCCTTTATCGGCACGGATGTGTTTTCGGTATTTGAGGTGTATCAGTGTCCAGAACTGAGGATTGACTTTTAGGATAATATGGCCTCCCCGTCCCCCGTCTCCCCCGTCGGGGCCTCCTTTGGGAACGTATTTGGCCCGCAGCAAATGCACCGAACCTGCACCTCCGTTGCCGGAAGCACAAAAGAGTTTTACATAGTCTACAAAATTGGTTTCAGACATTGACTTACCTGGTTGAAAGTGTATTCCGGAGTTTTTGAACTGTCAACGGAAACAAATTTATCCTGTTTTTTATAATGATCAATAATGGGTTCGGTCTGGGCATGGTAAGTGGTTAAACGGTGACGTACCCTTTCGACATCCGTGTCATCCGGTCTGTTTTCAATGGAAGCACGCCGTAAAAGTCTTGCTTCGCATATGGAATCGTCAATGTCCAGCAATATGAGCAATTTCAGGGGATGGCCCTTAGCTTCCAGGAAATTATCCAGCGCTCGGGCCTGGGGCAATGTTCTGGGGAACCCGTCAAAAAGGAAACCGCGTGCGTTGGGATGTGCTTCCAGGTTACTTGATATCAGGGATATAACAATCTTGTCAGAGACCAGGTCGCCTCTGGACAGGATGGATTCAACTTCCTTCCCCAAAGGTGTGCCCCGTTCAATTTCGTTTCTTAGCATATCTCCCGTTGAAAGATGCACAAATCCGAATGCTTCCACCATCAATTTAGCCAGTGTCCCTTTACCCGATCCGGGGGGGCCTGCAATAATAATGTTTACCATGATTCAATCTATTACGTAAAGGTCTTTGTATTGTCTTCCCAGATCGTTGTAATCCAGTCCGTATCCTACAACATAGTCGTTGGGGATCTTTATGCACGCATAATCTATGGGAATATCGGCCTTATAGGCGGCAGGTTTGAACAGAAGGGTGCATATTTTTATTTGTTTGGGATTTCTTTTTTTCAGATTGTCCAGCAGGTTGGCAATGGTTGTGCCGCTATCTACAATATCTTCCAGCACTACGACCGTCCGGCCGGTTATATTGGTGCATAAGCCCAACACCTCCCGGACAGTTCCGGTACTGCGGGTTCCGCTGTAAGAAGCAAGCTTCACAAACGTGACCTCGCAATTGAGCGTTATTTTCTTCATCAGATCTGCGGTAAACATGAAAGATCCGTTAAGAATACTCACGAATACGGGGTCTTCTTCTTTTAGATCCCGGTTTAATTGTACTGCTACCCGGGAGATAGCTTCGTCTATTTCCGTGTACGGGATGTATGTGCGGAAAGTTTTATCTTGAAGGGTTATGCGTTCCATGGAACAAAAATAATGATTAAATTTGAACTTTTAACAGCAACAGATGATGAATCCTCAAGTCAGTATCGTAATGGGCAGTTTATCGGATATGCCGGTAATGGAAGATGCCGCCCGTTTCCTGGAGCAAATGGAAATCCCTTTTGAGATCAATGCCTTGTCTGCACACAGAACCCCGGATAAGGTGGCGGATTTTGCCCGAAATGCATCCAAAAGAGGCATTCGTGTGATCATTGCCGGGGCAGGCGGGGCAGCTCACCTTCCCGGAGTCATAGCGGCCTATGCAGACATTCCCGTAATAGGGGTTCCTGTCAAGTCTTCGAATTCACTTGCCGGACTTGATTCCATCTTATCCATTCTGCAAATGCCTTCGGGTATTCCGGTAGCGACCATGGCATTGGACGGAGCCCGCAATGCAGCCATTTTTGCCGCAGGCATACTGGCACTGGGAAATGAAGAACTGGCAGGAAGGATGAAAGCGTTTCGCCATTCGCTCTCACGTAAAGTGGAAGATGCGAACGAGTCCATCAGAAAAATCCAATATAAGTATAAGATCTGAATATTAACATAACAACAAAGCTCATCAGAGGGGAGCGAAAGAAGGGAAAGCATTATGAGAAAAGTTTGTTGTGTGCTCTTTTGTAGCACCGTTTGGGGTTTTGCCTTCGGGCAGAACCCGGAATTCTTAATGGAAGAACTGGCTCAGTCCGGCAGGTTTAATCCGGATGACTGTGAAGAGATTCTTGGTTCACGCAAAAGTCTGAATGCAGCCACCGAAGAAGATCTGCAAATGATCGGTTTTCTTTCTTTGTACCAGGTCCGGTCTCTGTTGGATTACAGAGAACGTTACGGGGATTTTCTCACCTGGGCCGAGATACACCTGATTCCGGGTTTTACAAAAAAAGAGGCGCAATGGCTCGCTTTGTTTTTCACGTTGGAACCAAAACCGCGAACCCTGCCTTTAAACAAGCGATCGCTTGTGAAGAACGGCCGGCGTTCTCTTATGCTCCAGACACGCACCTTTTTCCCACGGGGAGAGCCCTACAGCCCGGTTACCGAACAGGAATACCAACAGCGTCCCAATTCCCGTTACCTGGGCGTGCCTTGGTACCGTTATGCCCGTTACAAATTCAATTATTACGGGAAACTGCAATGGGGCTTTACCCTTGAAAGCGATCCGGGAGAACGGGCATTGGCAGACTTCGTATCATGCCATATGAACTTACAAAACAGGGGCTCCCTGAAATCTTTAGTGGTGGGGGATTTCAGGGCACGTTTTGGACAGGGGCTGTTGATATGGAACGGAACTCATTTTGGAGCTTCGTTAACCCCGGCTTCCTTATTTATGAAAGAAATGGGGCTCACCGGATACACCTCCCGGGACGAGAACAGATCCTTCAGGGGCGCAGGGGCCACATTCTCCGTAAAGGATTTTGACATCTCGGTATTTGGATCTTATCGCAAATTGGATGCACGAATAATCCGGGAAGGATTCACTTCGCTGGTGGAAACCGGGTACCACCGTACGCCCTTGGAAACGGAAAAGAAGAATACCCTCACGGCTTGGGCGACAGGGGTGAATGTTTCCTATAAGGGAAAAGGATGGAAAGTCGGCACAACAGTTTTGGGATATGGTTACGATAAACCGGATTCAGCCAGGATTACCTATTATAATCAATTTAAGAACAGGGCGTTGCCATTTGGAGGGTTGGCGGTGGATTACTCGGGAAGGCATGGTTCCTGGCTGGTGTTTTCAGAACTTGCAACAGATGCGGGACTGTCTCCTGCCTTTTTGGGCGGGGCCATCCATTATGGCAGGGACGGTGCCAGGGAGGCACTTGTTATCCGTTACTTCACGCCGTCTTTTACCTCGGCTTACGGAACGGATGCCGGCCGGAATTCTTCCTCCTCCAATGAATACAGCGTACAATTTTCCGCTTGCAGGGATGTGTTTGGTAAATGGAACCTGACCGGGAATGCCTGGTTTTATTTCTTTCCTGTTTCCAGATACCTGTGTCGTGACAAGTCGTACGGATGGGATTACCGTGTACAACTCCAACATGACGACCACCTGTTTTCGCTCCGTCAGCAAAGATCCCTCTCAGACAAAGGAATCACGGATAAACAATCCCTGCGTTTGCAAACGACATGGTCCCTGACGGGGAATCTTTCCCTGGGATTGCGTGCAGACGCGCTAAACAGTATCTTGCGGGGAACAAAAAGTGAATGGGGAGCGGCTGCTTATATTCAATTGGCCTGCCGGGATAAAAAAGAAAAATTTATCGGGTCATTCCGTGTGGGTGTATTTAATACCCGTTCCTGGGACAGCCGGATATACGTTTATGAGTCGGACGTGCTTTACGGTTTTTCTGTCCCGGCACTATACGGTAAAGGGATCAGGAGTTACCTGAATATCAGGTATACCCCGCTGCCTTATATGGATTTGTGGTTCAGGGTGTCCTGTACTTATAAGGACAAACCGGATCTGGATGCTAAGTTACAGGTTCGGGTTCGTTTTTGACAAAAGGCACAAAATCTTCACCTGCCAGCAGACGGAGGGAAGAAGGAATGATCCTGAACCGGTAGGGAGGTGTTCCCATGGGTTCGCCGTCGGTTTCCAGAAACCCGGTATTTTTGTTATTAGGCAGGATCTCCACCGTTTTTCCGCGGCCGTGAAATGCTTCTTTAAACGAGTATACCTCACCGGCTATGAAATGTTTGATTCTCAATCCCAGGGAAACTTTGTTCATGGGCCCTACCAGTGTAATGTCAAACAAACCGTCATCGGGGATCGCCAGCGGTAGCGCTTTCATGCCACTCCCAATGAATTTACCTATCCCGACACTGCAGGTTAGCACGGGTCCTTCGTAAAACATTTGTCCGTCAATTAATATGCGAAGGTCTTTGCACCTGTAAAACAGAAACTGGTGGAGCAGGCTGTTCAAATATTGCGCTTTTCCCCGTTTGGATTCCTGTTCAACTTTCTCTTCGTAATGACTGACCACGGCTGCATCAAGCCCCATACCGGCGGCATTGGCAAAATAGCGCGTTCTTTCGATCCCGAAATCCTGGAAAGATACCCAGCCTACATCAGTCAGAATGCTTTTCCCCTTGATGATCGTTTCCATGGCTTTCTCGTAATCGATAGGAATATGGTAAGAGCTAACCAGGTCATTGCCGGTTCCTATGGGAATGATCCCCATGGTTATGGTATCCGTGGGGACGTCCTGCTGGTAGAAAATACCGTTTATCGCTTCGTGAAAAGTACCGTCTCCGCCTATGACAATGAAATGCCGGATCCCTTCACGTATGGCTTCTATGGTAATGGTAACGGCATGATACTTGTGCTTTGTGAAAACGCATTCAAAATTCAGGTTGTGCGCTATGAAAAAGTTAGAGATACGCGGCCACATTACCGCTGTTTTTCCCCCGCCG
>Ga0172381_10001163_pt1 | contig 31770 bp, 39 predicted proteins | sample Leawel6488metaG_FD_119754 | JGI IMG/M metagenome (GOLD analysis project Ga0172381, IMG submission 119754) | Leachate microbial communities from a municipal landfill in Southern Ontario, Canada - Leachate well 64-88 metaG | ecosystem: Engineered > Solid waste > Landfill > Unclassified | place... | reverse complement strand
TGGGATGATGAAGGAAGACAATATATGACAATAAATAATTAATCATGAAGGGGTTAAGACTTTTGTTACTCAATATGATACTATGTGTCCTATCGTTTAAATAATCATTTAGATAGAGTTAAAAACTGATTTATAAATGAAATAGTAAAAAATATCTAAAAAAACATGAAACAATTTGAAAAAACAAAAATTGAAGACTTTAAATGTGAAATACATAAGAACTTATTTGAAGTGGAGTTCGATTTCAATGAATTAAGTGAAAAAGAAAAAAATATTCTAACTGACCTTGTAACTAAGGTTACAGGAGAATATTTAGAATTTAATCTTCAATCTGTAAATAATATTGTTCAACCATTGGATATATTAATTAGACTGAAAAATAATAAAGTGACTGGTGATGTAACCATAAAGATGCACAATAAAGAAAGTGAAGTATTGGCAGAGTTTAAATTTAAAAAATTTAAAGTAACAGAGATAAATGATCTAATTGATTTTGATTTTTCAGAAGAAACCATAAATAAAACCAGTACTAAGACACTCACCATTCGTTTTAATTATGATGATATTCTGTATTCTAATGACTCTAAGGAATATGAAAAATTGACATAATTTTTTTAAAAAACTTTTATTTATATTTTGATATAAAATAAAAAATAATATATATTTATGCAAATATTAACGACTCCTGAGGATATAATTAAAAGGTGTTTATGGTCAGATTATAAACGATTTTGTTTAAAAAATATACCAGAGGAAGAAACGAATAAAATAATTGAGGATAATAACCCTATTGCTTTAAATGAAGATGATGCTTATGTAATAGGTTTATTAAAAATAGTTGAAACCCCTAATCTAATACATAGATTGAAAGAGCACATTGACGAAGTTTTAAAAATTAGAAGTGATATATTTAATAATAGATTGTATATTATGAAAATAATAGCATTAAAGGAAATAGGACAATTTACTCAAAGATTTCCAGATGTTTTCAAGGCATCTTTTGAATATAGAAAAGGTATCGACGATTTAAAGATTTTTTCAGAAAAAATATATTCAGATGTTGATAATTTACAAACATTCAATTTTCAAAAAAAAGATAAAACATATACTTATATTTCTTCTAATTCTGTAAAAGACATTGTCGAAGAAAGAAATAAAGATAAATGAATAATAAAAAAGACTCCGATTGGAGTCTTTTTTATTTTACAATGTTTTGAATATTACTGCATCTTTTAATTTCCAATATGCTATTATACCTTGATCGAAAGAATACTTATTTGTTAATTCTTTAGATTCTGATGCCCTGACTTTTGTTTTAGTCAAAAGTAAATCTTCATTTTCTATAGAATCTGTTGTTCGTAAAACGGGTAAATCTTTGGCTATTTTATGAATTAAAAAGTCAAAATATGATTCTACTATTTCTAAATTACGTACAGCTCTTTCAGCAAAGACTAATTTAAGTTTAGGTAATTCGTTTTGTTTTAAAATATCTTCATATTTTAATTTTAATTTTTTAATACTTTCTAAGTCTGTTGTTTTTTCTTCATCAAAGAAATCTTTATATGAAATTCCTTCCAAATCTTCTTTTTTAAGAGGCTTTGCTTTTTTTGATACATCATCGTCTTCTTCTTCTTCTTCTATTGCTGTAGTAATAGGGATATTTATTTTTAATGCAGGTGTTTCGAATCCTATAACACGTTTTTTCTCTGGTTGAGTAGCCGGTTTAAATTCAGTATCTTTCTTTAATTCATTGAACAATAACCATTCTTCGTCTTCCCCAAATTTAACCATATAAGAATTATCCTGTTCCCAGTGTTTCGTGATTATTCCTTTTTTATTATAATTAAATCTACCAGAATTTATACAGATCACTCTATCACCTTCTTTGAAAATCATGTTGTTTTGATCATCATCGGATTTTTTAACTATTTTTCTATCAACTAATGCGTAATAAGAACAACGATTTTTTGAGATATCTTCATCGACTATTATAAAATAATTTTTATCATTATCTGTCTTTTTAACTGTACCTTTTACATTATTATAATTCACATAATTATCTATTCCATTTATAACAACTCTATCCCCTACTTTTATATCATCACTAGATGATTTTTCAGAAAATTGATTTTGAATATATTTATCAAATGTTATCATATTATTCGTATTTGGGGTATCTTCCATTTTTACGTTTTTTTTCTTTATTAATTCCATTTCATGTTCTTGTAACGTGAGCTTTATTCCACCTATCCCCTTTGGTTTTGATAAACTGACAATATATTCACTTTTAGTCTTATTTAATACGCTTGGACGTATGAAAGTAACATCACCAGTCCAACCTTTCCAGTAATGAGAGGAACCAACATATTTAACAATGTCTCCGATATCAAATTTAGGATATTCAACATCGTTATTTTCATTAATAAATTTACTATATTTTAACATATTACATTTTTATTTTTCTCACTTGATCAACTGTCATCATCTTCTGATTCATTGGTGTTTTTTTAATATCTCTTTCTTCTGGTAGATTTTCATTCCATTTCATATTTAATTTCCATTTAATGCCTGTGATATCTTGTATAATCCAGTTTTTCATTATATCTAAAAATTTAATATCATTAAAATGTGGTTTTTGACATTTTCCAAGTATATTACTAAGGTTTCCGATACCTTTGTGCCCACCAGCTTTAGCTCCTTCATACCCCATTTCAAATACTTTCCTAAGAACGAAATTTAAAAGAAATTTAGTGTATTTATCTAAATCATCTAATACTTCTCCTCCTGTAAGAATAGGTAAATTTAACATAGTATCAATATTTTTATATGATGCTATTTGTAAAGATGAACCATAATCTAACAATATAAATTGTACATTTCTATCGTCATTACCCAATGTTTGTTCTACTAAAGCTCTAGCTCTTAAAGCATTAGCCCATGTTCCAACCGGAACAAAAATTAAATTTTTTATTAAAACAAAACCATCAAACTTCAATCGATTTTCTTCTGGATTCCAATATGTTTCTTCAAATTGTTCATATGATCTTATATCTGTTTTATTATTTATACCCACTGTTCTTCCTGTCATTTTTCCAATTCTCTCCATAGAATCTGGAACAAACTCAGGAACCCCTCTTAATTGATTTGGGTCATCTAATGCGATTCCACCAATAATATTTTGTCTTATAATTTCTTTATCTGCCCCGCGTTTTACTTGTAAATTATTCAAAGGGTAAAATTTCTTGAATAATTGAAATATTTTATATATCGATAAATTACCATTATGAATAACTTCTATTATTGTTCTATAGTCACTTCTCTTTATTAATTGATTAAATGCACCAGCGAAAACAAGTCGTGGATTTTTAGATTTTATTATATCATTTAGATTAAAATTAAGAATGGTTTTAATATCTACATTATACTCATCATATTTGGCAGCATCAATCATAGATATAACAGATAAAATCATAGAATCTGTTGGCATTCCAAGTAAATATGAGACCAAACCATAACAAGAATCACTTTTCATTTTTATAGAATACTCGCTTTTCTTATATAATTCACCTTCGTCCATGTGATGATCTATATAAAGATCCAAATCGGGATTGTCTTCAGAAAAATCTACACATATATTTATATAACTAGTATCAATATTAAATACTTTCCAACTTTCCGTGTAATTAATCACACCATAAGAATGAATAGTAAATCCATGAGCTATAAGATATTCTTTCATAGCAATAGCCGAAAATATTCCATCGCAATCGTCATGAGTATATAGAACAACTTCCTTGCCTCTTTTACCCTTACTTTTCCAGTATTCAAGAGAATTCGGGAATCTAATATTAGTACCTTCTTCTTCGTTGAGTTTGAACTGATTAAATTCTTTGAACATTAAATAAGTTGTTTAATTTTTTTATCTATATTATCATTATATTTTATTCTAAACAATTTAATATTATTTTCTTTACAATAATTATTTTTAATTAAATCTCTTTTTTTATTTGCTTCTAATGCTACATTCCCACCCCAAAAATTATTGAACATTTGAAAATGCTGCAATCCATCATATTCAATACAAGTATTAATGTGCGGCAAATAAAAATCAAATGATAATAGTTTTATGTTTCTACAATCATTAAATCTCTTCTGTCTTTCGTATGTTATTTTTTTCTCATCTAAAATTTTACATATTGCTCTTTCGCCCTTTGAAACATTACATAAATAACAACCTGCCCCTCTTATGTGTTCGATTGAAATTTGTTCAAACAATCCATGCTTTTTACATATAATTTTAACTTTAGTATGAGCATTCTTATATTCTACAAAAGAATAATCATATCTATCGCCGTGTGTCTTTTTAGCTTTTTCTATAAAAACTGATGTGTCAAACTTCTTATTATTTGAACAAGAAGGACATCCATATTTTTTGCAAATATGATTATTAGGGAGTTGTTCAAAAACCCCGTGCTCTGGACAAATAATTTTAACCTTAGTTTGATAATTTTTATATTCCACTAATGAGTAATCATATTTATCTCCATGTATCTTTTTAGCTTTTTCTTTGAATTCTTCTAAAGTTAATTTTTTAGAGCCCCCGCATTTTTGACATCCTCTTTTGAGTAAAATGTGTTTTTGATAACTTTGCTCAAATATACCATGTATTGGACAAATCAATTTGATCTTAGAGGACAAATCATTGGCATTAACTAACGAATAGTCGTATCTATCGCCGTGAATAAGTTTAGATTTATTTATAAATGTATCTTTAGTTAAGTTTAACATGCTTCAAAAATGATATTTTATCTTTTTATCTTTTTATTATATATAATTTTTTATTTTTCGTTTTCTAATTTTTCATTTTTATACCTACGAATATATGGAGTTGGTTTAATTTCATCTCTTAATTCTAACCTTAAATCTATTTCTTTATTATTGTATATTTATATATCAAAAATTAAAAAAACTTTTATCTTCTCACATTCTATAAAATTAAACATAAATTAAATTAAAAATATGCCTTTAGTTGATAAAGATCAATCCATAATTTTTACATCGTCTGTCGAACAACTATCATTATTGATCAAAAAGATAAAAGATCTAACCTCAATCGATCAACGTATTGTTATGAGAATAGAACCTGCAAATATACTAATTTTTTCGTTTGTTGGGGAGAATTTTAAAAATATTCATGCATTTAAAAGTTATATTTTTCCTATAATCCAAGTAATGAATATAAAAAAGGGCGGAATAGATGAACCTATATTTTTTGTTTCTAGGGACGGTAAGAGATTATGTAGAATCTTAGAAAATTTATTAGACTATGATCAAGAGATTAAATGTAAAATATCTATTAATGAAGATAACTATGTCAATTTAATGACATTTGAAAATGATAAACTTAATATAAAAATATTAGGCAACGATGTGGTTTCAATAGGTGCTCAAATTAGTATAGAAGATGTTAATTTTTTATATGATACGGATAAATCATTATTTAATTTCCGAATTAACCATCAAGATTTTACTCGAATAAAAAGAATGGGGATGGTTAGTTCTAATGAAGAAAAGAAAACAAGTCCTCTCTATATAAATGTAAATAATAAAATTTTATCAATAGGCGAGGGTGAAACCAAATGGCATCTAAATGTGGCACAAATAGAATATGAAGATACTATAATGTCTTTTCCAAAAGCATATTTTAATACTATAAATCCTACAGATTTTATTGATGTGTTTATTTTTGAAGAATTTATACTTTGTAGATATGATGATTTCAATCTCATGATACTAATGGAAACAACTATTTAAATTAATTTCATAATAACATATAACAAAAAATAATAGATTATTAACGGTTCTCGTTAATAATCTTGTCATGAACTCTATGGAAGAGAATGAAATCAAAAAATATCGAGAAAAACAAGAAAATAAAAAAACCAGGCTTTTCAGTCTGGTTTTTTTAAGTAAAAATTACTTTACTTAACTTCTAATACTAAGTTAGCTGAGTCAATAGTTGGAGCTGCAGTATCTATCATAGTTGTCGAGTCGTTTGTAGTTTGTTCATCTTTGTTTTGCGTTGAATTGCAAGCAACAGCTAAAAAGGCTATTAATGCAATAATTCCTAACATTTTTTTCATAATTTTAATTTTAATTTTTTTTTGTTGTTTCTTTTGATTTTAATCTATATTAAAATAAGATTAAAAAGTTTAAAAACTTTATTATATATTTAATGAAAAAATCAAAAATTGTTCAAAAAAATAAACAAATGAATTAATTATACGTAAAATACATATTTAAAAATGAAATTTATTTATGCCAATTCCATTAGAAATTTTTAAAATAAAAGATAGTCTCAGGGATGGTTATCATATTTTATGCAGAATACATATTAAAAACAAAGAATTCAGAATGCTGATTGATACTGGTGCTAGTTCTACTGTTTTTGATATATCCAAATCTCATTTATTAAGCACCAATGATTTACTCGACAATGAACAAACTATCAGGACACTTGGAAATGATGGCATGGAAAGTAAATATCTTATTATAGATGAATTAAGAATTGGGGATATAATTATTAAAGATTATAAAACTATATTGGTTGATTTAAAACAGTTTAACAATGTATATAAACAACATTCTCGTCCCTTAATTGATGGTATTATAGGTGGAGATATTCTCAATGATTATAATGCAATTATTGATTATAATAAAAAAGAAATGATATTGTCGTAATTTGTTAGTTCATATTTGTGATATATTTTAATCCCAATCATCTTCATCAAATGGATCTAATTCTTTATTTGTTTTTGTTAATGGTTGGTTATCATAGGTTATTGGTTTAAGTATATCTACATATACATTTTCACTCATTCTACTTTCAAAAACAGCACAAGCATTATCCGTTTTGAATGTAATTGTATTTAAATAATTAGCCTTATATTTAATATTATTTCCATAAACATCTGTTAAAGACATAACACAATTCGGTATTTTCACTAAATTCATTATATCGTTTTCGTATTTGAATATGTCGAGTAATGTTAATCTATCATTTAATGAAAATCTGATCATTTTATTACAATAATTGTTCGTTAAGTAAATTTCTTTGGGACGATCTACATATCTCACTTGATTAATTTTTTTTCTATGATATTCATATTCTTCTTTATCTTCTTTGGTTGGCCATATTTCGATATATTCTCTTTTTCTAGTGTGTATAAAATCATATATGCATTTATCATCACCATTAAACATTTTAAGTTTTCCATTGATTATTACTGCAACAGGACCAACTAATAATTTTTTAACATCTTTTACATCACCATTTGTTAAATTTCTATATCTTGTTTTAAATATACCTTCCCAAGTTGTTGCATAATTCGACCATACAATCGTCCCATATATTCTATCATTAGTTGATTCTAATATTTTTTTGAAAAATTCTCCTGATTTAAAAGTTATTTTTTCATAAATATCTAAATCTTCATCTGATGACCAATCTTCTTCAGCGAACGGATCAATAATCTTATGTTTTAATATAGATTCTTTTTCCTTTTCTAGTTTCTTTTCTTTTTCTTTCCTGTATTTGTCTATAATCATATCAATATTTTTATTTGTTTCTATATATACGTGTGAATTTTCATCTAATGCTGCATTATATAACTCCTGGTTTATATGATTTCTCAATAATTGATGAGAGGGGGTTTCTATAAGTTCCCCAACTATAATTGGTACATTATAAGAATTATATTCAACTGTATGAACCTCCATAACTACTTCCTGTTTCATGACATAGTAAGCAGCATAATTTATCGAATAACGTAAAGAGGTTAAATGCATAATAGAATTAGATAATATAGATTTTAAAAAATTTAAATAATTATAATCTGCGACTTGAATTTCCAAAGGCGAATAGTCTTTTGGCTTTTTAATAAATCTAAGTTCAAGTAAATCTAATTCATATTTCATATTTTAATTTTAATTTTTATTGTTTTTTATTGTATCGTAGTAAATCCCCAATCCTCTTCTTCAAATGGATCTATTTCTAGATTTTTTTATTTTATTATATTTAAATTTTATAATATCAGATATGGGTATTACATTATTAGAGGATGGATATTCTGATTTGTATATAATTTTTTCATCTGCTGGAATATAATTTATATAACCGTTACATGATGTGTCATATATTTTTTCAATGGCCGATCTTCCACTAGCCCATTCGATTTCATTGTTATAAAAAAACAACATGAGCATATCAAAATCGATTTTATTAGTAACCTTAACACTAAAATTTCTTGGTAAAGATTCTAAGGTTTTCATATCTTCATTTTTCATAATACTATATATTAAATTTTATAAACAATTTGGCATGAAACAATATCATTCTTCAAAATAGCAATTTTATTTTTTATAAATGATTTTTATTTTAATATTTTTAAATGCTCAACATAAAGAAAACGATCCAGATAGATAATTCAAGTTTTTTAATAAACTATTACGCCATGTAAGAGTATAAAGTAAAAAATAATAATTATGAATGATTAAAATTATTCATCTCGCAGATATTCATATACATAATAATTCAAGATTTAAAGAATATAAAGAACAATTTTCTAAATTATATGAACTTTTAAAGAAAGAAGAACCTCAAATTGTATGCATTGTTGGGGATTTGTTTGATAAATTTATAGACATTAGTAATGAATGTAAAATAATAGCCGGTGATTTTTTGAATAGTATTTCAAAATATTGTGATGAGGTTTATATCGTCGCCGGGAATCATGATATAAGAAAACGAAATTTAAATAGAATAAACTCTGTCGAAACTATTGTGTCATTGATTGATAATCCTAAAATAATATATTTAGGAAAATCGGGGTTTTTTGAAGATAAATTATTTCCTATAATTTGGGTTAATTTCTATCACACAGATAAAAATATTAATCCGTGGGTTGATATTCCATACACTAAAGAATCTGATAAGACATATATAGATTTATTTCATGATCCAATTTATGGAAGTGTTAACGATTTAGGATACTCTTTTATTAATTCTTCTAATAGAAAAATTTCAGATTTTAAAGGTGATATTTCAATGTTTGGAGATATTCACAAGCCCAATCAAATACTATCAACTAATAAAGGATTTCCTGGTTCATTTATACAACAAAAATTTGATGAAAGTGAAGCTGGACACGGTGTTTTAATTTGGGAAATTGATGGTAAAAAAATATCTCATAGATTCGTTGAAATACCGAATGATCACGTATTAATTACTTTAAAATTAAATACCCCAATAAATTACGATGAATTAAATCTTACTTCAAAGTATATTGGAAAATTTAATAAATTTAGAGTAGAATGGAATGAGTATGCATCATTAGTAACCAATGAGAACGAACATAAAATTCGAACATATATCAAAGAACATTATTTAGCAGATGATATTGAAATAAAGCCCAATCGTATATATACTGATATCAAACAGGGCAAAATGCTTTCAGAAGTATTAGATATTAATAATAAGCAAATTCAACAGAATATCATAAGAGAATATTTAAAAGAAAATAAATTTACTGATGATTTTATAGATAAAATTATAAATGTAGATGATGCTATAAATGAAAGGCTTCAATTATCAGATGCCAAAAATATAGTATGGACAATAGATAGTTTTTGGTTTAATAATTTTAAATCATATGGTGATAATAATGTCATTAAATGGGATAATATTAATGGAATAATACAAATAGGTGGTGAAAATCAACAAGGAAAAACTACTATTATAGACGTAATATGCTTTATATTATATGGGACTACTATATCTACTACTAAAAATGAAAAAAACGGTAATAATAGATATATTAACAAAAATAGGGAACTCGATTATTGCGACGGGGGAGCGGTATTAGATATAAATGGCGAGAAATATATAATGTATAGAAGAGTTGATAGAGAATTTAAAAAAGATAAAGAAATTAAATCTGTTCCTATGACATTAGATTATTATAAAGGGACGGAAATGAATGAAGAATTTAAATTAACAGGTGAAAGAAAAACATCCACCCAGAAGCTATTAGGAGATGTTTTAGGAAACTTTGATGACTTTGTAAGGTTAGCTCTCACCAATTCTGATAACCTCAACTCACTGCTCTCTATGGACAGGAGTGTCTTTATTGATTCAATTATACGTGATGCGGGATATGACGTATTTGAAAAAAAATTAGCTGAATTTAAAGAATATAAAAAGGAATTCAATTTTGAAAAAATAAATGTAAATCAGATTGAATTACAAAATGAATTATCTAACATAGAGAATGATCTTAAGAATAAAAAAGATAATTTATTAAATATAGATAACGAAATAAACGAAGTACAACAAGAATTAAAAGAAAAAATTACATATAAAGATAATTTACTTGTAAATCTAAATACAATAGATGAAAATGTATTACATATAAATGTTCAAGAAGTAGAACAAGAAATTGAAACGGCTAGTGAGTCAAAAGCAAAATATGTTACTATGATTTCTTCAATACAAGAACAGATGGTTGGATTAAAAGAAAATTTTGATGAAGATGATTACGAAAAGCTAAACGAACAATACAATAAATATATAACAGAAAAGAATAAACGTGATATAGAAGTAGTTCATTTAGAAAATCTTTATATCCAAAATGAAAATAAAATAAATGATGTAGATAAAGATATCAATATCGAAAAATCTAAGTATATAGATTTTCTTAAAAACAATATAGCTGGATTAAGAATTGAATTAAGAGAAGTTATAAATGAAATAAATAATAATTCAACTATTAAACGAAATGGTTATGAAAATCAAAAAAATAATTTAAAAAATGAACTTTCTCAGTTAAAGCAATTAGGGTTGGATGAGAAAAGAAAGATTTCTGAATATACTAATATGTTAAATGGTGAAAACCAAATATGTGTCACTTGTCATCAACTTATATTGACAAAAGATGAAGAGCATATGAATAAGCTAATTAATGAAAGTACAAAAATCGTAGACGGTATAACTAAAAATGGCAAACAAAAATTAGAACTGGTTACTGAATATAATAATAAAATAGAAGTTTTAACTGAAATGACATGTAAATTGATCGAAGAAAAAAAATCAGAATATAATGAAAAAATTAGTGTGGTTCAATATAAAATAAATAATTTTGAAGTAGCATATATTCAAGATAGAGTCGAATTGGTACTTTCTAATAAAGAAAAAGCTGAAAATGAAAATATCATCTTAAAGGAAAAAATAAATGAACGTAAGACATATATAAGTAAAGTAGAAGCGGAAATAAATCGATTAGAAGAAGTGATAACAGTTTATAAAAATGATAAAATTTCTTTTGACAGGCATAATATGTTAAATTTGAATAAAGAAAAACTAACATCCAAGTTGAAAGATATTAGTCGAACATTTGATGAAAATTCAAGATTGTTAAAAGATTATCATAAAAGTGAAGCAAAAATTAAAGAAAATGAAAAGATCAATAAAGAGTTAAGTATAATTAAATATCGAATAGATGAGTTAAGTAAAAAAATAAAACAATTGAATGAAAGTAAATTAGATTATTCTAATGAAATTACTTTATATACAAAAGTGATTTTTGATCTAAAAGAAAAACTACAAAAATTTATAGAACAAGAAAAACGAGAAGAACTTCATTCTGCATATTTAAAATTAATGCATCGAACAGGATTACCGACATATCTTTTGACAAAAAATATAGATATTTTAAACGAGGAACTGAGTTCTTTATTAACGAATATAAATTTCACCCTCTTTTTTGATGAGGAATTGAATTTAAAACTTCAACATGATGGTTTATCTGATGTAATCAGTATTTTAGAAACTTCAGGAATGGAAAGGACTTTTAGTGCGATAACCCTTAAAATGGTATTAAGAGTGATAAATTTTAAGAGTAAACCACAATTTATGTTTTTAGATGAGGTAATTAATCGATTAGTTAATAAATCGGTTGATAAATTTATGGAACTTTTAGACACACTTCGTTCTAAAATAGATAAACTCATAATTATTGAACATAATACTGAAATACAATCTGAACTTATTATTAATATTACAAAAAACGATGAAGGAATATCCAGTTTGGAAATAATTTAAATCCAAATGATTGTAAAAAAAGATAAGAACAATGAGTGCAAACTTTTTTAATGAAAAAATAATGCGATTATTTAATTTAAATTGGTTATTAAATAGTAATTCAAATTTAAGCAACGGGAGATACTATTGTCCAAAATGTTTAACCAGAGTAATTAACATTGACGATAATACTACCTTACCCACTTGTAAATGTGGATGGAGTGGCAGTGTTAATTCATTATTGAATTTAAATGAGATTCAATCAAGAAAGAGATTAAAAATAATTGATAAAATGATTAAAAATAAATAATTTTAACATTTTTATCAAATAACGAAATTAACATTTAATATATAATACTCAGAAGGTAAATGTATTATGAAGTTATTAAATCATTTAGATTGTTCTCAAAACACTTTGTCCAGCATCAGTATGGATGTAAATAGGCATTTACAATTAACATCAGAGGAACTGAGATTATACGAAGATAAATTCTTCAAAACATTTTATCTTAACCCTTGTCCAATGTCTTTATCGGATTATTTTACAGGTGAAATAGTAGAGGTTAATCAAGCTTTTTTAGAAATGATAGGTTTGAAAGACAAAAACTATATAAGAGGTAAATCTACAATAAAAATGAGTATCATATCTGAAAAAGATAAAAATAATATAGTAGAAAAAATAATTACCGATGGTTATTTAAAAAATCATGTATATGAGTTTAAAATGGTTGACGGTAAAAAACGAGCTGGAATGTTTTCTGGTTCTTTAATAGAAATGAATGATAAAACCTACCTCATGTTAATTTGTCAAGTAATTAATCGAAAATTCTTAACCGGGTTATTTAAAACTTTCCTTATTTTTTAAAATATAAAATTAAAAATTTAATATGCCAATACACGATGGTAGAAAATTAAATAATCCCAAAAAGTATCGTTTTAATTTAGGGTTATATATCCATAGAAATAAAAAAATTATTAAAAATATATTAATTGTATTGATAATTTTATTACTTTTGTTATTTCCTGCGACAATTGGTGAAATGATAGGAGAATGGATAAGAAATTTTTTTGTAACTATGTTTAATACGATTCTAAATACATAAAAATTTTAAATAATATGAAAAATATAAATAATGTTATAACGAAAAAATGGAAAAAAATCGTGTTATATAGTGATCTTCCAAAATATGGAGATTATGTTCTAATTATAGGCAAGAACAAACGTCAATATGATAAAATAAATATGCATGTAGCGTGTATGGATGATCTAGAAGATGGGAACGATTTTCATGAAAATGGAAAATTTTATTGGCTTACTGAAAACGGAACAAGGATTGAAGAAGTCACACATTGGATGACATTACCAAATATGCCCGAGGATATTCAATTATGAAAGAAAAAATTAAAATGGACGATGATTTCTATAAAAATGAAATATGTGTTCTTGATTGGTTAGTGGATGATTCTGTACAGAAAATTAGATTTTCTAATAGATATGAATACAAAGTTGCTGGAAAATTACATCGTGAAGATGGACCAGCTATAGAATTTTTTGATAATGTTGGTGATCAATATTATTTGAATGGTGGTCGATTAAGTGAAGATGAATGGAAAGGTTATAAAAGAATGATACAAATAGATAAAATGATACAATAATGCTATGAAAGAAAAAATGGATGAAAAATTACCAACAGCTAAAGAAATGAACTTAAGTGAGGAATTTGTATATGCTAGTAGAATAGTAAATATGTTAAAAAAGGTAGATTTAAATAAAGAATGTGATGTAAATGAATCAATCAAGCTGATAGAAAGAACATTCATAGAGTATAAAAATAAATTATCTAAATAAATGATTACTCTTTATATATCACACAATATGGTTCATTATGTGTAGTCTGTATAATTTTTCTAAAGGCTCCTCTTATGTCACCTTTTTCAACAAGTGGGTTTTCTTTATCTATCAATTTTTTTAACAATTTTAAATTTATTTCCCAGGGATCACCTTTAAATATAATTTTATCAGCCTTTGCATCAAAAATATAATCAATCATAAACTCATTTAGAGCTTTTTGGTTATCAAATGAACGATAAGCAATTTTTTCTTTAAGATTTAATTTCACTATCATATGTTTATTTTTGATTTTTATTTGATTTTTCTAATAAAGTTTATTTTTTTAATGAAATATATTTATATATAAGTATATATAAAAAAGAAATCATTTACAAAAAGTATATTTTTATTTATGCTAGAACTTAAATATTCAGAATTTATTAACGAAGAAATGTCAACAATATCAGTAAATAAGTTGAGGGACGCTATGCATGATATCATAGTGGGACTTAATCCTAAACAAACAATAGACGTGGATGAATTGTCCAGTACTCTTGAAAACGAATATAAAATTACTATAAGTCCTTTATTTTTAGATAAATTTCTGGATGAATATATAAAAGCAATGAAGGGAAACAAAAAAGTTAAAACTTTTTTCATTCGTAGTGATGCGAAATGGTTGGGAGTGAGAGATGTTAATGGAGTAAAAAAAATAAGGAATAATCTTCATTTTTTAGCTCCATCATTAGCTAAACATAAACAAAAATTGTGGAGCGCTGATGAAAAGAAAAGAATAGATAATGCTTATAAAGCTGGAATGATGGATTTAAATTTTAATGAAGATTTAATTAATCAATCATTAGTACTTCAAACCCCTAAAGACTCTGAAGAAATGATGAAGTTAATATACAAGGAAGTTATTGTTAATAAAAAATATGAAAATTCTTTTGATAATTGTTGGAAAATGATGATGTTATTAGCTAAAAACATGAAACTAGATCGTAAAAGATATTGGTTTAAATTAGCACCAAGTTCTATCAGAACAGAATTCACGACTAATGGTAAAATAGATTATACACTCAAAAAATACGATAAAGAAAAAAGTAAAATTATTCCCGTAGATGTAACAACTAAGGCGGCGAGTAATCTCCATAAAATTGATTCTAAATTAGCGATGTATGAAAATTGGGATGCAATAGTCAAAAAAGTAACATTAAGACAGATAATAGAAATCATAGATTCTTTAACACCAGAAGTTAAATTTGAATCTGATTTGGATAAATTCTTAGCACAAATAAATATACTTACATCTTTATTGAGCAAATATTATATGGTTGAAAAAAAACAAATTTCGAATTTTTATTTCCAAATAGAATTAGACGATTATGTAAAAGATTGGAATGACAGTAATCAAAGACCTAGGGTTACTGATTTTTAAAAAGTCAAATTAAATAACAACTATCTACATAGAAAATTTAGCAAAATATGTCCATTGGGTGAAGAAATTTGAATTTAAAATTTACTCTTCAACCATGCGACTATTTTATCAAGAACTGGATTAATTTTTTCACTTAGGAATTTATCCACTAAATATTTAATTAAAACTATTATTATTCCACAGAATATAGCTTTAAATGTACCAATGAATAAAATTAAAATTACAATTACTAGTAATAGTAATCCCAAATATTCTCTTTTTAATATGTCCATTTTTCTTTTTGTAATTTTTTAAGTTTATCTAGTCTAAATTCCCAACAATTTTGTTTTTTCATTTTAGATTTATATGAAAATAACCTTGAATTAAAACGGATATCAAAAGATACCATACAATAACATACCCCGTATTTTTCCTCTACCTCACAAACGATTCCTTTTTGTCCTATTTCATCCCCTTCAAAGTTTTGTTTTTCTATCACAACAACTCTATCCCCTTTTAATATAATTTCATTATCATCATTATAACCACCGGCACTCATAATTTTTTCTAATAGATATGTCACTTCTTTTGCTATAATTGGATCATTTTCTCCGCCCATCGAGATTAACGGCAATGTTTTTATATAACCACTCGTTTTATAAGATATGTCAACTATTAATTTTGTATTATCTAATTTTGAAAAATTATATATTATCATATAATTCAATGTTTTAGCTTTAGTAATAGGACTTTCAAATACCGCTGTTACTATATTATTATTTATATTGACATCCCAATCTAAATTATTTTCTTCAACAGCCTGTAAAAGTTCCCCTATTATTTCTCTAGGTGTTTTCATGGAGTATTTTTTTCATATTTTTCAATAAACATCGAAAGAAAATCTTTAATATCTTCATACATCAGTGTATTGATGTGAGTTCTATTAGAAGATGCACCCTTACATTGGTCATTAATAAGCACAATTATAATCATAGAAGCTCTTTCGTGTTTATTAAAAAATCTTAAAAATTCAAAATTTATACGTTTTTTATCAGTTAATACATATGATGCATTATATCTAGTCATGTCTGTTATGCTAGATTCTTTGATCCAACTTAATTTATTATTCTTAGTATCTCTAATAAGTTTATCTATTAACTGTTTATCTGTTTGAGATTCTCTGGGCGTGTCTGCTTTATCTGGACCCTGCTTAAATATTGTTTTATACATAGAGACAAATTTATTAACATCTACTTTGGTGTATTTACTACCAAAAATAGTCTTGATTACTTTATATATTTTTGATCTTTGACGCTTTGTGGAATTATATCTATCGTCTTCTGGTATATTTTTATCTGACGAATTTAAATAAGATACACTATCTTCATTTTCTATATCTATATATGAATATATGAATAAAGCTTCTGGCTTATTTGGAAGTTCAATTAATTCTTTAGCGATAGCATTATTTTTAAGTGCTATTTTATTTAAAATATATTTAAATCTTTCTGAAAAATTCATAGGTAAGCCAGTTTTATCTGCAACCACAGAATATGACGAATCTTTCCATGAACTATCATGTTGAAAGAGTCCTCTTCTATTATTACCTCCTTTATTTCTAATTGTTCTTGCTTCGTTGAAACTATTATAATGCTTGATTTTACCCATTTATAAATTATATCTTTTCACTATATATTAATCTACAAAATTAAAAATAATTTTTTGTAATAAAAAATAGAAAATGATTTAATTTAAGATTAAAATTTAATAATTAGCACAGATTGAGTCGGAAATGACACAGTTGTATAAGTTCTCACATTATATTTATTTATGTTTCGATTATTTGTTGATTTTGTATTTATTTGTTTTCAAATGTCTTTTGTAGTATTCTACTATTTTATCTATCAATACTTCATTATCAAATGTTCTATCATTTAAATCATAAACAACATTTTCGTTTATTTTAACATTTATATTATTGGTTGAAGTCGAATACTCTCCTTCTATAACGTCTTTATTAGATAGAGTTATAACTAATTTTGTTTCATATGAATAACCACTAGTAGAAAACTTTTCTTTATTAATATATCCGGAAATAGTTGTTATTCTAAGCGATTTGGTTTTTCTTTTCTTGACAATTAATGCCAAATTTTCTATGAGCATATCTATTAAATAATTCTTATCTTGAACATTTATTTTAATATCCAAATCATTAGATTCTATTAAAAATTCACTATATTTATATATCATCTTTTTAACTTTCCATTTTTATACCATCTTATTCTTGACTTTTTTTTATCTACTGTTTCCGTATTATTCGCTAGTTTTATACAATCTTCAAAAACATATGCTCTCATTTTACCATTATTTGGAGTAACCATTTCTATAATATATCTTTCATCATGAGTACTAGCAAAATAACCATCATCATCATTCTCTACGATAGTAACTTCTTTTCCAATCAGATCATACATAATTTTCGGCCAATTATTATTTTCAATATAATATTTCAATCTGGGTAAAACCAAAACAACATCTCCAACGTTGAACTCGGATTCTTTGTTTGATTCTTTTAAATACTCAAATTCTTTATATTTTTTCATAATAATTTTCTTTTTAGTAGATTATAATAATCTCCAATGTATTTCTATATATAATTTTTTTGATCCTTAATAATTAATATATAATATCACAAATTCAAAAAACAAAAGGATTTATTATGACACAAATAGTTAAATTACAAAGTATCGAGAACACCAGAGATTTTATAGAATCTATAATAAACAAGGAATTACTTATATTTGAAGATATACAAGGGAGTAAAATTTTTGTTAAATGGGATGGTGATAAGTTTATTATTAAACCAAAATCTACTAAAAATGACGCGTTAAATTTTGTAGATTTGGCTGTTCAAAAGTTTTATAATAATGCCCATCAGTATTTTCAATCATTACCCTCATATATAACAGACTTACTTTCAAAGAGTTGGTGGTTCTGTTTTGAATATTTTCCACCATATGATGCACAACCAGCTAATATAGAATATTCTAAAAATCCAAAAAACAATCTTATTTTAACTTGTATTGTTAAAGGCAATAAATATAAATATGATTATGCTGAACTACAAGAATATTCTAATTTATTTGATTGTGATTGTTTACCTGTTATTTTTATGGGCAAACTTAATGATAAACAAAGAGAAGTTATAAATCTATATTTACACACTGGTGAAAATGATTTGGAGTTTGTATTTGGAGAATCTAATTTTGCTAAGTTTTTCTATGATATTTTAAATCCTCAGTTAAAAAATTCATTTCTTATGCATCGAGATGATTTTAATGACAATTTAGAAAAGATCGTTATTAAAGTAGAAGGCAATGATGATGTCTCTTTCGAAATTTTAAATCCTCTATATCAACGAATTTCTTATCAAAATAATAGTGAATATGTAGAAATGTATAGTTTGATAATTTTAAACTTTTTAGAGTTTTGTCAATTAATAGATGTAGATTCGTATAAAGTTAAAGCTAATATAAAAGACGAAATCTATATAGATCTCATTTGTCAATTATTCAATGAATATATGAATAATATTAAAAAAGATATGGATGATTGGGAAATTAATATTCCTAAGTTTTTCAAAGAAGAAAAATTTAATATTAACACAGATTTACTAAATAATAAAAAAACAGTAGAACTTATAAAATCAGATAAAAAAATAGAATATGTCTTTAAAGTTATACTAGGAACATTTAATAAACGTAGAAAAAAACCAGTTGGAATCTTTAACGACCAAACAGTGGAAATATTTAATCAATTCGTTGATAAATTAAATAATCACGTAGATAAACTTCTTAATATAAATAGAGAATATAGTTTACAAAAATCTGATTTGTTAAATTTTAATGATTATTTTAAATTACATTTCAATATCGATAATAGTGGAAAATTGTTCCCAGATGTTTATAATCATTTTAAAGAAACAGAGATTGGCGATAATAAGAAAGGTAAGAGCAAAAAAAGTAAATCCAGAAAAGGTCCAGTACCAACAAAATCACCAACAGAATAAATAATATGAAAACAATATTTACTAAGTAAATATATATACCATGAAAAATAATAACATAATAAATGAAAAATATAGAGAATTTTAAATCATTTACCATAGTTAATGAAAATTCAAAACGAGATAAATTTAGTAAAGCATTAAATAATCTAAAAAATCAAATGGAATCTTATCCAATGATTAGAAGAGCGAATAATATAAAAAATTTGAAGCATTTTTCAAATAAAATAGATCTTCTGTTATTTAAAATTAAATCGTGTATTTTATCTGAGATAAAACTTGTTATTATTGATGATGAGAACCAAATATCAACACAACAATGTATGGAGTCTATAGATCACATTTTAAAAGATTTCACTGGTGATGACATAGAAATGCATAATTATCTGATGACTACAATAAACGATAGAATACAAAATAATTTAGAAATTAGGGAATATCAAAACAAAGAACCCGAAATTAATGTTGATATAATAATGAAAATATTAAGAGATGATATAGAAATCATTAGTGGTTATAAAACGAAAAAAAATATGTAATTCTATAAAAATAATCTAATTATATCTCTTTTTACCTCAACTTTTAAAATATATAATAATGTCTCGAAAGTGAGATACTTTTGGTCATATTGGTTTTGAGTGTTTTGACACTTTGGAATTGTGAAGAGCAATGAAGAAATCAATATTTCAAAAATAAAAAAAAAGAGAAAACATTATGAAAAATGATCTAAATGGACTAACCTTGCCCACATGTGAAATTATGGTAAATGGGCAAAACCGTTACCTTTATGGTAAAAAGAAAAATAAAGTTTACCTCTATCATGGCGACACTTTCCAATTAAACGTATTTAACCCTCTTCAAGAACGCATCGGTGTTTCTTTAAAAATTAATGGTACTAATGCAGACGATGATTTACTAGTTATCAACCCAGGGCAGTCTATTATCATCGAACGGTATATTGGGACTAATCGGAAATTAACTTTTTCTGCATATGATATAGATACTACAAATATGTCAGAGGAAAAAATAATCATAGCTAAAAAAGCCATAGAGAAAAATGGGATTTTAGAAGTTATGTTTTGGAATGAAAAGACATTACCTCCTTCAACAACTACGGTAACTCATACTAATTTCTTTGATATGATATATACAACAAATATCCCAATACCAAAAAATGATTTATTTATAAACACCCAATCGGCTGGAATACAAGGAACAGAAACAGGAACTTCTATTACAACTAGTAATAGTATGAATTATTGTTTTACAGAACCACCTTCTACTTCAACAAAAAATGGAGTGCAAGGGGTACAAGGTTTAGATGGAATTGCAACAGCTGGATATGATAATTCACTTAAGGACATATCAAGAAGAAGTATTTGCGGAAATACACAAATTGAACCCAATAAAATAGAAACAGGCAGAATAGAAAAAGGTGAAGTTTCTAATCAATATTTTACTAGAATAGATTTTGAAATCGGAGAACTATTTTACAAAATCAAATTTAAATTATTACCTTTTTCACTTAAACCAGTCAAAAAAAAACTCTATAACTCAACAACTATAAAACAAATAGTTGAAGGCACTCAAACTGCATATAAATCAGAATCCGCAGTTAGAGAATACTGTAAATGTGGATATAGGACAAGTAGGGGTAAAGGTGTTTGGAAAAACTGCCCAATGTGTGGAAGAAAAATAAAATAAATCATACTTAAAATAAAAAAATCCTGATATGTATCAGGATTTTTTATTTAACACAAGAATTTGATCATTTAAGATTCCTCTGTTGTTGTAGATGTTATGGTAGAGTCATTGTTTTCTTCCACGATGACGGCTTCTTCTATTATATTATCGTCTTTTAGTGATGGAATTTCAATTTCATCCCCCAATTCGAAATCTTCGACATTAAGTCCTTCTAATTCTTGCCCCTCTACTACATTTTGTTTATCTATTTGTTCCTGTAAAGACGCTTGTTGCTGTTGCTGATATAACATTTGCATCTTTTTTTGAAAAGATTTCTTTTCGTCTTCTATTCTTTTCTTGTATGCAACAACTTTTTGTTTGTGGTTTTTTCTTTGTTTTGATTTTGGCATTTTTTAAAATTTTATTTTTTAATGTTTATAGTAATGAATTGTTTTTCTGGATGAAAACCTAATAGTGCAAAGGCGTATGTTAAATTTACACACTCTTCATTCTGTTCATTATATACAATATTACTTAAAGAGTTTTCATTAAGTAATAATAAAACACCTGGATTAGAAGCATCGGAACGTCTACCTATAATAATTACATCATCAGTCATATCTTTATCGACAACATGATTTAAAAAAGAAGGAATATTATCTAACGTCATCAAATTATTTATTTCACTAGATATTAAAAAATTAGCCGGGCCAATTCTACCCTTTGATGCTATGAAATTAGAAGCGAAAGATAATTTTAATTTTAATTTATTTAAATCTTTTTTCATTTGAGAAATATCAATATCAACAGGAATATTTCCATCTGTTGTTTTTGAAATATTTTCTCTATTCATATCTCCGAGTTTTTTTGCTATCTCAATAAATTCACTTTGTAAATACGTATAAATAGATAATATTTTATTTTTTTTGATTGGTATCATTATAGTTTTCAGATCAATATCTTGGGTAAAAAGACATATTTCCAGTAATGCTTCTCCGCCAGCTATTTCGTCCATTGGTTTAAAATCTAAAATATTTACTTTTACTGTGTCTTGTGAAAGGGGGCATACAATATTATAAAGAACTTGTTTTTCTAATTCTTTACCTTCTAATGTTATCGGTTTTAATTTATTATCCATGTTGTTTATTTTTTTTTTTCATTTCAATTCTTCGACCAATTTTATGGCTTCTAATTCCAAATCTATTTTATTACCATTATTATAAACAATTTTATCATAATTATAATTATCTACCCCCATATCAGCTTGATTATCAGCTATCTGTTTTCTTTCATTTCTATCTTCTCTTTTGAGTAATATAGTAATACATTTTTCTTTATATTTTTCTTTAAATTTTTGTATTTCTTCTGGTTCTCTACAATGTACGAATACTATTAAATTTTTTTGTTCACTTTTTTTTAATTGTGAATTTATTTTTTTTATTTGACTTAGTGTATAAAGAAATGGACCATTATTATATTCAGCCCAAATTCTTTTCATTTCAGCTAGAAATTTTCTAGCTGGATGTGTTTTTTTACCATCCCATCCAAAATATTTTTTACTCAATTCTTTAACTTTATCTATGGTAGAAATATTAACAGCTCTATATTTATAATGCTTGATAAAATCATCTACATACTGATCTTTACCACTTTGGTTGGATCCATTTATAATTATAACATAATTCATATATTATATTTTGATTTTTTAGTTTTATAATTGATTATTATCTCGAAGTTTGAATTTAATATATAGAGAAAAAGAAAAATCTTTCATGAATATTTTGAAGTTACAAGTACAAGATTTTAATAACGTAGAGCCGCCAAGGGAGGGGTGGATACTTTTGGGAATGAGTGAAAGCGGATCTACTGCATATCTAACACAAATGAATTCTAATGGAGATATAGCATATCCTCTCTCACAAGTAACTTCTGGGGCAACTGGTGCTACTGGTTCTTCTGGAACTAGTGGTAAATCTGGAACTAGTGGAAGAAGTGGAACATCTGGAGCTAATGGTACAAGTGGTTTTTCGCCTCAATCTACTAGTGGATCAAGCGGGGTGAATGGCACAAATGGTTCCTCCGGAACTAGTGGTTCTAGTGGAATTAATGGGTCATCTGGAATAAGTGGCAGTAGTGGTTCTTCTGGTAACGCTGGTTCTTCTGGAACTAGTGTAATGGGTTCTGGTACATCTGGTTCGTCAGGTATTGATGGCACATTTGGTTCGTCAGGAAAAGATGGAACTAGCGGAACAACTGGTAGTTCTGGAACATCGGGTATTTCTGGGACACATGGTACATCTGGAATAGGTAGTAGTGGTACCAGCGGTGGTAATGGGACAGGTGGAACTAGTGGGGTTGGTTATACAGGAACTGGATTTAATGGTTCTATTATTATGAACGGCATGAGTCACAATTTCACTAATGGTATTTTAATTGAAGTTGTATCAGAATAATTCAATATATAAAACAATATGAGTATACTAAAACTTGGAATAGTTGATTTTGATGAAGAAGATGCACCTAGAGACGGTTGGTCTAACATTGGTTACAGCACAACAGGAGGAAATACTTATTTTATAATATCTGGTGTAACCACGTCAGGTACCAGTTTTATGACAATGGTGGAACCCTTGACAAGTTTGGGTCCAGTTGGTAGTGTTGGTGTTGGTGGAACCTCTGGTGCAAATGGAACTACTGGTACATCAGGATCTAGTGGAATTATGGGGCAGTCTGGCTCATCCGGTTATGGTACATATGGTACTAGTGGGGTTAATAATAATCCAGGTAGTTCTGGATTCAGTGGAACAAATGGAAGAGAAGCAACCTCGGGATTATCTGGTGTTAGTGGTTCGAGTGGAGAATCTTCTACATCAGGATCATCTGGAATGTTATTGGGTTCCAATGGAATTAGTGGTTCATCTGGAACTTCTGGTTCATCTGGAGTAAGTGGTACTCGCGGAACCAGTGGAAATAATGCTCCTTCAGGAATTAATGGAGTAAATGCTACATCTGGATTTAACTCTTTAAACGGAACTAGTGGAAAATCTGGTTCGACCGGGGGGACTTCTGGTACTTCTGGTATAATAGGATATACTGGTAGTTTTATATGGCGTGTTACTGATTTAAAAGACACAGATGAAAAAATTACATGGGGAGAAGGTGATGTTACTTTAACTTATGATGATGGAATATTTGTCAAATATAAATGGAACACCATTTAAACAATATATAAAAATAAAATATAATACAAATTGAGCACTAAAAATAAAGACATTTTGTTTTTTGACAAAGAAGGGTATCCATACAATCTAACTTATGACACCGACACCAATCAATGGGGTGGTAAAATATATTTTGACGAAAATAGTAGTGACACATTTAGAACACTATGCCTTTATATTTTTGAAAAAGTCGATTCTTTTGACTTTTCTGATATATTCGATTTACGAACATCTCAACTTTTTAATTATAGTGGTATGACTTTTGTACCATCTACATTTACTAATGAAAGTATAACAGATATAAGAAAAGTAAATAATAGTCCCTTATTTTATTCCAAATGGATATATGGAGAAGATTTTGATAAAAAATTTCCAGTAAATAGTGTAATAGCTTTTAATAATTTAACTGGTTCCACTAGTTATGACAACCCAGATATAATGGAATTTAGTTTAAGCGGGGTAACAAGTTCCACGTATTATAATGTGCTTGGTTCTAAAAAAGGAGCCATACTTATAACAACATATACTAATAATAAAGATTTTGATTTTATATTTTCAGGTGGTACTATTTCATCTGTAGATATTATTAAAGCTCCAGATTATGGTAATCAAAAATTAGTTGATTATTCAAATCTTAATTATTATGCGGGTAAGAAATTAAGTGTTTCTGGAACGATTAATAATGATGGAGTATATACATATAATGATTATAATATATTAAAAACAAAAGTATATGATTTTTTATTACCTACTAATTTTTCTACCGGACTTACAATTGATATGAGTTTTTTGCTTATGACACAAAGACCTGAACTATATGAAGGTCCAGTTAATATAACATATAACGATTTAACCACACAGGGAACTATAATAGAATTTACTAATTATATTAATACTAATATAGACTTTACATCTACTGGACAAACCATAATTTTTGAAAATCCAGATGGATCACCTATACACGATTCAAATCCGGAATTTCAAATAACTGGTTTTGTTGATAGAGATGTAGTGATAACAGCCCCTCTTAATTTTATCAAAAGGGAAGGTACTTGGATAATACAAACGCCATCCGCTATAACATATACCGGTTTATCCTATAATGATTATATTGAATTAACTGTAGTCAGTGGACAAACAGGACAAACATATCACGATAAGAGACAATTCCAAGTTTTAAATATAACTGAAAACGAAATTCAAGTAAGAGAATATGTAATATTAGAAACAGGTTTTACTTATACTATAAATAAAGTTATAAATCAAAAGAAAATAAAAAAACTATATGCCAGTCAATCTGGAGTTCCTACTCCCGATAGTTTTTCTGGATATACTGTGTGTTATTCAACTAGTAATTTAATAAACATGACACAAACAACTATACCGTCTGGTTCTACTGTATATCCTTATGAGAATACTATATCAGCTATGAGAAATCGTTATTCAACTATGCTAAATAGATATGGATTAAATCTATACCATTATAACATGGAGGGAAATAACTATTTAATTTTTGACGGTGCAGATTATAATTATCAACCATATTATAGTGGAGCAACTGCTTCTATAAACAATATTCCGCTCACTATAAGTAATAATTTTACATATTTAACAACTGGTTCAACGATTCAGGATTCAGATGTATTTTATTTTAAAGTAGATGAAAAATTTCCTTCTTATGAAAAGGTTTATCATTATGACACCGCTAAACTAGCTAAAAATAATTTAGTTGAAATATATTTCGACATTCAAAAAGATTCTAGTAATTTTGGTTTTAATCTAAGTTTAAATAATGTAGATTATTTCATATCTCTTTCTGGTTCATCTATTTCTGGTATAACTACCTATAGTCAAGATACAATCAATTTATTTATTCAGACATATGAAGATATACTTCATAATAAAGGATTTACAGTTTATAGTGGAACCACAAATGATACATATACCGGTAGTACTCTTATAGTCGAAAGTCAATATCCAAATATAAATATATTAGATGTAGAAGTTAGAGTTAATCATTATTCAAAATATGCTATTTTAGAAAAAATATCTGATAATTCAATTGTCATAGATAGCAGTGAATTATATTTGGTAGATACTAATAAGAGTCTTTATGATTATGAACTAGCGACTGGTATGATCATTAATATTACTGGATCTACTCACAACATTAATAATAAACAATATAATATATTAAGATTAACGCCTAATATAATTCAACTCTCATATCAAGGACCTTTTTTATATGAATATGATACTAAACTTTCTATATCAGTAGACAGTTTTTTAAGAGCACCGCGCGGAACATACGGATTAGATACGGATACATCTGGACGTGATTTATATTATAAACTATCATGGGATTTGATCGAAGGAAATGATCCACAGGTTTCTCCAGATATATTTTATTATGATTATTCTGGAAGCCAATTAGTAGATAACGATGAATTAACGTATATAGGTTCAAAACCACTCTGGAATAGTTTAACTAACAATTTAGTATTTTTAAATAATGAACCAAATACTAATATAGATAGTATAAGTAATCCGGAATACCAACAAACTGTTTTTGATACTCTTTTATATAAAATGGAAAATAAAAATTCTCCACTAAATTTCAACTATGTGCCTGTACCATTGCAAGTTTTTATTGGCTTTAATTCTAAGAACGAAGGAGTAGTACAGAATAATCTACGACTCGAAAAGATAGAAAATGTTTTGTTCAGTGGAACCACTAGAGATGTAGCGATTACTGGAAATACAAGTACTTTATATAAAAATAATTTCACGATTTCAACGGGAGAATCATGCTCGTATATAGATTATATTACAGATGAACCGTTTTTTAATTTTATGTCTAAAGGATTTGAACCCGATCAACACATAACTCTTCAATTCACCGAGAACACTTTAACCGGTAATACATTAATAAGTAATTATGAAACATATACTATTATAGATGTAACTTCTGGTTTTAACTCAACGACTACTGAATCTGTGAGTAGAATTATAGTTGAAGAAATATTAGAACCAGTACAAACGTCGGGTAAAACTTTTGATTTTATCATAAAAACTGAACCAGATTTAGTTGCATCCATTAGTATTTTTGGTCAAACAGAAATAGAGGATGAACGATTTGTTCAACATCTTAAATTATTGGGGGCTCGTTTGGATAGTGATGTACAGCCGATATTCAAAGAATCGGATATAAACGAAGCTGGTATTGATTATACTATATTAAATAGAAAGAGAAAAGAATTACTTTCTATGTATCCAGAAATATACAATTATATAGGTTCATATAAAGCTCTAATAAATGCTATTAATTTCTTTGGTTATAATGATCTTCAACTTTATGAATATTATAGAAATATCAAAGCATCTTCTCCCCTATATGGTCAGCTACAAAGGGTTTTGATAGAGGATATCTTTGTTAATACTATACCTGGTTGGGAAGAACCAGAGTTAGATAGTGTTAATTATTTAAAAACCAATCTATTTAATCTAACTTATAGAATAACAGATTTTGAAGGAAACAATATTGATATGTATTCATTGGATGAAGTTCAACAGAAATTAACAAAAATGGTTCATTGGCTTCGTCATAATATAATACCTCTTTCTTCTAATATACTAGATATAACTGGGGTTGCCGATACATCAAATACTCTTTATATAAACTATAATGCAGCTAATTATGTGAAAAAAATAACAGTAAATCAAGTGGCTAACGCCATAAATTTTGATTATATTCAAACTCTTAATATAGATACTAATTATCTATTTACGATTAATTTTTATTTAACTAGTGGTGCAACTTCACAGGAAGATTATTCAGGTACAACATTCTGGACAGCAAAAATAAAGACGTTCCATTTAAACGCTGAAACATTAGAATTAGAACCAGTTCAGTATATTAATTTATATAAAAAAGATTTATTATCTTATAGTTTTAATGTAGATAGAATTAATGAACCTTATATGTATATTGAAACACAATCTTATAATGATTATGGTTTAGGATATACTAATTCTAAAATGTTTAATTATAACGAAGGAAGAAACTTTGTATTGATAAACAACAACTTTCAATCAATAAATTATAAATATGTAACGGACTCCTATGGATACTATATTATAGACGATGGCAGATTTTATATAATAAAGTTCTGATTTTATTTTTGTTTTTAAAAAATTATATATATCTTTGCTATGCCGATCGAAAATGTACGTCCAATAATAGAAAAATTACTTATAAAGACTCAAGAAAATATCATAGAATGGGTAGTTGCATTCGAAGAGTTGAATTATATAGAATACAGAAGTCATATGTTTATAACTAAAAATAAAATATTATTCTATTATCTTGAAGTAGATGAAGATGATGGTAAAATAAATTTTACTATTAATTTCGGACCTATTGATAAGACAAAAAGATATGAAAAATTAATTGTAGTTAATGCAAGATTAGAACCAATTTTATACGATTTAAAATATCTTTTAACAAATATGCACAATAAAGATTTATTAAAATATGCATAACAAATAATTATTAACATGAACGAGTTTGGACCAAAACCATCAGATAAGTTATATAAAGGTAAAATGATCAGAACTATCGCTAAGCTCAAAAATGCGACAGATAATGGTGAATTAAATTGGAGAATTTTATTTAATGATAAAGATGTTAAAGCGTTTGCAACAACTATAAATTATACAAAAAATAAAAGATTAATAATAAGTCTTAGAACGTCTAGTACATCTCTCAATAAAACTGACAATGTTCTAAAAATAATGTTTAAAATTGAAGACAGGGACGAAGACAGTATGATTTCCAAATCTAGTATATTGCAAACTACATATTTATCTGAAGTCCCGTCTTTATTAGTTTTATCTAAATGTTTAAATAAAAAGTATTTAGGTATTAATTTTACTTTACCATCTGAATTATTAACTATTAAAAACAAATTTGAATCTACTCCAGCTATAGAAATAAATGATGTAAAAGAATATAGAGAAGAAATTTTAAATGCTATGATTGAAAAGGCAAAAGAATTGGATAGTAATAAAAAAGGATGGCATGACGCCTTTACAAGAATTTGCAATGTTCGTGCGAAAGCCGAAACGTGTTCAGAATACAATGAACTTAATGATTATTTATATGAAGTAACAGAAATTATTAAATCCTTTAACTTATGATAAAACAAAATGTCAAATGGTATAAAAAAGGAAAGTTCTATAGAGATGAAATAGAATTTGATACCGAACCAATTTTTCATATCGTGAGATATAGACACAATGATTCTCTATCTACAAATGGATATAGATATTGGATTTATACAATAAATAATAAAGCGATATTTACAATGATGTATAGAACAGAATATAAAATGAAACGTGTTACCGTACCAGCAAATGATATAAGTAGGGAAGAATTTGACGCCATTAAAAATAATTTAATCGTTTTATCAGATTATAGTACAACCAATGGTTTTTATTTTATGGATTTTTTAAAACACTATACTGAATATGATGTTACATTTTAAATTTAATTTTTTATAAATAATTTGCACAGAAATAAAAATTGTCGTATATTTGTATCGTAATCAAAACAACAACTTTTTAACAACTTTACGACGATGAAAGCAAAAATAAAAATTCAGAAAATAGGCGGAAGTTTAGACTATATCAAAGCTATTAAAACAGCTGATAGAGAAATAAATTTAGGTGATGGCTTTGTAGCTATTCATAAAGTTCATAAGAACAAAAAGGCTTATGATAGAAAAAAAGATAAAAAAGTTGTTTTTTAAAAAAACAACTTTTTATGTTTGATACATAAATACTTATGAACGTAATGATTATGTATATGTGTTTTAAATTTACAATTAAAAAAAACTTCTGATTGTTTTTTAATTATATAAAGATATATCAATAAATTAATAAAAAAATCTATGATTAAGTATTATAGAATTCATTAATGATATAATTGATAAAAAATAATCAAAAGATCATAAAAACTAAAATTTTAACATTACTGTTGGCTCTTCTTTTTTCTGTGCCGTTATTTAGTCAAAGTCTTTATCTTGACTATAAGAAAAATGATGTCAAAAGGGAAATGGCGTTATTTCCAGATTGTAAATTAATAGTAGAAGCCAAAGATTATTTGGAATATAGAAAAGATTATGCTGTCATCGGTTATAGGTTTGAACAAAAAAGATGTATAGAAGTTGCGGTGACTGTTTTAGATATAGATAAAGAAAAGTTCACGAGAGATAAAGAAAAATGTAAATGTTGGCTTGAACTAAAAGATGGTGGCTGGGTGTATAAAATAATTATTAATGATCGATGGGTTTTTGTAAAAGAAATTAAAGAAGAAAGTTGGTCAACTTTTGTATATTACTTGGAGGAAAAATAATAAAATTAAATAAACTGAATATAACATTAAATAAACATGAGAATCTTTTATTTACATGATTGGTGTGATGATATTGATGAAGCAAAGTATAAAATACTTACTAAATTTGGTGATGAAATACAATATCAAAAAATCGATTATAAAAACTCTAAATGTTTAATATCACATATTAGTGATTTATTACGAAAAGATAAAAACAGTGTTGTTGTAGGATATTCCTTTGGTGCCTATTTGGCTTATTATGCCTCTACATATGCTGAAAGACCATCTCTTCTTATAAATCCATCATTTTTTTTTAAAAATGGAGGAGAATTATATCCGGAAAGTTGTAGGTATTCATCGACAGATAAAACCTTTATTATATCTATGAAAAATGAAACATTAGATATTCGTAAAACATTAAAATTTTTAAGGGATACGAATGTTCCAGAATCTAATGTTAAGTTGTATGATGATTTAACCCATATATTACCTATTGAAATATTTGACAAGGAATTTACAGAATTTAGAAATAAATATTCTGAAAGAGAAAGATTATATCAAATAATTGAGCAAGAAAAACAAGCAAACCGTTCCAAGCAAGAAAAACTCTGTACTGATGATATATGGATAGATTCTCTCTCTGATATAATAGGTAAAAAGATAAACACGTCTTTAAATATTTCTACAAAAATATCTAGTAAACCAGGTAAACTAGAAAAAGTACATACTGAACCAAAACTGACAAAGATAAAAATTATAACGAAAGGCAATACAGCAGGTGAAAGGGGAGCGGAAGGTATGAGGGAGATAGATGATGAGATTGGAAATACACCAATGCCAAATAAACGTAATCCTATTAATAATTTTTAGATACGTTTTAATAACATTATTCATTTAATGAACTACACACAAACTAAAGATTTGTGTGTTTCACGTTTCAATGACTTCTCCAACGAGAACGCCTCACCGTGTTTTTGTTTAAAGTCCGTTGTTCAGTCCCTGAACCAGACTATATTTTT
>Ga0172381_10001162_pt1 | contig 31773 bp, 46 predicted proteins | sample Leawel6488metaG_FD_119754 | JGI IMG/M metagenome (GOLD analysis project Ga0172381, IMG submission 119754) | Leachate microbial communities from a municipal landfill in Southern Ontario, Canada - Leachate well 64-88 metaG | ecosystem: Engineered > Solid waste > Landfill > Unclassified | place... | reverse complement strand
TGGAAAAGCAGTAATTTGGAAAGAAAATTTAGTTTTACAATGTGAAAACAATGTTGGTTTTTCAAAATTAAATAGCAAATGTTTAATTATTAACTAAATAAAACTAATATGAAGACAACGAAAGAGATTTAACTAACTAATATAAAATATATGAAAACAATAGATGACAATACTGGGTGCTGGTTATTAATTCTACTTATTGTAGCTGGTTTAATTATCGCTGAGTGTTTAAAAATAATTTATAAATAAAACTAATATGAAGAAATTTCAATTCCATTCAAATATACTAATTGCCTGTGATGGATATGTTTTAGCAAAAAATATTAAAGACGCTAAACATAGAATAAATGAATTTTCAATGAGAGAAACTATTGGAATGAGTTATGTTGACACTAAAATATATGAAGTTTTATCAGAAAAAAATAAATATTTTGATAAAACATTTTTGCCAGAAGATGATAGCTTTAAAGAAGAAAATGATAATGTAGTTTGTGATAATTATTTTAACTAACTAATCGGGCAAGTATATCCCTAATAAAACTAATATGAAGACAACGAAAAGATTTAAAGTAAGTGGTTTAATAGACGTTCATATTGACGGTGATATTTATATTGAAGACCCAAAAACAGAAGTATTTACATATGCTGGTTCGCTAATTGATAAAGATGTTGATGTTAATGGTATTATAGTCGGATTAAACGGTAAATATGTTAAGGAATTTATTAAAGTATTAAAAAAAATTGTTATTAAATAAAACTAATATGTCATCATTTTTAAAAAAACTTATAAACCCAAAGACTGGTAAAGAGCAAGTGGCTTATTGCTGGGATGATTACTTCGGTCATCATCAATATGGGTATATTTTTAGGATGGACGGAGAAGATGCTTTGTTAGGTGATAGGTTTAACTGTGGTCTTGGTTTTGATGTTTTCACAGAATACCAAATTAATTGTAAACAAATTGTCAACCAATCGATTGATGATTGTAAACAAAAGTGGGAGGAGGAGTATAATAAAAGATTTAGATGTATAAATAGCGATTGTGATAATAACGGAACAAGACCTTGCTATAATGGCGAAGACTGGGAGCCAGAACAGTGTCAGTTTTGTTTTGAATTCTCATTTCCAATTAAACAATTCATAAGATTATAAAATATATGAGGAAGAATTTTTATACTTATTAAAGGGTTGCGAAAAAGTATGTGGAATTGTGGAAGTTAGTTATAGATTATATTTAAAATATTATTCAACTAGTGATGTCGGAAACTTTGAGAAATTATTAACCGATATAATTGTAAAGGCTGGTATGATAGACGATGATAGATTTATTAAAAAGATGGTATTAGAGAAATTTAAAAGTGATAACGATTATATAGAAATAGAAATTAAAAAATACTAAGAAAATAATAACATATAAAAGATAGTTTAGAATATTATAATAACGTAATAGATAGACTAAACTTAATACTAAAAAAATAAACCTTGCTTGTTTTATTAAAAAAATGTATAATAATATTAAATATGAATATGAATGAATTAAAATCTAGAGCGTATGATTTGATATCGACAATTTAAGCGTGTCAAAGAGAATTACAAGTTATTAATCAGGAAATTTTTAAACTACAAAATAAACCAAAAAAGACATCGTCCGAAGATGACAATATAAATTTGTAAATATTAAATTTATTAAATAAGTTATTATAATATGGCTCAAGGAAAAACAATTAAAAATATTTATTCATCTAAAGGATTAAAAGCACCTAAAGGAAAAGGAGAACATACTGTTAAATTTCATAAAATAGCATCTGCAATTCTTAAATCAGAAAGTAAAGATGGAATAACTAATAAAGAAAAAAAAATAGCTTATGCTACTGCTATGAAAAAGCTAGGAAGAAATAAAGCAGTTAATAAATCACATAGAAAATAATATGCCATTAAAAAAATGTTCGAATAATAAAGTAATTAGTTCTAATATTAAAACAGAAATAAAATACGGTAAAAGTAAAGAACAAGCCATAGCAATAGCAATGAGTAATACAGGAAATAAAAGATTTATTGTAAGAAAATATATAATTGCAACATCAGCGATGAATGCTATTAGAAAAGATAAATCATCTCCAGTATACGATGTATGGGTAGATGAAACTTTTGAAAAAAATAATATAGGATTTAAGTAAATATATATATATAAATAATGGAGAAATAATACTATGGCGGGAAAAATACCAGGACCAGAACCAATGCTAGAAGATAAAGAACTGCTTAGACAGATTAAGGAGTCTATTCTTTCTGGAAATGATTTAAAAACAACAGCTAACATTTGCGGAATGCCAGAAAGCACTTTATATACATATCATAGCGATAATTATCTAAACATAGCAGATAAAATTGAGGGGTGGAAAAGAGATAGAAAGCTATTATTAGCCGATAATAACATTGAAGGTATACTTTGTTTAGGTATCAGTGATAAGGACTCTTTAAAAGTAGTGGCTGATATGTCTAAGTTTGTTAAAGAAACACTAGATAAAAAGAATTATAGTAAATCAATTAATACTGATTTAACTAGCGGCGGTAAACCGATTTCAATTAATATAGATAAAGATATAGCTGAAAAAAATGTTATTAACTCCGAGTCAAAAGATAATAGCTAGAGATACACATAGATTTAGGGTAGCTAACTGTGGAAGACGATTTGGTAAAACTATTCTAGCCTCAGAGGAGATTAAAGGTAAGGCTATTGCTAGTGAATGCCGGATTGCTTATATAGCGCCAACATACGGTCAAGCAAGAGATATTATATGGCAGACGCTTATTAAGGAATTAAAACCAGTAGCTAATAAGATAAATGAAAGCAGATTAGAAATAGAAGTAAATAATTTAGTCGGAACTACAAGTTTAATCCAATTAAGAGGCTGGGAAAGTATTGAAACATTAAGAGGTCAGAAGTTTCATTTTGTCGTTATTGATGAAGTTGCTATGATGAGGAACTTTTGGATTTACTGGCAAGAAGTTATTATCCCAACATTAACAGATACCAAGGGAGAAGTTCTTTTTATATCAACACCCAAAGGATTTAATCATTTTTACGAACTATATAATCTAGAAAACGAGAGCGATGATTGGAAGTCATTTCACTTTACTACATACGACAATACACACATTGACGATGAAGAGATTAATAAGTTGAAATCACAAATGACAGAAGATAGGTTTGCCCAAGAATATCTAGCAGAGTTTAAAAGAACAGAAGGACTTGTCTATAAAGAGTTTGACAGAGATAGACATATTTATAAAGAACTACCTGATTTCCATTGGGTAGAAAAGATAGCTGGAGTTGACTTCGGATTTACAAATCCAACAGCTATCTATAAGATTTTAAAAGACAGAGATAATAGATATTGGATTGATACAGAATGGTATAAGACAGGACAAACTAATGACCAAATAGCTGAAACCATATTATCATTAGAGGTTAATAAAGTTTATCCTGACCCAGAAGCACCAGATAAGATACAAGAACTAAAGAATAAAGGAATTAATTGCTTAGAAGTAAATAAGGGTAAGGACTCAATTAAAAATGGAATATCAAAAGTAAGAGAGTTATTAAAACAAAACAGGTTATTTATAAGCGCTCAATGTAAGAACTTAATATGGGAGCTTGAAACATATTCTTATCCTGATAAAAGACCAGATAACCCAGAGCCAGAAGTTCCTATTAAATACAACGACCACGGACTTGATGCTATAAGATATGCTTTAGTATCTAACTGCGTTGAGCCAGTAATAAACGACAATTATCTGATGGAACAAATATATAATAATCACCAGATAATAAATAAAAAATTTGAATAATATGGAAGCACAAAATATATTCTCCCAAATAAGACAAGAGAAGAAAGACTTCATTGACAATGACATCTCTATTGTTGAAGGTTATTCTTTTAATCAATACGAAACTATCAAGAAAATCCACTTGTATTACAACTCTCGTTTTGTTAGTGGTGAGTTAGACGAGAACGGTAGAAAGAAAATCTTTTTTAATATTGTAAAATCACCTTGTAAAGTTTCTACTCGTTTCTTAAACTTTGATACAAAAGATGTTAGACTTATATCAACAACACCAAATAATGAAATCGGGACAATGTTACTTGAACACGAATTAAAGAATTGGTTAAAGAAAAACAAGTTTGCTAACTTAATGAACGAGATAGCTGAAAAACTACCTATATTCGGTTCAGTAGTAGTAAAAAAAACAAAGAAAGGTGCTGAAATTGTTGACCTTCGTAAATTAATCCTAGACCCGACTGTAAAATCAATTCAAGAATCAAGATTTATTATTTTAGAACATAACTTAACACCAACCCAGTTAAGAGAAAAGGTAAAAGACGGATGGGAAAATGTTGAAGAAGCTATTACTAAGTTCTATGAGAATAAAGCTCCTGACTCTTATATGGATTCAGAAACACTTAATCAAGTAATTTCAACACCACTTATTAAAGTTTACGAAAGATTTGGTGAAGTGCCAGAAAGCTGGTTAAAAGAAAATGGAAGTGAAAAGAAAATGGTGCGGTCAGTTGAAATAGTTTGCGGCGTAGATACTTTTGGCAAAGACGATAAAGGAAATGTAGTCAAAGAAGAAGGTTTAAAACTTTTCAAGTCTAAATGGTTTGGAGCTTATCCTTTTAAAGACGCTCACTATGATAAAACAGATGGTCGCTGGTTAGGTATTGGTAATGTAGAAGATTTATTTCCTATTCAAGAACGTATCAACGAATTGACAAACGAAAAGAGAGAGTCAATGACTATTAGTTCTAAACATATATTTCAGACCCAAGACAGAACTATTGTTAAGAATATATTAAAAGATTTAAGCAATGGTGCTGTATTGATGGCTGGAGCTAACGGTGGAATTACTCCCCTAGCAAATGAAGAAAGAAATATGGGAGCTTTCAGTAATGAAGAAGCTCGTTATGCCTCCCAAGCCAAAGAGCTAACATTTGCTTATGACGCAGTAAGGGGAGAAGCACTACCAACATCTACACCGGCCACCAACGCAGTTATTCAAGATAGAAATTCAAGCTCAGTGTTTAAGTTTAAAAGAGAAAACCTTGGTAATATGTTCCGTGACTTCTTTAATGACGGAGTTGTTCAACAATGTGTAAAAGATTTAACCCCTGAACATATAATGATTTTTACCGGCGGACCAGACAAGATTAAAAAACTAGATGAAAGAATTGTTAATAGTTTATCTTGGAGAATGGCAAAGGAAGATATTTTAAGCGGTGTTATAACTGACCAAGAATTAATTAAACAGAAACTATTAGAAGATTTACGAAAGAAAGGAGCTAACAGATATATATTAATTAAAGATGGATTCTATAAAGACTTAGAGATAGAGTTTGATATTAATATTCAGAACGAACAAGAAGACGCTTCTGTTATGAGCCAAAATCTTTTTACTGTGTTACAGACACTTATGGCAAATCCAGGAGCTATTCAAGACCCAGTTGTTAGAGAACTATTCTACGCATACGCCGAGAAGATTGGTATTAATCCTATGAAGTTAGAAATGGCACAACAAGAAAGAAATGATATGATGGTAGAGCAGCAAGCAGGACAAGCAATGCAAGGTCAAGCACCACAGGCTGGCAACGAAGTTCCAGCAAAGACATCACTAGAAGCTAGATTACAATAATATGGTATTAAACGAACAACAATTAGAGCAAGTTAAAAAAATATATTCAGACCCAGATTGGTTGTTAGTGAAAGCTATGTTTGAAAGCTATTTAGAGCCATTACTTGATATAAGAAACCTAGATGGCAAAGATACGACTGTTTCTATAAAAGGAGAAGCTAAGGCAAAGATACATCTTTATAATCTAGTTAAAAGATTTTTTGAAGATGCTGATGTTATGGTAGGTAGAATTGATGAACAGAAAAAGAAACATTCTTACGAATAATTATTGGTTATAGAGCTACCATTAAAAAGCTCAATAATGAACTATCATAAATAGTATGGAAGAAGAAAAAATTGAGAACGCCGACTCTTTAAACGACGGGGAAATCACTCCTGAAAGTGAAGTGGAAGTGAACGAAGATAACACTCCCACCCTTGAAGACTTTTTAGCCTTAAAAGAGGAAAAACAAAAATTAGAGGAAACAAACAAGAAATTGTATGCTCGTCTAAAATCTCCACAGAATTTAACAAAAAAACCTTCAAATCAAATGGACGAAGACATTAGTCAAAAGTTTGAAAAACTAGAGCTTAAAACCGAAGGCTATAACGATGATGAGATTGATTTCTTATCTCAATATGGCGGAAAGAAAGCCCTAGAAAACCCGATTATTAAAACTGCCTTGGATACACTTAGAGAGAAAGCAAAAGCTGAAAAAGCTGTTGTTGATACTAGTGAAAATACAAGCACGATTGAGAAGAAATATACTGAAGCTCAATTAAAGTCTATGAGTCCAACTGAATTGGAGGAATTAATACGGTCCTCTAAATAATAAGTTAGAGGACATAAAAAAAATATGTATTCAATTACGACAAGTTTAACAAACTTAATGCAGATTTTCTACGATAAGAACTTCTTAGATAGAGCAGAAGCCCAATTACGATATGACTTCGGCGCTCAAAAAAGAACTGTTCCAATGAATTCTGGAAAAACTGTATATTTCAACCGTTTCTCAACTTTAGCAGCCGCTACGACTCCTTTGACAGAAGCAACTAACCCTAGTGCTGTTGATATGTCAACTACTATTGTATCCGCTACTGTTGCTGAATATGGTTCTTACACTGTTATTGGTTCTTTATTTGAAATGACTTCTATTGACGAAGGTCTTAAAGAACACGCACAAGTATTAGGTTACAACGCTGGTTATACTGTTGACCTTTTAATCGCCGCTGAATTGTCTGCTAACGCAACCGAACAATTAGCTGGTGCTAAAACCAACATTACTGCCGTTGCCGCTACTGATACTTTAAGCTCAACAGAAATTAAAAAAGCTGTTAGAACTTTAAAGAAAAACTTTGCCCGACCTTTCGCAAATGGTAATTTCAAAGGTATTGTTCCAGTATCAGCTGTGTATGATTTGCGTGGTGATAGCACTTGGTTATCAGCTCAAATCTATACAGACGCTACTAAAGTAAAAGATGGTACTATTGGTTCATTACACGGAGTAGATTTGATTGAAACTAACAATGAAGTTACTACTAGCTCAACTGTTACTGTATATCACACATTTATTTTCGGTATGAACGCTTATGGTATGATTAACTTACAGGGTCAACCTGATAAGCATATCTATGTTAAGAAATCCGGTGCTAACTCTACTAACGACCCATTAAATATGTTCTCAACTATTGGTTGGAAACTTACTATGGTTGCTAAAGTATTGAACGCAAATTGGATTATTTGTATAAAGAGCGGTGTTTCGGCTTAGTTTTTACAACAATTTATTAATTTAATATTGCTTTACTTGGGCGGGTTTCAAACTCCCCAACCCAAGTAGAGTTTGAACGCAATATGACTATAAAAGAATTTGAATTAAAGCTAAAAGAGCTTGACCAGAACTTTAACATTAGAAAATGTAATGTGCCTGATATAGAGTCCATCTATTATCTTGATACATTTATTGGCAGAACTATACCGGCCAATAACATCTACGAAGAAGTTAGAGAAGAATACAAAGACGACACCGGCAGAGTTCACAGAACAGTTGGAGAAGCCTTAGAACTAGCCAAGCACTGGCTAACAATGAAAGACGAGGAATTAGCATTAGATAAAGAATTTAAAGAATTACAATTACAAAAATATGCCCCAACAGAAGAACAAATTAAAAGTAGTTTATCAAAATAGACCGAAAAATTCTTGGTTGGGTGGCGATTACATCCAGTTAGAGAAAACAGTTGAAGCCATTAAAGAGTTTGATATAGAAACAGAAATAAACGAACAGCCAATTTATTTACCGGCAGAGAATTATAAAAAGTTTGACTTAGTTCATCTTTGGAACTTTTCAATGAAATGGACTAAAGTTCAAATGGGAGTAGCAAGGATGTGGGCTAAGCCAATCGTATGCTCAATGATTTACCACGAAAGCGATATGTTTGTTCCATACAATATACAACAAATAATGTTAGACTCAACTGACGCTTGTATTTTTTTAACACCAAGCGAAGTTGATAGAGTTAAAAGACATTTAAAGATAGACGATAAAAAGATACACATTATCCCAAACGGCGTTGATAAGTTCTGGTTTAATAAAGTTCCCAGGTCAAAGGATTATGTGCTTACAGTGGGGCGTGTAGAGCCTCATAAGGGACAATTAGAAGTTGCCAAAGCTTGTAAACAATTAAAACTAAAGTATGTGATGGTTGGAGAAGACACTGACAAAGAATATTTGCAGAAATGTATTGAAGCCGGCGCTGAATGGGTTGGTAAAAAGACAGGATACGAACTTTTAAAACTATATGCTGGTTGTTCAGTGTTTATTCTTGCTTCTCGTGCCGAAGTTATGCCTTTAGTTGTTATGGAGGCTGGTTGCCAAGCTAAAAATATAGTAGTAGCCGAACACTGTGAGTGGAAAGACATACCAAATGCTGAGTGGTGTAAATATGGTGTTGTGTCAAGTATTAAGAAAGCTATATTAAAATCACTTGCCAAAGACGATAACATAGAGCTTAGAGATAAATTAAAGAAAATGACTTGGGATAAAGTCGCAAAACAAATAAAGAAAGTATATGAAAGTGTTATTATGGACAAGACCAAATGACGTAATAACTGGAGGCGACCTATTACAAGCAAAAAATACGAAAGAATATCTTGAAATGCTTGGTGTTGAAGTTGATATAACTGACGCATACGGATTAGAGCCTTGGAAATTAGATAATTATGATATAATTCACTTGTTTGTCTTGAATGTTGTAAATAATTTTGATAAAATTAAGAATATGCCAGGTAAGAATATAATATTCAGCCCAATATATAGAGATGAAAACTATGGGGAATAAAGAACAACACGAAATAAGTTTTTGGAAAAACTTTATCAACAACAAAGACTTCAAGTTATTTAGAAGCAACGAAGATAATTGGAAAATAGACGAGTTCCTAGATTTAAGAGATAGAAAAGGAAAAGGGATTGATGTTGGTTGCGGTCCGCTTTCAGTATTTGAAGATACAAATAACAATATTGTAGCAATAGACCCGTTAATGGATGAATATAAGAACATTTACAAGGAGTCAACAAGAATAAATCACCTTAAAATAAGCGGGGAAGAATTACCGTTTAAAGATAAAGAGTTTGACTATTCTTATTGCTGTAATGTTATTGACCACACACCAAACCCAGATAAAATGGCGAAAGAATTAGCCAGAGTATCTAAAATTATTTATTTACAGGTTAATTTTGATAAAGATTTAAGCCCGTGCCATTATTCGTTATGGAACGAAGAAATGGTTAATAAAATGTTTCCTTATAAGCAAGTATTTAAAAAAATAACAGACGGACAAAACCAAAAATTGTTCTGGGCAATTTATGAAGTTTAATATAATAATGCCAACCTATAATAGACCGAAGTATATTAGGGAAGCTGTTGACTCAATTCTTAGTCAGTATGTTGACCTTGAACTTATAATTAGAGATGGTGGAGAGTCTATTAAACATTTATTACCAGAAGATGATAGAATAAAGTATTTTAATGAAAAAGATGGTGGAATAACAGACGCTATGAATAAAGGTTTAAAGATAGCGACAGGAGATATAATTAGTTGGGCTAACGATGATGATATGTTAGTTCCCGGTATTTTAAAAAGAGTAGAAGAAGAAATAAAAGACTATGAATGGTTATATGGTAAGATAAGTTTAACAAGTGGTGGAGAGTTGGGAGAGCCTTGGAACTTTGAAAGGATGATGAAAGTTAACATAGTTCCGCAACCTTCGGTTTATTGGACTAGAAAAGCATTTGAGTCCGCTGGATTAATGGATGAAGAAAATGACCTAGCGTCTGATTACGCTTATTGGATAGAACTTGGCAAAAGATACACACCGAAGTTTTTAAACGAGATAATGGCGACATACAGAGTCCACGAAGACCAAATAACAAGTAAAACTCCAACCGAGCAATTGTCTCAGGCTGATAGAGTAAGAAATAAACTAAAATAATATGAAGTGTTTGATTGGTAGAAATGGTTTCATCGGAAGCCAGATAGCAAAAAGAATAGGAGAGTTTGAAACTATACCAAACAATAAGTCAGAAATAATTTATTTCTTTGGTTCTCCATCATCAGTAATCCTGTTTAATAAGAACTTGGATTATTGTATGAGAGAAACTATCAACTCGTTCCTAGAAGTATGCTCATTAGCTAAAAGAAATAACGCTTATCTAGTCTATCCGTCATCGGCTACTGTTAATAATAAGAATAATAGCTACGCTCGTTGTAAATCAGCATTAGAAGAAATAGCACAAGGTTATAATATTAAAAGTTTAGGTTTAAGAATATCAGCTAGTTATGGTCCAGGAGAAGGACATAAAGGAGAATACGCTTCAATTATATATCAGTGGTGTAAGCAAATGAATAACGGAGAACGACCAGTAATCTGGGGAGATGGAACGCAGACAAGAGATTTTATCTATATTGACGATGTTATTGATAATATAATGGAATTGGCGAGCAATAAGGCAGAAGGTATTTATGAAATAGGCACAGGGATTAATACTTCGTTTAATGAGATTATCGCAACCATTAACAAAGTGTTGGAAACTGATATAAAACCAATTTACATTGATAAACCAGACTCATACATACAGGAAACTCCGGTTAAATCCGTTCCTTGTAAAGTAAGTCTTGAAGAAGGTATTAAAAAAATAATAGAAAGTTTATGAAAATAGCAGTTATAATGACAGATTGGTCGTCAAATGAGTATCGTACCAAACATAATTTATATGGTGGCGTTGGTTATTACAGAATAGTAAAACCATACCAAGAACTTGCTAAGAGATATAAAGACATCTCGGTTGATATTTATAATAAAGAATTAAGCGAACAATCTAAAGGAAAGAAACCAGAAGTCTTTTGGAACGAATTTGTTAGTAAATACGACATTATAATCACAAAGGCTATTGATAACGGACAAGCGGCGGCGATGTTAAAGTTTTTCTGCGAAAGACTAGGAAAGAAATTGATTATGGATTTAGACGATAACTATTTTGAAGTAATGCCAGACCAGCCAGCTTATCAGTATTATTATCCTGGAAGTGAAAAGAGATGTTTATTTTCAGCTTATCTATCAATGGTTGACGCCGTTATTACATCAACAGTTCCGCTAACTAGATATTACAGCGAACATTTTAAAAAAGTTTTCAATATTAACACACCAGTTTATACTTTTCCAAACTACAACGATATAAATGACTGGACTTTTAAAAGTAGTAAGAATAAAGACAAGATAGTTATTGGTTGGGCTGGGTCAACTACACACGACAACGATTTAGAATTAGTAATGCCAGCAATTAACAGATTAATGAACGAATACCCAAATGTTTATCTTGAATTAATGGGCGGACTTACTAACGAAACAGCTCCAAAGGTTTTAAAATATTTTGTAAATAATGATAATCACAAAAGGGTAAATATAAAAGGCGGAACAAGTGCTTGGGAAGGATATCCTAAAAAGATGTCAGAGCAGAAATGGGATATTGGTATCGCTCCACTTCTTAACACTGAGTTTAACAGGGGTAAAAGCCATATCAAATGGATGGAATACGCAATGTTTAAAATTCCTTGTGTGGCGTCAAAGACTTACCCATATTCAGAAAACATAAAAGAAGACACTGGGTTGTTAGCTATTGATTGTTTAGATTTTTATAAGAAATTGAAACAATTAATTGATAATAAAGATTTAAGAAAAAAAATAGGTGAAAATGCTTATAACTATGTTAAAGATAATCTTCAATGGAGTGATAACATAGATGAGCTTTATAAAATAATTAATAAAGTTTATGAATTATAACGATACAACAAACGGAAACGGAATAATCCAGAGTTGCGAAGACTTATGTGATTTAGGTTTTGGCTATATATCTGGTAGCACCAATAATTTAAAAACATTTGTTCTAAAAGCAAAAAAAGTAATGTCAGAATTGTGGTTTAATATTTATAATTCAACAGGTTCTTGGCAATACGACGACAGTAACAACACTGACTTACCGCAAGCGACTACTGATTTAGTTAGTGGAACTAATCGTTACGCTTTGCCGAGTGACGCTTTAACCGTTAATAGAATTGAAATAAAAGACCAAAACGGAAGATGGGTTAAGCTAAAAGTATTTGATAAAAATAAAAATGAGTCAGCAATTGGGGATTTAGAAACCGAGTCAGGAACTCCAACACATTACTTTTTAATCAATGGAACTATTGAACTATTACCAGTTATTAACTATTCATCAACTGGTGGCATTAAAGTTTTCTTTGAACGGGCTGGTATTGACTTCACTTATGACGACACAATTCAAAATCCGGGATTCTCAAGTCCTTTCCATTACCTTGTTCCACTTGGTATGTCTATTGAGTGGTTAAAAACAAAACAACCTAACTCACCTAGCTTACAAGAATACAAAATTGATTACGAAAAAGGCAAACAATCACTATCAGATTTCTACTCAGAGAGATTCAGAGATGAAGGGACTCCAATATTAAGTTGTAAAACACAAAACTTTGAATAATTAATAATATGAACGAAGAAAAGCTAAAAAAACTAAAAATATTAGAGGCTGAGCCCAACTTAGCTTTCTTTGACGAACTATCAGAACTTAACGAAAAACTAGAGGCTCTACAAGGCGTTCTAAGCGATATTAATATTAAAGAAGTAAAAACATACGAAGAAGAATTAAACACGCTACACGAGTCAATTTTTAGCCTTACACAAAGCGTTAACAGTAAGGATATGGTTGTGAACATACCACTTGATGAAATGTCAACTCAATTAATAAAAGTTGAGTCAGCCATTAAGGCAATCGGGGTGTTTAAAGAAACTTTAATACCAGAGTTTCCAACAGAGATGGCTTTAAATGATGAACAGATTAATTCAATACTAGCTTCAATAGAAGGTATCCCAGAATTTCCTATCAAAGAGTTAGAAAAGATGATTAATTCTTTGGGAGATAAACTAAAACAACCAGAATTAGAAACAGAAGAATTTGATTATGACAGAATAGAAAGAAAGTTTAACGAGCTTGTAAGAGCAGTCAAAAATATGTCAATAACAGTTTCTGGTGGTAATGGACTTACTGGAGAAGTTTATAATAAAGGAGTTGATGTTTTAAAAAATGAATTGGTTGATATTAAAGTAAACCAAATAAATAGAACACAGGAAACTAAACTGTTTGACTCTTGGGGAGATGAAATTGGTTCTACAATGATTGACGAATTAATGGTTTCGCAAAAGAAAAGAATAGCTGGAGGTGTATTTAATGGAACTACACCTGATACAAATTTCTATACTACAGTTGTTAACTCCAATGGAACTGCCACAATTTCAAATCGTATAATCGACTTAGCGACAACTACTGATTCTGGTTCTAGTGTAATAGTTTATACTAACGCAATCGGAAGATTTATTGGTGGAAGTCAAAATCATTTATATGGAACATTTAGACCGGGAGATACTGGGGTTGCTAATAACACAAGACAAATTGGAGTCACTGCTTTATCAGACCTAGCCGACTCGTTATACTTTCAATTATCAGGAACTACTTTTTCAATCGTGGCAAATACAACAGGATTAGACCAAATTAAAATAGATAACGGTTCTTTTAACGGTGATGCAACTACCTATCCGATTACTAATACTTTCCATACTTGGGAGATTATATTCACAAATAAAGAGATTAGCTTTTATATAGATAAACATCTTGTTCACACTTTAACGGAAACAACTTTTCCTATTTGTGGAAGTCGCCATTTAAGACCGTTTATGCGGAATACTAATACTGGTGTTGGAAGTGTTACACATTTATATGCCAGCACATTAGAATTACTAACTTTGGGAGAAACACATACACAGTCAAAGCCGTATTACCACGAAGGACAAACAACTGGAATTTTATTAAAAACAGGTATTGGTTCAATTCATAGTTTGATAATATCTGGAGTAGTTAATAATGCAAACGTTGATATATATGACGGAATAAGCACAGCAGGAACAAAAATATGGAGTTCTGGTGCTATGTCTAATCAAACAGTTCCATTTGATATTACATTTAACACAGGCGACCAATTTACTACTGGATTATTTATTGTTAAAAATGGAGCAAACTGTAATACTAAAATATTTTACGAATAAATATGTCTTATACAAACGACACTAAACCAACTAATAGTTTTTCTGCTGATACTAAACCATCATCTAGTTGGTTTGATGGTGTTGGTTATCTTTTAACACAGGCTATTGGATTTCTTTTGCTAGAAAGTGGTGGAAAGATAATTTTAGACCAATCTTTTAATAATAAACCAACTAGTAGTTGGTCAAATGATATAAAATAAATAAAAATATATGGCAGACGATAAAAAAATAAGTGAATTAGTTACTCTATCGCCAGTTGCTGATGACGATTTAGTTGTTGTTGTTGATATTTCAGATACAACAATGTCTGCTACAGGCACAACAAAGAAAGCTCTTAAATCAGAACTTAAAGGCGATAAAGGTGATACTGGAACTGCCGCAACTGCTGACGCTGGGACTACAACCACTGGTGCTGCTGGCACTGACGCTTCTGTCGTTAATTCAGGCACTACAAGCTCCGCTGTTTTTGATTTTACAATACCTCGTGGAGATAAAGGTGAAACTGGAGATAACGGAACATCATGTACCTGGAAAGGTGATTGGGTAACTTCTACTGTTTATAGTCCACAAGATATAGTTTCAATAAATAGTACTATATATGTTTGCCTAGAGGCTCATACATCAGGAACATTCGCCACTGATTTAACTGCTGGTAAATGGGAAATAGCTTGTAAGAGTCTTTATTGGAGAGGTGCTTATGATAACGGAACTGCCTATATTTTAAATGACGGAGTTTCTTATAATGGAAGTTCATATATTTGTACTGCCGATACTACTGGAAATATACCAACAGATACATCATATTGGAATATTTTAGCTTCTAGGGGAACTGATGGGTCTGGCGATGTCACTGGACCAGCAACAAATACAGCTGATTATATTCCACAATGGGATGGTGCCAATTCTAAAACATTAAAGAATGGGTTAGCTGTTCCCGCTGGAGGATTAGCTGGTATTACTGCTCTAAACGCTAAAGTAGAAGACTCCATAGTAGACGGACACACAACAATAGCCCCAAGCGGTAACGCGGTTTACGACGCACTTCTTTTGAAAGCACCTATCGCTTCACCTACATTTACAGGTTTAATGACTGGTAAATCTTTAAAAGAGGGAGAAATGGAGAATGGACATATTACTGTGACAGTCAATAGTGGAAATCTAACAGTCACACTTCAACACGAAGCAGAAGACGGAACACTTAGCACACCGTCAGCGACTAAACCTGTCAGAATTAAAATAGGTGGAGTGGTGAGGAGTATTACGGGGGCTTTGAGTATAACAAGGAATGCGGGAGCAAATACTCTTAATTTAGGAAGTGCCGAATTAGCTACAAAAGAAGTAGATTTGTTTACTTACCTAACATATTGTTCTGCTGGTGAAGTTGTTTTAGTATATGGAAGAATACCATACGCAAAAACACAAGCAGATTTTAATATGGCTAATGAAACAAACGAAAAAGCTGGAATTTATGGCACTAATAGCGGAACAAGTTCTACTGACCCGTTTGTCAACATAGGTCGTTTCGCCGCTACTCTTTCCGCTGGTCCTGGTTATACTTGGTCAGTTCCTACCTTTACTGCTAGTAATTTGATACAAAGACCTGTTTATAAAACAAGAAAACTATTAATAAGTCCAACAATTGCTTGGTCTGGAACAGCCCCAACAACATTAAGTTATAGTGGATTTTATTATCAAATAACTAATAATAAAGTAAAAATACAATATTACGTTTTATATGGATCTGCTGGTTCTACTAATACTGGCGCAACTTTAACATTACCATTTTCAGTTCTAGGCACAAACAGATATATACTTCCAGCTCAAATAAGTTCATCATTATCCACTGTAAATCTAACATCTTGTATTCTTGGAGTTACAGACCTTACTAATGCTCACGTCTTTTGTAGTTCAGTAAATGCTAAAGAATTTGTAATAGATGGAGAATACTTTATATAAAAACACCTCCCATTTCTGGGAGGCATTAAAAAGTAATGACGTGTTTTACTTTTTATACTTAGCTAATTTACTATTAAAAAGTTCATTAACTTCGGGAAATTTATCAGGAAAGTCAGAGTAACGCATATACATCTCGAAATAGTCGGCAACACGTTCATTTAATTTAAAGTCTTCGGTTGGATAAGCATAATCAGGGTAATAACGGGGATTTGGATAATTTGCTAATAAGTTCTTAACATCATCATCGTATAGAAAAAGTTTATGTCCAATTTCGTGATACATAACTTCGTCTGGATTATATTCGTAACCAATAACAATATCATTACCGCGTTGACATCCGCCGATAACGAAAGGAATATTGCAAGTTGCCATAGGATTTTCGGAAAATATAATTTGTAAACCTAGAGCAAAGATGATTGAATTGATTAACATAAGATTTTAAATTAATTTATAATATAACTATACTAGCATATAGTTAAAAATAAGTCAATACCTATAAACAATTTATAAACAGACCATATTACTAACACCAGTAAAATGGTCATAACAAAAACAATATGAACCTATTAAAACAAACATTAACTTGGTTAAGTGGAAAAAAAGCAACCATTGGTGCTATCTTGGCACTTTTAATTACCTACGCTTTAACACGTGGTTATATCGTGGCCGACACCGCTGTTTTATTAAATGGTATTTTGGTAGCTCTTGGATTAACTGCTAACATTGCCACAAATAAAATAGTTTATAACAAATAATATGGACAAAGTAAGAAAGATTACTAACGATACTCTTATCCCTGTCGGATTAATAATTACGATAGTTGGAGCTTTAATAACTATGGTTTGGCTTTTTAGCAGCACGACAACAAAAGTTGAAGCTATGGAAGATAAAGACTGCCCGACAAGAATAGAATTTAACACAATGCGCGACGACATATCTACAATTAAGTCAGACATTAAAACATTAATTAGAGAAAAATAATATGAAGAAATTCACAGCAGACGACATTTTAACTTTTATTTGTGTTTGTTTTGTTGCGTTCTTTTTTCTACTAGTTTATTCGATAATTAATATGTTGAAATAATATGGAGTTAAACTCTGCTATAATACTACCAGATATCAAACCGCTAGATTTAGAGTTTGGCGGTATGACTACTGTCGAGCCTAAAATATTATTTGATAACGGTAGTATAAAAATATATTTGCCTGTTTTAGAACAGCAAATCGGAACTTATTTTGATACCTATGGTTGCGTTTCTCATAGTCTTAATAATGGAATTGAAGCTTTAATAGATAGATTATTTTATACTTTTAGTCCTGAACTTCAAAAATGGTTGCTTGATAATATCTATAAAAACGGAAAACCAAACTTATCTGATAGAGATTTGATTGTAATGTCTGGCACCGTTCCAAATAAAGGGAACTCCGGTCAACAAGTTCTAAACACTGCCAAGAGTAAAGGATTATTATCAGAAAGTTTTGAAGACTTTGACCTTTTAAATAATGACCCGAAAGAAAATACTTGCGAAAATTATTATGCTTATTCAAGAACTGCTGACGGGCAAAAACTAGCCGACGAATGGAATAAAAGAATTGTAATTAGCGGAGAGTGGGTTGATAGAAGTAAATTTGAGCAAGCAAGTAAAGAGGGAGTAATCCAAGTCTATGTAAAGGCTTGGTATTTAAAAGACGGAAAATATTACAACCCTAATAATACTTATAATCACGCAGTATTAATGGCTGATTACTATAATATCGAAATCTTTGACAGTTATAATCCGGCAATTAAAGGATTAGATAGTTGGGAAAGTGTCTATCAACTAGGTTTAAAAATTAATATAAATGAAAAAACTATGGAAAAGCCAAAATTAGAAAACAATACTCTTGTTCAAGAAGTCGAAACTAGCGGTCAATTCGGTCTATACTTAGACGGAAAGATTTTAACTGGGGATAAAGGCGATATTGCTTTAACATTTTATATGAGAAATAACGGAGATACGAAAGGAAAAACAAAGCCATTAACAAAAGCACAATGGGATTTATTCGATAAATATAGTTTTAAAGGAGATTTGATACAATAGAATAGTTATAATATACCCACTGGAGTTGAATTGTATAGTTTAAAAAATAATAATTTAATAACCAACTTTTAATATGCTGCAAGAACCTTTAATAACAATAGATAAATTTACTGGGTCAGGCGATGGAAACCTTGTTTATAACGAGGGCTTTTTGCCTGAAATTATAAATGGTAAATCAATAATGACTTCTGGTCTTACTTCGTCAACTATTCTAGGAAATGGAACTTTATACGGAACACTAACACTTGGAAATATAGTATCAATTTTAAATTTAAAAAAACTTGATGCTAGCCAAACAAAATTTTTATTAGCAAGAAATAACGCTGGCGGTATATTCTCGTCTTCTTTGATTCCTAATTCGTCTAAAATAGCTAAGGCTAAAATTCATACAATAGGAAGTTTATATCCAGATATGTTTGAATTAGAAGATAATAATATTATTTATTCCGCAGGTGATTATTTAGGTTATGGTTTAAGAGGTCAAGCAACTGGTGGCTCAACTACAACTTTAATTGATACAACAAAAGATTTTGTAACACTTGGTTTTGCAGTTAATGACAAAGTTACTAACCTAAGAACAGGCTACGAATATACAATCACATCAATTACCACAACCACAAGCACTAATGATACATTAAATTTCTCTATTTCTGGGTCATTAACAAACTTGGACGATGACGAATACATAGTTTGGGATGATGCTAGATATAATTTATTAGCGACGATTACCGCTAAAAACTGGCAAGGTGGAGTCACTGTAAACTGGCGCAGGCAAATCCAACAATATGGAAATGAGTATATGATTTTAAATGGAAACTATATCGCAAAGATTTCAGCTGATGGAACAACATCGGATGATGCTTATAAACAACTACCAGCTAGAAATCAAGCATTGAGTTTTAGTGTAAATAATGATAAAATAATTATAGCATCTGAATATAAAACATCTGGTAATCTTTTGCTTTGGGATGGAATTTCTAACGGATGGACAAACATTTTGAGTGTTGACTTTCCAATTAAAGCTATTGTTGCTTATAAATCAGGTTGGTTATTTATTTCTCGTGGAACTCTTTACTACACAGATGGTTATCAAATAAAAATTTTATCAAATTTTGATAACATCGCCGATATTGACTCTTTTGTTAGTGCATACGTTGAACCTGAATATTTTACTGGATTGTTTTATTACAACGGAAGACTTTACTTTGCTGGAAGTTATAATGATTATAATTTGATTGATTATGGAGTATATTGTTATGATTTTAAAACAGGATGGACACTTATAAAACAATTAAGCGGTGGTGATGTTGTAGTTAATTCAGGTATTCCTTATTGTGTTAACTATTGTAATTACATAACTAATGTAATAGTAGGTGGTAATGGATTTATAAATCAAATTGAATCGCACGATATATATAGAAGTTCAGAAATTTCATATTCATTTATTTATTATGTAAATCTACCAAGAAATACACAGATTACAGGAATTGGTTTAAATATTTTAAGACCTATTAAAAAAACGTTAGATGACAGTGTAATTAAACAGTCAACTATTGCTGTTAATATTGGGGATGGAAATCGTGGTTTGATTGACCGAGTATATACCGAAGCTAGTGGAAGTGGAAACAACAGTTTAGTGAAACTTGCCGCGGCATTTTATAACAACGAAGTTGGTGATGAAATAATCGTTAAAGATATCGCTAGCGGAAACAACCTATACGGAGTTAGAAGATATATTTCAGCAATAACAAATGGCGGAACAACTAATGAAGAATGGACTGTAGACACTGCGTTTGGTTCTGATTTAGGTGTGGCTGATATTAAAACAATTAAAGTTAAAAAACTAGATAAAAGAACGGTATATTCTAATAATTTAAAAGAAGAAGTTTTATTTACTGGAAATACAACTGGTTTTTTATCAGATAAGTTATTTATTGAAGTTGTTGTTTGGAATAGCTATGATTACGAGACTATGCCAATATCTATTTCATCTATAAAAGTCTATGGAAATTAAAAAAAAAGACATCAACGAAATTAAATCTATCGATAACGAAAATCCTATATTTGAAACACAAGAAGATTTTAATCAATCTTATATAGATGATTTATTAAAAACATTAAAAACTAATTCAACCGTTCCAAGTTATGTACCGAAAAAGTTTATAGATTGTATCTATTTATACTTTGACGGAGCAACCGATTATAGACTTTATGTTTATATCAATAATACTTGGAAATACGTAACTCTTTCATAAAAATATGGCATTAAACACACAACAAATTACTGGACTAGACGCCCTTAATAAAAAAATAGCGACTGGTTATAAAGTAAATGCGGTTGACCAAGCCAACTTGGATTATGCCGCTAAACAAGGTTATAAATACAATCCAACTCCTGTCGCACCTGTCGCTCCGGCTATTCCAACTGGTGCTACAAAGATTTTAAATCCTTCTGGTCTTGCTGGCTTAACTGAAAGTCAATTATTTAGACAGGGAAAAGACATTTATAAATTACCGACTACTATTCCTAGTGACAATCTTACAACCAATACCGCTAGAAATATAACCCCTATTCAGCCCGAGGTTAACACTGATATTCAAACCTTAATGTCAGGCGTTGATACATCTAATAAGGGCTTACAGGCTCAATTAGAGGCTAGAAACAAGACTCTACAAGAGCAAACCAACCTAACTGAAATACAAAAAAGACAGGCTGATTATTCTGAAACACAAAAAACAGCTCAAAGAGATTTACAAACACAAACTTGGAATCAATACGGTCTTAATACAAATGTGGCTAAAGTCCAAGAGTTAATGCCACAAATTGAAAAAGTAACAGCCGAGTTTAATTCTTTACAAGAACAAAACGCTAATCTTCCAATTTCATCTCGTATTATTGGTGGAACTGCTGATAAATTAACAAGACAGAAAGCGATTGAAGTTGCCGGTCTTTCTGCTGTTGCCCAAGCATATCAAGGTAATGTAGATATGGCTCGTAATATCGCAAGTGATGCTATTAATGCTCAATATAAAGACCAACAGACTTATTTAGAAAATCTAAGTTCTCAAATTAACAATGCTTATACTGATTTAACTGCCGCTGAAAAGAAAAGAGCAGATGAAATTAATTTAGTAATAGCTGAAAGAGAAAGACTTTTAACAGAAGAAAAGGATACTAAAAAACAAATAAGCGATTTAGCTGTAACTGCTGCTCAAAATGGTGCTGATACTACTACTGTTAATTCTATTTTGAAATCAACCAATTATGGTGATGCTATTAAAAATAGTGGTGCTTTTTTACAGACAGTATCAAGTTCTAATTGGGATACATTTACTGATAGTAATGGAGAAATTAAATTAGTAAATAAACAAACTGGAGAAGTTAAAAATATCAGTTCTGCTAATACTAATTTAGGTAATCAAATTGGTGAGATTATGGGATTACCATCTTATGACACAAGAGCAGAAAATCCTGGAGTTACTCGTTCTGATAGAAATAATAACCCAGGAAATATTAAGGTAAGTGATAATACTAAAAATTGGGAAGGTGTTATTGGTGTTGAAAGTTCTTCGGCTGCCGATGGTGGAAATTTATTAATCTTTGATAGTCCTGAAAGTGGTATTAATGCTATTGTCAAATTATTACTTACAAATGGTTATTCTGGTATGACTGCTGAAAAAGCTATTAAGAGATATAATGGAAATGGAAGTTATGGTGCTGCTACTGTTGGATTAGACCCAAATCAAGACTTTCAATCACAATTACAAGACCCAGCTAAATTAAAATCTGTAGCTGCTCTTATTGCCCAAGCAGAAGGATTTACTGGAGGTTCAAAAACTACAACAACAAATGCGGAAAATTGGGCTAAATTAATTACTGACGGAAAAGCAAAAATTACAAATGTTCCAAAGGCATTACAAAATGATGTAGCTGCGTTAGTTTCGGATACAAAAGAAATGACTGTAGCTGAACAAAATAAACAAAGTGCTTTATCATTAGTTGATGAATTAATTAATGACCCAGGAAGAGAATCTGCTACAGGTATTTCAGCCTGGAAATCAATATTGCCTGGTTCTAAAGCTAAAACATTTGCGTTAAAAGCAGACAGACTTGTTGGTTTATTAACATTAGATGCTATTAAGCAAATGCGTGGACTTGGTGCTTTATCTGATGCTGAAGGTAAAAGACTTGAAAACTCAATGTCAATTTTAAAAGATAGATATATTTCAGAAAAAGATTATTTAGCAGAGTTAGAGCGTGTTAAACAAACATTACAAGAAGCGAGCGGTAATATCTCAACTACACAAGAAGAATATCCAGCTGGAACTGTTGTGGAAGTTGGAGGTGTTAAATATAAATCTTTAGGTGATAATAACTTTGAACCAATAAAATAATATGACATTACAAGAATTACAACAAAAAGGTCAAGTTAAAGCATTAACTATTAATGACCTTAAAAATAAAGGTGATATTAAAGTTGTTCAATCAACACAAGAAAAACCAAGTTTAATACAGAATATAAAAAGTGATATAATCAAACGAGCAGAAAATCTTGTAACTATCGCTGATATATCTGGTAAGGGTAGACAACAAAGTTTAGCATCTGGTGCATTACAAACTGCTGGACAGGCTGCAGGTGCTTTGGGAGATATTGGTTTTGAAATTGCTAAAAAATTATTACCAAGTTTTATTAAAGAACCAATTAAGGCTGGAATTAAAACTGTCGCAGAAACACAACCAGCGCAAAAAGCAATTAGTTCTATCACGAGTTGGTCAGAACAACACCCAGAAGCAGCTAAAAATTTAGTAGCTACTCTTAATCTAGTTACTGCTGATTTACCAATTGCACGACTTGCTGCCGGTGGAACTAAATTAATATCAAAAGGTGTTAGTAAAATCGCTGGAACATTGGAAAAAAGTTCCGTAAAGGCAACTGAAAAAGAAACTGGAGCTTTTTTAAGAAAACTTATTACTCCCGAACAAACTAAGTTAGTAAAAGAAGCTCAAGTTGCCAGAACTATTGAAAAAGGTAAAGGAATATTTAAAAGAAGTGAAATTTTACCAACTAAAGAACAGTTAAGTATTGAGTCAGTGTTAAAAGAAACTCCGGTAAGTCAAAAAAATACTTATCAACAAAATTATAATATTATAAAAAATATTAATACTAATCTAGCAAAGGAGTTAGAAAAAAAAGTAGCAGAAACAAAATTTATTATTCCAAAAAAAGAAACTATTGCTAAATTAAATAATGCTGTTGTAAAACTTTCAGAAAGTCCATTAATAACTGGTGATGCTGAAATTATGGCTAATAGATTAATTGAAGGTGCTAAAAAGTTTATATCACAAAATCCTGGGACTGGAAGCGGATTATTAAAAGCAAGAAAAGAGTTTGATAGTTGGGTATTAAGCCAGAAGCCAAAAGCATTTGATGCTAAAGCTGAAAACGCTTTTACTATTGCTAATAGAGAAGTAAGAAATACAATTAATAATTTATTAGAATCAAAAGCACCAAATGTTGGGGTTAAGCAAGCATTAACAACACAACATAATCTATATAAAGCATTAGATATTATTGCTCCTAAGGCTGCTACAGAAGCTGATAGTGCTATCGGACGTTCTCTACAAAAAATTGGTGAAGTTCTTGGTATTAAAAATAAAGCAGTCCAGGCAACAGCTGCCGTGGCTGGTATCGGTGGACTTGGTGCTGCGGCCACATTTGCTCCGATAGTAGCTGGAGTTGGTATTCCTAGTTATTTAGTTTATAAGGCTGGTAAATTTGTTATTAATCCTAAAACCAGAAAAACTATTGCCAATGTATTATCTAAAAGTGAAAAAGCATTAAAAACAATGACTAACCCAGTTAAAATAAAAGCGTTAGAAGAAGCTAATACTAAACTTAAATCTTATTTTAAAAACATTAAACCGGGATTAACAATTCAAGATGTATCTAAAACACCACTTAAACAAGTAGAAAAAACACCTTTAAAATCTAACCTAGACCCCACTAACTTTAAAACAGCAGAAGATTATGTAAAGGCACAGGGAACTCCTGTATATCGTGGTGGACAAGACCTATCTTCTAGTAATGTTACTAATTCAGGAATATCAGTATCAAATGGTAAGCAGGTAGCAACTGATTTCGCTAAACAAAAAGGTGGTAGTGTTTCAGAAAATATAATCAGTAAAAATGCTAAAATAATTGACTATAAAGATATTCCTAGTGTTAAGTTTAAAAACATAAATGATTATTCACCAGAATTAGATACTGGAAATAAACAGATATGGAAAGACCTAGAAATCGAATATCAAAAAGCTATTAATTACGCTAAACAGAATGGTTATGATGGCGTTAAATTACCACTAGAAGGAGAAACAAGAATTATTAATGCTGATGTAATCAAAACCAAATCCCAACTAACTGACATCTGGAATAAAGCAAATAAATAAGTGGATAACCCTACAACTAAATAAAAAATATTAAAAACAGCCAGTAAATATGGTTGTTTTTTGGTATTGACACTAGATAAAATATTTGCTATTATAAAAATATCAAATTAAAGATTGTCGTGAACGACAGGAGATGTAAATCAAGCATAAATTATATAATACCTTTAAACCATTTTAGGAAATGATTTGTGCCGCTTAGTTTCTTTGGAATATAAGAAACGAAAGCAGATGAATCATCTCCCAAGATGGTTTTTTTGTTTTGGCCGGAGCCAATTATAAATAATGGTTCAACTCCATTTAAAACAACATAGGCGAAGAAACGATAACAGACGGGATGATAACACTTTATAAAACCAAGACTTTAGACTTTTTCTAAAGGGTAGGAGACACTGAATACTGACAAAAAGATTATCCCGGATGGAGGAGTAAAGCAGAGCCTATACCTCATATACATTAGATACCTCAGGTAGTATGAAAAAACACAAGACAAGAGATTTTAATAAGAGTGAATTTGTTAAATCAATATCAATAAATTTGGCAGATTTTGAATTTATAGACAGGAATAAGAAAAAAAAGAGTAAGGCCGGATTTTTAAAACACATAATTGAATTTTATAAACTTAATAATAAATAATATGGGAAAGATATTAAAATTTGGAGAGTCGATTGATTACAAAGGTTATTCTATAAGATTTGAAAAAAGCAAAGTCTATAAAGTATTAAAAGATAATATCGAACTACATACTAATAATTGCAGAACTGACGCCGTATCTTATATTAATAGACTTATAAAAGAAAAGACAGCGGCTCCAAAATGTTATCGGTGCGGTATTAAATTTTATGGCGAGTGTTATGATTACCACCCAATAAGACAAAATGGCCGTGATTATTGCGAGGACTGTATTGAAAAACTAAAATAATAATTATATGGAACAACATTTAAAAAATAGAAAGAAAATGTTAATAATAGATTTTATCAGAGTACCGATTCTTTGGGGGCGAAGTTTTAAAGAATTTGTTGGTTTTGATTTAGAACATAAGTATTTTTTTAGAATATTCTTTGACAATAAATATCGACAAGATAATTTTAAACCAGAGAAAAGAATTGAAGAACTAAGATTAAGAATGGAAGAATATAGCGATGGTGGATTTGGTTCTGGAATATTTAGCACTAAAGAATTATTTGACGAATGTAAAAAAGAATTAGATTTTTATAACAAATATTTAAATATTTAAACAATTTTACTAATGTCTGTAAAATGTCTGTTGATAACTTAGTTATTTAACAACGCACTATTAAAAAAGCCAATGTTTTAGCTATTTTATTAATTAATTAATTGGATTATAATATTTATAGGTGGAAGTAACCACAATTAATCAATAAATATATGGACAACAATTTTATAAACATTAAACCTGATAAGTGGGAAACTCCTAACTTTATCAAAAATTTCTATTCGTTCATTACAACAGGAAACCCACAAGAAACATCTAATAACTTTTTACAAGACTAATATGATAAACACTAAAGATGTTAAGAAAGTTGCAGAACAATTAACAGAATGGCTCGAAACACCAGTATCAGAAAAGTTAGTCGAAGTTATGTCAGAAAAAGACAGATGGGTATGCTTAAATAATCTACAATTCGGAAATGGAGCATTGGCAAAATTCATTCTAAATAAGAATAAACCGAATGTTGCCAAATTTGAGTCTAAGAAGACAAAGAAGTATCACAGCAACTTATGGCACTAACAACGCTTAAAACGCAATTTTGAGCCTCACAGAGCATTTTAGCCACAAGGTTCACTAACAATAAATATATGACCAGCGGTTCGCAAAAGAGTTTTATACTCAATGAACTAAAAACAAACGGATTTATAACACGAAATTTCTGCTTAAAAAACTTTATAAGTCGCGCCGGCGCTTTAATTCTTATGCTCAAACAAGACGGTTATGAAATAAAAGGCGAGAACATAAAAACTGAACACGGCAGAGATTACAAATATTCATTAATAAACTTTGATAAAAATAAATTATTTAATTAAAAATGTATGGAAAAAACAAAGTTTGAACAAGTCTTATCTATAAACGTAAATGATAAGACAGAAAAAAAGAACGGATTAACTTATCTTAGTTGGTCTTGGTCTTGGGCAGAATTTAAAAAGATTTACCCAGAAGCAACTTATTCAGTTAAGAAAGATGAAAAAGGATTGCCTTATTTTTATGATGAAAATCTTGGATATATGGTTTTTACAGAAGTTGATGCAGAAAACATTAAACACGAGATGTGGCTACCAGTTATGGACGGAGCAAATAAGGCTATGAAAAATAAACCTTATAAATATTCAACTAAATATGGAGAAAAGACAGTAGAACAAGCAAGTATGTTTGATATTAACAAAACCATAATGAGATGTTTAGTAAAAAACTTAGCTATGTTTGGTCTTGGACTTTATATTTATTCAGGGGAAGATTTGCCGGAAGATGAAAAGAAAGAAGAAGTTAAACAAGAGCCGGCGCCGGAATTAACACCTTATGAGAAAGTTAAAAAACTTATAGCTATCACAAGAGATATAGATAAATTAATTGAAATTTCAGAAAGAATAGCAAAAGGAAATTTTACTGAAATACAAAAGTCAGAACTTATAAACGCCATTAATGGCAGAGTAGATATAATTAATAGTAAATAATATGATAAACATCAGTGATTATGTAGACTTTAAAAAATGGAGTAGTGAGAATTTAGAAAGACTAAAATCAAACTACCAATTAAAAGAACGCTTCGCAACCTTTGATAATTTCTGTTTTTCTGAATATGCCAAGCAGGTAATATTTGAAGACGACAATAGAGTAACAAAGACAGAAAGCGAATACACTCTTTTAAACAAGAATTTAATTAATATTAATGTAAAATAAAATTATGGAAAGAACTGAAAAAAAACAAAAAGAAATAAGACAACAAGAAACAAAACAACAAAAATCATTTTTTATTGTTGTAATTGACGGTGATATTTATAACTTTAAAGATAAACAATCAGCCATTAATTATATAGAAGATGAAAGTTATGACTTTGATAATATTCGTATATTTGAATGCTTTAAAAAACTTGAACTACAAAAATCTAAACCTATAATAGTTGATATAACAAAAAATATTGATTTTGAAGACTAATTAATAAATAACTAATAAAAAAATATGAATAAAGTAATTCTAATTGGAAGATTAACTAAAGATGTCGAATTAAGAACAATGCCAAACGGAAATAATGTCGCATCATCGTCAATCGCAACTAGCGAAAGATATAAAGACCAATCAGGACAAATGCAGGAAGTAACTCAATTTACTAATCTTGTTGTGTTTATTGGAGCAGATAATTTTGCAAAATATTTACACAAAGGTTCTCAGGTTGCAATTTATGGAAAATTAAAAACAAGTGATTATATAAATAAAGACGGAGTAAAAACTTATAAGACCGATGTTATCGTTAGTGAATTTAAATTTTTAGATAAAGTAGAAAATTCTATTAACAAAGAAGAAAGAACCGACAATTATAAAAAAGAAGATACTTTTGACGAGGAAGAATTATCTTTAGATTCAATTCCATTTTAAAAACCGTGTCTTGGACAGAAGAAAAAATAACTTTTAAGCAAGACAACCGAGAAATAAACTGTCAAAATACTCGGTGAAATAGTCTTTATATATGCACATTACAAGCAAAGTATTAAAATATAATAAAATTAAAAAAGAAGCAGTAAATAGCGATGGTAATGACTCTTTTCTTCATAGAACTCACCGGACTAATATAAGAAAGACTGGAAGTAATAAAATGTCTAATCTTAAAAAAAAGATATTAACAAAACTTGAGCAAGAAGAATATGAAGAACAGATGAAATTATATTCGAGATAAAATATATGAACAGACAAGAATACTGGAAATCAAAAGGTTATACCGATGAGAATATACAAAATCATTTAAAGTTTGAACGCAGAAAATCAAAAGAAAGCAGAGAACGAAAAAAAAGAAATAATCTTGAAAATAAAGATGTTATAAAAAAGATTAAAGAAGATTTACTTGGTAAAACATTTGTAAGAAAAGTGGGCGTTGGCAGTAAGTATATTTCTACAAAGATATTATCAATTAATCCAACGGTAGACGGTGTTGGTTTCTGGTATAAGATTAATAAAACCTTTAGTGATAATAGTAGTGGTGATTTCAGATATTTTTATGATTTTTACAATTATAATAAAGAAGAATTTATAAAACAGTTAAGTTATTAATATATAATAAAATGAAAGATTACGCAGAAAGTGAAGACCTTGTAGAATTAGCAAATGAAATATTAGATTGCTTTATTAAAAGTCCTGTCCAAAATATAGACGACCAGATATTTGTTTTAAATATGATAAAAGAAAACTTAGATAAGATAAAGCAAAATATTGAGATAGAAGAATTTGAAAAACTAAATCAATTAAATGTTAAAGAAACTTTGTAAACTTTGTGGAGTAAAATCAAAATATGCTAATACTAACTTTTGTTATAATTGTTTTAAACTGAGAGAAAAATTAAAGAAAGAAGAAAAGGCTAAAAAGAAATTAGAGAGAAAGGTTTTAACAAAAACATATCAAGAAAAGTTATTAAAAACAGTCCATAATAAAACTTGGAAATTGATGAGCGAATATATCAGAAAGTTACATTCGTTTAATGGAACTCATTGTATTTGTTTTACTTGCGGCAAAGTAATTCTAATTTCAGAAACTCACGCAGGACATTTTAAACACGGAAGATTAGATTTTGATGAAAGGAACTTGAAACCGCAATGTTGTGGTTGTAATACTTATAATGATGGTCGTTTGGATGTTTATGCTCTTAAACTTTTAAAAGAATATGGTGCTGACTGGTTAATTAAACTTGAAGCTGATAGTTGGCAAACTCCACCTTATACGGTCGAACAAATGTTAATTATAATTGAAGATTTAAAAATTAAGATTGCTAATTTAAAATAATATGCTAGATAAAACTTGGATTATAAAAGACGGACAAATCCCGGACGGACTTATAAACTTTATTAAAAGTCAACACGGGACAAAAGAACTAATATTTAGAGATAAAAAGTCAACAAGAACTAGCAAGCAGAACGCTGCACTACATTTGTGGTTTGACCAATTGGCAAAGGCTCTTAACGATGACGGCTTTGATATGCGAGCAGTTATATCAAAAGATATAATGTGGACTCCATACAATGTAAAAGAGTATTTATGGCGACCAACTCAAAAAGCCCTATTCGGAACAAAATCAACAACAAGATTAAATAAGACCGAGCAAATAGATAAAATATTTGATGTTATAAATAAAGTCGTAGGTGAAAGATGTGGTATTTTTATTCCATTTCCAAGTTACGAAGATTAAAAATGAAAAGTTAAATTTGCAAATAACATATTTTATTTCTGTTGATAACTTTTATTATCAAGATACATTGAAAATAAAATATAGCAAAACATTGGCTTTTTTAAACATTTTATATTTCAAAATATATTGCTCTACGTGTTAATAAGTGTTATACTTAAATTATGGAAGTGAGAGATGGTCAAGACTAACTCTTAACTCCAATTAAAAAATAACTTTAAATTTATGAACAAACAAATTGGTTGGAAACAATTAAAACAAGAAAAAAGAATTGAGAAAATAGTGAACATATCATTAACAGTATTTATTCTAGGAATAGCTGTTTGTATGATGTTAGTATTTATTAATAAGTGCTTACAATAATATCAAATACTTAATTCCAACAATCATCATTACATCAATCATTATTCTAATAAGTGGCGCTAAAATAGAATTAACAGCCAATACCTCCGTTCCACCACATATAGTTAAATACAACCACACAGCAGTATTTACAGCATATAACTTAGAAGAAAGCCAGACCGATTCTACGCCTTGTATTGGTAGTTCTGGAGATAACCTCTGCGACCTACAAGCTAAAGGCGTTAAAGTATGTGCATCACGTGATTTACCACTTCATACCTTAATAGATATAAAAGGTTATGGAACGTGTGAGATTTTAGACCGAACATCAAAGAAATACGCTGGTAGAATTGATATTTTAATGACTAGTAAGAGTGAAGCTATTAAGTTTGGAAAACAAGTAAGAAATTATAAAATAATGCCAATTAAGGCAAACTAACTTATAAAAAGTATGAAAACAATTAAAGGCTACAAGGCCTATGACAAAGATTTAAAATGTCGTGATTTTCAATATGAAATTGGAAAGATATACGAACAAACAGGAAAACCTAGTATTTGTAATTCAGGATTCCATTTCTGTGAAAATCCAATGGATGTTTTAAATTACTACAATATTGCAGAATGTAAGTTTACTGAAGTCGAATCACTAGGAAATATTAATAAAGAAAAAGATAGTAAAGATACAAAAATAGCAACTGATAAAATAAAGATTGGTGCTGAACTAGATTTATCAGCATTCATAAAGGCATCATTTAATTTCTTGTTGGAAAAAACAAGTAAATCAAAAAAGGTTTCTGGTTACTCCAGCAAGGTTGCTACCTCTGGTAACTACAGCCAGGTTGCTACCTCTGGTGACTCCAGCAAGGTTGCTACCTCTGGTTACTCCAGCAAGGTTGCTACCTCTGGTGACTACAGCCAGGTTGCTACCTCTGGTGACTACAGCCAGGTTGCTACATCTGGTAACTACAGCCAGGTTGCTACCTCTGGTGACTACAGCCAGGTTGCTACATCTGGTGACTCCAGCCAGGTTGCTACATCTGGTGACTCCAGCAAGGTTGCTACCTTTGGTTACTCCAGCAAGGTTGCTACCTCTGGTAACTACAGCCAGGTTGCTACCTCTGGTTACTCCAGCAAGGTTGCTACATCTGGTGACTCCAGCAAGGTTGCTACCTCTGGTTACTCCAGCAAGGTTGCTACCTCTG
>Ga0172381_10001161_pt1 | contig 31807 bp, 21 predicted proteins | sample Leawel6488metaG_FD_119754 | JGI IMG/M metagenome (GOLD analysis project Ga0172381, IMG submission 119754) | Leachate microbial communities from a municipal landfill in Southern Ontario, Canada - Leachate well 64-88 metaG | ecosystem: Engineered > Solid waste > Landfill > Unclassified | place... | reverse complement strand
GAAGGAGCTTCCATGGTTTTAGCCGAAGAATTAACCATCATCAGATCGGTATTTGCTGTCCCCAGACGGTAACGTCCCATCCGGTAATCATTTCCGAAATAAGGAAGTCCAAACCAATTGAGTCTATAACCGGACAAAATATTAAATTCTTCGGAAGCGGTTTCACCGATTGTTGAAAACCATTGTCCCGAAACAATCCTGAAAGCATTGTTGACATCCCAGGGGTTGATGGTGTAATACTTTTCATACAGGTCGAATGTCCATGTGTTGGTACGGAAAACATTTAGAGAGGCATCATACATACTGGCCAGAAATTCAGCCAAAACTCCTTTTTTATCCTGGTCGCTGATCCGGATTTTCCACTCTTCCTTTGCACCGGGATCCAGTTTGTCGCGGAAGGTCTCACAGACAATATCAAGTTTTTTATTTGCGTATGGGACCGTTATGACCTGACTATTCTGGAAAGCCCTGTTATTTTTGACAAAAAAGAAATTGACAGAAAAATTTCCCCGGTCTGATTCATGGATTGGAATCTCGAGCAGAAGCGAACGGTTGTTAAGCAACAGCCATTCCCTTGAAATAAGACTGTCGTGACGACGGATCTCATAAATGAGGTTGATATTTTCTTCTTTTGAACCCATGATGAAACGCGCAGTTTCGCCTGGTTCACCCGATGTTTTTAAAGGAACGAACCAGTTCATTGTCTGAATGGGAATTTCTTTTGAACCCGGATCAAAGACTGTAAAAACAATAGTTTTGCTGATTTTTTCCCCGAACGGATCGACAGATGAAAGGACGAGTTGATAAATCCCCGGTTGCAACCCGGTTGGGTAGAAACCACGGGACATTTTTGTAAAATGAAGTACACTATCAACTCCGGTGTTTAAAACCTGTTCGAATAATCCCGGATCTGCAGACCATGTTGCCGGATTATTATCCTCACCATAAATATCATTTGGGAACTGGTTATAAAAGTCGTCCCTTGCAATGGTCATAAGGTCAGGACGCGCCCAAACCCTTGGTTTGAATACATGATCCGGTTGATGCAAATGTTTCAGGTTTATATTTACATCGGCCGGGGTATGGGCGCCATTGAGATTGGTGGTGGAAATTGTAAATAAACTATCTGATAAAAGGTTGACCAGTTCAGGGATATTGGTCCCGATCAGCAGCGATTGATATCCAATTGAAACCGTTTGGACGGACGATTGCATTTCACCCGTGATATCAGTTACGTCGGCATAAACCCGGAAATCAAATACAGGATTTGACTTCTTTTCCACTGAGAAATCAGGAATTGCGCGGAAATCAATGGTAAATTGTCCGTTAATCCCCGTTCTGGTGAATCCATGGGTGATCTCTGTCTCCGGTGAAACAGGAAAAGGCCGGTACCAACCCATATCATAAAATGGAAAACGGGCCGTACGGACCACGCGATATCGGACAATGGCGCCATCAATGGCATTTCCGGCATAAGCTGAGACTTTTCCAGAAATTGTTAATGATTTGCCCAGTTTATAGTTACCTTCAAGCGGATGAAAGACCACTTCGAAAGTCGGACGTTTGTATTCTTCCACAGAAACAGAAACCGAACCTGATTCATTTGAAATCGTCATCAGGCCATTCAGAACTCCCTGTGGAGCGATAAAAGATCCGTTAAACGACCCGAAATCATTGGAGATGAGCTTTGTTTTAGCGATCAGTTGGCCATTCACATCCAGGAAGCTGACTGTCGTGGTCTGCCCTGCGCGGATTTTTGACCGGTCGCCTGTCTTTTCAAGAATGATCCCTTTGAAGTAAACTGGTTGTCCAGGCCTGTAAATGGCACGATCGGTATAAAGCATGGTTTGCTGGTAGGTTCTTTCCGGTGAAGGTTGTACGGGATATAGATAAAAATTGTCAGTAATTAACAGATCCTCTTTATCACGGATCTTCAAAAAGAGGTTTGTTTCACGTTGTTTTTGTTCCGGGGCGGGAATGGAAAAGAATCCTTTATCATCAGAAAAATATTCATTCAGCTTTGTGGCTATATATTTTCTGGAGGTGTAGTCATATATTTTTGTCCAAACTTCTACGGGGATGTTTTTCATGGGCATACCGGTGTTCCTGTCAAGAATAAAATAGTCGAGATTTCCTTTTTCATTACGTTTACTGACATAGCTGATCCGGGTAGACCAGAAAGGGGTAGCGGCATAGGTACAACCGGGATCCCTGAAAGTCTTATCTGTAGATCCCATTAAAACATAAAATCCCGGAGCTACTTCCGGTATTCGGATTTCTGTGGTGTGTTGTTGGTAGTCGCTCATTTCCGGCAGGTTAATCGACCAGGTTTTCGTGGCAGGCTGTTCAGCCAGGTACCGGAAAAAATCTTTTCGTTCCATGGAGGCTGATTTTTCGGCGTATGTTTCAGGTTCTGTTTTTATAAGTCTGAAATTCAATTCTTTCAGGTTTTTAAAACCCAACAGGGCCAGGAATGGATTTTCTGCCGTTACTGCCAATTCACAGGTTATTTGTAAAAAAGGCTCGTGGATCGAACGGAGCAGGCTTTTGCACTTTTTAGCTCCCTCCGAGGCAGGAAAACGCTTTATGGCGTTCTCGCATATTGTTGCAGCATCCAGGATTTCTCCCCGATGGTTTTCCGATTCCAGGGGTCTGTACAATTGTCCTTGGCCGTTAAGCCAATTAGCCAGCTGGTAAGAGACCAGGGTAGTATAAAAAGATTTTTGAAAATTCCGTTCCAGGTTCTCAAGCGCCATCCGGTAAAGGCTATCCGTATTCATGAAAACAGCCTTGTTTTTCATGAATTCAAGACGTTTAAGTTCAATATCGATTAAAGCTGCCGGATTTTTATCAGGAAGGTGGAAAGCGACCAACTGCTGATAGATACGAAAAGAAAAATAATCCCTTGAAATGGAATCGTATTGATAAGAAGGGCCAACCAAAGAAACGACCGGACCTGAAAGGAAGGTGGAAAACTCAGGTGAAGGAGCGAAAAAGCCCGTTTTGTCAACAAGAAATAGATTAGAAGTTTGAGTTTTGGGTTGTTGCCCGCAGGTGAAAAAATCAAGGGCGCGCCAGGCTAAAAAGTCAAACAATGTCGGATGTAACAGAAAATCGTCAGTCTTATTGACATGATTCCTCAGGCTGGTGTCTCCGGTGATTTCAAGAATGGCTTTATAGGTTTCCACCGGGATAGCCCGGGTTATGGATGCATTGTTCAGCGACAACAGATACTCGTTGACGGCAGCCTGGGCGAGCGTATTCAGATCCCATGTGGCCAGGCTATCGGTTTCATTGGAATTTACCCGGGTCCGATCAGCAAGTTGCCAGACATTGTTCTGATAATATTTCCAGTAGATTTCACCAAGGATGGAATGCATAACATAAGAAGCAGGGCCCATATATGTTGCCAATTCCGCATGTATATCACGAACAGCCTGATCCAAAAAGTCTTCCTGAAAATCAGCATCAAGGCGAACCCGGTAAAGAATGGTTTTTAAAAACTGAGGTTCATTTTTCTCCTCTTTTGCGCGGGAATAGATATTGTTTACCATTTTCAGGGCAGATCTGGGTTGACCAAGGTTTGTCAATGAATCAACGGATTTCCACATCCCTTGATATGGTTGAAGTAACCCTGCTGCTTTCTTCTTTTTCTGTTCCTCTTTTTGTCCTGAAAGTTGTGGATTTTGCCTGTTATGGCCTGCCCGTATATCCTGCCGGGACCCGGCAACAAGGCGCCCGGTTGTGGATAAAATAAAAAGGATGAAAAGCAAAAGAATGACCTTGGTTTTCATGATCAGAAAATTTAACCGGAAATGTAAGAAAAACAATGATAATAAAAGCAAATAACGGAGCAAAGATTATACCGGAAGGCGGATTCCCGTTATACCTTATAGCACGATGTTGATTATCTTTTTAGGGACCACGATCACTTTTCGGGGTGGTTTTCCTTCCAGCCATTTTTCTGATTCTTTAGCATCCAGGGCGGCTTTCTCGATTTCTGCCGGTGAAAGATTGACCGGAAGTTCGAGTTTAAAACGTGTTTTTCCGTTAAAAGAGACCGGATATTCAAAAGTGGATTCAATAAGGTATTCCGGATTGAATTGCGGGAAAGTGGCAAAGGAAACACTCGTGTCATGGCCCAGTTGATTCCAGAGTTCTTCGGCAATATGGGGCGCATAGGGCGCAATCAGTATGACCAGGTCATTGAGAATCGCACGTTTGTTACATTTCAGTTCGGAAAGTTCATTAACACAGATCATAAAAGTACTCACTCCCGTGTTCAACGACAAACGTTCAATATCATCCTGTAGTTTTTTAATGGTTTTATGTAGCGTCCTCAGTTCGGGCAAGAGGGGCGTTTCGTCGGAAACATAAAATTCGTTATCCCCATCATGAAAGAGACGCCAGAATTTACGCATGAAACGAAAAACGCCTTCAATGCCATTGGTGTCCCAAGGTTTCGATTGTTCCAGGGGACCCAGGAACATTTCATAAAGGCGGAAAGTATCGGCGCCGTATTTTTCAATCAACTGATCGGGATTAACCACGTTGTATAACGACTTCGACATTTTTTCCAGGGCGTAATCACACAGGAATTTTCCATCTTCAAGGACAAATTCAGCCCCGGAAAGGTCTGGACGCCAGTTACGGAATGCATCCATGTCAAGCAGGTCATTGGAAACCATATTCACATCCACGTGCATCGGGATGGTATCAAACTGATCCTTCAGGCCACTTGATACAAAAGTGTTGGTTCCCTTGATGCGAGATACAATGCTTGATCTTCCCTGTATTTTTCCCTGGTTGATCAATTTTTTATAAGGTTCTTCTTTTACGGATAATCCGATATCGAATAAAAACTTATTCCAGAACCTGGAATAGATCAGATGTCCGGTGGCATGTTCATCTCCTCCGAGATAAAAATCCACATCCTGCCAATAAGAGACGGCTTCATGTGAAAAATATTCACGGTCATTACGCGGATCCATATACCGCAGATAATATCCGCTTGAACCGGCAAAACCCGGCATGGTATTGGTTTCAAGTGGAAAACCTTCTTTTGTTGTCCAGTTTTTAGCGCGTGCCAAAGGAGGTTCGCCGGTCTCGGTTGGAAGATAGGTATCAACTTCAGGAAGGCGAAGCGGAAGTTCGCTGTCATCGAGGGTATAAGCAATTCCATCTTTGAAATAAACCGGGAATGGTTCTCCCCAATATCTTTGCCTGCTGAAAATAGCATCCCGAAGCCGGAAATTCACGGTCCCCCTGCCGATGCCCATTTCATTGATCCTTTGAATAACCGTATGAATGGCGTCCCTGACCTGCAAACCATTGATAAAATCCGAATTGATCAGTATTCCGTCTTTGGCATCATAAGAAGTCTCAGAGATGTCGCCACCTGAAACAACCTCGGTGATGGGGAGGGAAAAATGTTTTGCAAAATCATAATCGCGGCTGTCATGGGCAGGGACCGCCATGATGGCGCCTGTGCCATATCCGGCTAACACATAATCGGCCACCCAGATCGGGATAGCAGCGCCATTGAACGGGTTCAGACAAAAAGCGCCTGTGAATTTTCCCGTGATCTTTTTTACCTCTGCCATCCGTTCCCTTTCTGAACGGTTCATGGTTTCGTGGATGTAGTCCGTTACAGCCTTTTTTCTTTCGGGAGTAGTTATTTTATCGATCAATTCATGTTCCGGGGCCAGTACCATGAAAGTGGCCCCGAAAATGGTATCAGGGCGGGTGGTAAAAATATTCAGCGAGAAACCGGTATCTTTTATAGGGAAATAGATTTCGGCGCCTTCCGACCGACCGATCCAGTTGCGCTGCATCTCTTTCAGCGAATCTGAAAAATCGACCTGATTGAGCCCGTCTAACAAACGCTGGGCATAAGCAGTGATTCGCAGGAACCATTGCCGCATGAGTTTTCGTTCAACAGGATGTCCCCCGCGTACCGAAAATCCATTGGCAACTTCATCGTTTGCCAGAACGGTTCCCAATTCCGGGCACCAGTTCACAACCGCATCGCTCAGATAAGCCAACCGGTAATTCATCAGGATCTCCTGTTGCGTTTTCTCTGGAAAACCGTTCCATTGCCCTGCTGAAAAAATGCCATCCCAGTCCGGGCTGAAGGAAGGATCTTTACGGGCGACCTCTTTGAACCATTGAGGCGTTGTAGCGGCGTTGACTTTTCCGTTACCTTCCGTAGCGAAAATTTTAACCAATTCCGAAACCGGCCCTGCTTTTTGTGTTTTGTTATTATACCAATGATGAAAAAGCCGGATAAAAGTCCACTGTGTCCACTTATAATAGTCAGGGTCACAGGTCTTTACTTGCCGGTCCCAATCGTAGCAAAAACCGATCTTATCCATCTGTTCCCGGTAACGGGCTATGTTTTTTCCGGTAGTAACTGCAGGATGGGTCCCGGTTTGTATTGCATATTGTTCGGCTGGAAGGCCATAGGCATCATATCCCATAGGATGGAGCACATTAAACCCTTTAAGCCGTTTGTAGCGTGAATAGATATCAGATGCAATATATCCCAACGGATGACCAACGTGTAAACCAGCCCCGGAAGGGTAGGGGAACATATCGAGTACATAATATTTCGGACGTGAAGGATCAATCTCCGTTTTGAATGTCTTATGATCGACCCAATATTTCTGCCATTTTTTTTCGATTTCCGGGAAATTATAATCCATGGTTTTGTTGGTGCTTGGTTGCGGGAGAAAAATTAACCAGCAAAAGTAGAAAAAACCGCTGAATACCGGAAATCCTTATCTTTGGAACCTAACCAGGCCGACCAATGACCGATTCTGAACCTGTTAACCTCCCGGTAACGAAGAAACACCATCTGCATTGGCTTAAAATCACCTTGTTTACTATTTTGATCCTGGCCGTTTCATCTTATATATTTATTTTTTTTGGTTTTAATTATTTCGGGGAACGGTTTCTTCGCCGGTATCTCCAGGAACGGATATACACGGCCAGCCATGGATTGTATCAGGCTGATTTCAAAAAAATGCATTTTAATATCATCACGGGAAAAATTTCCATCGACAGCTTTCAACTTGTTCCCGACACCCTGCGATATCAGCAACAAAAATCCCATGAAAAATTAACCCATTCACTTTACAGGGTCTCCTTTGCCTCCATGACCATTGACCGTTTGCACGCCTGGCAGATATATACTTTTAAACGGATCAATTTTCGCCAGTTGACCATAGCCAAACCCATTATCAGCATTGTCGGGTTTCCCGATACCGCAACAGCGAATAAAAGTCGCTGGCGTATCCTCTATGAAGATATTTATCCGGCCATAGCCAAGGTTTTTAAAGATTTTCATGTGGACTCGGTCAAACTGGAAAGGGGGAAGTTTGTTACCTTATTTGAGCAAAGAACGGGGAAGCTTTCACAAGGGGAATATGAATTTTCCGCTTTTCTCAGGGATGTTTCAGTAAATCCCTTCAGCTATTATAACCGGGAACGGGTGTTTTATTCACGCGATATCGATCTGGTGATCTATAATTTTGAATATGCCCTGGCAGACAGCCTCTATCTGATCAGGGCTGATGAGGTTGGTTTTTCCCTTGCCCGGTCCCGTTTATATGGCAAACGACTATCCCTTCGCCCCAATTTTCAGGTAATAAGAAATAACCGGGTAGAAAACGGAGATTTTTTCGAGCTAAATCTCCCTTCTTTTTCCATCGATGGAATAAACCTGTACCAGGCTTTAGTTGATAAACAGGCAAAAGTTAAACAATTATTACTGGGCAATTTTTCCATGAAGATGTTCAGGAACCAGCATCAGGCTGTAAATACGGTTCCTGTCAGGAAGAAGAAAAAAGTGAAAATCACAGTTACAGGTCTCTATACCGTTATTTCCGGAGCGCTTCAAAACATTGCCATTGATTCCATCGCCTTGACGCACGCATCTTTCGAATATTATGGGAGTTTGAACGAGCGGCATCCGGAAATGACAATCAAGGATGTCAACCTCAGCCTTTCTTATTTTTATCTGGACTCTGTCGCATGGCAAAATCCCAGAAAGATTCTGTTTGCCAATGAAATTGAGCTTGACCTGAAAGGTTTTAACCTTAAACTGAAAGACCAAGTTCACACGCTTTCTGCTCATCGGGTCACGTTTTCCACACGCCAGTCGATGATCCGGTTGACCGATGGATCGCTCTATCCGGATGTTAAAAAAAATGAATTATTAGCGGAAGGGCAGAAAAACACCCTCTATTTTCAGATCCCATCCATGACGTTCAGGAATATAGACCTGAAGAGGTTTTTTAACTGCAGGATACTCAATTTTGATGTACTTGATATTCAGGAGCCGGATATGAAATTTACCCGGTTCCGGCCACCGAAAAATAAAACACCCCGTTTTAAAAAACCCAAGGATTTCTTTGAAGCAGAAAATGAGAATGTGATTTATAATTTACTTAAAAAATATGTCCAATCTATTCGCGGAAATGAGATCCGAATATTGCGGGGATATGGACAGCTGACCCGGCAACAGGATAGTATCGAAAGAAAAATTGCTGCAGCCAGTTTTGACCTGACCATGGAGCAGTTTTTGATCGACTCTGTACATGGGTTGAACCAACAGGGCTATTTCTACAGTCGTGATTTTGATCTTGATCTCCATTCGGTCACGATAGAATCACCCGACAGCTTGCGCAGGCTAAACATTGAGCATCTTCATATTACAACCCCGGATTCACTGATCGAGGCTGAAAAAATCATCCTTATCAAGTTGGGGCCGGCTCCGGACAAAAATGGACCAACAAAAAACCATCTCTTTCTTACGGTCGATTTTTCGCTGGATAAGCTTTCCCTGACAGGACTGAACCATAAAAAATTATTCCTTGAAAAAATACTGAAGGCAAACCAGATCATCCTCGAAAATCCGATCCTGTCTCTTAAGACTGAAAACCAGGCAACCCCTGAAATTCCGATAGAAGAAAGCCAGCTTCTCCCCGCCGATAGTCCTATCCGGAATTTTGAAATAGGACGATTATTGGTGAAAAAAGGCACTTTTTCTTATAATGGGGAGGAAGACAGGAAAGCTTCCTATTTTACACTGAAGGATATTGATTTTAGTGTTGTCAATGCCATGGTTCGCCTACCCTGGGAAAAAAGTCACGACGGGTTGATCCGGTTTGATTCCCTGCTGCTTTTTGTCCTGCCACTTCGCGCTACCCTTGCCGATAGTTCCTATCAACTGGAAATCAATAGCCTGGGCGTTAATTCAAATCCGGCAACCATTGTTGCACACGGATTACGTGTCATTCCACTGAAACCACTGAACACTTTGAACGACAGTGGCAACCGGTTCACCATATCGGTGCCTGAACTCCGCCTCAACGGGTTTTATTTTGACCGGGCTATTTTTGACAATGAGTGGTCGTTTGACAGGATAACACTGGAAGAGCCTTCCTTGTTGGTTGAGATGAAAAAACCCAATACACGGGCTATCGCCGGGCAAAAAAAGAAACAAGAACTCACACTTGTTTTGCCACATTTTATGAAGACCCTTAACATTCGGTCACTTGATGTAAACCAAGCCACTGTTAAGCTGGATGTCTGGAAAGATGACAGTCTTCGTTCATACAATCTGGATAATATCCACCTGGCGGTGTCCCGGTTCCATTATGATTCGGCTACCTGTGCCCATCCGGAAAAATCGCCACTTTTCAACGCTGAGGATATTACCCTGATGACTCCCGGTTTTTCCGGAGTAACCTCCGACAGTATGTACACCTGGAAATTTTCCCGGTTTGGATTTTCTACAAGGGCTCAAACTGTCTATCTGGACTCTGTTTCATTGACCCCGAATTTTAACCGGTATGACTTTTCCCGGAAGCTGGGGTATCAAACCGATCGTTTTATTGTCAGGATTCCCCGGATTGACTTGGAAAAACTGGATTTCCGCGATCTGATCACAGGGCAGCAACTAACAACCGAAAGGATCCGACTCAAGGGATTCAGCTTTGAAGCCTATCGCGATAAACGGGTACCGTTTCCGCCTTGGCAACGCCCGCCATTACCCCGCCAGGTGTTCATGAAAAGCCCTATTCCCCTGAAAATAGATACACTCCTGGTAACTGACGGTTTTGCGGCGTATGAAGAACAAACAGGGGATGAGCCAGGACGGATTTTTTTCGATCACCTGAACCTGGCCCTCACAGGGATTGCCCCCCAAACATCTTTCGTTGATGCACATGGCGCCACAACCTTTATGGGGGAAGCGCCGATAGAAGCCTGGTTTCATTTTTTAATGGATTCTCCGCGCGACTCCATGATCATCAAAGCGACAATCGGAGAAATGGAATTAAAAGAAGTAAATCCCATGCTTACCCGGCTGGTCCCCGCTTCAATTTCAGGAGGCGATGCCAAAAAAACCGAGATAGGCCCTATATGGATGAATGATAGCGTGGCAACAGGGAACCTTGTAATGTATTACAACAACCTGGCTATTAAATTAAAACCTACCGAAAACGGCACATGGCCACTGATCAGGACAGCCTTACTTACCGAACTGATTAACCTGATGATCCCTGAAAATAATCCCAGTGACAGTGGCCGGTTACGGACTGGTTTGATTTATTTTGAGCGAGACCGGACTAAGGGATTTTTCAATTTTGTATGGAAAAGTGTCTTAAGCGGAATCAAATCCAATGTCGGGTTCAATTCCAAAATTCAAAAAGAACAGTTAATGTTGGAGAAAATGAGAAAGAAGTAAAAATTGCGTAATTTTATAACGCAATTCCAACCTATGGCCCTGCAGGAAGAAAGGTATTATCAGCGACGGATCGCTACCTCGCAATTCACTACGGTTATCAGCATTACCCTTGTTCTATTTCTCATGGGATTGCTGGGGCTGATCATCTTTCATGCAAAAAAGCTGTCGGATTACGTGAAAGAAAACATTGGTTTTTCCATCATTATCCGCGAAGGAGTCAAAGAATCGGGAATTTTTGAACTCAAGAAGAACCTCGACCGGGCATACTATGTAAAATCCGCCGAATACATTCCACCGGAGAGGGCGGCAGAAAAACTTCAGGATGAACTGGGTGAGGATTTTGTAGGATTTCTCGGATATAATCCGCTTCTTCCCAGTATTGACCTCCGGATCAAAGCGCCTTATACGGGCAGCGATTCTTTGTCGCGCATCGAAAGACAATTAATGAACAGACCTGAAATCAAAGAGGTCTTTTATCAAAAATCGCTGGTCGATGCCATCAACCGAAACATGGAAAAAATCAGCATCTTTCTCCTGGGCTTTAGCGGGATCCTCCTTTTTATTGCTATTGTATTGATAAACAATACCATAAGGCTTTCTGTTTACTCAAAACGATTTCTTATCAGGAGTATGCAACTGGTGGGCGCCACCGAAGGATTTATCAGGCGGCCATTGCTGTCGCGCAGTATTCTCCAGGGCATTGTCAGCGCCCTGATCGCCATCGGCATGCTCATGGTGATGATCTATTTAGCCATTGATCAGATTCCCGAGCTACTCGAATTACAGGATCCGCTGATGTTACTTTTCCTGGTTGTTCTCATTGTCTTATTGGGTGTATTTATTTCCTGGATATCGACCTATTTTGCTGTCCGGAAATATCTTCGTATCCGAACAGATTTATTATACACCTGATTTGCTGAAATTTTCCTATTTTTGTTCCCCAATTTGCCTGTGATCATGGAAAATAAAAAAAATCCCTCCCCGATGAAGTCTTCGGGCCCTTCAAAATCAGTGAAAGCATCCGAGACTCCGTCGTCTGCCTCCAAAGTGGGTGAATTTGCCTTTGGAAAAGAAAATTACCGGCTCATGTTGATTGGGCTGGTTTTCATCCTGGTTGGCTTTCTCCTGATGATCGGTGGAGGTTCCACTGACCCCAACCAGTTCAACCCCGAAATGTTCAGTTTCAGGAGGATCACCCTGGCCCCAATCCTTATTTTAGCCGGGTATGTAGTTGAGATCTTTGCCATCATGAAAAAACCCAAGGATTAATGACCATCCTTCAGGCTATCCTTATTGCTATTGTTGAGGGAATTACGGAATTTCTACCCATCTCTTCCACGGGGCACATGATCATTACCCAGCATTTATTGGGAATTGAAAGCACCGATTTTGTGAAGGCTTTTATGGTCAACATCCAATTTGGCGCTATCTTATCGGTCATCGTACTGTATTGGAAGCGGTTTTTCCAAACCTGGGATTTTTATGCCAAACTTTTCATCGGCTGTCTTCCGCTGATCATCGCATTCCTGCTCGAAAAGCAGATCGATCAGATGTTGGAAAGCGTTGCCGTGGTAGCTGGCGCTTTATTGGTGGGTGGATTTTTCCTGATTTTTGTCGACCGCTGGTTTGACAACCCTGACAACGAAAAAACAAAACTAACCTATAAAAAATCGCTGATCATTGGTTTTTTTCAGATCATTTCAGTCATCCCTGGTGTAAGCCGCTCTGCGGCTACAATCATCGGGGGAATGACCCAGAAATTAAGCCGGAAAAATGCGGCGGAATTTTCATTCTTCCTGGCCGTCCCCACCATGTTTGCCGCTTCTGCCCTGAAATTATTTGAAAATTATCATGCCATCACAGCCGATAATATTACCCTCCTCCTGATCGGGAACCTGGTCTCTTTTATTGTTGCGATGATTGCCATCAAAGCCTTTATCGCGTTTCTGACCAAAAACGGGTTCAAGTTCTTTGGTTATTACCGTATCCTTGTCGGGGTTATCCTGATCATTTTGCTGCTGACCGGGAAAAGTTTAACCATTCAGTAATGCCATTTCAGTTTGAAAAAGGAGAAATTCTCCTCATCAACAAACCCTATACCTGGACCTCGTTTGATGTGGTTGGTAAAATGCGTTCGGTCATCCGGCAAACAACCGGCATCCGGAAGATAAAGATCGGCCACGCGGGAACCCTTGATCCGCTCGCTACCGGCCTGTTGATCCTGTGTACGGGAAAGTTTACCAAACGGATTGAGGAATTTCAGGGACTGGAAAAAGAATATACTGGCACCTTTTTCCTGGGCGCAACAACCCCATCTTTCGATCTGGAAACCAAGCCCGAAGGAATATTGCCGGTTGGTCATATTACCCCGGAAGTGATCCTTGACACTGCAAAACAACTTACCGGAACTTTCGATCAGGTGCCTCCTCTTTTTTCTGCCCGGTGGATTGACGGAAAACGGGCATATACCTATGCCAGACAAGAAATTAACCGGGAAATACAGGCTCGTCAGGTAACCGTTTCAGCTTTTGGAATCACCCGGATTGACATTCCTGAAGTGGATTTCCGGATAGTTTGCAGCAAGGGGACCTATATTCGTTCCCTGGCACGGGATTTCGGTGAAATCATGAGTTGCGGCGCTCACCTGATCGCCCTCTGCCGTACCCGGATTGGCGCTTATTATCTGAGGGATGCTTATGAAATTAAAGATTTGGAAGAGCAAATCAGGACCGAAACGCCTTGTTAACGACATATAATTTTCAGTCATGAAGAATTTTCATTTCAAGTCCTTTTCGAATAAACTGATCCCGGCAACTATCATTCTGTCCCTTTTTTGCCTAGGTTTGGTTTTTGTTCCCCTGAAAAATAGACATAGTGACCGGATCCGAAAAAATCATGAAATTTTCCTGTCTGTTTTAAACAAAAAAGCTCCCAAAACAAAGAAATTAAAAAACGGGAAATCAGCCGATGAACCCGGTATGGCCACCTTCCATGATTTCCTGATGACCTTTGACCCTGCAACGGGCAAAGTCCCACGCGAAAGGCTTATCACGGCATATGAACAGACAGAAGAGCTGGCGTCCCTCAAGCGAACCAATTCCATCGTCTGGCAGGGATACCCATCCGATATGGGTGGTCGTACGCGTGCCATCATGTTTGACCCGAACGATCCGACGCATAAAAAAGTATGGGCGGGTGGCGTCACGGGAGGCCTATGGTATAATATCGATATCACCAATGCCGCCAGCCCCTGGACCCCGGTAAGTGATTTCTGGAGCAATATGGCCATTCGTTGTCTTACTTATGATCCACTTAATCCCCAGGTTTTTTATATCGGGACCGGCGAAGTTGAAACAGCCATGCAAACTTACCGCGAGAGCTCAGGACTGGGATTTGGGATAGGGCGATCAACGGATGGAGGCTCCACCTGGTATCACATCCCCAACACGGAACAATTCGCTTATGTTACGGATATTGTAGTTCGTAACGAAAACGGAAACAGCGTGATCTATGCAGGCGTTGCTTCAGGATTGTATAAAGGATCACAGCATCAAAGCCTTCCTTCAGATGGTTTATACCGGTCGGCAGATGGGGGCAATTCCTGGCAACAGGTTTTACCACTGATCGATGGATCGTCTGTTCCGTATTGTGTCTCAGATATCGCCCTTGGGGCTGATAACCGGATCTATGTGGGAACCCGGCCCAATCTCGATGGTGAAGGCGGGGCAATATTGCTTTATTCGGATGATGGATTCCAATGGACGGTAAACAGTCAGTATCAAACAGAAATCCTCAATACCGCTTCCCGTAATATTCCCGGCAGGGTTGTCCTTGCGACAGCCGCCTCTGATCCCAACGTTGTATATGCACTTATCGCTTCAGGATATGTGGAACCTTCCAATGGGTTTAACTATTTTAATTGTTATCATATCCTCCGGTCAGCCGATAAAGGGGTATCCTGGACAAAAAAAGCGCTTCCCAATAACCTGACTTCAGGGAATAACTTTGCCACCATCGCCTGGCATGCATTGGATATAGCCGTTGATCCCAACAATTCCAACGCGTTATACATCGGCGGATTGGATGTGCACAAGTCGGTCAATGGCGGAACAAGCTGGATCAGGGTCAGCGATTGGGCCGCAATGTACAGTGGTGGAGGCCCTGACTATATTCATGCAGATCAGCATATTATCGTATATAAACCAGGTTCGTCTGATGAGCTTTTGTTTGGATGTGATGGCGGCGTTTTTTATACGGCGAACGGCAGTACCTACAATCCGACCTTGGAGGAACACAACAAAGGATATTCGACCCTCCAGTTTTATTCCTGTGCCCTTTACCCGGAAGCGGGTATAAACCAGTTTTACGGTGGATTACAGGACAACGGATGTCTTTTTTATATGGGGGCCCCATTGACCATCAATGATATGGTCAGCGGGGGAGACGGAGCCTATTGTTTTTATGACAAGATTGATCCTTCCCTCTCCATCACCTCGATATATTATAACCAGTATTATATTTTTGTGGATGGGAATTTTCAAAATGGATTATATAACTGGTCCAGTGGCACCTTTGTCAGTCCTGCCGATTTCGATTATAAAAAGAAGTTCCTTTTCTGCAATGCCGTTGACTATATCGGAAATCATCAGGATCAGATCCTGCGATTGTCGAACCTGACAGGAAACTGTTCAGGAACTTTTCTCTCGCTGAATACCGGAACCACCGTGTTTTTTTCCGCCGTAAGATATTCTCCCTATTCACCCACAGGCAAATCTACCCTGTTTGTGGGTTCTGAATCGGGACGTCTTTTCAAGATTACAGAAGCCCAGGGAAATTCGCCGGTGGTGACCGAAATTGGCGATGCGGCATTTCCGATAGCCAACCTTTCCTGTATCGCGCTGGGAAAGTCGGAAGATACCCTTATGGTAACTTTCTCAAACTATGGTGTCCCTTCAGTTTGGCAAACATACAACGGAGGGCAAACCTGGGATAATATTGAAGGAAATCTGCCTGACATGCCGGTAAGATGGGCTATTTATCATCCCGAAGATGATCATCAGGCATTATTGGCTACCGAAACTGGAGTTTGGTCATGCTCAGATCTTCTCCAAATTCCGGTTGAATGGGTACCGGTCAACTATGGGATGGCCAATGTGCGTGTGGATATGCTACAGGTGCGCGAATCGGATAATACGGTCATGGCTGCCACTCACGGACGGGGAATGTTTTCCATGGTCTGGGATGTTGCAACAGGTATAGCCGGGAAAAAGGAAGCAAAAGGATTCATATATCCGAATCCAACTACCGGGCTGCTGAACATATCTATGCCGGTGACAGAAGAATCCGGTATAACCTTGAAAATTAATAATGCAAGTGGAAAAGAAGTACTTCATCAGGATCTTTTGGCCGGTCCGGGAAAATGGGCCAAGCAGATCGACCTGACGGGTTATCCCCGGGGAATTTATTTTGTGACTATGAAGATTGCGAAGAAAATTATTGGGACAGAGAAAGTACTTTTGTATTAGAAACAAAATGAATATGACCTTCAAAAGCCATCCACTCTTTTCGCCTGAATATTATATGACCGAAGCGCTGAAAGAGGCTCAGAAAGCGTTCGACCGGGACGAAGTACCTGTTGGGGCCATAATAGTTTGTAATAAAACCATCATTGCCCGTGCACACAACCTCACCGAGACACTCCATGATGTTACAGCGCATGCTGAAATGCAGGCTTTTACGGCTGCTTCCGATTACCTGGGTGGAAAATATCTGGATGAATGTACTCTTTTTGTAACCCTTGAACCTTGTGTGATGTGCGCCGGGGCAGCTTTTTGGGCCCAATTAGGCGGTCTGATTTATGCCGCAATTGATGAAAAAAGAGGGTACAGTCTGGTTGGTGACACCTTGCTTCATCCCAAAACACAGATTGCTTCCGGTGTTTTAGCTTCAGAAAGCCGTAAACTTCTTCAGGATTTTTTTAAACGAAAACGTTTATGATTGGAAATATTGATATTTTATTAAACCTGTTGAGCGACCTTTTTCAGAAAAAAGAGATCCATACCATCATGAAAGAAGTTGCTGAAGTTTCCGGATATCTCTGGGACCGTGGCTGGGCGGAACGAAATGCCGGGAATTTTTCGATCAATATCACGGATTATTATAATGAGAAGGAACTTGAAGGGCTTTCTTCTTATCCGTTTTTTCCTTTACCCAAAGCATATCCGGCAATTTCCGGGTTACTGTTTCTGGTGAGCGGCGCCAGCAGCCGCATGCGTAAAACCGCCAAAAACCCTGGGGGAAACACCTGCTTTATCTATCTGAATGCTTCAGGTACCGCTTATCATATTATTGGCGGAGAAAGGGTAGGCCCTGTGGCTAAACCCACTTCGGAATTAGCCATTCACCTAGCCATTCACCAGATGCTGCACCAGAAAAAAAGAACAGAAAAAGTTGTCCTTCATACCCATGTGACCGAACTGATTGCCTTGACTCAACTGCCTGGTTTTGACAACGAAGAAATGCTCAGTAACGTACTTTTTGGAATGTACCCCGAAGCATCCACCTATATACCCGGAGGACTGGGATATGTTCCATACCTTCTTCCGGGAGCGGAAAAAATTGCTCAAAAAACCATAAAGACATTAAATAACCACCGGATCATCATTTGGGAAAAACATGGCTGCCTGGCTGTAAACAATACCCTGACAGATGCATTTGACGATCTTGACTTGTTAGCTAAATCAGCCCGGATTTATTTTATGTGTAAATCCACAGGAATGGGCCCCCAGGGATTAACCCCGGGACAAATAGCTGAAATAAAGAGCATTGTCTAAACAAATCGCCCGCCGGCAGGGATTACAAATGATCAGATAAATCCATTTCCGGGCATTGTAAATGCTCTCTTCAAAATTTTTTTTCATTGATAGGTCAATTATACGTAATTATCTATTATCTTAGAGCAATTTTTAAAAGATGTCACAAACCAGAATAGTGATCTTTGAGGATGAGCTGCTATTGGCCAATGATTTAAAGAGGCAAATCATGAGCCTTGGGTATGATGTTTCTGCTATGTTTGGGAAAGCCGAGGAAGGCCTTGCATATCTTGAAAAAATAGAAAACAAAGAAGAATTCCCCGAAGTTATACTCATGGATGTCTCTTTGGCGGGAACTATGACCGGTATTGAAGCCGCAGAAATTATTACATACCGGTATCATTGCGGCGTGGTATTTTTATCGGGGGTGAACCAACCCGAAGTGTATGAAAGATGTTTTAAAGATCATCCCAGGGCCTTTTTATTAAAACCATTCGATATTTCCCAGGCCATTTTTACCATCAGATTAGCCAAGTATTTAAATGATCTTGAAATTCAATTACAACAATATCAGTTGAAATCACAATAAACAGAAATTTGCCCATGCCTTCTGACAAAACCGTTGATATTCCTGAAGTTCTTTTAATTGAAGATGATGCTGATACCATCACCATCCTGAATATCTGGCTAAGCGCTGTCTGTCATCTCACCGTTACCAAAGATGGGGAATCCGCAATGAAAATTCTTGATGATTTCCGTGCAAAAGAAAAACACGTTTGTCTTTTTTTGGTCGATATCAACCTCCCGCCCCCCTGGAACGGAATCACCCTGAAAACCGAAATACAACAACGTTTCATGGAATATCAATTCACCCCATTTATTGCCGAGACGGCTTATGCCATGCCGATGGATCAGGAGCGGATGAAAAAGGCAGGGTTTGTGGATTGTGTTTTCAAGCCCCTTGATCGCTTATCCCTGTTAAATACATTGAGTCAGTATCTGGCTTTTTAAAAAGATCGTACCTTTGTAACAAGGTCGGCTCACAAATTTCCCTGGCCTGCTTTTCAAATACTGTAAAAATGACACTTACCCGGCAACAATCCCTGGATCTTTTGCATCAGTTTGTAAAAAGCGAAAAGATGATTTTTCATTGCCTTGCTTCAGAGGCCGTTATGCGTGGCATTGCCAGGAAATTGGGACGGGATGAAGAAAAGTGGGGCCTTGCCGGATTGCTGCACGACCTGGATGTGGAGGTCACCCATGCCGATCCTCTGGTTCACGGGACCCAGACAGAAGCGCTGCTTAAAGAGTTTGAGGTAGATTCCGGGATTCTTGATGCCATCAGGATGCACAATGAATGTTCATCCGGGAAAGAGCGAACTACTGAATTTCAGCATGCCCTGGCAGCCGGAGAAACCATCACGGGCCTTATCACGGCTACAACCTATGTTTACCCGGATAAAAAACTCAGCAGTGTCAAACCAAAATCGGTTGTTAAACGAATGAAAGAAAAAATGTTTGCCGCATCAGTAAAAAGGGAAAATATTCTGGAATGTGAAAAGATCGGCATCCCGATCGATCAGTTCGCTGTTCTGGCTGTTGAGTCGATGCTCCCGATAGCAACAGAAATTGGTCTTTAATTTACCAGGTTTTTTTATATCTTTGCTTTTCCGCGGGACGTTAGCTCAGTCGGTTCAGAGCGCATGCTTCACACGCATGAGGTCGCTGGTTCGAATCCTGCACGTCCCACTTCAAAATCAGCCACTTACAATTTGTTTTGTAGGTGGTTTTTCCCTTCATCACTGAGGATCCAGAGATCTTTTTTATTGTTTAGATATTTTATTTTAATGACAGAATTTGTCAGTAAAGATTTTTCATCTCCCGCGATTTTCTGATGGAATTTGAAAGAGTGGTCGGATTGATTAAATATTCCAAGCCCATGATCGATGGTCGCAAGCCAGAGCTCATTCCGACTTTTTTTTGTAATTCCCAAAATGCTGATTGGCTTTTGTTGATCATAAGGATATTCCTGCCATTTCCCGGTTTCCAAGTCCAGGCAATTTAATCCGCTCCCCCATCCGCAGCTCCAGAGAAAACGGCCTGAATCAAGGCTGAGATCGACAGGACTATAAGGGTCGTTTGCTTTTTTATAATCATGAGAGATAACATTCCTTCGTTTATCAAACTGCAACAATCCACCCATGGTTGCAATGAGCAGTTTGGCATCATCCCTGGGATCCTGAATAATGCAGGTGACAAAGTTAAAATGGTATTCCCGGCTGATTTTATCTTCGCTTTTACTGAGTTGAAAACAGTTAAAAACAACCGGATGCCAATTCATTTGAACCAATCCGTTTTCAGTTCCGATCCAGATACTACCGTCCCTGTCTTCATAAAAACAGGTGATATTTTTTAAAGGAAACCGGGCGTTTCCCTTTTGATAAATGGAATATCCGGTAAATTTTTTGGTAACTGGATCATACAAGGAGAGGCCGTCGAAGGTCCCGATCAGCAGCAACGAATCACGTGTTTCAAACAAAGCATTGATGCAGATATCAATGACCGATGAGGGATCATTCCGTTCAGGCCTGAATACGGTGGTGTTACGCCCGTCGAACCGGACCAGCCCGTTATCAGTACCGATCCACACATAACCCTGCAAATCCTGGATCACACAGCGAGTGCGATTGGAAGGCAAGCCATTTTCGCGCGTCAAATGGGTATAACTAAATTTTTCATCCCTGGTACGCGATGGTGTTTCAAAGTTGATCGGATCCTGTTTACCTGCTGGTGATACAAGCGGTGGAATAAACAGAATAAATCCTGAAAGGATATAAAGAAATTTCTTGCCCATCGCTATAAAGATACAGTGGATTAGGTAATAATGAACACAATGAGCCAGATAAATGTAATAGCAAAACATAGAATATGTATGTCATTTTAAAGCCGTTTTTACATACCCCATCGATTATCACGATTTTTTCTAATTTTATCAAACAAACTTTCATTAAACAAGAAGTAGTTATGAATAAAATTCCTGGAAATTTTTTAACCCTGCCACCCGCTCTTCTTGCTGTTGCCGCACTTACAGGTTTTCGTGAAATACCTCCCGCGAAGGCCGAAACACATCCCAACATCTTACTGATTATGGTGGATCAGATGCAAACCCCGCCAGAGGGATACGGGCCCAACGAGGGTGCGGTTCAGGATTTAAAAGAGATCCTTGGTTTTCGACCGCTTTCTCAGGGTAATTCATATACCCGCTTTTTTCCGGGATTGATGCGCCTGCGACAAAACGCGGTTGTCCTGAAAAAACATTATACCGCCTCTGCCGCATCCGTACCAAGCAGATCCTGCATCATGACCGGCCAATATCCGGCTGTCACAGGCGTTGACCATACAGACGGGCTGTTCAAGTCGGCCGATGATGTACCGTTTCTTGACTCTATTGGAGCGCCGACCCTTGGCGACTGGTTCCGTGCTGCCGGATATAAAACCCATTATTTTGGAAAATGGCATGTTTCCGAGGCGGGACCACCTGATTATCTTGAGCCCTGGGGGTTCTCAGATTGGGAGAGCTCATATCCCGAACCTCATGGGGGTACCTCGAGCAACCTGGGGGTTTTTCGCGATGTTGTATTCACCGAAAACATTGTGGACTTTCTTAACAGAGCAGGGACCGACTCTTCCGGCGTTCCTTGGTTTACCGTCGCCTCAATTGTAAATCCTCATGACATCAGCGCCTGGCCCATCAACTGGCAAGTCCCCGGTGGCAGTGGCGTTGTTGGCTGGGATGGCTATCCCCCTCCACCGTCAATTCCCGCCATGGGAGACAAAAGTCGCTTCGATACATGCTGGACAATGATTAACGGGGATTCAGTGCAAAGAATTTTCCAGGTGGATCTGAACCCTGACGGCTTTCCGCAGAACAACAGCTTTCTATCGCCAACTTTCACTGAAAATCTTAGCGCCAAGCCTTGGTGCCAGCGGGACTACATGTTAAAATGGGGGCTCGCGTGGGGGGCAACTACTGATTTGCCTTTTATTCAATGGGGGTTAGATATCCGGTCACCACACCCGTTTCAACTACAGGGAGCCAACGATTCAGCCTGGTCCCTGAGCTATATCCAGTTCTATCACTATTGCGAATACCTTGCCGATCTGCAGATCCGAAAAATATTGCAGGCCCTTGACTCCAATCATCTTACCAATAACACGATCGTTGTTTTCCTTTCCGATCACGGAGATCTAACGACAGCTCACGGCGGCATGATCCAGAAGTGGCATAATGCTTATGAAGAGTCGGTAAGGGTGCCCTTGGTCATCTCCTCGCCACTTGTCAATACAAACAGCCAGGAGATAAGAGAAATTCTCCAGCCCACAAGCTCCATTGATCTTGCGCCAACCCTACTGGCTTTAGCCGGATACAAGGAAGAACAGTTACGAAATAAGGGGTCGGCCATTCATGGCCAGATAACAGCAAACCCATTTCCGGGAGCTGATCTATCGACTTATATCAAAGGTACAAACACAGGCCCCATCATCGGACCTGACGGAAATCCACGAACCGGCGTGTTATTTGTAGGGAATGATATGATCACAGAGTTAGGGACCAATAATCCGGGCGTTAAGAAAAAGGCCGCCTATGCTTTGTTTCATGCCAGAGTTGATTCAACCATCGCCCTGGGATATCCAATTGATACCGGGACTGTCCGTCAACCCAATAATATGCGGGCATTTTGCACCGGGGACTGGAAAATTATTCAATATGTGGACCCGGAAAAAGTTAAACCGGATAATTGGGAACTTTATTGCCTGACCTATGATCCGGTTGAACTGATAAATCTCGTTGATTTTTCTACTGATATCGTCCGCGACGACGTTTCCGTGCCTGGTATGACAACAGAGGAAATACAGTTGAAAAATGATTCTCTGAAAAGGGAACTTGACGATGCGTTGGGGATACCTGAAACAACTCCGGTCCACAAACAAATGAAATTATATCAGAATTTTCCCAATCCGTTCAATCATCAAACAACCGTATCATTCTATATCCCTGAAACCGGTCCGGTTAACTTGGCTGTCACCGATCTGTCGGGAAGAAAATTGCAGGTCGTGGTCAACCAAACGCTGCCACCTGGCATCCATAAATATACGCTGGATGCCAATCACCTGACCTCTGGCATTTATTTCATCAGGTTGGAGTTTAACAACCAAAGGCTGGTTGAAAAGATGATGCTGATGAAATGACGTCAATTTGCTGTTTTATTACTGGTATCCTGATGATCCCGAACCTGAAAAACAGTTAAATCCAGACAGGGACAGTAAGCTGTACTTCAGGATCCTGTGCGACGGGCAGAAGCCCATTTTTTCACATTTGAAGGAGGGCGCTTATTCTGCAATTCATTTGCCATGAAATCAAAATAGGTTTCAGTGTGCTTATAAAACTTTTTAAAACCCGGGCAAAGGTAGTTTAACCCGGGTTCTCCGCCGGGGGTGTTTACAATACGGTTTTTAGGGCACTCTCCATTACAGAGATCAAGGAATTCGCATTTCAGGCAGAATCCGGGAAGGGTGTCACGTTTATTCTGTCCAAACCGGAGCTGAAAAGGAGCCTCCATTAAAGTCGGCAGGGATTTCTCATGGATGTTACCAAGTTTATATTCCGGGAAGACGAAATGGTCACATGCATAAACATCCCCATTATATTCAACTACACCTGCATTGCCGCAGGTTTCCGCGGAAACACAGACCGGAGGGGGGACGCGCATCCAGTTGGCAAGCACACAATCAAAAGTAAGAACAAAGTAATCGCCGACATCCTTGCAAACCCATTCATCGAATATCCGGACCAGGAAATCCCCATAATCGACCGGATCAACCGTCCAGTCTGTAACGGTAGCAGCTTTTTTGGAATTTGCAGGTTGGATTCTGAGCTCGCCAGGTTGTGCCGCAGGATCAATCCATTCAACAACCGGAAGAAACTGTAGATAATGGCTACCAATACTTTTCAGGAACCGGTAAACTTCCATCGGATATTTTGCCGTATAATCATTAACCACTGAAAGTGTATTGTATTCCACCTTATGTTTCACAAGTAGTTCCAAGCCTTTCATGCATTTCAGGAAACTGCCCTGTCCGTTTTTGTATACCCTGTAATGATCATGGCAATCTTCAGGGCCATCGATCGAAATTCCGATCAGGAAATGATGATCACTGAAGAAACCGCACCAGTCATCAGTCAACGTTGTTCCGTTGGTTTGCAAAGAATTCTCAATGACCCTTCCTTCTCCATGCTTTTTTTGCAATTGAATAACCTTCCTGAAGAAATCCATTCCCCTCAAAATTGGTTCACCACCATGCCATGCGAAAAGAACAACCGGTTCCCGTGAGCAATAAATGGTCTGCGCAATGTATGTTTCAAGTAATTCTTCGCTCATGCTCCATTGATGCGGATTCGCGGGATAGAGCTTTTCTTTTTCAAGATAATAACAATACGTGCAATTCAAGTTGCATGTAGAACCCATGGGTTTGACCATCATGGAGAAAGGGATCTTCGCAGGGAAAGAAATGCTCATAATGTTTACAAGAATTGATAGCTTTTATGAAACTCGTCAAATAAGGATCAGGCAAAATTATAAGATAATCTTCAAGTATCCTGGTTTTTACTTTTTGGTTTAATATCATTAGGAAGGTTTTTCAATTAATGAATTATCTTTGAAATAGAAAATGATCTGTTTGTTGCTAAAAGAAAATGAGGGGCCAGGTCATATAAAAATTTTAAGTATGTCGATACTGATTAAAAACGGAAGAATAGTCACGGCAGCAGATGACTATATCGCTGATATTTATATTGAAAATGAAAAGATAAAAACCATTGGCCATGATTTGCCATTTCAGGCGGATCAGATCATTAATGCAGACAATAAAATCATATTTCCGGGAGGCATCGATCCGCATGTTCATCTTGAAATGCCCTTTAAAGAAACTTTTTCAAGTGATAACTATGAGACCGGGACACGCGCGGCCCTTTTCGGCGGGACCACCACCGTGATCGATTTCATCACCCAGAAAAAGGAAAAATCACTTTTTTCAGCACTGGAAGAATGGAAGGGGCGTTCAACTGGAAATACGCTGTCGGATTATGCCTTTCACATGTCGGTGACCGATTTCAATGAAAACACCCGGGGCGAGATCAGGGACCTGATTGAAAAAGAGGGAATAACCTCCTTCAAGATATTTATGGCTTACCGCGGATCTTTGATGGTTGATGACCGGCAGATAGCGGGGCTTATGGATGAAGTGAAAAAATACGGAGGGATCGTTTCGGCGCATGCTACCAATGGGGACCTCATTGATTATCTCGTTGCCAAAAATAAGGCCGAAGGCAGGCTTTCACCTTTGTATCATTATCTTTCCCAGCCAGAGATCACGGAGGCCGAAGCAACCGGCCGGTTTGTTGATATAGCCCTTCAATCCGGCATCAAACCTTATGTTGTCCACTTGTCATGCGAAGGCGCCCTGAACCGTGTCAGGAATGCAACTGTCAGGAACCAAAAGATATTCGCCGAAACCTGTATTCAATATCTGATACTTGATGCATCCGTTTATAACCGGGGATTCGAATCCGCAAAATGGGTGATGAGCCCCCCGGTCCGGGAGAAGAAGGACCAGACAGCGCTCTGGTCAGGGATTGAACAGGGATTGATACATACAGTTGCCTCTGACCATTGCCCGTTTACTTGGGAACAAAAAATGATGGGAGAAAAGGATTTTTCAAAAATACCAAACGGGGCCGCGGGCATTGAAAACAGGATGGAGTTGTTGTTCTCTGAAGGAGTGGCGAAGAATAGGATAACCCTGAACCAGTATGTGGAACTTACGGCAACCAATGCCGCCAGGATCTTCGGGATGTACCCACAAAAAGGAACCATTGCCGTGGGCTCAGATGCTGATCTTGTGGTTTTTGATCCGGGGGAGAAACATGTATTATCTGCGAAAACGCACCACATGAACTGTGATTATTCGGAATATGAAGGGATGGAAATTACAGGTAAATGCAAAACAGTCCTTCTCCGGGGCAAAATGGCAATTGATAAAAACAAAATATGGGTGGAAAAAGGCTATGGGAAATTCATAAAACGAAATATACCAGAATAGGTATTTTTCCTTGCTACGGCCTTGGATGGAAGTTCCTGTTTTGTTGATCCCCATCTTTTTGCTAACTTGCAGCCTGATTTCGCCGCACCTCCGGGATAGGACACCCATGCTGAGGACAAACCGGCGGACTATGAATAATTACTTCAATCGACCTGACTAATAATGAATATCCTGCTTATCAATCCGGGTTCTTCTGATGATGTCGACAGCCGGATCACCCAGGAGATATCCTACCTCTTCGCGAAAAACCTGTTTGCTCCGCATGCCGTGACAGCGGTTGCCGCATTGACTCCGTCGTGCTGGCATGTTGAAGTCCACGATGAATACACCCGCGGCCCCTCTGATTCGCTTATCCGGAATAATCCTTACGACATAGTCGGGATAACCATCACCTCCAATCAGTTGAGACGTTCACTGTACCTGGCGAACCTGGTCAAGGTAAATCAACCTGCCGCACTGGTCGTTGTTGGTGGGATCGGGGTTGAACACCTGGTTTCAAAAAACCCCCAAGATGTCGATGTGGTCTTTCATGGAGAAGCAGAAGAAACCTGGCCCAGGTTTCTTGAAGATTACCAGAAAGGAGCGTACCTCCCGGTGTATAAAAATGTGACCAAACCCGATATGACCAGGACCCCGGCGCCACGCTGGGACTTGCTCCGTGGAGGACTGGCCGCTTATACCGCAACATTGGTACAGACAACAAGGGGATGCCCGTTCGACTGTAGCTTTTGCGATGTTATTTATACCTATGGGAGAAAACCCCGCAGTAAAACCATTGAACAGGTGTTGGATGAGGTTAAAAAACTTCATCAGCTCAATACCAAGATGATTTTCATCGCCGATGATAATTTTGCCGGAGATAAAAAGTACACCAAAACATTACTCCGTAAGCTGATCCCGTTAAATAACTCCTTTAAAATCCCGATCGATTTTACAACCCAGATCGACATTACTATTGCCGGCGATGAAGAATTGCTTCAGCTCCTGGCCGATTGCAACTTCCAGTCGGTTATGATCGGGATCGAATCGGAAAACGAAGAATCGCTGAAAGATTACAACAAGCATCAGAATATACGGTTTCCGGTTGGCGAAGCAGTGAGAAAAATCCAGTCGTATGGCATTATAGTGCTGGCCCACATGATCGTTGGCGCTGATTCGGATGATAAAAATGTGTTCCGGAACACAGCCCGCTTTATTACTGACGCCAACATCGTACATCATCTTTGCCACCCACTGGCGGCGCCTTACGGCACCAAGATGTGGTATGACCTCAAACGCAAAGGACGTATCATATCAACGGAAAGTGAGGAAATCAAAGACAAGCTTGACATTGTAACCAACATCATCCCGAAACAACTTTCGCGCATTGAATTGTTTGAAGGACTTGCTGATTACTGGGAAGAGATCTATCAACCCCGTCTTTTCAAACAAAGGGCGATCGCGTTCATTGAGGGAATCAAATACAAACCCAAAATAAAAGAACCCGGTATCTCGGCGCTTTGGACCCTGCGGAAAATGCTGTACGGGGTTTTTGTTTTTTATATGTTCCGCCTGGGGAAAGAACACCGGAAAGCATTTTTCTCGGTATTACATGCCACAGTACGAAAAGGCATATACCTCATGCCCAAAATCATTTACCTGTACACCAGTTACCTGGTCGATTACAAACGATCGATGCACGATGCCGGGGTTGCCCGGGCCCATGCCCAATGGGAACGTGAAAATCCTGAAAAGATCCAGATAGACAACACGATCGTTCCGGTATCCGATAAATTCAGGGAACATGCCAACCTGATCATAACGGCCGCCTATAACCGGGTTCGGACGCGAATACCGGATAAAAAACGGCTCTTTTTAACAGTGGTCCCTGCTATGGTCGATTATCATGACCGCTTTGGTGCGGATTTTGAAACATTTGATCAGTTCCAGCTTGAACAAATCAACAATTTCTGCGATCGTATCATGGATCAGCTGCCCAAAAATCATAAGGACTGTTCAGAGGAATTAGGTATTGAGCCACCTGTGGGTTTTACCCGTGAAATTCTGGATGCACTGGACAATGCTGTGCGTTACAGGAATATGAATAACTGATAAGCAAGGATTATTTATAACAATATCTCCGCATTACCTTATAAGCTTCCTTGATGCCAAGTTCACCGGCCCGGCTTAAGTCTTCGCATCCCTTATTGTTTTCGTCCAGCAGGATCCGGATCAGGCCCCGGTTGTAAAAAGCTTCAGCAAAATTATTGTTGTACCGTATGGCCCCGGTGAAATCTTCTTCTGCCTCCTTGTAATTTCCCATCATGCAATTCACAACCCCACGGTTATAATAACCATAGGGAAATCCGGGATCAAGCTGTATCACCCGGTCATAATCCTTGATCACAGTCTCATACGTATGCTCCATATTTCCGGATATTCCCTGGTTCTGTGATTTCGAAGGACCAACTGCAATGGTAATTTCATTTTTCATTTCCTCCTGCGACTGGATAACCCGGATCAGTTCATATCGGGCATTGCCCCTGCTAAACCACGCCAGAATGAAATTTGAATCCAATTTCAGGGTGATGTTAAAATCCTGTAGGGCGCCGGAATAATTCCGGGCTGCCGATAACAAAACCCCCCGTTCATAATAATTCATGGGAATAGCCCCGCATGAATCAATCCTGCGGGTTTGCTTCCCGATTTCCCTGAGGATCAATGAATCGCTCATCAGATCTTTGAGATTGGTCAGCGCTACAATATGGCCATAATAAAACTTTTTCTGGTAAGCGTCATATAACCGTACTTTATCGAAATCAGCCCGGCCTGAAAAGACTTCAAAAACAGGAAGGGGACTGATTTCAACCGCTTGATCTTGTATCTTACTGCTGGCGGAATTCATTACATCAAAGTCACCACTTAACTTGGTCAGACTTTCAAAGTAATCTTTTCTTTTCGACCGGAGGCTATCGGGGCTAAAATGATTCTTTTCTCCCAGTTCGAGGGCTTTTTTATAGTCCATCATGGCTCCCTGGTGGTCTTTCAGTTTTGTTTTTATTTGATACCTGTCATAATAAGCGTCAGCATATTCCGGCAGTAACTCAAGAGTCCGGTCCAGGTCTTCCAGCGCCCCCTGATAATCGCGAAGGTCTGTCTTCAACCTGCTACGGTAATAATAGCTCATGATGTTTTTGGGATCGAGCTTGCTCACAAAAGTAAAATCACGAATGGCTCCCTTTTTGTCATTTAATCCGATCAATACGATGGCCCTGTTATAATAGGCATAAGAATTATAGGGAGATAACCTGACCACCGCATTCAGATCATCCAGCGCACCCGTGGGATCCGGTTTTTTAATCCTGGTCAGCGCCCGGTTGAAAAGGGCAAAAGTATTGGTGGAATCAATTTCGAGAGCATGGGTGAAATCGACGATGGCAGAATCGACCTGTTCCAGATCAAGCCGTATCAAACCCCGTTGTGTGTAAGCAGTCACACTGGAGGGATTTTTTACGATGGCCATGTTGAGGTCTTCCAACGCCCCCTGAAAACGTTTGATCCCCTGCTGGGCACAAGCCCTGATCACGTAAACGGTTTCACCCGGAATTTTCAGCTGAATGGCTTTATTACAATCAATCAGGCTTGAGTAATATTTCTTAAGAAAAAGATTGGTCCTGGCCCTGTTCAGATAAATTTCCGGATTTTCCGGATCCAATTCCAGCGCCCGGGCGAAATCCTCCAAAGCGCCTTTAAAATTGGAAAGTTGACTACGAACGACAGCGCGATTGATAAAAACATCGGACATATAAGGAGAAAGTTCGATGGAACGGCTATAATCCAGCTCAGCTCCCAGGTAATCATCCAGCCCGTATTTTGCGTAACCACGTAAATAATACAGATCTGAAAGAGCAGGTTCCTTTTGGATGGCAAGGTTTAATTTATCGAGCGCTTCGATATAATTACCGTTACGCAGAAAGGTAACGGCGGCTTGTTTGACATTCAGGTCGGGTTGTGCAAAAACCGGGAATAGCAACAAAAGCAGGTTTCCCAGAAGCAAAGCCGGGCGCAGAAAAAGGAAGCATTGCTTAAACATGGGCCAAAATTACCGATAAATATCAATACCGATGATCCTACGCTGTGAAATTGCTTTGAATGTGTTAAAAGCGGAAATGGGATTTAAGATAAGAAAAAACGACGTCCCGCTTCACTTCCGCGAACCAACAGGATACCTGATGCCGTCTTTGTACCTGGCCACAAATGCATCATAGATCCGGTAAGCAGACCTCACTTTGTTCATCATGGACCGGGCTGTCCTGAGGCTTGTATACGAACCCAGGGTATAACGGTACCATCCTTCGGAATATTCCTTGTAAACGGTTTGCTTGATTTTGAATCTTTTCCGGATATCTTCTGCCGTATAAAAATTGGTTTTGAAAGCAAAAACCTGAACACGGTATGAGATTCCCCGTACCGAGGGCCCTTTTTCACCGGGAATGATAAATCCGGTATCGGCTGTTTCTTCAGGGAGGAATAAAGAATCAACCCCGGTTTCGCGTTCCTTTTCTTCAAGGGCCGCAGTATCGGTTTTATTGATGGAATTAATGGTATCGGACTGTTCCTTTGTCTCTGCTGTTTTGGGCAGTAAGAGGGGGGCAGGGATGACAGGCCCCGCGGGTTTTGCTGGTACTTCGTGCTTTGTGCGACGGTTAAAATTATAAGTGACATTGAAAGAAAGAAGCGAATACATGTCATAATGAAACCCGCCCACGGTTGCGTCAAGTTTATCGGAATTAACGGCCCGTAAGGTCCATTCAAGTCCCAGGTTGACTTTATCTCCAATGCTATAATAAGCTCCCAGGCCAGCCGGGATGACAATTTCGGTGGTCCAGTCTGATGGAGTTCCACTGCCACTGATTTCGACATCGGTATTCAGATCCTTTACTTTGGTAAGCCAATTTGAAAAACCCACCCCGACGGTCCCATAGACAAAGAATTTCCAGTTGGGTTTATACGGGAAAAAGAGGTTAACAAAATTGATGGTAGCATTGATGTTGTATTCAAAAATGTTGCCTTCAAAATATTGATAACAGGGAGCTCCGTTCTTGTAAAGTCTTTTGGTTCCGCTGATCCCGCCATATAATGCCTGGGCGCGAACAGAAAAAACATGGCTGAATTGGCGCGAAAGGTTAAAAACCCCGGCAAACCGCCATTCGTTGTTGTATTGGCTGACGGGCCAGAAATTGTAAACTTTCAGGTCGCCGAAAAAGATATTGGGGCCACCCCCGATGCCGATGGACCAGTTACTGAAAAAGCGTTTCCCCAGTGTACCCTGGGTTTGAGCAAGGATAGGATGTTCCCATGCTGTGATCGAAAAAAATGCAAGTAGCAAGATAACTTTCCTCATATAACAAATGTAAATTACATTTTGCTGGTATGCAATGTTTTTTTTCGGAGTATTGTAAATTTCCGGAGATTTTGTATTTTTGCACCCTCAAATTCCTCCTTAGCTCAGTTGGTTAGAGCATCTGACTGTTAATCAGAGGGTCGCAAGTTCAAGTCTTGCAGGGGGAGCCAAATCAAGTTTAAAGAGCAATGTGCAAGGTGTAATAATTTACATTTTGCACTTTTCGTTTTAGCCTTTACATTTCAGACTGGCCTCGTACATGAGTATGATACTTACTGATGTTGATAAAATCTTTCTTCTTTTCCATCACGCTCCGAAGTTGTAAGTGAGATTTTATCCCCTGCAAAGTCAAACATCATGCAAGCAGCAGGTTCGTGGTTAAAATGCCTAAGCTTAGTTGATATGCAGTGCAATTGCTGGTGGGGCGATCTACATTGATAAAGTGCATTAGATCATAGAGTTTCTTCAAATCCTCGAATAATTGGTTCGAGAATTGCGCAGTAAGGGGGAGCAGGATTGGACAAGGCGGCAGAAATGTCGGTTTTTTCTTTTATTGGTAAGGGCTTTAGTAGCTGCAACTTTCCTCTCTTCGAACAAAAAATTTATCCACCGATCAGTACGATCGAACGAAATCCCAAGATTCATAAGTCATTATGAAGTTGCAAGTCTATAAAGGCTGGTCAGGTTAAATCCGTCGAT
>Ga0172381_10001160_pt1 | contig 31823 bp, 30 predicted proteins | sample Leawel6488metaG_FD_119754 | JGI IMG/M metagenome (GOLD analysis project Ga0172381, IMG submission 119754) | Leachate microbial communities from a municipal landfill in Southern Ontario, Canada - Leachate well 64-88 metaG | ecosystem: Engineered > Solid waste > Landfill > Unclassified | place... | reverse complement strand
GCTCCTTAATAACTGCTTTCTGAGTAACTGCTATTATAAGTGGAGTAAAGCCATCTTCAGTTGGAGAATTTACTGAAGCTTTGTCTTTTATAGCTTGTTTAACACCTTTTAGGTTGCTGCTCCGTATGGCGTTAACTAAACGATCCTGTGGAGTACCAGCCACTGCTTCGCCTTTTTCTTTAGCTACAGGAAAACCAGGAGTTTGCCCTTCTCCAGCGCCACCAGCTGCTCCAGCTCCAGCTCCGTCAACTCTTTGCTGAGCTTCTTGTGCCGCTCCTACCCCTGCTCCCCCATTACGCTTCCGCAACTCTTCTTCAAGGTATTTTTTTATACCGGAATCAGATGCGATATCTATGGCTGTTTTTCCTGCCCGAGTCTTCAAACTGATATCCGCATTTTTTTCAACAAACATCTTAACTATATCAAGGCGTTTAATTCCTGCTGCTAACATAAGTGCTGTAACTCCACCTATGTTTTGTTTGTTGACATCTAATCGTTTATTTTTAAAAAGTTCTTCTATGAACCTTATACTACCATTTTGGCTCGCCTTCATAAGTGCGGTGTTTCCGAAAGAACCAATACCATTAACATCAGCCTTGTTTTTAATAAGCATAGAAACAATGGAGATTGTATTTTCATCTTCTTTTTGTTCAACAGCTAGCAAAAGCGGAGTAACATCAAGATTACCAAGACGATCTAACAACCGAACAAAATTTACATCACCGCCAGCCTGTATTGCTTGAGCAACAATTTCTGGGTTGTTTTGTTCTATACCCTCAAATAAACGGCGTGTTTCCTCTTTCATGGCACGATTGTTTGTAGGAAAAAATACAACCATCCCGAACATAAGAGTTAATAATTTTTTGTACATAAAAATTCCCTTTTTAAATGATAATTCAAGTTTGAAGTGCGACAAACTTAGATAACTGTTCTTTAAAAGCCTCCGCTGGTGTTTTAAACACAATACACTTTCGCGGCCTATTATTTAACTTGTCTTGAATCATTTCGATCTATTTATATAAACCCTCCTTTAGACTATGGTTCTGTTAAGTTTTCATCGTAGCCATATTATAGCTCCCACGAAATAAAGAAAAGCGGCAAAATTTCTAGCTGCTTTATCGAATCTCAAAAATATGTGTCTAAAGTGTTTTATCTTCGAGAAGCAACATTCAATAACATGCCTCTCTTTATAGAGATATTTATCATAAGTAATGGAAATTTTTTTGTTTGATGTTGGGGGTATAACAGGTATACATCAAATATAAGCACAAAGAAAATATGGTCCCTAAAGGCCCCACACTGCGATACACTTTTTACCAGTTATATCCAGGAGAGATATCCATCAAGACGAGCATACCATCCAGGAATCCACCGTTCTTCGTGTCTTTGCGTAGGAGCATGAGCAACCCGCTTACTCAAAACTTTTTTTGCCGCGGCAACAAATTCTTCGAGGGCTACTCGTCCAGATTTGTCACCGCTTATCGTAAGAAGAACCTGTTTAAGGCCCCAAGCATGATCATCATACTGCTCATGACCATTTGCTCCTTCTCCCTTAAAGTTAATATAGTCGATAAGAGCAAATGTACCCCCTGGACTAGCCGCAACCCGATAAAATTGTTTTTTTAAGTGCTTTTTCTCAAGACTAGAACTCGTACTAGCCAATAAACGCTCAAGTACTCCATATGACTTATTAACAATAAACTCTGCCTGTATATCAACAGTACTGCTCAATAACTCTCGTAGCTGGATAAGACAAGGGCTATTGAGATCGTTTAAAAATTCTTCACGTGAGGCCCAAGGACAGGCCCCAAGATCATCGCTCAATACACAAGAGGGCATAATAATCCCCTTCTTTTTAAAAAAGGAGATAAGTTCAGGAAATGTCTCGGCATAGCTCTTTTGCAGACCACGAGGATACCAAATAAAATGGCCAATCCCCAACGAAGCAAACTCTTCCCGCTCATTCCACGAGGTAAGACCTATAACTTTACCCGCACATTCATTTTTCCACACACGTTGGCCAATAGACCTAATTTCATTACGAGACAAAGAAGGCATACCGATACATACCATAGTCCCTTGAGACGAAATGCCGACAATAAACAAGACTATCAATCGTTTCATGCCACACCCACACGCATACCCCGAGGAATTTCAAAGCTTTGAATAAAATCCATCACCTTTTGTTTATATTCACCAGGTCTTTTTTTATGGGTACGTACGTGTCTCCCTTCAGGAACAATCCATATCTTTTTTATGCCTGCAGCCTGATCATAGAGATCATAAGCATCCAGGACAGGAACTACCCTATCCTGTTCTGAGTGAATAATAAATACGGGAATCTTAATCTTTGCCATTAAATCGCTTGGTACAACTTGATCTACCGATTCAGACATAAGCCTTTTATAAAGCCCATGAGCAAGCCAACGGAAACTAACAGGAAGAAATACTTTTTTTCTCAAAGCACGATCAAGCTGTTTACTCAGGGAAGAAAAACCAGAATCAAGAATAAGTCCCGCAAAAGGACACCCTTGTTGTGCCGCACCTATTAAGGCAACACTCCCCATAGAAAGGCCAAGCCCATAAATAGGTAATCCATGAGTCTTATCATTACATACTAAGAAACGAACCGCTGCTCGAACGTCTTTAACTTCATGATACCCAAAAGAAGAATATTGCCCTTCGCTCGAACCATGAGCCCTAAAATCGATAAACAAGAGGGTATCGTCAGCAAACATGTCCGCAAAGGGAGACATTATCTCCTTAGCCTGCCATCTTCCATGGCATATCAAAAAGACACGCTTTGCCTGGGGACGAACTACCAAAAAAGCTGACAACTTAAGGCCATCCTCTGTTTCCAAGATAATTTCTTGAGGATTATGTTTTTTAAAACGCTGATAACCCTTCATTCGCCGCGCAGTGTAATTAGTATACTCAGAACGGCTACAGGCATATTTGAGGGAATTATAGGCAAGAAATGTAGCTCCCAACGCAATAATAAGAAGCACTGGGATAAAAAGCCATATGCGACGCATAACAAGTACCTTATTTTTATCTTATTTTTCTACTTGTTTTTAGCATACTCCATTTCATCACAGAGCTTCAATAGAAAAAAACAAAAAACTATATGTCTACGGTTTTTTCATCAGTTAGCTGCTAATTTTTTAAAAAAACAGTATAAAGACAGCCACTCTATCGCATAGCACCTCTATGACTAAGGGGAGCATCCTTCTAAAAATTGCTCCCCTTAAATAAATAGCAAAACCCTATAGAAAAAAAAAGTATCTACTCAATAATCTTATGCTCTGCTTGCAGTTTATTAAACGTATTACCAACATATGCTGCAACAAAAATCCAGAAAGCAACAAGCCCAAGTGACGCAATAGACCCAAAAACAATTAAGGCTGATAAATTATCACACAAAGAACCAGTTACCAAAGCACCGGTACCTTTTGCAACTCGACCGCCAAAAGCATCTATCCAGCTCTTAGCCTTAAACTTAACATCATTACTTGTTGGAATATACATAACTTCCTTTGAAGGATTATTAAGCGTATAACTTAATCCCTTAAAAAGAATAACTGCGCAGAAAAATGCCCACATTAAAAAGTGTAGCCCTGCACCAGCAAAATAAAATCCAAAAAGTATCGCTATAGTTATTCCTATCATGGTTGGATATGAAATTATACAAAATTTTAACCCAAATTTTCGCATTAAAAAGCTTGTTCCAAAAAGGGCAAACGCCAATGACAAAACACCTACCATCATCCCATTCATTGCCTTAAGCCAGGCAAATGAAGCAATTCCTTCCGGACTAATACCGTAAAATGAAGTTGCACATAGGCCCATCTGATACTCAACTATGGTGCCAATAATTTCATACATAGTAGTAACAACCAATAAGCCAGCAACATAAGGACGGCTAAATAATAGTTTTAACCCCTCAAACATTCCTGTTTCAGGCTTGTTTTCCGCAATATTAGTGCTTCTTACAATGGCTATTGGAGCCATTGTCATATACCACTTCATTAAGAAGGGCAACATACCTATGAATAAGCCACCCATAGCAAAAAGTATTCCGAATCCAAGCGTCTGAACACAACTAATAACAAACCATGTACCAATAATTAATCCCAGTTGCCCAAAGGCATAGATCATACCATAACCTTTTTTTGCCAATTCAGTTGACATGGTGCTCGCAACAATTGCCAGAAAAAGTGCCGGTACAATCGAACCAAAACTTTCAATAAAACAATAGACAACCCACCCCAAAAAATTTCCCGGAATAAATGAAAAGAATTTGCTAAGCGTTGAATCTGTTGACACCACTAGAAATTCTGGATGAGAAATTGCATACCCAAGGCTCAAAAACCCAATACTAAAAAAACTACACACCAGATAAAAAAGAATATTTTTTTTGAGTAACCCAACAAGTTTACTGTATAAAAGTACCGCTCCAACCACGACAAAGAGAGACACAATCTTGGCACGTGGTTGGTATTTATATCCAACGAGAAGGGTAAATACCGGGTCTTTCATCACACGTATGAACCAATAAGCTCCGATTAACACAAAAAATATAGCTGACAAAATCCAGAATCTCTTGAGCTCTTCTGGGGTCATATCGCCCCAAAGAAATCTAACTGCCTTGGAAACCATGAAAAACCCTTTCATAAAAAATAAATAAGAAAAATCGCGATAGTCAAGGACATAGAGCGAACTTGATAAACGGGAGAAAAAAAGACGTTATTAACAGTACCACCTGTTGTATCAAAAAACAATAAATTAACCGTTACTATCCCACCATATTAGAAAGTGTAAAAATAGGAGCGTAAATAGCAAAGATCAGCATAGCTACCAAAAGGCCGGTAACTATCAATAAAAGTGGCTGAATAAAAACGGTAACACGATTAAGAAACCCAACAACACGACTTTGATACATATCACTCACCCTTTTAAGCATACTACCCATATCACCAGAAGACTCACCAACCTGAATAAAAGCCTCAAGCTCGTCATTAGCAAAAAAATAATTTTCATGAACCGCCACACTCAATGAATAGCCCTCAGAAGTACGATCAATAAGCTCTTGTAAATATTCATCAACAATGCTCTTCTTGAGACTATGCTGAGCAATAATCAATGACTGAAGCACAGGAACTCCCGCTTGCATGAGCAGCGAAAGAACTTGAAGCAAGCGCATGGTGTATAACGTTTTTGAAAACTGAAAAATACCAGGAACGGAAAGCATTATCTTTTGCTTTAAACGTTTACCCGTTGTACTGGAACCAAATCGCACCAGAAATATCACCATCAGTAAAACAATTCCCACCCCATACCAGATATACGAACTACGTAAAAACCTGCTCGTTGCAAGAACTGCTCGTGTCATCGATGGAAGGGGCTCTTTTATAGAAATAAAAAATGATTCAAACCGAGGCACTACCCATAAAAAAATACCCAACCCGATCGCACAGAAAAAACCGATCGTCACCAAGGGAGCAAGTGCCGCTGCACGCATTTTGCTACTCAGTTCATCGCGCACCGAAACATAGTCAGAAAGATTCTCAAGAGCTTGTGCTAACTTACCCGTCTCTTGTCCAGCCTCAATCAAACACAGAGTAGTACTATCAAACAAAGGGGCATGCCGCTCAAGAGCCTGCGCAAACGGAACACCTTCCTCAACCAAATGGCCAATATCTCTTACAACCATCTTAAAATACTTATCATGAATGGCCCCTGCCGCGATAATAAGAGCCTGGTGAAGACGAATATGGGCTGATAACAGTACCGCCAGATGTTTAATAAAATCCCTTTTTGATTTCTCACTCACCGACGATTGCCACGTATCAAGTCGATAAGAGGAAAGAAGAGCTAACCCCCGATGTAATAAAAGAGCAGAAAGATCATCGTCTGATCGAGCAAATTCTTTATCCTGATGTCGCATTCCCTGGTGATCGACAGCAGTCCACCGATAGTAAGGCATAAAGTTCCTTTTCCATTACGTAACAAACTTGCTGAATAACTGTTCCTTAGTAAGTGCCGTAGCAATACGCACCTTTTTAAGACGTGTCGTAGCACCTGATATGATAGAAACACCGTACGACGGGACACCAAACGTCTGTGCACACAGCTTAATTAATTCCCGATTTGCCTTTCCCCTCTCTGCTGAACCTTTAAGATATGCTTTTAACAAACCGCTTTCTTCAAGCACCACCTCTGATCTGCCAGCACTGGGAAATACTTTAATTTCAATAATAAGAACCATATCCTCACCTTTTTGCTATACCACTCGGTAATACCCCATGAGCACCACACGTACCATTAAGTACCCGCGCCGCACCTACTTGTGCATCAGGATCCTCCTCATACACAACCATAACCCCATCAGCATCAGAAAATAAATTCACGGCATACGGCGTACCAAATAGAACAACACACACCTTTTTATGTTGTTTTTTATACTGAGCTAGTGCATCAAACACTTCTGCCGGAATACCAAAATTGGTATGAACATCTCTCGTCATGCCAAACAAAGCCATAATTATAGAGTAAGCACCAGTTAAATCAGCTGTTATCCTATCAGTTTTTTTAAGTTCTTGAGCAAAAAGACTTTCCTTATCAAAACCATACTCAACAAGAAACACCTTTTCTCCTGGGATATTTAGTAGAGGAACCATACCACCATCGCGGACAACAGTTATCGCCTCTTGGTATACCCTTTTCTTAAGTTTACAGGCCTCTGGCTTAAATAATGCCTTGAGATCCTGTGTGTGACCAAGAATACGTGGACGTAATAACCCCATTTTCTCCTTCAGCTTCAAGATACGGAGTACATGCTCATCAAGTTCTTGTTCAAGCGCAGGATTTTCGTGAATGGCTTTTTCGATAGCAGAAACAGCCAAAGGGACATCAGTCGGACAGAGCAATAAATCATTACCAGCTAAAAAGGCCGCTAACTCACGCATTCCCGGCTCATATGATGCAAGAGCTCCCATAAGAAGAGAATCGGTAATAATAACTCCCGAAAAGTTAAGTTCTTTTCGCAACAGCCCCTTAATAACTGTCGCTGAAAAGCTAGCTGGATGGCATTCATCAAGGGCAGGGATACTCACGTGAGCCATCATAATCATATCAACACCGCCATCGATAAGAGTTTTAAAGGGAATTAAATCTCGCACTCGTAGACAATCTAGAGAATCACCAATAACTGGCAGTCCGAGATGTGAATCACCAGCACAGGCACCATGGCCAGGGAAATGCTTCCCACATGAACTAACTCCAGCCCCCTGTAACCCTTGTAAATAAAGCGTTGCTTTACGAGCAACAGTTTCTGGTTCATCTCCAAAAGCACGATACATAAGTAAGGAGTTTTCAGCAGATCTAACAACGTCAGCAACAGGAGCAAATAAAAGGTTTATCCCAAGACAACGGCATTGTCTCCCTGTTTCATAGGCAACATCTTTAATCAGATCCTCATTACTCAAAGCTGCTAAAGTTCGCGCATAGGGAAAACGTAAACAGTCATCAAGACGCATAGCAAGGCCCCATTCTGCATCGATCGAGATTAATAATGGAATGGAACTCACCTGTTGGAACGTATCAGCCCACTCCTGCACCTTATGAGAACTACTTTTATATAAAAAAATAACCCCACCAACTCCGTAGTCCCTAATTAATTGCTTGATATAATCAGGCTCAACAAAAATATGCTTATCAAAAATTTCACGGCCTAAAGCAGATGCAAATCGTGGATCTTGTTGCTGAAGATCAATAACAACGGCAGGAACCAATAATTGGCCAATTTTTTGACGTACCGACAATGATTTGACTAGGCGGACACTCTCATGGAATGATTCAGCCATCCCACATGACAATACAGTACGAGGTAGAACGATCACAAAAAGCAGTACAAATAACAGCTGCTCCACCCGCTTTCCCACTCGTGTCTTCATTTGCAACACCTTCCAGAAAAAGTTATACTTACCCCTGTTATTTTCCTTATAACAAAAGTTGTCCTTGCCGTACAGAACCAACGATAATCTGTACAGTTTTCCGCAATTTGTGTAGATTTGGAGAGATGGCTGAGTGGTCTAAAGCGCTTGCCTGCTAAGCAAGAGTTCCGGAAACGGGGCACGGGGGTTCGAATCCCCCTCTCTCCGCCAAACTACACTGACATATCTATAAAAATTAAGCGCCCATAGCTCAACTGGACAGAGCGTCAGACTACGGATCTGAAGGTTGGGGGTTCGACTCCTCCTGGGCGCACCAGTAATAAAAAAGAGGCTTGGTAAAATACCAGGCCTCTTTTTTTGTCATCACGAAAAAAAATTCGATTTTAGCTTAACTTTTCGAGTTGCTTATAAATCGGAACATATAATAAAACCAAGAAACCAGAAAATTCTGCAAAAATGTAATTTAGAAAATTATGATAGTGACTCAATAAGCCATTACGAATCGCTTCAACAACAGACTCGGAACAGAAATAAGGCAAAGTCAAAAAGGCAGTAAGGTCAATAGGAATAATTAATATGGCTACAGCAAGCCATATTAAAACCAAAAGGAAACCCGAAGTCCAGCATAATTTCCAGCGAGCTCCGTACGTTACATGGGAGCTGAACTTTGTTGCTTCGGAAAAATTCAACTGTTTGTCCACTACTGCATACCGAGCAAACCCATAGCGAAGATAAACAGTAATCCATATCAAAGACATAATAAGAACCATAATAGCACGCTTAAGACCACCTGATGCCCCGGACAAATGCGCAATAAACAATATAGGCCCACCCCATACCAAACCAAGGAAAAAGCAAAGTATTAACACAAAAAGCGAGATTTTAATTGCCGTCCAGAGAGATCGCCAGGACACTATGAGATCCGAAATTTTTGTCTTTTCGTTATTATATTCTCGCAAAGCAAATTTTAAGATTCCCAAAGAAATAAAGGTCTCTATAATAAATAAACTCAATACAATAATACCTACTGCGAAAAGAGCTTTAATATTGATACCGTCCGCTTGCTTAACTATTCCAACAAGTTTTTTTGATAATATCGAATAACTCAAAAACCTACCTACTAGTTTAAGCGCAATAAAAATCGTCAAAAACAACCAGAAGTTGTTTTTCAATATTCGCCATCCATCCTTACCAGCTTGGAGAAACGAAAAGTATTTTCCTCTCCATGGCTTAAACCAGCTCACGCAACAATCCATAAAAACCCTTTCACTATAGAAAAATAACCGATACAGAAATCCTAGTATAGGAAATCTTTAAAAGCAATCAGCCCTAATATACGTATTAATTATTACTTTTTAGAGCCTACTTTTCTTGTATATAACAACATGAAACAATCGCCCAATCCAATTCATAAAAATAGACGGCACCAAATCTGACACCGTCTATATCTAAAATAAATTTCTCTTTCAATCACAACGACATTTTTTAGCTTACTTTTTCAAGCTGTTTGTAAACCGAAACATACACTAAACCAAACAATACATTAAAAACACTGGATAAATTATTCCACAATAAAACAAAAACATCTTTAAATTGTGGTTGGCTACTAAAAGATAGACCATAAAAAACTATAACAGCTACAACTGCAATAAAGAACGCTAAAACAAACCATAAAAAAGCCACACTCCACAAGAGCTTACAGCGAGCTCCCTGGGTTATTTGTGTGCTAAATTGAAGAGCCTTTGAAACAGTAAATTGTTTATCAATAATCGCATACAGAACAAACCAATAACGTAAAAGGAAGCCTAAAAGGGCAATAGCTAAAACAGCTACCGCAGCAACACCGATGGGTGAAACTGTTTCTAAAGTATTATGTAATCCTGACACGGTAAGATATGCGCCAATAAAATAAGAAAACATCGCCACAACACCAAACACGGCAAAAAGGATTACTAGTAAAAAAATCAATTTTAAAATTTCCCAGCATACCCGCCATGAAAGAATAAGATCGGAAAAGGTCACCTTGTCCTGTGTATAGGCCCGTAAAATAAGTTTAAAGCTCCCTAATGAGACATAACCCATAAAAAGAAAGCCAATTAACTTAATAACACTAATTCCCGAGAATAATCCTGTATCAGCACTACCTACCGATTGTGGATTCAACAGTGATGCACTTATTTGAATCACAATTCCTACTACCAAAAAAACCCAAATATTCCTCTTAAGTATCTCCCAAGAATCTTTAATCGCTTTAATGAGAGAAAAATCTTTTGAGCAACAGCCTGATTTGAACCAATTTGTACAACAATTCATAAAAATCCTTTCAACAAATTAAAACACTAATGAACTCGAGATTAACAAAAGCGATAACTCAACTTACTTTTTCAAGTTGTTTATAGAGTGAAACATCTATTAAGGCTGCAAAAGTTAACAACATACCAAAACAAATATTCAAAAACACACAAAAACCATTTATTGATTGTTCCTGTAGAGCATGTTCTGTATAAGCACCAACCATAAAGGACACGATAAAAACTGCCATAACATACCATAATAACTTCCACCGCGCTCCGAATGTTAAATGGGAACTATAAGACAGAGCTTTAGAAATACTTAATTGCTTATCAATCACTGCATAAAAGGAAAATGAATAGCGCGTGAAAACATTCATGGTGAACAGTACGCATAAAGCTACTAGAAGGCCTGCCACAATATTAACGGCTAAAATAATTCCGCTAACAGGAGCGCTAGCGATCGTATAATAATAGTAGATAACAGAGGCGGGATAGAGTGCCACTATGGAACCACACATGGTAATCACAATAAGCAACAAAGCAATTACTATATACGCCCAGAACGATCTCCAAGAAAAGACAAATTCTGAAAATTTTATTTTCTCTTGTTTATAGGCACGTAAAACAAGACCAGCAAGTACAACAAAAACAAATATATATAACAAGTTCTCAATAAGACTGCCGAGAGCATTCACAAAACTTGTTTCTAAAAAAGCTGCCCCACTAATGGCAACCGCTGCCATTCTGGCAAAGGCACCTATCCGCATAAAAATGCCAAAGGTTAAAAACAACCAAACATTGTTTTTAAATACCCTCCACGCATCCTTACCAGCCCGTATAAATGAAAATTTCTTCGAACACCACGATGTGGCGCAATGACAACAACAATTCATGGAGATCCTTTCAAAAAAATGGCCATTTAGCAATTTGAGTCTAGCACGAGCCACACACACGAGCAATTGTCCTAATTGATTTACCAATCTTTATTTTCTATAATTAGCTGAAGGATGTTCCCCTAGCTATACATATATGCCTTATAGGGAGAGATGGCTGAGCGGTCTAAAGCGGCGGTCTTGAAAACCGTTATCTCGAGAGATCGGGATCGGGGGTTCGAATCCCCCTCTCTCCTCCAGGATTTTTCATTCATACAAATATACAAAAATTAACATCCACTTACCTACAACATAAAATCTATGTCATTCTTCCGCTTTGAGATCATCCACCAGTCAACAAAATCACGCGCTCGCGTTGGACGTATTCATACTCCCCATGGGATCATTGATACGCCAAATTTTGTCGCCGTAGGAACAAATGGCACGCTCAAAACAATCGACAACTGCACCGTTACCGAACTTGGATTGCAGCTCATGTTCTGCAATACCTATCACCTTATCATTCATCCTGGTCCTGAAACAATCGCTCTCGCTGGTGGTTTACATAAATTTATCAATCGTCCACTTCCCTTGATTACCGACTCAGGCGGCTTTCAGGTTTTTAGCCTTGCTTATGGCACCGTAAAGGATGAACTCAAAAGTAAGGGTCTTAAGAAAAACAATCCTGCTGTACTCAAAGTTACTGAAGAAGGCGTTTTATTTAGGTCATATCGTGATGGAAGTCCTCTGCTACTAACGCCAGAAACATCTATTCAGGCGCAAAAAGCTTTCGGTGCAGATATTATTATCCCTCTTGATGAACTTCCACCCTATCATATTCATGATCTTGATCTTTCAAAAAGTCTCGATCGTACTCATCGTTGGCAAGAACGCTCTCTTAATGAACATCTAAAAGACAGGAAAGAACAGGCAATGTATGCCGTAATTCATGGAGGAATTAACCATGAATTACGTTCTAAAAGCAGCAATCTCTTGTCCCAGCTATCCTTTGATGGCTTTGCTATTGGAGGCAGTCTTGGTAAAAACAGAGAAGAGATGGTTACCATGCTTACTACGCTCATGCCACAAATTCCTGGAGATAAACCAAATCATTTACTCGGCATAGGCGATCTTCCTTCATTACCTCAGTGTATAGCACTTGGAATCGATACCTTTGATAGCTCACATCCAACACGCTGTGCACGTCATGGTATCTTATTTGCAGACAAGGAATCGGTAAATATCACCAAATCCTGTTATAAAAATTTGTTTAGTTCCCCGATTGACGGTTGCATCTGTTATACCTGCACTCATTATAGTGCCGCTTATATACACCATCTGTTCAAAGCTCATGAACCAACAGCTCTTACCCTGGCAACTATTCACAATCTCCATTTTATGATCAACCTCATGTCCCACTATCGTCAAAATATTCTCGACGGTAATATTTAAAGTTTTTCTTTAAGCAATCACAGGCCAGTATCGAAATTTCAAAATTATGTCTTACACTTGACGTTAAGACATAACATGCTATCAGCTTTTATACATCAGAATATATACCTTTATACAAAGATGGTAGCAAAAGTTAGGCGTTATTTATCTCTTTACAAAACACACTCAAAAAGGGGTTTTATGTTTTATAAAAAACTCGTACTTTTTCTTATTATCATCCAAACTATCCCGACAGTATTAACCTGTATGCAATCACAGCAACACATAAGCATAGAAGCGACAGCTCAACTTTTTTTGGCAGCGCTCACGAGAGATGCAGACATGGCAGAAAATAGCATAGCCAAGAATCCTATACTTAATTTTCAAGCATCTGCCTCATTTATTGCTTGCCTGTCCACATATCTAAAAAAAAAGCCTGCATTATTTTATGAAAAAACAATTGAATTGGGAGAAACAGCTCTCCATGTGGCCATAAAAAATGGAGCCCTGGACGTGGTTCGTATTCTTATTAATACTCCTGAAATAGACCTCAACGCTAAAGATGCATTGGGTATAACACCACTTCATCAAGCAGTACGAAGACGCGATAGTTCACTTACTGTAATGCTCATCAATCATAACGTTATCATTAACGTTCAAGCTGAAAACGGAAGAACCCCTCTTCATGAAGCAGTCCTAAGCGGAAATACCGGTAACGTTCGACTTTTAGTAGAACATAAAGCAGAAATCAATACTGCCGATGCTACTGGTACTACTCCCCTTGCCATAGCCCGTCAAAAAGGATACAGTCCAATTGTTAGATTTCTTGAACAGCATGGGGCTATCTAAAAATTATTTCACTAAGTATCTTCACCTTAACGCGTGGATCAATCATGAAAGAAATTATTTCGCTTACTAATACAGAAATTAAACATCTAGTTTCTCTTCACGAAGTACAAGCACGCAAAAAATTTCGCGAAACTATTATTGAAGGAATGAGGGCAGTAGCAACCGCTTATAAAGCAGGCATGTTATTTGAATGTATCTACGTTACTAAAAAGCTCGCCATTTTTGCACAAGAAAATTTTCCTGAAGTACCGCGCGTTCTCGTCACCGATAAAATCATGGATAAGATCAGTACAGCAGTAACACCAAGTGGGTTATTGGCGCGCGTCAAAATTCCCGCACAACCAACAACAAAGCTTTCTTCTGGTATTGTGCTTGCTGAAATTGGTGACCCAGGAAACATGGGAACACTGATACGCACAGCAGCTGCCTGTAACATAAAAACAGTTGTCGTCATAAGTGGTACCGATCCGTGGAGTCCAAAAGTAATTCAGGCAAGCGCAGGTACTATCGCCTTAGTTTCCATCTTTCAATTCACCTGGAAGGAACTACTTCAAGCAAAACATTCACTTAAACTCTACGGCCTTGTAGTGCAGGGCGGAAAAGCTCCTTCACTCCTGTCATCACAATCAGCACTTCTTGTCGTAGGAAGCGAAGCACATGGCCTTCCTGCGATATGGCAACAAGAATGTGAAGAACTTATTTCTCTTTCTATGCCAGGAGGCACTGAAAGTCTCAATGCTGCTATTGCAGGGTCTATAGCTCTCTACATGCTTACCCAAAGAAATTAATAGATATATTTGCATTCAAAGCTATAAAAGAACCCCCTGTTTTTCAGGGGGTTCTTCGTACAAAGTATTTCGTAAGGAAGATTAGAAATCAATTCCCATCTTCAACCATACAGCGAACTGTTCAAGAGCATTACGATCATGAGCAAATTCATACAACCCACCAATACCGATCGTTGTAGGATGACAACGAAGAGTACCGTTGCGTGAAATATTCGCAAAAATAGTATTAGATAGTGCTCGTGGATGTTCAGCTGATGACACATTAACATCCGCAGCGGTAAGCGGCGTAAAATCAACATCGCTCACTACCACATGTTCACCGACAAGCGCTTCAGCAATTGTTGCTGAACTACAGCTAATAGGATTAGTACATACACCACCAATATCAAAAATAGCTTCGCTTGACGTGGTAATGTAATCAAAATTTCCATGAATTTCTTCTTTTTGACGCCACCAGAAGTCATAACCAACTTCTAGATTCCAATTACACCAGGTGTAATGCAAGGCACTCCATACGTCTACAACGCTACGCGGATGTACTTTTACAGAATGAGTCAGAAGATTAATTGCTGGCGTAGAGTTCCATGGTTCTGTTTGCAATGCAACTTGCAAATAGCGAGACCATTCTCCATTAGTCAAATCAAAAGAGCGACGTTCAGTACCCTTAAAGACATAACGATACTTACCATCAACCATGAAATTCAAGCTATGTTTATCATTTTTGAAGATCATCCAGTCACCGGTTAATCCAAGACCCAAGCTCCAATGTTTTGATCCTACGATTGGTTCAAATACATAGACTGATTCAGGACGATTGCCCGTTGGAATAGTAGTTACCAAATAACCACCAACACGATATTTATTATCACAGAAGAAATGATCATGACCAAGTTTAACTTGGATATCATCAATACGTGTTTTGCTTACTTTACCATTACTAAAACGACCATATTGCCACCAGCTGGAATTATTGAGCGCTTCCTCCGTTGTAGTAAATCCTGCAATAATGCCAGGATGATCACTCGGCACTTCATCAAGATTGAGCTTATGTTCTACATGCATAGGAACAATATCAAAACTAAACCATAAGCCATTCATAATTCTGCACAAATCAACATGAGTCGTAATATAACCAGCATACATACGACGCTTAGGACTCATCGTAAGCACTGATTCGTAATACGTCCCTGCTTCAGAAATTAAATTAAACCACAACGAATCAACATCACCTGATCCATCTTCAGTAAACGAAATACTCTCTTGATTACCAGGAAAGAAATAACTGGCAAGATCAGAACTATGACGTGACTGTTGGAAAATAGCTGATCCATATAAATTAACTACAGGACGATCTGTATCACGTAAACTATTATGATAGATATCATAATTAGATTGAGCCAATTCAAAAACAGAATTGCCTATCAATGATCGAGGCATAAAAAAGGTCTTGCTTACCGCCATACAGCTGGTAACGCTGATGAGCAAAGCAACACCAGTAATAAGCCTAGGACATATTTTTTTCATAAACAATCTCCTTTTTTGGAAAATATTATGAGGTTTTGAACTATTCAGAAATACTGTACAACTTTTTATTCATGATTCGCAAGCTTTTTTTAAAAAAATTGGCAGGCGCTCATAAAATCAGTACATTGAGAATCTAGTGATCATCGATTGGATACCTTAAGAAAGAATGCTATGTCATCACAGAAATTATCTCTTGCCTCAGCAATTTTAGTTAACGTAAATATAATGCTCGGCTCAGGAATTTTTATAAATACTGTATTACTCGCAGAGAACACCGGCAGCTTAGGAGCAGCAACCTATGCTATGGTTGGCATTATTATTCTTCCTCTCATTCTTTCCATAAGTAAATTATTTCAGCTCACCACCGATGGTGGAACTTTTTATCATTTTGGCAATATCGTTAGCCCGTTCCTTGGGTTCATTAGTAGCTTCAGCTATTTTATCGCAAAACTTGCTTCTAGCGCTCTTGGCATTCATGTATGCGTTTCTCTCGTACAACAAATAATTCCTACTTTCGCCCGCTTCGATACACTGACAATTGACTGTTGTGTCATCATCTTTTTCACCCTCCTTAACACGCTTCATTTAAAATTGGGACGTTCAATCCAGCTCACCTTCATGGGGCTCAAACTTATACCACTTTTCTTTGCGATCTTTGTTGGGCTTTATTTATTTTCAGGAACAAATTTTACCTTAGAATCTCTTAAATATGCTGGCATACCTTTTACTATCCCGCTCGTGACATTCGCCTTTTGCGGATTTGAAGCAAGCTGTTCACTGAGTAACTCTATAGAAAATTCAGAAAAGAATGGTCCTCGTGCCATTTTAATCTCATACCTTCTTGTTCTCGTATTAGTCTGTCTGTATCAGCTCTCATTTTTTGCCGCATTAGGAACACAGCTCGGCGCACTTGCAAGCTACCTACACGCATTTCCTACCCTCTTACAAAAATTATCTGGCCCTAATGCCGCTCTACCTCTACAAGCACTGTTACATTTGGGTATCGCAGCATCAGCGCTAGGGGCAAGTTATGGTATTTTATACAGTAATAGTTGGAATCTTTTCACTCTGGCAACGCATAAACATCTGCCAGGAGGACAGTTCTTCACCGCACTCAATAGATTTAATATGCCGTTCATGTGCGTCCTCACAGAAGGAATATTATGTCTTCTTTATATATTTTTAACACGTGGATCCCAAGTCCCCTTGCAACAAGTTGGAGCACTGGGAAGCATCATTGCTTATACCTGTAGTATTATTGCTCTTATTTTTTATACCTATAAAACAGATAAGAATGTCTCCTCCCTATCTCTCTTAGGTCTTACTAGTTGTCTCGTGTTAGTAGGATCTTTTATATGGGGAATCTATGCCAAAGGAATCAGTAGTCTTCTTATTACCTTCCTTATCTTGCTCACTATCGGCATAGCACTTTTTCTCAGACAACGTTCAACGAATCTTGAGCGTCATTAAAACAAAAAGACATAAGACAAACGACACAATCCCAAACCGTGTGGTTATTTTTGCTTCCTGCCAACCTAAAAGTTCAAAGTGATGATGGATAGGGGCCATTCTAAAAAGGCGTCTTCCTAAAAATTTATACGATAAAACTTGCGCCATAACAGAACATGTTTCAAGAACAAATAACCCACCCGAAATAATTAACAAAAGCTCATGTTTCGACATAAGTGCCATGAGAGCCAAGCCAGCCCCCAAAGATAATGACCCTACATCACCCATAAAGACCTGTGCTGGATAGGTGTTATACCACAAGAATCCAAGCGATGCTCCGATTAAACTTGCACCAATGATGGTCATCTCTGACGTCCCTGCAAAGGGAATGTACAAATACGCAGCAATAGCAGTATGTCCAGCGATGTAGCACAGAAGGGAAAAAGTGGCAAAATTAGGAATAAGTGACCCTATAGCAAGACCATCAAGCCCATCAGTTAAGTTCACCGCATTGCTTGCAGCAACAAGAACGAAAATTGCCCAGGGGATAAAAAGATAACCAAGATCAGGAGAAAAGTTCTTTGCCAGAGGAATACATAATTTCGTTGAAGGAGATAATGAGAACCACCACAAGAGCACAACAGCTGTAGCAACACCGATTTGCAACAAGAACTTTAACGATTCCTTAATTCCTTTGTGGTATTTTATCTTGCACCAATCATCCCAAAAGCCAATACCTCCAAAGCCAATCAAACAGAAGGCCATAATCCATACTTCAGGACGGGCCAAGTTACACCAGGTAAGAAATGTCACCAATGCGGTGAGCAAAATAAAAATACCACCCATCGTAGGAGTATTATTCTTAATTTGGTGGGATTCCGGAGTATACTCACGTACCCGCGTACGAAATATCTGTGATTGTTCTATAAATTTTGCACCAAACCCTATAGATAAAAATAGAGCCGTTAATAAGGCCATGAGGGCACGAAATGAAACGTAGTGAAAAACATTAAAAACACTCGCCTGATTATGAAGTGCAAGTGTTAGATGATAGAACATAAAAAACCCTCAGATCCTATATAAAACGATAAAAAGAGAACTATTTCCCTTTTAAAACTTTCTTTTTCTGTTTTTTCTGTCAAAAAGTACCCCCTTTTGACAAATTTTACTCCTTCATATAAGCTTAGTTTGTCCTTAAAAAAAAAGAAGTTTAGCCTAAGATCACGTCCTTTTATCTTTATATTCTAGAAAAGCTATGTTTAAGAATTCAATCAATTCGAAACATAGATGTATCTTTTAATAACAAAGGGATTTTTATGAAAACGAATCGGTTAGACGTTACGTTGTATCTGTATCTTTTCCTAGGACTCCTTGCAAGCCAATTTCTTATCAGCGCACTCACTGATGTGCCTCAAGAAATGTTGAATGAAAATCAGGACCTCGTTTTAACACCTAATCAAAAAGAAACAGGCATCCTCCTAGAAGAACAAAAAACGGTTATCTTTAACGATGTTGCTCACTTAGTAGCCGTATGTCTCGATAAAAATAGAGACCCCGAACTTGCTCGCTATATCTCGGTCGACGGAAGCATCAAGTCAACTCAGATCAGAAATGTTCCTCTTCGCTACTTTGTACATGAAATTGTACAACGTCTCGAACCTTTCCATGAATTTGATCATGCTTGCACCAGTTTAAAGACTGTCGCTGATGCAACGAGTGCTTTTACCGTCCTCAACGTATTACGTAAATTGGAACCAGAGCTTCCTTCTCAGCTTGTTCATGAAGTCAGAAAAAAAGGTACTTCGGCTCTGTTTGCTCTCAATTATCGTTGTAAACTCAATAATTAATCTATAATAAAAAATTCCTACGAACAAAGTATGGGCAACCATGATGGTTGCCCATTTCGTTACCTATTTTCTCAATTAAAGCATAATATCTTAAAAACGTAGGAACCTACCAAACCTCGATCTTTTGCCCTATTTACGCTATAATTAACCCAATAAGTACTATAAATTAACTATAAAACTTTCTCTGTGTATACATGAACTCTTCCTTTACTCATTCTTCTGCATCATCCTCTTATGATTTCGATGTCATTGTTGTTGGTGGCGGACATGCCGGTATTGAAGCTTCCTATGCTGCAGCGCGGCTTGGTTCTCGTACCCTTTTACTTACCATGCATCTTGATCACGTAGGTCTTATGTCTTGTAATCCTGCCATAGGTGGCATAGGCAAAGGACACATAGTCTTTGAGCTCAGTGCTCTTGGCGGGCTTATGCCTCAGTTATGTACCCAAACCTACCTTCAAGCACGAATGCTTAATACTCGTAAGGGACCCGCAGTTCATGGATTGCGCTTACAAATTGATAAACCTGCTTACAGTAAGTTAAGTCGCCAAATGCTTGAGAATACGGCAAATCTAACCCTCATTATGGGAATGGTTATCGATCTCATTCTTGATGACAAAAAACAGGTATGTGGTGTACGTACACGCGAAGGGGAATCATATACGGCACCAAGCGTGGTACTTACTACCGGCACGTTTTTAAACGGGCTTATACATATCGGAACAACACATTACAACGCCGGAAGACTTGGAGAAGAATCATCTACCGATCTTGCTGCTTTTTTACGCTCCTCTGGACTAGAGATGAAACGTTTAAAGACAGGTACACCATCTCGCCTTCTACGTTCAAGTATCGATTTTAGTGAGTTGGAATATCAAAGTTCAGATCAATTAGAGTCTTTATACGAATTTTATCCCCATCACGTAACCCATAAAATGGGTTGTTATATTACCTATACCAACCAAAAAACGCATGATATTATCAAAAAAAATCTTCACCTTTCGCCTCTCTATCTTGGGCATATTAAGGGAACTCCTCCCCGTTATTGTCCATCAATAGAAGATAAGATATCCCGTTTTGCAGATAAAAGTGCTCATCATGTATTTGTTGAACCAGAAAGTGAAAGCACTTCAGAAATTTATCCTAATGGTATCTCCACTTCACTTCCTTATGCTGTACAAAAAGAGTTTATTAGGTCTATTAAAGGGTTTGAGGAAGCAATTTTAGTTCGTCCTGGTTATGCAGTCGAATATGACTGTGTGCTCCCCCATCAGCTCAAACATACACTTGAAGTAAAAATGTTGCCTGGTCTTTTTTTAGCAGGGCAAATTAACGGGACAACAGGATACGAGGAAGCAGCTGGCCAAGGCATTATTGCTGGGATTAATGCCCACTGCGCTCACACAGGCAAGAAACCATTTATTATGGACAGATCAGAAGGATATATTGGCGTTATGATTGACGATCTGGTTACGCTAGGAGTCGATGAACCTTATCGTATGTTTACCTCACGCGCTGAACGCAGATTAATTTTACGCCAAGATAATACTTTTTCACGGCTTGCCGATAAAGCTCAATCTTATGGACTTATCTCAAACGAACTTTTTACCGACATTAAAAAAGAGCAATCAATTGTCACTCAAACAATTACTCAGTTGAGAAACAGTGGTCAGTTGTTGACCCTTCTTCAATTATGGGCTGCTGGAGACACAGATACCATGATTTCTCGTATTAAAAGCTCCGTACCCGAACAACTATCTGACAGAGCTATTTCTTCTATTCAAGCAGATATCTTGTATGAGCCCTATCTTAAACGAGAAGAAAAAGAAATTATTAAAACAAAGATCTATCAGGAACTTAAATTTCCCCTTGATCTCCCCTTAAAAACAATACCCGGTCTCTGTATAGAGTTACAACAAAAGCTTGATCGTTATAAGCCCGCTACTATAGCACAAGCAGCCTTAATCCCTGGCATGACACCAGCTGCTCTATCTCTGTTAATTTTCACCATTCGCCAACACACTGGCAATCAATAGTAAATTTCGGCTAAAATTCGGATTATCTCTACTGATATTATTTTTACTCAGAAAAAGCTTCAGTACAGCTCTGAGCACACCCAGCACCGCATGATTTTTCACATGTTTTTTTACTGTGCCCCTTAGCTAAACAATCACTATTACATAAGGAATAGCAATCACTAAAGCAACTTCCATAATTATGTGAACGTTGTACATAAAATACCTGTGGTGATGACCATACTGACCACCAGTAAGGCCATGCCCAACCAGGATACCAACCGGAATACCAACCACCATATCCCCAATTTCCGTGATTGTAATAATGACCATGCCCACCATAATGACCTCCATGGCCATAATGATGAGCACCTCCACCGTGAGATCCATGACCATATCCACGAGCATAAAGAGCCCCAAATATAAGGCATATAACAATAACCAATGCCATTTTATAGAACGACGCAATTTTCATATCAGCCTCCCTATTTCCCCTCAACCAAAAAATGATCCCCTCTTCTTATTGGGTAGATTAACAAAAACAGCCACTAAAAAGACAGTGTTCGTTGAAAAAAATAGGTTTTTTTTGGACTTCACCACTCAGGCATGATACATTTAATTCCCGTTCAAACCACCAATTTTTCATACTCAAAGGGATCGGGATGAGTCATTCGGTGCAGGCACTAATTCTTGCTGCAGGAAAATCAACACGCTTTAAGACAGAAACATCAAAATTAAGCTTTCCCCTCTGTGGGCAAGAGATGATTTTGTACCCCATCAAACTTCTTGATCTCATGCACATTCCTACCACAGTTATTATTGGACATCATAAAGAAGTTATTCAGGAACTTATTACCAAACATGCATTTCCCGTTACATTTGTTGAACAGACGGAGCAACGAGGCACGGGACACGCCCTTTTATGTTCGCAACCATTATGGCACGCAGAGCATGTATTAGTCATGAATGGAGATATGCCCCTCGTTAATAACGACATTATCCAAACGCTTATCGATCAACATATGAGCGCCCATGCTGCAATTACCTTTGTTACTGCGCACAATGGCGATCCCTCTATAAAAGGATATGGTCGCGTAGTCATCAACCAAGAAAAGATTTCCATTATTGAAGAGCGTAATTTTATAGGCGATACCACCCAACATTGCTGTGTTAATGCCGGTATTTATCTTATAAAAAGATCTTTTTTAGAAAAAATTATTCCTTTGTTAACTCCCAATGAACTTACTCATGAGATTTATATTACTGATCTTATAAAACTAGCAAGTGATGCTCATGAGAGGGTTGAAACAGTATCGGCACCTTTTGATCAGATACGCGGCATAAATACTCTCCGAGAACTATGGATTGCTGAACAGATTAAAAAATCTGAACTGATCAATTTTTGGATGAGTCAGGGGGTACGCTTCCTAGCACCACACAATATACATATTGACCATGACGTCACCATTGGATCAGATACCGTCATATCAGCACACGTACAACTTTTATCTGGAACACGTATAGGAAAAAACTGTTTCGTTGATGCTTTTTCCGTTCTCAGACAAAGCACTCTTCATGATCAGGTAATCGTGCACTCCCATTCCGTTATTAACCAAAGCACCATCCATGAAAAAGCACAGGTTGGACCCTTTGCCCATATACGTAACCATAGCTCAATCGGACAAGAAGCGGTCATTGGTAATTTTGTTGAAGTAACTGCTTCAACGATAGGCAAAAAAAGTAAGGCTAAACATCTTTCTTATCTTGGGAACAGCCAGGTTGGCGCGAGTGTTAACATAGGGGCAGGGACTATTACCTGTAACTATAATGGCATCCAAAAACACACCACAACGATTCAGGACAACTCTTTTATTGGAAGCAATAGTTCGTTAGTCGCGCCTGTTACCATTGGTGCAGGGGCAATTATTGGCGCTGGTTCTGTTGTTACTAAGGACGTCCCTGACGACGCACTGTCATTTACCCGTCCCCCGCAGATCATTAAAGAGCAATATGCTCCCTATTTAAAAGAGCGCTATCGCGCCGAAAAGGCCGGGTCACGTATACCAGCATCACGAGTAAAGAAAAAAGAGCTATGATACGTTTTATTCATACGGCCGATTTACATATAGGAATGGAAAATTACGGCCGCATTGATCAAAACACCGGCATACATACACGTCTTTTAGATTTTGAAAAAGTTTTATCCTTCTGCGTCGACCATGCCTTGTCGCATGACGTTGATGCTTTCCTGTTAGCTGGTGATGCGTATAAAACAGCACATCCTACACCAACCCACCAACGTATATTATTTAATCAGTTGATGCGTTTATATAAAGCAGATATTCCCGTTGTTATGGTCGTGGGTAATCATGATCACCCTCTTAGTTTTGGTAAAACAAACACTCTCGATCTTTTTGGAGCACTCCCCGTTGATGGGTTTCATGTGTTTTCAAAACCAGGAAATCAAACCATTATCACCAAACGTGGTCCACTCCAGATAACGGGCATTCCCTGGCCAACACGTCATACGCTTTCACTTCATAACCAACAAACAAGTGCTGCTGATATATCAGCAGCGATAAGTCGTGGCGTTGGCACTATTATTTCTCAGCTTGCAGCCGAGCTTAACCCGCTCGTTCCTGCAGTTTTATTGGCCCACCTAACCGTTGGATCAGGACTATTTTCAGGTTCAGAAAAACGAGCAATTTACGGATCAGATCCCGTTCTTTTACCATCGCAATTAGCTCTCAAACCGTATGACTATGTTGCACTAGGTCATTTACACAGATACCAAAATCTCAATATGCAGGGGCAGCCACCCATAATCTATGCAGGCTCATTAGAAAGAATAGATTTTGGTGAACGGCGTGAAGAAAAGGGTTTTTGTGTCGTTGATATTATTAGTAAGAAAGAGACTGCTGTTAAGTTTGTCGCAACACCAACACGTCCTTTTATTCAGATAGAAGTTTATCTCACTGATCAATCAAATCACACGGAACAGATTATTCAGGAACTGAATAATCATAACCTTACCGATGCTATCATAAAAATTATCTATCATGTGCCTGGGGGAATAAAGGATAGCGTTGACCACCATACTCTTCAGGTTGCCTGTGCCCACGCCTTTTTGGTCATCAGTGTGATTGCCATACGAACACCTGAACTAAAAGAACGGCGTACTATTTTAAAAGCAGATATGGACCTATCCACTCTTCTCAATGCTTACCTATCAAACAAGCAACTTGATCCGGTAAAAAAACAGGAACTCATTTCTAAGACACTCATACTCATGGCAGAGCTACAAGAAGACCACGTTAGCGCCCGCTAGTTAAACTAGAAGAAACTCTGGTAGAGCTCTTCGTGCTGTTTAATCATGGTTGTATCTTGGAACTGATGGAGATCTTCTGAATTTCTCTGCAATTGAGCAAAGGTCTCTTTATCAGAGCATATCAATTTCATACCCTCTGCAAGAGCACGCCATTTTTTTTGGGGGTAAAGAAGTCCATTTCGGGCAGGTATAATCACATCATGGATACCACCGGTGTCATAACTGACCACAGGTAGTCTTAATAGACGTGCTTCGACCACTGAACAGGGTAATCCTTCCCACAGCGAACTGAGAACAAATGCGTGCCAACTAAACATGATAGGAGCAACCTCTTGTTGCCAGCCATGGAAATACACCGTATCAACCAGACCATGTTCTTTTACCCACGCCTCAAGTGCAGGTCGAAGGATACCATCACCAATAAGTTCAAGGCGCGTATGAGGATTAAAGGCATGAACCAGTTCAAACGCTTGTAATAGATCGAACAGATTTTTTTGTGGTTTAAAGCATGCTATGGAACCAAAAATAAAAGGGGCCTGCTCTTGAGGAAACTGAGCTGGAGTATAATGAGCAGGAGTAAATTTGTGCCAATCAACAGCTGCACGAATTAAAGAATATTTTTGTGAAAAACGGGGTATTATTTTTAACCCCGTCGCGATATCAGCAGATGACACACATACATAATGAGTTGTTATACAACTTGTTATGAGTTCAACCAGATAAGAAGCAAGCCAAAACAGCGTACGTTGGTGGTCATGAAAGCCAAAACCATGGATCGTATGGATACGGACCTTAATTCCTACAAAAAAAGCCGCCCAGCGGCCGAGAATTCCTGCTTTTGAGCTATGAGTATGAACAATAACATGAGGATGTTGTTGTTTAAGTTCACGTAACTTTTTTATCAAAACAACTAATGCCCGTGCTTCCCTTATAAAAAAGAGAGGAGAGATTTCCCGTTCAAGTTCAGGAAGAAGATAGACTGATTTTTCATCTTGCACCTGAGAAACAAAATACCCATGAGAGCCAGATATCAGAGAAGACCCGACATCTGCAAGCCCTCTAAACAGGGTCAGGCATACTTTTTGGGCACCACCAAGTTCAAGTTTTGTAATGATATAGACAACGTGAATCTCCTTTTTTTCTGTCATGCGCAACTTCCTACGTTATATTTATATAAAGACGCATCGATATGATAAAAGCATACAAAACTGAGGCTTCTATAATACCCAAAGCCATAAAATTCATACGAAACAGTGCATTATACAATGAGGGATGTTCAGCAACTTGTTTACACGCAGCAGCTGAAACTCGTCCTAAACTTATCCCAGGACCAACCGTACCAATGGCAATTGCCAGAGAAACAGCCAACGGCAAAACAAAACTCCAAGGATGATCAACAAGTACAAAGGGATAACTGACCAAAAGCATAAAAGAGACTAATAGAGAAAATATAATTGAAGCCTCCATAAATGCTTGTCCAAAAAGGGTAAGGGTAAAAACTTTATCGTATGACTGTTTATTTGTCCCTATAGCGCAACAAGAATTACGTGCAAGAAATGCCATTCCTATAGAAGGACCTAGTGACCCTATGCCAATGCTAATACCACTCGCAACAAGTTGTGCAGCAGCGGCAGCAGAAGGAACTCCTAAAATAATTTTTGTACGAATAATAAATCCCACTAAAAATCCAAACACCACCGGCGTCTGCATCACCACGAGAATCAAGATCATAAAGTTCATAATTTTTTTTGCAAAAAAAGGCTGCCTCACCATGGCGATAAGACCTTCTCGCGCAGGAAATGCAGCAGTAATACCCGTCATAAAGGCCGGAAATGCTAAAGCAGCAAAAATACCTAGTTCAGCGCAGGCATCATAATAGTTACATACCTGCCAATTAAATAAGATAGAGACAGCCATGACCAAACCGAAAATAATCCCCATCTCCAAAACACCAAAGAGGATAAACATTGTTTTTTGTATTTCATCTTGCTCTGCTGGCTGACGATCACACGCCTCAAAGATGGACCTACCCAAAAAACCCTGTCCTATCCCGACGCCTAGTGCTGGTAAAAAAACCAGACCAGCTATTACGATGTAATGTAGAAGCAGAGGAGAAATCATACGGATGCCTTTGTAGGTTCTTCATGTTCTTCAGGACCTTCTTCTGTTTTTAAAACAATATTGGTTAGCGCAAGTATACAGAAGACAAAAGCCTGCAAGAAACCCTCAAATAAAACAAAGAATGCTATAAAGACCAGATTAATGGGCACAAAAAAGATTTGCTTAAGAACCGATCCTGCAGCAAAACTTTTTATAATATGGCCTATCATAAATCCGCCAAAAATATTCCCAAACAGACGAAACGATAATGATAAAACGAGAGCAAAAAGTTCAAGAATTTCTAAGGGAAGTTTACACAGTCCTATAATAAGATTAAGAGGAAATACCGTTAGAATAGGAAATAGAGGAGAACTGAACAAAGTATAATGTTTAATCCATCCAAAAAATCCCAATTTTTGGACAAGCTCTTTTTGCAAATACCCAAAAGTGATAAGCCCCAAGGCAACAGTTGTATTAATATCGCTCGTCGCTTCTTTAACTCCCGGTATCAATGCTATCCAGTTACATCCAATAATGAAAAGGAAAAGCGTTCCTGCAAAGAGGTAATATTTGTAAATAAAACGCCCAGCCGTTTGCTCAACAAGCTCAATAAAACTTCGCGCAATTTGACGCACAAGATAGCCACCCATACTATGAGGATACCATAATAAAATACGTACTATACAGGTTGTTAAGCAAAGAATTCCCAAAGCTAACCAGGTGTTAGCAATGGTTGTTGAATGAAGGAAGAGAATCGAGTTATGTATACCAAACAACGACTCGAAGGGTTGCCAGGTTTGCTGGCTTAAAAAATCACTGTGGGGATTCATGGCAACTTTCTTTTATCGTGTATGGTAGGCGATAAATACTACCGTGGTAACCATACAACTAGCTACAAGCAGTATAAAAGGGATTGTCGTGAATCGCAATATGGCATATGAAAAAACAAATAGGGCAAGCGTACGAGTAACGCTGTGAGCAATAAACCACCCACCATGCCTCATATGTCCACGGGCGCTGGTTGCTTGATAACGCAACCAGGACCCGTACATACTACCAATAATAATCCCCAATAAGCAGGCAAGGAATTCGTTTAGCATGTTTTAAAACTTCTTTATACCTTTATAATGCCAGTATGTCTGAATGAGTGAACGAGATCCCGTTATAGCAATCAGCCCATTACGTTCATCAACCGATTTCTTAGCAAGATCAAAGGCTTCTTCGAAATCAGAAGCTGCGCGCACCTTGAGTTTTAATCCCTTAAGATCGATAGCAACCTTTTCTGCATCCCACGAGTTTTCTTCATGTACCCCACGTAATGGTGATACCAATGGGCAAACAAATAAAGTACCCGACGTTTTCTTAAAGAAATATCTCATTAATTTTAAATATTCCTGATAATCCATACTATCTTGCGCACAGGACATAATAAGGGCAAAACCCTTAACCGTACGTTTATAGTGTACTAGACGTATACCAAGCAATACGTTCTTAAGCGCATCAAGATTACTTGCCATATCGAGTAAAACAGAAGGCTTGTCCTTATCGAGAATCTGGAATCTTCCCGGAAGATCACTTCCTTGCTCTCTCCAAAATTGTTCTAACGTTTTTTTAGGATTTTGTTCCAGAAGTCTTTTTGCTTCTAGCGTCGGTCTACCACGCTGACCCTTTTGTTTATTGAGTAAACTATCAGAAGAAAGAACATCTTTCGATGCAAATTTTTCAATAAATATCTGCGCTATACGTTCTGCAAGAGCAGCACAGCGGCCATGAAGCTGTTCATAAGGATACGCTAAGGTAGCCAATTTCCTTATAGGCATTGCCCAAGAACCACCCTGAGCTACCGTTAACTCATGCATATAAATAAGATGAGCTTTTGTTTGATCCCCTGATATTACCCAGCTGTTTTGTTTAACAAGACCCATAACATCTTTAATATGAGTACGTAAAGTCTCTTCTCCTACCGAAGAACTATCTGTAGGAATTATACGAGTTATAGCGACTACCTTCGCATTGCATATATTAATAGGATCATGCGCACCATCTCGAGCTTCAAATACAGCAACATCTACCTTTTGTTCGATACAAAAACGTAACATCATTGCTGTCAATAACTCTGAGGTGTGAGCCACTATTTTATGATGTTCAACAAGATTAATAACCTCGTTTGCTAACTCCACAAAATTTTTATTCGAAATAGCCTCATAATTAATAACAAAGCGTTCATTGTATGAAAGTAAATGCGGAGAAAGAAAAACTCCCGCTTTCAGTCCTTCGTTTTTCAGAAGTTTTGCTGTCAGATGTGCCGTCAAACTTTTACCATTACTACCACCAATAATAAGCACAGGAATCTTTTGAGAAGGAAACTGAAGAAGTTTATCAAGCTGTTTCATCCGCTCAAATGACTTATGTCGCGCTATCGACCATCCTTTATCAAGATATTCAACAATCTCATTATAATTACGCTGTTTACCAGGAGCAACGAGCACCTTAGGGGTTCCCTGTTTTGTAATATCCATAAACACCATTTCCTAAAATAAAAAATGAAGAAATTAAGACTAAAACGGTATATGAAATTGATGATACGTAAGAAAGTAAAATATGTCAAAAAACAAATAAACATATGATGCAGCATATGACATATTTTCAGGAAGAAATTTTTTAGAAAAGAAAAAAGTGTCGTTCTACGGTAACTCTTGACCAACCATACATACTATTTTCTAAACTAGAGAGAAAGATACTTTTTAAAAAAAAGAGGGGGACTATGAAGAAATACATTTCTGGCTTCACACTTATTGAGCTCATGATTGTCATCGCAATTGTTGCCTGTTTATCCATGATATCAATTCCGGGACTTATGCGCTTTTTAGCAAAGGCAAAAAGAACTGAGGCCTACACCCATTTAAATACCATAGCAATGGCTGAAAAGTCATATTTCGCCGAACATGGATCCTATAGCACCATTCTTTCAGGTAAGGATGGTATTGGATGGAAACCAGAAGGGAATTTTAACTATACCTACGGTTTTGCAGGATCTGAAGGACAAAATAATTTTGTCGGACAATTAAAGGCCCCCGCCTCAACACTTTCAGGATCATACGCAAATAATGAAGGGTTTAAAGCTATAGCTGTAGCCGACATAGATGGAGATGGAAAATCTGATCGTCTATCAATTGATCAACAGGGAAAAATAACTATTGAGGATGACGATTTAGCCTAAATCTATACCAGATAGGCTATGAGGACCTGTTGTAAAAACACGTAAATAATTCCTGCAAGAGCAAGGCAACTACCAAAAGGTATTTTGGTAGACTCTGCCGGTGCGCCAGCCAAAATTAAGGGAACACCAAAACATGACCCAATAAACGCCCCTATAAAGAGCGTCATCCAGACCCCAGTTGCTCCTGTAAAAGCCCCAATCATCGCTAAAAGCTCAAAATCACCCTCGCCTATCCCTTCTTTATTGCGCGCCAATAAAAAAAGATGCGCAACAGCCCACAATACGATATACCCAAAAACCGTACCTAAAATACTTTCATAAAGAGTAAGAGGTAAAAGACCAGCCAAACTGAACACAAGGGCCAATGGAATAAGAACAACAGTAACATAGCGAGAAATAAGAAGCGTCTCTATATCAGTACGCATAGTAACTATAAGGGCACTAAAGAAGGTCGCATACCCTAACCAATAACTCGGTTCTATATACAAAAACAGAAGAGTAAATACACAAGCGGTAAATAATTCGATGAATGGGTACATCCATGATATCTGCTGCTTACACGAACGACACTTCCCTCGTAAAATTAACCACGAGAAAAGAGGAATCAAATCATACCAAGAAATTTTGTTTTTACAGTGGGGGCAAAAAGACGGCACATCAATAATGCTATATCCATGAATAAGCCGATAAGCAACAACATTGAGAAATGAACCTATACAGAGAAAAACAATAAAAAGGAAAAGAAAAGTAATAATATCTGCTCCTCTCGTATCGTGTTCGAAAAGCTACTTCTGCTCCTTCGACACTTTATCAATCAACTGTTCAATCCTGATCTCTTTATCAAAGTTTTCATCATAACGAAATATTAATTCAGGAGTATAGCGTGATCTAATACGAGACGCAATTGCCTTGCGTAACGAAGGCTTATAAAGTTTCATAATATGAAGAAGAGAATCAAAATGCTCGACACCTTTTACCGTATAAAAATAAACAGTACAAAGACCCTTGTCAGGAGAAAGAGTTACACGATTTACAAAAACATCACGTAACCGCGCATCATCGAGAGATGCCTGCTGATAAAGCTGAGATATTTCTCTAAAAAGCTGTTCTTCTTTTTGAGCTCTCTTGATAGACATTACAGCCCTAAAATATATTAGACGAGTTTTTGAGAAGCGAGACGAATCCAATTTTGCTTAATAGCACGCATCAATTTTTTGCGTCGTTTTTGTGAAGGTGGCTCATGGTAAACAATACGCTTCATATCACGCACAACACCCTCACGTTCAATCTTCTTCTTTAATTGACGCAGAGCTCTTTCAAGATTTTCATTAACAGGAATGGCAATATTTGCTCTTTTGCTCATAGGTCCTTTTGGTCTGTTTAATAGAAAAAAATAGAGAAATTTAATAGTTACTCTCATTCTACTCGCTTTCAAATATCCTGTCCAGACGAGTTATCAGTATTTCTTACATGAAACCTCATAAAAACATTGCATGAATACGCTTCTTTTTGTATATTCACTCATGATGTTGATGTTTAACAGTACTACACCAAGGAGAAGATATGGCAAAAATAGAAGCCTACTGTGTCAAGTGTCGAAAAAAAGTAGAAATGAAAAACCCTCAATCAGTTACCCTCAAAAACAAAAAGCCAGCTCTCAAAGGCGTTTGTTCAGAATGCGGAACTGGGGTATTTAAGATCGGCGCAACTAAGTAAGCGAACCCTTTTTACTTACTCTTCAATTTAATAAAAAAGCTCCAGATTTGCTGGAGCTTTTTTGTAGACAAACTGTTAAAAACATCAAAAAAAAGGCCCCAGAATATCTGGAGCCTTTTAAATTAATCCTGGCAGTACCTACTTTCCCAGGCCGTTACCAACCAAGTATCATCGGCGTTGCAAGCTTAACTTCCGTATTCGGAATGGGAACGGGTGTTTCCTTGCAACTATACCCACCAGGAAATTTTCAAAAATTTTTCTTGTGTCTGAAATATTTGTAGTCAAGTATCCGCTTTAAAAAAGTTAGCGTAATTAAAACTCTCGATCTATTAGTACTGGTTAGCTTAATGCCTTACGACACTTACACCTCCAGCCTATCAACCTCGTAGTCTTCGAGGGATCTTAGCATTAACTTGCGTTAATACGGGGTATTTT
>Ga0172381_10001159_pt1 | contig 31832 bp, 33 predicted proteins | sample Leawel6488metaG_FD_119754 | JGI IMG/M metagenome (GOLD analysis project Ga0172381, IMG submission 119754) | Leachate microbial communities from a municipal landfill in Southern Ontario, Canada - Leachate well 64-88 metaG | ecosystem: Engineered > Solid waste > Landfill > Unclassified | place... | reverse complement strand
CGAGTTATTTTGAATTATTGAATGCTTTGAAGTCGGGAAAGACGGTTGAAAAAAGACTGATAGCCCTGGAAATCATACTTAATAAACTTAAAGAAGACCCTGCAAGGGTCTTCAATGGGCTTGCCTACTCGGCTCCCCGTGACATGCTCAAGGAAAAGTGGTTTGAGCTGATGGCGGACTATGACATAGCCATCAAGTCCGGAAAGATGGACTACGAAGAAGCTTTGGTTGACTTCGTCATCCGCTGAGCGAGTCTGGATTTAAGCCTGCTTGCTCTGTTCTTTTTGATAAGGTCGGTCTTGGCGGCCTTATCAAGGGTCTTATAAACTCCCGAAAGAGCTTTCCCTGCTTCTTCCACATTATTGTCGGAAACAAGCTTCTGGTAATTTTTTATTACACCTTTAAGCGACTTCATTTTGGAGAGATTTTCAACCCTCCTCCTTTCAGACTGTCTTAAGGCTTTCTTGGCCGATTTGATTCTTGGCATACAGCGGACATTATAGGGCAATAATCCTTTTATTGTAAACCCCGCCTCCCTTATATCCTTACGATCGATGATGTCTGGTCTGCTGTGAGGACCTCGCGATCAGCTTATAAATATCAGAGAGGGAGATATTGTATGAAGGATTCAACCGATATTTTCAAAATGTTTTATAACACAATCTTTTTCATATATTGTCAAGGATAGTAGATCTATTCTCCATCCCTTATTATCATTTATCAATCCCCCGTTTTCATTGGCAAAGAATAGAGCACTCTTGATGAGCTTCTTTAATTTTGAAGCGGTCAGATTATCTTCCGGTCTGAGTCGGAATAAGTCGTCCTTATTCGTTGTTTTATTTTGTCCTTGTTTATCAAAAGTTTTGACCTCGATAAAAACCAAAGTACCACTGCGATCTTTTGCGACAATATCAATTTCTCCCCATTTATAGAGGACATTTCTATCTATTATTTTGTAGCCGATTTTTTTAAGGTACTTTTCGGCCTTTGCTTCTCCGTAGGCTCCTGTTTCCACATTTGTTTTCACACTATCATTATAAAGTTTTCATCTTTTGTTTGCCGACAAACACTTTCACTCGTATATTTTTCACAAATTGTTTCACGGCAAACACTTTGAGCGCACGTGCGTTCCATAATTGTTTCACGGCAAACAATTGTCCTCGGAAAAGAGATGTTTTTGAGCGGAATTGTTTCACGGCAAACATTCCCGCAGTCTTGGATCGTACGTCCGTGTTTGCCGGCAAACAATTAATACAACTTTTCACCCCTCCGATCTTTAAAAATGTTTCACGGCAAACATCGGAATCAAAATATTGGGAGGATTGTTTGCCGACAAACACTTTCACTCGTATATTTTTCAAAAATTGTTTCACGGCAAACACTTTGAGCGCACGTGCGTTCCATAATTGTTTCACGGCAAACAATTGTCCTCGGAAAAGAGATGTTTTTGAGCGGAATTGTTTCACGGCAAACATTATGGAGCATTTTAATTTTTCTGTTTACACATTTTTGTGTAAACAGAATGTGAATACAGATGTGTAAACACTGTCGCAAAATAATAGAAAAAGCTCTTTTTTGCCAAAACATGGCCACTTGTCCACATTTAGACCGGGTTATACCCCTACTTATCCACAGTTCGGGTCTTGCTGTGGATTTATGGTTGTCCTTCTTTGGGGTGTGACCCCCTCCCTTTTAAGCACTCTATTTGTCCCACCGGAATGCATATCAATATTAACTTCGCGTTTATGTTGTAGAATTAAGGGATGAAAGGAATCGTTCTTGCGGGAGGAAAGGGGACAAGGCTCGCCCCGTTTACTCGACTTATAAAAAAGGAGTTGTTGCCGGTATATGACAAGCCTCTTATTTATCATCCTCTGATGACATTAAAAAATAGCGGGATAGACGATATTGTTCTGGTCTCCGATCCTCATAATGTTCATGCTTTTCTCGATGTTATAGGCGAGGGAGAGGAGCTCGGTATGAAGATCCGTTACACGGTGCAAAACAAGCAGTTGGGGATAGCGAACGCGCTTATGCAGACGCGGGTGTTTATTGAAGAAGGGGAGTCGGTTGCCGTTATATTGGGGGATAATATATTCACCGAGAACTTCAGCGAGGCGGTTGAAAAGTTTACTGTCGGGGCTTCCATAGCGGTGACGCAGGTCGGTGACCCGGAAAGGTTCGGTGTGGTGACGATGGAGGGAGACAGGGTGGTAAAAATAGTTGAGAAGCCGAAAGAGCCCGAATCAAATTGGGCGGCGGTCGGATTCTATATGTATGACGGAACTCTCTTTGAAAAACTCGACAAGCTTGTTCCTTCGGCAAGAGGGGAGTATGAGATAACCGATGTCAACAATTATTATCTGAAGGAGGGGTTGTTGAATTGTATAAAAATGAAAGGGAAGTGGTTCGATGCCGGAACGTTCGACAGCTTGCTTGAGGCGTCTAATTTTTTCAGTACCGGAAGGTGATCGATAACAAGTCTCTTGTTAAATGGATAAATCAAAAAAATAACGGATGTCCTCCGTTATTTTTTTGATTTTTTTTTGATTCTCACCGCATATTTTTTTAAAAAAACCGCCCTCTTTTGGAGAACGGTTTTTCGCGGGGTTATGCCGGTTGAAGGGAAAATATTCTTCTTTCTCTCAGTGCCGTTTTTTGTTCGCTCAAGTCTTCCAATGCTATCGCGTAAAACTCCGAGGAATATCCTCCGATGGACCAGATTATTTTCGATTGCCTTTTCTGCTCGGGAGGAAAACATATTTCTCTGAGGACCAGATCGGATCTTTTTTGGTCGGTGTCGAAAAGATTTATATATTGTATCCCGTTATCTTTCTTTACTATCTCTACTCGTGCTCGCGATCTTACGGTCATAGTTATCGGCCGCCGGATGTCATTTGAGTGAGTCACTGTTTTTATTCTGTGGTCGTAGATATAAAAACACTCACCTCCGTTATATCTTTTATCGACACCCGTCTTGATCCGTAAGGATTTTCTTTTTCCGTTCGGTGGGTCCGCGCTCAGTATTATATCTTCCGACAGGTAGACCAGAGCGATGGTTTCCATGATTGTTCGCTTGTCCTTACTGCGCATATTTATTACCCCCTTTGTTTTAATGAGCTCTTTTTGATTCTACCAGATGTTTCCGATCCGAAAAAACCGCAAGACGATTCAGGGGTGTTTTCACACTGTCTACACAAATGCATTGCTGGTAAAAGCGTGATAAACACGCTAAATTTGTTTCAAAAGGTTTGCCGTCAAACATAAATGAGTAAAAAAGAGAACGTACTGAAGATAGAGGAGGAAAGGTCGAAGGGGGGATTCGAATGTTGCGGATGCGGAAAATGGGTGGACATATCCGACAATGTCGGCACCGCTCACAGAAATCACTGTCCTCACTGTCTTTCTTCAAAACACCTCGACGATGAATTTTCCGGAGACAGGGCATCTGTCTGTGAGGGATGTATGAAGCCGATAGGGCTTACGTTTAAAAAAGAAGGAACAGACAAGTATGGAAAGGAGAGAAAAGGCGAACTTATGATAATTCACGAATGTGAAAAATGCGGAAGAGTATCGATCAACCGCCTGTCGGCTGACGATGATGATGGAGCGATACTTTCCCTGTTTGGTGACTCTCTCGGTATGGAAGAAAATAAAAAAAATATGTTGGTCGGGTCGGGGATAGACGTTGCCGACTCGGGGGCGAAGGAGGATATCTTCATCCGTCTTTTCGGGAAGGGGATAAATAAATTTTAAATGATTGATGGGTCCGGGTTATCGACTTGGAAAAAAATAAAGACCGAACTCGAAGGTCTGTTCGATAACGATCGCGCAAAAAATTCCGAGTGGTTCTTCAAGACGGGAAAAGGGGAATATGGTGAAGGTGATCGGTTCCTTGGAATCGATGTTCCCTCGCAGAGAAATGTCGCCCGAAGATATTTTGAATTGGCGGACTTGGACGATGTGGAAAAACTTCTTGGCGACGGGTTTCATGAAGTCAGACTGACGGCCGTCATCATGCTTGTCGAAAAATTTTTAAAAGCCGGAGAAAAAGATAAAGAAAAGATATTCCGTTTTTATCTCGCCCACACGGACCGTATGAACAATTGGGATATCGTCGATGTGTCGGCACCGAAGATAATCGGACGCTGGCTACTCGGAAGGGATAAGAAGATAATTTATAAACTCGCCCGATCGAAAAATATTTGGGAAAGAAGGATGGCGATTGTTTCGACGCTCACCTCCGTTTCGGAAGGAGAATTAAACGATGCTTTTTCGATTGCCGAAATTCTCTTGGGTGATGAAGAAGACTTGATACGCAAAGCCGTCGGCTGGATTCTTCGTGAGTGCGGAAAGAAAGATATGAAGCGTTTGAAAAAATTCATCGCGGACAACGGAAAGAGTATGTCCCGTGTCACGTTGAGATATTCTCTGGAAAAATTTCCGGAAAGTGAAAGAAAATATATTTTGAAAGAAACAAAAAAATAAAAAACCTCCGCTTTCAAAGCGGAGGAATATTTTTGTCTTCTTCTGTTGTGTCGACGAAGGGGTCGATCGGTGGCACGAAAGTTATTTCATCGGTCGGGAAAAATTTTCTGATATCTTCCGCGAGTTCTTTGATCGACTCGTTTGCGAATTTTTCCGCATCCTCGAATATCTTTCTGTCTCCATCGATGAAGAGCACGGGCTTTCCGATACACTCCATAAATAGAATATCCTTTGTGCTTTTTTCCGGCGAGGATGTTTTAACTGAAAAATAATATTGATATGACAGGGGACCTTCCGTTCTGAAGCTGTCGGTCGAAGTATAACCCATGTTGACCTTTTTCAGTTTTATTTCGATTGTTCTCGGATGTATCTTCTCGGATTCCGAGATGAATTCCCGGAAGGATTCCGCGTATATCGGATTGATCGCGTTCCATACGGCTGTGAGCATGTTGCGGATCGACGTCAATATTTTCGGCATATCGCCACCTCCTTTTTTAATGTTCTCCCTTGGGTCAATGTTATGATTTTGTCGGGTGTAAGTAAAATGAGAGCGGGTATTTCAGTCTCGATTTGACTGGATCCCATAGGGGGTTTTAAATGAAGTCGCTGTTTGAAAAATAAACAAGGAAGGTGGTTGTCTTTATGGAAGGAATAAAGATATTTTCCAATACACCTGCAAAGGCGCTCACGACGGAAATATGCGAGATATTGAGGACGGAGCCCTCCCGGCAGAAAGTGAAAAGGTTTGCGGACGGAGAGGTGTTTGCGAAGATAGACGAAGGTGTGAGAAATAGTGATACGTTTCTTATTGTCTCCCTTCAGACCCCGTCGGAAAACAGGGATGAGATGAGACTTCTTGCCGAATCGATCAGGTCCTCTTGCGCGGAGAGGTTGATAATCATAGTCACCTATATGGGCTATAACCGTCAGGACAGGAGGAGTGAATCGCATATGCCTATCGGCACGCTCATGGTGTTCCGTGATATATGCGAATCAAGACCCGATCATGTAATGACCTTGGATGCTCACTCGGAGCAGAGCCTCATAGGCTTTCGTCTGTTGAATGTCGTCTTTGATAATTTGTTCGCTTCTTACGTTCTCCTCCCGAAGATACGCTCGATGTTCAGTAATGGCTTTGTGATAGCCACGCCTGATAAGGGCGGAGGAGGAAGGGCGATGTGGTACTACAAACATTTGGATCTTCGTGACTATGTAATGTTTGCCAAAGAGCGCCCGGCTCCCGGAGAGATCGACGGCGATCGCATTAAGATCATCGGGGATGTATCCGGTCAGGATGTCGTTTTTGTCGATGATCTGATCGACAGCGCGAAGACCATTGTGAACGATGCCGAGGCGGCAAAAAAGGCGGGAGCGAAAGATATATATGTTTTCGCCACGCATGGCGTTTTCTCCGATGGAGCGATAGAGAGAATCGAAGAGTCTTCGATAAAGAAAGTTGTGGTCACGAACTCCGTGATGGTCCCGGACGAAGAACTCGCGAAGAGTACGAAGATAGAGAGGGTGTCGATAGCCCCGCTCATCGCCGAAACCATAAGACGGTTTCATAATAAAGAATCCTTCAAGACACTGTTTATATAAGAATTTTCCGTTATCGGAAAAATTACAAAGCTCCGTTTATCTCGGAGCTTTTTTGTAGGTCGTCGGATGGATTTTTGTGGACGATACAGGATTCGAACCTGTGACCTTCCCGGTGTAAACGGGGCGCTCTGACCAGCTGAGCTAATCGTCCGACTGTGCAATGATAAATTAAAGGATGTTTTTTTGAAAGAGTCCCCTTCGAAGGAATATAATATATATTCATGCGGCTCGATATTTTAACGCTCAATTGCCAGAAAGGCTATACGGAGGGAATAAGTGGCTTTATGGAAGAAGTAATTTCCGAAGGTCGGTATGATTTCATTCTCCTTCAGGAGTCGGCGTTCATGACCGATCCAGATAACAAAAGCGGCTACGGAATATTGCGGAAAGATACGGGTGATACTCATCACGAGTTGTCGATAATGTATAAGAACATACACGCTCCCGAAGAGGTGATATTTTCCGATTTCCGTTCTTTTGATGCGTCTGACGCCAATGAATATGGCGTCCTTGCGGCGTCATTCGGAGTCGACGATAAAAAGGTGATTATCTCCACAACTCACCTTCATTCCGGCCTGAGAAAGAAGATTCGCGCCAAAGAGATGGTATTTGTGAAAGAAAGGATCGACGACCTCGGCTTCGGAGATATGGTTGTCATGGGAGGGGATTTTAACAGCGGATTTCCGGGGGAGTGGAAGATCCGTGACGGGATAATGTCTCCGGAATATATGAGTTGTGGTGCGGGGACGGGACACACCTGTGACAGTCGACGGTCCGAGCACAATATCGACCTCGGAAGATTGAACCGCGTTCTCGGAAAAATGGGGATAAGCTTCCGCTTCCGGGTGGATGATCTTTATGTCGACTCGAAAACCGCTTCGGAGAGGGAGGTGTGTTGTCGAAAACTCGATGTTGAAGTCTCGGACCACTACCCTCTGGAACTGTCGATTACCTGACGCTAACTATGCCCCCGCACTGGGTAGGTGTGTCTATGATGTATTAATAAATATCCAGCATCCGTTCTTATCTGAATTTAAAAACCCGCCATGTGGCGGGATTTTCAGTGCGCCTACTTGGACTCGAACCAAGGACTCCGGAGGTATAAGCTCCGTGCTCTAACCAACTGAGCTATAGGCGCGATTTATCTAATAAAGTTAAAGTAATCCGCGATTGTTTTCAAGTCCGCTCCAAAAGGCTTCGGCGGAGGGCTTATCGGTCGACAGAGTTACTCGATATAAAAACACCCGACCGGTTCGGTCGGGTGTTTTTATGTTATTCGGAGTCTTTCATCTTTATCTCTTTCAGTCCGTGGGGCTTTATCAATTCGTAGAACTCGTCACGCTCCAAGGTCTCTTTTTCCATGAGTGCTTCAGCGACTTCCTTTAAAGCTTTATCGTATTTTTTAAGTGATTCGGTCGCTTCCTTATGAGCCTCATCGATGAATTTTCTTACCTCGGCATCTATCGTCTCGGCTGTTTTTTCGGAATAGTTTCTTTCGGTGGTTATCTCTCTTCCGAGGAATATTGCTTCGTCCGTATCTCCAAAGGTCATCGGTCCAAGCTTCTCACTCATGCCGTATCTCATGACGAGATTTCTGGCTGTCTCGGTGGTGCGCTTCAAGTCCTCTGATGCGCCGGTCGATACGTCCTCAAAGATTATCTCTTCGGCTGATCTTCCTCCAAGCATACAGGAGAGGTCGGCGAGGAACTGTTTCTTGGTCTTCAGTCTCGTATCCTCGAGAGGCAACCTCATGGTGTATCCTCCGGCTCTTCCTCTGCTTACTATCGATATTTTCTGTATCGGGTCGGAGTCGGGTGTCGCGGCGGCCACTATGGCGTGCCCGGCTTCATGGTAGGCGGTAACTTTCCTTTCTTTGTCGGATATTATTTTACTCTTTCTTGCCGGTCCGAGAATTACTTTTTCTATCGAGTCGAATATCGCCTGTTGAGGGATCTCTTTGAGATCCTGTTGGGCGGAGAGTATGGCGGCTTCGTTAAGGAGATTCTCAAGGTCGGCTCCGGAAAATCCCGGTGTTCGCACGGCAACTTTTTTAAGGTCTACATCCTTTGCCATCGGCTTTCCCTTGGAATGTATTTTCATTATTTCATTCCTCTCTTCCATATCGGGAAGGTCGAGTACCACTCTTCGGTCGAATCTTCCTGGACGCAACAGGGCCGGGTCGAGTACGTCGGGTCTGTTTGTTGCCGCGAGCACTATTACCTTTTCATCTCTGTCGAACCCGTCCATCTCGACGAGTATCTGATTCAATGTTTGTTCTCTTTCATCATGTCCTCCTCCGAGACCTGCGCCTCTTTCTCTTCCGACGGCGTCTATCTCATCTATAAAGAGTATCGAGGGAGCGGCGGCCTTTGCCGTACGGAAGGCGTCTCTTGTTCTTGATGCTCCCACTCCGACGAACATTTCCACGAACTCCGATGCCGAGATGTGGAAGAAGGGAACACCCGCTTCTCCGGCGACGGCTCTTGCGAGCAGGGTCTTTCCCGTTCCCGGAGGGCCCATAAGCAGAACTCCTCGCGGTATCTTTGCTCCGAGCTCCTGGTATTTTTTCGGATTTTTAAGGAAGTCGACGACCTCCTCGAGTTCTCCTTTGGTTTCTTTGAGTCCGGCCACATCTTTAAAGGAAACTTTTTCCTTGAGGTTGGTGAACAATTTTATATTGGACTTTCCGAAGGTCATCGCCTGATTGGCTCCGGATGTCGCTCGTTTGAGAAAGAAAAAGAGAAGGGCGGCTATGGCGAGTATCGGTATAAGCGTGGGAATTATTATTCCCAGTATGACGTTTCTCGCTGAGCTGTCTTTTACTTCGAAATCGATATCTCTCAGGGATTCCGCTTCGACTCCGTAATCTTTGAGTGTTTCTATCGCTCCGGCCGACGATTCTTTGTTGGCATATATTTTTTCTCCGGTATTTAGTTCGGCCGTCAGAATATCATCGGAAAGTTCGAGTGATCTGACCTCATCGGCCGTTATCGCCGAAGCTATTTCATTTAACTTTACCTGTCTTGGTTTATTTTGGGGTATGAGTGACGCGAAAAAGATCGCAATCGCCAAAAGGGCGATCGCGATCCACGCGAACTTTTTGATCAATTTTGTCATTTTTACTACTTGGAGAGTTTGAGTATTATTCTCTTCTCCTCAGGCTTTACGGCTTCGATGCGGAAGTCTTCCTGACTGTCCAATGTGAGTCTGGCTTTCATCTCTTCCGGGCTGCCGAATTCGGAGATGTGAATGAGACCGACTATGTCCTCTGTAAGTTTAACAAAAGCGCCGAACGGGTTGAACTTATATACGGTTCCTTTGACCACGTCGCCGACTTTGTACTGTTTTTCCACGTCTTTCCAAGGATCGGGCTGAAGGGCTTTAAGCGAAAGCGATATTTTATTGTCTTTGACGTCTATGACTTGCGCTTTGACCATATCTCCGACGCTTACTATCTCTTTGGGAGATTCGATAAGCTTGTGACCGAGTTCCGATATATGGATAAGACCTTCTATTTCCGGATTATCGGCAAAACGGATGAACGCTCCGAAGTTGGCGAGTCCTGAAATGATTCCGGTAACCATATCTCCGGCTTTATAATTGTTTATCAATTCCTTGACGTTCTGGCTCATTACCTCCTTTTCGGAGACTATGAGCTTGTTGGTTCTGGGGTTAAGACTGATTATCTTTACTTCAAGCTCTTCGCCGACGAGTTTGTTAAGCTCCTCTATCAATTTTTCTCTGGTCTGATCGGCTGTCCTCGGATAATGCTCCATTGAAAGCTGGGAAACGGGGAGAAAGCCTTTTAATTCGTAGAGCTCCACGAGAAGACCGCCGGAATTGGCTCCAAAAGCCTTAACTTTTATGGGTTCGTCTTTCTCTTGGGCATCCTTTGCCGTCTGCCAAGCCTTCTGCTTGTCGGCTTCGGTAAGGGAAAGTTCGATAAATCCGTTGTTATTCTCCGGATCGACGACTTTGGCGCTCACGGTGTCTCCGATAGCGAGTCCCTTCACGACCTCTCGGCCGTTCATGAGCTCCCTGCCGTAAACTACGCCGGTTCCGACTCTCGCTATCTCGAAAAAGGCCTTCTTCGGGGTCCTTTCCACCAGCTTTGCCTCGACTATCTCTCCCTTCTTGAGAATGGGGAGCACATCGGGGCGATTTTTTATGAGTTGAGCTAAATTATCCATATTGATTTTTGTGCGCTCATAATAACCTGTAAGTTTGTTGAAAATCAAGGCTTTTTCTGGTAAATTTTATCGGTGATAATCAATTGGTACGGAGGTGGCTGCTATAAGGTTCAGGCCTCTATGATGAATATTGTCGTGGATCCCGACACTTCCGCCGGCAGCGGAGGGAGGTTGAAGGGCGAACTTGTTTTAAAGACCCGCGTTCCGGCGCCCGTCGATATTAATAATGTAGTCGAAGGAGAGATTACCGTTCCGGGGGAATATGAGATATCCGGAGTTAGGATAAAAGGGGTCATGTTGCCTTCCGATGGCGATGAGTTAAAGACCGCTTTTCGCGTGGTTGTCGATGACCTGGCGCTTGGCTTTCTCGGTAATGCGTCTTCCGAGCTCAGCGAGAAGGTGCTTGAATCGCTCGGTGAAATAGATGTGCTTTTCATTCCTTCAAACGATATATCGGGTAAGCTTGTCAAAGCGGTCGCTCCTAAAGTTGCCGTACCCGGATGGGGTGATCCGGCACGGGCTATGGCCGATATTGGTCAAAAACCTGAACCGCAGGATAAGATTGTAATAAAGAAGAAGGACCTCGAATCGGAAGAAGGGTTCCGCTTGATCGTTCTTAAGCAATAAATATCAGATGGAAGAAAATAATGAAAAAATTGAAACCGGTCACGTCAGTCATCGCGAGATAACTGACGAGCTCAGGGAATCATTCCTTGATTACGCGATGTCGGTTATCGTCGATCGCGCTCTTCCCGATGTTCGCGACGGACTGAAGCCCGTACAGAGGAGGATAATGTGGTCGATGTGGGAAACCGGTCTCACCTCGGGTGCGAAGACGAGAAAGTCGGCGACGGTCGTCGGTGATGTTCTCGGTAAGTATCATCCTCATGGAGACTCTTCCGTATATGAGGCGATGGTCCGTCTCGCTCAGGATTTTTCCGTCCGCTATCCGCTGGTCATAGGTCAGGGAAACTTCGGTTCGATCGATGGTGATGGCGCCGCCGCCCACCGCTATACGGAGGCGAAGATGTCGAAGATCGCCGAAGAGCTTCTTACTGATATCGATAAAAAAACGGTTGATTTCATGCCGAATTTCGACGGCACTCACAATGAGCCGACGGTTCTTCCGGCTAAGATACCCAATCTTCTTCTTAATGGTTCTGTCGGTATCGCCGTCGGTATGGCGACGAATATTCCTCCTCACAACATAGGTGAGGTTTTGGATGCCGCCGCCCACCTTATAGACAATCCCGATGCGTCATCGGTGGAACTCATGGAGTACATCAAGGGCCCCGACTTTCCTACCGGCGGAATTATTTATGACAAGCACGCCATCAATGAAGCCTATGTGACGGGAAGAGGAAAGATCACCATGCGAGGAGTGGCTGAAGTGGAGGATAAGAGGATCATCGTCACGGAAATTCCTTATCAGGTTAACAAGGCCGAGCTCATCATCAAGATGGCCGAGCTTGTTCAGGATAAGAGAATAGAAGGAATAAGGGACATAAAAGATGAATCGGGTAAGGATATCCGCATAGTTATCGAGCTCAAGAATGATGCGGTTCCTCAAAAGATATTAAATCAGCTTTATAAACTCGCCGACCTGCAAAAAGATTTTCATCTCAATATGGTCGCTCTCGGTAAGGGGTTGAGACCTTCGATAATGTCGATCAGGGACATTCTTTCGGCTCACGTGGAACACCGTCGTGAAGTTGTAAGAAGAAGGACGGAATATGATCTCGCCAAGGCGAAGGAAAGGGAACACATACTCGAAGGCTTGGTTAAGGCGATATCGGTGATCGATGAGATCATCAAAACGATAAAGAAATCCGCCAACAAAGATGAAGCGCGGACGTCTCTTATTAAAAAATTCGAATTCACGGAAATTCAGGCGGAAGCCATCCTTGAAACCAAGCTTCATACTCTTGCGGCCTTGGAGCGGGAGAAGCTTGAGGAAGAGCTCAAAGAAAAAAGAAAACTTATTAAAGCACTCGAAACCCTCTTGAAGAGCGAGAAGGCCATGCTTGATGTAATTAAAGATGAATTTTTGGAGATAAGGGAAAAGTTGGGAGATGAAAGAAGGACGAGAGTTGTCTCTTCCGGACTCAAGGATTTCCGCGAGGAAGATCTTGTTCCTGATGAAGAATGTCTTATCACTCTTTCTCTCGGAGGCTATATAAAACGTCTTCCTCCGCAGATCATCAAGAGTCAACACAGAGGAGGCAAGGGAGTTATCGGTTCAGATGTCGGTGATGAAGATGTTCTCACTCATTTTGTTTCCGCGAACACCCATGACAACATTCTGTTCTTTACCGAGGGCGGAAAAGTTTTTCAGACCAAGGTCTACGAGATTCCCGGCGGCTCGAGAACGGCCAAGGGAAAGACCATCCATAACTTCCTCGAGATACCCGCTGAAGACACCATCTCCGCCATCGTCTCTTATCCGAATGACAAAAAAGCCGAGGGCTACCTTATTATGGCAACCCGCTTGGGAGTGGTTAAAAAGACCGCCATCAAGGAATTCGGTAATGTAAGAAGGAGCGGCATCATTGCCATTAATCTTAATAAAGGTGACGGGTTGATCGGAGTCAAGCTCTCTTCCGGACGTGATGATGCGATAATGGGAACCAAAAAAGGTTTGGCTATCCGTTTCAAAGAATCGGGCGTCAGATCGATGTCTCGTTCCGCCGCCGGTGTCAAAGGCATCAGTCTTCGGGCGGGGGATGAGGTGTCCTCATTCGATATAATTCCCGAAGGTGAAAAATCGGCGATGTTCTTGAATGTATTGGAGAACGGCTTCGCCAAGCAGACTCATCTTAAGGAATATAAGGTCCAGACCCGAGGAGGCAAGGGCATTCTTACGGCCGTTGTCACCGCGAAGACCGGTGAACTTGTATCCTCCAAAGTGATAACCGATGAGACTGAGTTGGTCGCGATATCCGTCAAAGGACAGATATTGAAGACCTCTATGGAATCGGTGAGGACCACCTCTCGGGCGGCTCAAGGAGTCCGACTTATCAACCTGAGCTCGGGAGATAAGATCGCCGGGGTTATCTGTCTCTGATAAGCTGTTATAATTAATATCAAATGAACTTATCGAAGACCCAGCTCATAATATTGGGCATCGCGGGATTTATTGTCCTGTTTTTTGGATTTGTCGTCATCACCGGGTTCGGTCTCCGTTCCGGCGGAGAGAGAGCTTCTCTCAATGTGTGGGGCATAGACGGGTCTGATGCTTTTGCCGGAGCGATAGCCGGGTTCATCGATGAGAACAGGGGAACGGAGATAGAATATCGACAGATACCCGAAGCTAACTACGAGAGAGCCCTGATCGATGCGCTTGCCGCGGGAACGGGACCGGACATTTTTATGTTTCGTTCCGATTGGGCGTCAAAGCACGGCAATAAGATAGTCGCCGCTTCTGAAGAAGTCTATCCGATAGGTTCCTTCTCTTCTCTCTTTCCTCAAGTTGTGACTCAAGACTTCGTCTACGGCGGTTTGGTTATCGCGTCACCTCTTTATGTGGACACACTCGCTCTCTATTACAATCGGGACATATTCGATCGCCGAGGGGTCGCCCTTCCTCCCAATACATGGGATGGTTTCAAGAATACCGTTTCAAGGGGGGTTATGGCTTCGTTCGGAGGATATTCGCCGCTCGTCGCTCGTGCGTCGGACATAGTGAACGCCCTTTTTATGCAAGCGGGCGCGGATCTTAATTTAAGCACCAAGGACTTTGTCAGGATATCGGGTGCCGAAGGTATAAGAGCGATGGACCTCTATACCGATATCAAAGCTCCTTCCGTCGATAGTTACTCCGGGTTTGCGGATGAGACGATAGGCATGATGATCGACTATCAATCCGCGAAATTCACTCTCGCCGCGCGCAACCCTTTTTTGAACTACGGCGTAGCGCCTCTTCCTCAACTGAATCCTTCCGCCGCCGTCGTGCCGGCTAAATATTACGGTTTGGCGGTCTCGAACAAATCCGCTTCTCAATCCGCCGCTTGGAGATTTATCGCTTTTATGACGACCGATCAGGCGACCGCCGAAAGTTATCTCATAGCAAGCGGAAGACCTCCGGCCTTAAGAAGTCTTATTCAGGATTATCTCAATACTCCCACTCTTGGAGTCTTTGCTTCACAAGCTCTTATAGCGAGGAGTTGGAACATGCCTCCTGCGGAGGAGGTTTCCGGCATTCTGAATACGATGATACAATCTGTATTAAGCGGTAACGATATTCGGACTTCGCTCGGTCAGGCGGAGACGGGTATAAATAATCTTGTCCGCTGATAAAAAAATGGCAACAAATTTAAACAGTTGTTCCTCTTGTTCTTCTTCTCCCTTTAGTCTGGGTGACAGCATTCTTCCCCAAAGTGTGCGTGCAAAGGTTTACGGCAGCGCTCAGTATGGGAGTGTTGATTGTTGTGACTTTATACAACTTCTTAACAATATCCTTTCATTTGTATTTTATATGGCTATTCCTATAGTAGCCCTTATGATCGCTTGGGGAGGAATTATAATGTTGACCTCCTCAGGGAATGCCTCGCGTATTAAACAAGGTCAGGGATATATTAAGTCCGGACTCATCGGATTATTGATCGTGCTCGGCGCTAATATTATTCTTAGAGGAATATTCATGGGTCTTGGTGCGGATGTCGGTCTTCTTCCTTGGAACTGATAAAATAAAAAAATGAGAATAACATCTTTAATCACAGCATTACTTATTTCCATGTCGGCTATTGCGGTTCCGATATTTGTTTCCGACACCGCGATTGCTCAAACAGGTCAGACGGGCGTCGGTCAAGGGACAGGTCAGACAGGTGTTGGTCAGGGAATTTCCTTTACTCTCACTAATCCGCTCGGTGCCAACAAAACCCCCGAAGAAATAATAAAGGGCATTATTTCTTATGTTAGGACATTAGGTCTGATTATCGCTCCTCTTATGTATGTGTGGGGAGCCTTCCTTATGCTTACTGCCGGGGGAGATGCTAAAAAAGTCGGTATCGCGAAACAGTTGTTTCTATGGACGACCATAGGTATAGCGGTGTTACTCGTCGCCGAAGGATTGGTTATAGTGGTCCAGGATCTTTTTGCCTGATGACCGGTTTTTTGTTATCATTCAGCTAAAATAGAAAGGTCGCTCATTGTCTTATACAAGAAAAGTGAAAAATAAATTATTCAGCACGGTACTTCCGGCAGTAGTTTTCGCTCAAGCCACTCCTCCTGCCACTCCAAGTGTTTCATTGAGCAGTGTCAGTGATATTTTGGCGATTCTAAATAGGGTTGTCGGTTGGGCCTTCGGATTGTTCTTCGCTCTTGCCGCCGTGTTCATTCTCTGGGCCGCCTATGATTATCTTACGGCTGGCGGAGATTCCAAGAAGATAGACTCCGCCAAAAACAAGCTTATCTATGCAGCCATCGGTATTGGCGTCGCTCTTATAGCGAGGAGCGTTGTGGCGGTGATCCAAAACTTCATAGCTTAATTTATCCCAAGGGATAAAAAAATAAGCCTCTTAACGAGGCTTGTTTTAATTTTGGATAGATCATCAGTACATTATCAGTGTTACTTGGGACGTTCCCGCCTCCACTATTCTTATGTCTATATCAAGGTCCGTGTTGTCCGGGCCTTTTGAGTATAGGCGGTGTATCTGACCTCCTTTAAAGGTCTGACTTTCGGATCCGTCATCGAATACAAATACGAAATCGGCTTCCGAGAAGATTGAAAAATCTCTGAGGTTTTTTGATTTTGTGGTCAGGGTATATCTCCCGTCAGTGTCTTTTACTTGATGGACTGTCTTCTGTGGGGCCATGTTTATCTGTATATCTCCCACTCTCTCGACTATCTCCTGTCCTTTCTGTACGGTTTTATTTACCGCATTTGTTGCCGGCTGTTGCCCTCCAAGAAGGAATATGGCCGTACATCCGAAGGCGAACCAAGTAAGCACTCTCATTATCCATCTGTAGGTTTTTGTCTTCTTATGCGGTTCTATAACTCCGGAAAGGAGTATGATGGTCGCTATTATCACGACCTGCATAAGAAAGAGTATTGGCCAGTTGTGGATGGGTATGAAGTACATATAGATACTTAATACCAGTTGACCGAGGATTATGAATCCGAAGAATGTCCGTATTTTTCTTGTGGCCTTTGTCGTTACGACAAGCGACAATATGATGGGCTCCATGATGAACATCGTAAGTACTACGATTATCGCGATGAAGGCCATTACTACGACGGCGTTCTTCATTCCGCTCGATGCGAAGGCGAAAGTGGTGAAGAACCAGGTGGCAAGATAGAGTATAAACCCTATCATCATCCCTCTGGATTTTTGATTTCCTTTTTTCCAAATATCTCCTATCAGTCCGAATATTTCGGATATAAGCGAGTTCCAACCTGAGGTTTTGTCCTTAACTTCCATTTCTATCATTTCCATCCGCTCCTTTCTTCTACTAAAGATTTCTTATGAATCTTCGGAGTCCACTGACTCCTTCTGCCGCTTTCCCGGCTGTCTCGTTCGCTTTGATGGCGATTTTTTCGAGCCCCGGAACTAATTCCGGACCGTACTTGTCGGTGAACTGCTTTGCGCGTATTCCGATGAGTTTTATAAACTGCATGATCTTATCATCGTCCAAAGCTTCGATTCTTGAATCGAATTCCTTCGGATTGTCGATATAGAGGTGTCCCAACTCCTGGAATACCTGAAGTCGGACGCTTTCTTCTTCTTTTTCCTGAAGACCTTTATATAGATCGGTCAGGACTATCATTAGTTTATTTTCGCTTCCGGGAAGATATTTCGGTTCCTTTGCGCATCTGTAAGGTTTCTTTTCGCCCCTCTGTCGTGAGCTTTGAGCTTCGAGCAAACCTTTTTTTGCGTCGGGATCGAGATTGCCCAATTTGGATATGAAGGCGAAAAATTCCGCCCGCACTTCCTTATTGCTCTTTTTGACCTCCTCAACGGCCTTATCCTTTGCGCCTTTGATGATGTCTTTTATCCCGTCGAATGCGGCTGCTATGCCGACCTCTTTCAGGATCTCTCTTATATCGAGATTCATTCCGCCATGCTTCATTACGATCGCTCTCCTTCCTTGATAGGGTATATTTTTCTGTGTTCGCTCAGTCCCGTTCCCATGATCGATACGACCACGAGTCTCGGTCTTTCGGTGACGGTCAAAGTGAAGCTTGCGCTTCCTTCTTCTGTTGTGTCGATGAATTTCATTCTTTCATCGGCATTATCATTTTGCCCGTCAAGGACCTGTATCTTGGATTTCATGCCGGCTTTCTGACAAAGAACCTGTACGGTAAAGATGAATTCGTTTTCATTCCTTACCACTTTAAGTTTCATTTCATCGGCTGTTTTGATAGTCGGTTTTAAAGTGGTTTTCTTGATAAAGAATACCTCTCTTCTGGCCGACGACCCGTTGTTCAGCTTTGCTTCAACTATGGTCTTTGTGTTTGCCGGAACGGTCATTTTTGTTGTCGATTTACGATCGTCGTTTATGACCTCCTCTGCCGTTCTTTCTCCATTAAGAAAAAAGACGATTGTTTCGGCCAATTGATCGTAAATATTGGCTATGACCGTAATTACTCCTTCCGGATCTGGTCCCGCCACCTCTAAGGTGAGCTTCTGCTTTTTGTAATCCACTGTGATCTCTCCTTTCAGTTTTTAATGTACGGTCATTACCGTATAGTTCATTTATATCATAAAAATGACTCTTTGTCAAGAGATTTATGACTCAAAAGGCCCGATTTTTACTGAATAATCGTCAGTTTTTATAAAAAATCCCTGACGCAGTCTGCGTCAGGGATTAGTTAAATCTGTCATTGATACTTTCGAACAGCAACAAAGCGGTATTTTTCCGATGCATCTTCATTCCATATCCGGTCACCTGTCCATATGAAACTGATAAATGGTCTTGAATCTAATTGACGAAGCAAACATTGAGCGTGATGACCCTTGTGCCTTTCGTCGATGGACCCAAGCGCGACTATTTTTTCTATATCATGCACTTCCGGATACGTATTAACGAGAGACATTAGTTCATAAACATCCGCTGGTCGTAGGCCGGCCGATTCAAAATCCTTTAATATTCCGTCAGTTGAGATCTTTCGATCAAAATCCATAAGTTGAAGAATGATGTTTGCTTCTCCTTTTCTTTGTTTTTCACAAGAAAGGGGAAAAGTATTTCGCTCGAACTCGCAACTGTAATAGGATGTCTTATTTTCCAAGGGTTCGTCATAGTTAACATATACAGGGTAAATGTTTGCATCGGGCTTATCCGAAAATGCTTTGTGAAGAGTTTGTCTGAGTTGGTCCTTCTCTTGTATCCAGTAAAGCTCGGCATCAAGACTGTTTCCGCGCGGTAGCGCCATTAAAACGGTCTTGGTAAATTTTGTATATATTTCTCTTGAAGCGGGTTTAATGATGGGTTTTGTAAAGTCTCGCTTATTTGCCGGGTCGGGCTGGGCTATAGGCACGTCCGAAAAAAGCGCTTTACGAAGAACTCTTTTGAGTAGGGGGTAATTCTTTAGCCAATAGATCGCAATATCAGCCTCAATCTCTCGCGGAAATGCTTTAAAAACAACATCTACAAAAGCTCCATAATCTGCCATTCATAATTCCTCCTTATAATTTTTTTAAGTAACTTGTCTTAGTAAAAAACTACAAGTAAGTAGCTTTTTAGTCAAAAATTTGATTCATAAATAACTCTGCCTGATAATTGGCTTATTGCTCCCGTGGCGGAATTGGTAGACGCGCATGGTTTAGGACCATGTTTCGCAAGAAATGGAGGTTCGAGTCCTCCCGGGAGCACTATTCCCCCGCTTTGCGGGGGATATAAACGTTCGGGAGGACGAGAACGCCGGACCGAAGGTTTTTCAGCAGAAAAACCGAGGGAGGAGAGCCTGAGACAAATTCCGAGCGACGGCGAGGAACTTAGTGGAAGGCAATTCCTCCCGGGAGCACTATTCCCCCGATCAAATAGTCACTGACTTTCGGTGACCATTCGTGGAATGTTATATATAAAGTCAGATGGATGTGGTTGTCGGTATAAACGGTCTCACGACCGATGATGAAATAAAGCCCCTCGTCGAAGCCGGGGCGGAGGAGTTTTATATGGGTTATATACCGGAATATTGGTCGGGTCGTTTCGGTTGGGAGATCGCTCCTAACAGACGTCCGTACCATGAATACAATTATCTTTCTCTGGAGAGTCTGTCGGCCGCCAAGGACTCCGTTAAGAGATTCGGCAAGAAAGCTTTACTCGCCGTCAATGAGCACGAATATCCTCCGGAGAGGATGTCCGAGGCTGTCCGCATGGTCCGCGAATGTGTCTCTCTCGGTTTTGATGCGGTTATTATTTCCAATATCGCCCTCGCTCTTGAAATAAGAGAGGCGGGGATCGATGTCCCTTTTCATATAAGCATCGGCGGGCTCGTCAATAATTACGAAGCCGTAAAATTTTATAAAAAACATATTCCCGGTATTCGGCGTTTCATTCTGCCTCGTGATCTTACTGTCCGGGAAATAAGATCCTTCGCTCTGAAGTCGAAAGATGACGATATATCTCTCGAGGCTTTCGGTGTGGGTGATCCGTGCGCGTGGAGTGATGGTTACTGTCTTGCGTGGCACTCCGCCGGGATCGCGCCTTTCTGCAGTTGGTTTTTTACGGGCGACAGAAAACTGACGGACTTGAGATCTTTTTTTGATTGGAGAGATAAGATTCGTTCCGGCGATATCTCGTTTGTCGATTCTGTCGAACCGATCAAGGCTCGGGCGAAGTTCGGCGGTTTCAAACCGTCTTCCGAGCGAGATGATTTTTTGGCCGACATCGTCCGCGTTTGCGGTCTTTGCGCGATCCCTCTTTTTAAAAAATGGGGAATAGACGCGATCAAGGTTCCCGCTCGAGGCGGCGAAAAAAGGGACGCGGTTATCGATCTTGTGACGAGAGCGATGGCTGCCGAGTCTCCGGAAGAATGCAAAGCCCTTATTGGTTCGGAAGAATTCTGCGCCGGTTCGAGATGTTATTATAATTATCCTTCGGAAAAAGATGTTTGATATTTCAGAAAAAGAATTTTGTGTCATGATCCCGGACATCGTCGGAATGAAGAATATGAAAAGTATTCTCGATCCTTTACCTAAAGATAATTTCAGGCGTGCTTCCCACGCTCTTCCTCGAGAGTGTTTGGTTGAGGAAATGTCTTTGGAGATGCTGGCTCACGCAACGGAAGGCAAAGATATTTTTTCTCTTGCGGAGCGAATTTATTTCGGACAGGAAACTTGTGCGCGCAAACTTTTTTCTGCCCGAAATGTCGCCGAAGCTGTCTCTCTCGCCGAAGGATATGGTAAAAAATTGTCTCTGGTCGTTCCGTACGCGGGGGAAAGGGATATGGCTGATATCCGCTCTGTGCTTGAGTTTTTTGGCAAGGAGTGTCCCGGCGGTGAGGTGGTGGTGAACGACCTCGGTATTATTAATGTCATTGCGGAAAATAAACTTCCGGTAAAGACGGTCTTGGGAAGACTTCTTTCGAGGATCAAAAGAGATCCTCGTTTTGGCTCCTTTCCTCCGATGGATATGACCGCCTTACCTGATGATTTCTCCGCCGCCTCGAGAGAAAATATTTCGAGAAGCGGTTTTTCCGCTCGTTCGTTCAGTGACTTTTTCAATAAGCTCGGCATATCCCGCGCCGGGTGTGATGCTCTTCCTCAAGGAGTCGATATGTCCGACGTCGAGGGTTTCACGTTCGATGTGTATTGGCCCTGGATCTATGTCACGAGCGGCAGGTCATGCCAGATTCTTGGAGCCGATGATTCGCGCAAGGGAAAATATCCCATGGAATCGGATTGCGGAAGAGAGTGTCTTAAATTTGAAATGAAGCCGCCTCGACAGGGAAGATTTTATTCGGTCATACGGGGCAATGCCGTATGGATGGAGGTGATGTATCCGGGAAATATGGCGGGTGATTTTTCTCGATTTATATATGAACCTGTTATTCCCGCGTAAATTTTTTAAATTAATCCGTATCCCTTCTTCTTCCGTGGAACGATGTGTGTACATCCCGTAATTCCTTGTTGGTGAGGTGGGTGTATATTTGGGTTGTTTGGATGTTCGAATGGCCGAGCATCTCTTGGACCGAACGCAGGTCCGCGCCGTTTATAAGAAGATCGGTGGCAAAGAGATGTCTTAAAGTATGAGGATGGACTCTCTTCGGTATACCCGCTTCTCTTGCGTAGTGGTCGATGGTTCTCTGTACCGTCCTGGGGGTCATCCTGCCGATCGGCTTCGGTTGATTGGAATTGGTGAATGTTATGAAAAGTGCCTCTTCGGCATCCTCTCTCTTTTCGATATATGTCTTTATCGCCTTCTTGGCCGTTTCCGAGAGAAAGACCACGCGTATCTTTCCACCCTTTCCTCTTATGGAGAGTTCTCCTCTATCGGTGTTTATATATCTGTCGAGGGCGCATATTTCCGAAACACGGAGCCCGGTCGAAAAGAGGACTTCGAGCAATGCTCGGTCTCGCAACGTCTTGGTCGATGATCCTTTTGGGGCCTCGAGTAGTCTCTCAAGGTCCTTGTACTCGATTATCTCTATCTGTCTCTTGGGCATCTGAGGCAGCTCGATCTTCTCGGGCGCCAACACGGAAAAGTCCCGTTTTATCAGATATTTGAGAAAGTTTCTGATGGCTATCACATAATAAGCCTGGGTATTCTTCTTAAGGTCGGTCCTTTCTGCGAGATGGACACGGAATTGTCTTATTTTATCGTTGGTTATTTCCTCCGGTGTGTTGATGTTCGAAAAAATGAGGAATTTTTCGAGAGATCTCTTATACACGGCTTTTGTCTTCGGTGAGCGATTTTTCTCTATTTGCAGGTAATCAAGATAGTCCTTGAGTAATTTTTCTATCTCGGTCATATAGGGTTAATTATAGCCCGTCGCATAATATTTACTAACTTTTCTGTGTTTTGGAGACCGCCTCTTTAGATGTCTGAAATCGGCTTTTTTGACACATATAGACGTATTTGTCGAGGTGGTAGGGGATTCCGAGGCTCATTCCTTGGAGCCCCCTCTTGATTTTGAGGGTTTTCTAATGCATTATTACCTAAATGCTTACTCAGAGAGTAAAGGCCAACGTAATTAAAGAGGCTCGGGTCCATGATACGGATACCGGTTCGGCTGAAGTTCAGATCGGCATCTTAAATCGCCGTATTTCGGAACTCGCCGATCATCTTAAGAAGAATTCCAAGGATGTACATTCGAGGAGGGGTCTTTTGAAGATGGTCAGCAAGCGCCGCAAATTGGAAAAGTATATCGACACTCAGGCCGCTAAGAAAGCGTCCAAAAAGGCCAAAGCCGCTTAAAAATGGCGAACACTTTTAATACAGAGCACCGCGTGGGTATCTTTATCGATATCCAGAACCTTTATCATTCCGCAAGGAATCTTTATGGCAGTCGGGTCAACTACAAGGAGCTTGTTAAGAACCTTGTAGCGGGAAGACGCCTTGTAAGAACGGTTGCTTATGTCGTATCGAGCGATCCTCAGACAGGTGAAGAGGCTTTTTTTGATGCGCTCGAAAAAGCCGGCATAGAGCTCCGCATGAAGGATATTCAAGTTTATCCGAGTGGAGCGAAGAAGGCTGACTGGGATGTCGGTATGGCCGTTGATGCCATAAAGATGGCTCCCAATTTCGATGTGATAATACTCGTTACGGGCGACGGAGACTTCATCCCGCTCGTGGAGTATATGCAGGCCGGCTTCGGAAAAATAATCGAGGTTGCCGCGTTCAGTAAGACGACCTCGGGAAAGCTTAAGGAAAAGGCGGACCGCTTCATAGATATAGAGAACGTCCCCAAAGCCATCTTCAAGACGGAAAAAAGCAGAAAGAGTGGAGTGAAGAATGTATCGTCGACGACAAAAAAAGAATAAAAAATTTAAGAAATATAAAAATGGACCTTCAAAGAAAGATATTCGAGACGGAGATAGCGGGCAGACCGCTTAAGATAGAGGTATCCCGCATGGCGGAACAGGCGAATGCCGCGGTACTCGCGACCTACGGAGAGACTGCCGTTCTTGCTACGGTTGTCATGGACAAGGAAGACAAGGATGTGGATTTCATGCCGCTCGTTGTCGACTTCGAAGAAAAGTACTATGCGGTCGGCAAAATATTGGGAAGTCAGTATGTTCGCCGAGAAGGCAGACCTTCTCAGGAGGCGGTGCTTTCCGGTCGTCTTATAGACAGGGCTATTCGCCCTCTTTTTGATAACAGGATAAGGCGTCCTATTCAGGTCACGGCGACCGTTCTCTCATACGATGAGGAGAATGATCCCGATTTTGTGGCTCTTGTCGGTGTCTCCGTCGCTTTGGGAATATCCGACATCCCCTGGAATGGTCCGATAGCCGGTGTGTCTTTGGCAAAGTTCGGCGCCGATCTGGTTTTGAATCCGACCGTCACCGAGCTTGATGAAAAATTATCGGAAACCAAGTTTCAAAGCTTCATCGCCGGCCTCGACGGACAGATCAATATGATCGAGCTCGAAGGTTATGAGGCCGATGAGGAAGACGTGGTCGCCTCCTACGGCGAGGCCATGAAAGAAATTGAAAAGATTATTTCTTTTGAGCGCGACATTATATCCAAAATAGGTAAGGAGAAGGCGAAGGTCGCCCTCGCCGAACCCACTGAAGAATTTAAAAAAGCCGTTTCGGATTTTCTGTCCGATAAGCTCGAAGGGGCGTTGTTTAGAAAAGATAAGACCGAGAGGGATGACGCCGTCTCCGCCCTTAAAAAATCCCTTAAGGAATATCTTGTCGGTAACGGATTTACCGAAAGTGACTTTCCTGAGGCGATGAGACTTTTGGATGGACACATCGACGAGCTCGTCCATAAGGAGATACTGAACAATGACCGTCGCGTCGACGGTCGCGGGCTCGATGAATTGCGCGACCTGCATTGCGAGGTTGCCCTGCTCCCGAGGACCCACGGATCTTCTATATTCATGAGAGGCAATACTCAGGCCCTCGCCACCGTCACTCTGGCGGCGCCCGGCTCGGAAAAGGTTATTGAAACCATCGAACACTCCGAGAAACAGAGATTCATGCTCCATTACAACTTCCCCGGATATTCCGTCGGTGAAGCGAGGTCTTTCCGCGGTCCGGGCAGAAGAGACATCGGTCATGGCGCTTTGGCGGAAAAGGCCGTCAAAAATGTCATCCCCGATCAAGACACCTTCCCTTATACGATTCGCGTTGTTTCCGAAATATTGTCATCGAACGGTTCTTCGTCGATGGCTACGGTTTGCGCTTCGATACTCGCTCTTATGGATGCGGGTGTTCCCATTAAAAAGCCGGTCGCCGGCATAGCGATGGGGTTGATGACGGGAGAAGGCGGCAAATATAAGGTTCTTACCGATATTCAGGGACCGGAAGATCATCATGGAGATATGGATTTCAAGGTTGCCGGCACCAAAGATGGCGTGAACGCCATTCAGATGGATGTTAAGATCGCGGGAGTTCCGTTGCCGGTTCTTCTTGAAGGATTGAAGCAGACTAAAAAGGCGCGTCTCGAAATACTCGATGTCATGGTTTCATCCATAGCCGAACCTCGCGCCGATATATCCAAATATGCTCCGCAGGTGGCTGTTATCGACATCGATCCCACGCGCATCGGTGAGGTCATCGGCCCCGGAGGAAAGATTATAAACGGCATAATCGCGCGTACGGGAGTTACTATCGATATAGATGATATCGGAAAAGTTTACGTCGCCGCGAGAGAAAAATCGGCGCTTGAGGCGGGTGTTAACGAGGTTAAATCGATACTCAAAGAATTCAAAGTGGGTGAAATAGTCGAGGGCCCCGTCGTTCGCGTCCTTGATTTCGGCGCGATAGTCGATCTCGGAGGGGGTAAAGATGGCATGGTCCACGTTTCCGAACTTAAGGAAGGATTTGTTAAGAACGTCACGGACGTCATCAATATGGGTGATTTTGTTCGGGCGAAGATAGTTAAGGTTGAAGACGGCAAGATAGGATTGTCCATCAAACAGCTTAAAGCGGAGGAAAAGTAATAATTTTTTCATGGAATACATTGACCCCGCAATTTGCGGGGTTTTTGATACAAGTTGTTTATTGGTTGACAATCATCAAGAAATCTATTTACAATTAGTTGTCAATTGATTTTATCAAAGGAAAAAATAATAGAGATAGCATTAAAAGAAGGAAATATTACAACCCGTAACATTTCCGATCGCTTCGCTGTCTCTCGTCAGTATGCGAATATTCTGATCTCCGGATTGGTTGCTGACGGAAAGTTGATTAAAATCGGATCGACTCGTAAAGCGTCTTACGTCACTCCTGAATATGCCTCAAAACACATGGAGGTATTTCTGACGAAAATCAACAAAAGTTTTACAAATAAGAACCTCGAAGAACATAAAATAATTAACGAAATAGGGAATAAATTTCCTCTTTTATATAAAGCGAAAGAAAACGTTCGTAGTATTTTTACGTATGCGTTTTCAGAAATGTTGAACAATGCCATTGAACACTCCGGGTCGGAAAAAATAGATGTTGAAGTAAGCATGGAAAATAAAACACTTTCCTTCACTGTTAATGACTACGGCATAGGAGTTTTTAGAAACATAATGCAGAAAAAAGGATTGAGATCGGAAACTGAAGCCATACAGGATCTGCTAAAGGGAAAAACCACAACCATGCCCAAATCTCATTCGGGAGAAGGCATTTTTTTTACATCTAAGGTCGGTGATTTATTTACACTTGATAGCTATGGACATCAATTAATTGTGGACAACAGAATAGATGATGTCTTCTTGCAAAATCCTGCCAAAATAAAAAAAGGAACCAAGGTTGTATTTAAAATATCAACAGAATCGGAAAATCATTTAAGCGAGGTATTTAAAAGATATACTGACTTTGATAATGATGGAGACTATGGTTTTGATAAGACGGAAGTAAAAATAAAGTTATATACAATGGGGGGAGTGCATGTTTCTCGGTCTCAGGCAAGAAGGGTTTTATCAGGATTGGAGAAGTTTAAAAGCATTATTTTCGACTTTGATAAAGTTCCCATGATAGGACAGGCTTTTGCCGACGAAATATTCAGGGTGTTTGGTGAAAAAAATCCTCAAATTAAAATAAATGCGATTAATGCCAATGAAGCGGTCAAATTTATGATAGACAGAGTCGGGAAAAGCGATCATGGAATTCCGAGTTTGTTTGATTAAGAGTGGGTATTTTTCCGTTCCTCGCCTTTATGTTTCATATTTAATGTTCCATATGTCGAGCCTCAAATAAGTTATACACAATAAATTTTATTCTATTCTGTTATTATTAAGCATATGAACGGACAAGAAAACGAAAATCAATCCATCCGGCCTGATTTCAATAAGCCGGTGGCGGGCGACGGTCCGGCTCCCGTAACTTTAAGCTCTCAAGGCACGGGGTTTAACGGCCAACCCGGACGATCCGAATGGTCTCCGAATATCGCTCCCGCCGCGGGTCCCATGGACTCCGCCGCGACCCCTTCCGTAACTCCGTCGAACATCGGACAGTCTGCGCCTGCGGCTCCGGTCATGGAGTCTTCACCGACTCCGACTCCTCCGGCTCCGATGACCGGTGGGCTTAGCTCTCCTTCGGTCGCTCCGTCGACAAGCGGAATGCCCGAGGTTCCTAAAATGCCTACTTCTTCTCCCATGTCTCAGGGCGCGCCTATGTCATCCCCCATTCCTCCGCCTCCTCCTGATGGAGAATATCAGGTAAAGACGATGAAGTCTGACATGGATACCTTAAAGGCCTCCGGTGGAGCCGAGACTGTTCCAAAGACATTCACTCCGGCACCAATGGGTGAGCCGGCTTTTGACAAGGCTGCCGCCGCCGCTCCCGTAAAGAAAGCGGGTGGCAATAAAGCTTTGCTTATACTTATCATATCGATAGTTGTTATCGGTGTTGCCGCTGTTGGATTTTTCTTGGTGAGACCGATACTGTTTGCTCCCGCTCCGACCCCTCTCGAGTCTCTTCCTCCGGCGATAATCCCCGAAGAGGAGGTATTGCCTCCGTCCGAACTCCCTGAAGTTTCGGAGACTCCCGAAGTTACGCCGATTGTTCATAGCTCTTTCTTTAGCACTCCTGCTGATAATATTGAATCCTATACTATTGAGACGGTTACTCTTACTGCCGTTAAAACGTTGTTTGCGGCTCCCGAGGGCAGCGCTCTCGGCGATGGAACAATGAGGGAACTCATCATTTCCGATGCATCGGGGCCGATATCGTTTTCCGCATTCATGGGAGCCTTCTTCCCGGATATGAATATGGAGGCGCTTGCTTCCGCTTTTGAAGATGACTTTACCGCGTTCGTCTACCGCGATGATTCCTCCGATCTTCCCGGCTTTATCGCCAAGGTAAGTTCCGAAGCGGCCGCCGAAACCTTATCATCCATGTCCACCGCCATTGAATCATCATCGAATCTCGGAAACATTTATCTTGTCGATCCCGGGACGGTCTCGACCTTCAGAGATGGTGCCGTATCGGGTAATCCTGTGAGATATGCTCCTTTTGCCACAGCCGGTTACGCCTTTAACTATGGTTGGTTGAAGGATGATGCGGGGGCTGATTATCTTATGGTATCGTCTTCTTATCAGGGGATGACCGAAGCGGTAAGCAGAGCCGGATTCTGATCCGGGCAAAGCGCGCTTGACACATCTGGGTGTTAGTGCGACAATAATCGCATAAGAAAGCCCCGCCATGAAGCGGGGCTTTCAAAAAAAGAGAAACATAATAAAAAATATGGATTTAAAGCAGGTTGTAACAATTGTTAATCAAATAGCGAAAGAAAGAGGAATAGATCCCGTCCGTGTTCTTGAGGGCGTCGAAGATTCGATAGCCACCGCGTACAGAAAGGAATACGGAGAGAGGGGTGAGGTAATAAAGGCGAAAATAGACCCTTCTACCGGAGAAGTTAAATTCTGGCAGGTTAAAGAGGTGGTTGATGAAAGCATGGTAAGGGTTGTCGAAGAGGAAGAGCCGACTCCCGATGGTGTTGTCACTCCCGAGGCCTTGGAAGAAAAGAGAGGTGCTTTTATCGAGGATGAAGATGGCGAGGAAAAGCTTCCTCGTTACAATCCCGAACGCCATATGTTTTTAGACGAAGCAAAGACCGTAAAGGCCGACGTTGTTTTGGGTGACAAGCTTGAATTTCCGCTCGAACCCAAGCTCGACTTTGGTCGCATCGCCGCCCAGTCCGCCAAGCAGGTCATCTTGCAGAAGTTCCGCGAAGCTGAAAAAGATGCCATATTCGGCGAATTCAAAGACAGGGAAGGAAAGATAGTTTCGGGGCTTATCCATCGTTTCGATCGCGGTAATGTCCATGTCGACCTTGGTCGCATCACGGGAATAATGTTCGCGAACGAGACTATCCCCGGGGAACATTACGGAGTCAATCAAAGGATGCGTTTCTACGTCATTGCCATACAGGAAAACAGACGCGGACAACCGGAGATAGTTCTTTCTCGCGCTCATCCGAGGTTTATCGCCAAGCTTTTTGAACTCGAGGTTCCCGAGATAGCGGATGGCACCGTTGAGATCAAAGGCGTTGCCCGCGAGGCCGGAAGCAGGACCAAAATGGCGGTTCACTCCGATATCCAAGGAGTCGACCCGATCGGGTCATGTGTCGGTCAGCGTGGAACTCGCGTCATGGCTGTTACGAACGAACTCGGAAATGAGAAGATCGATATAGTTGAATGGTCTGAAGATCCGGGAGAATTTATAGCCGCTTCTCTTTCACCCGCCAAGGTAAAGAGGACCGATATAATGCCGAAGCATGAAGCCAAGGTAATTGTTCCCGAAGATCAGTTGAGCCTTGCCATAGGTAAAGGGGGGCAGAACGTCCGTTTGGCGGCAAAGCTTACGGGTTGGAAGATAGATGTCCGTTCGGAGATGAATCCCGACGAAGTCCAGGAAGATGGTATCGCCGAAGTGGTGATCGATGATGCGGGTGTCGCGGTGATCGAGCCTGAAGTTGCTCCGGTCGTCGAAGCTCCGATTGAAGAGTCGCCCGTCGCGGAGGAGGAATCTCCGATTGAGGAAGAAAAGCCCAAGGCGGAAGAAAAACCGGCGAAAGTGAAAAAGGGTAAGTCGAAGAGAAGCTCGTCCGAGAAGACCGTCCTTATCCCTCGCCCCGAAGAAGAATAAAAACTTTATCAAGATTTTTATCCGTAAAATGAACATGCAACCGATTAAAAACGATTATCTCATCCCGACGGTCATCGAAAAGACCGTCAATGGAGAACGGGCGTTCGATATATATTCCCGCCTCCTCAAGGACAGAATAATTTTTCTTGGAGGTCCCGTTGATGACAATGTGGCGAACATAGTTATCGCCCAGATACTTTTCCTCGCGAGTGAAGATCCAAAAAAACCCATCAAGCTTTATATCAATTCCCCCGGTGGAGTTGTTACCGCCGGTATGGCGATATACGACACCATGCAGTTCGTTAAACCTCCCGTCGAAACGGTCTGTATCGGAATGGCGGCTTCAATTGCCGCGTTCCTTCTCGCCGCGGGAGAAAAGGGTAAGCGCACGGCTCTCCCTAATTCCGAGATACTCATTCACCAGGTAATGGGCGGAGCTGAAGGTCAGGCGAGCGATATAGAAATAGCCGCCAAACAGATAGTTAAGACCAAAGCGAAGATCAATCAGCTCCTTTCGAAGATGACTGGTCAGTCCTTATCAAAGGTGGAGAGGGATTCAGACAGAGATTACTGGCTCTCGGCCGAAGAAGCCAAGGAATACGGCATCATTGATGAAGTTGTCAAAAAATCCAAATAGAGAAGAGGAGTTGTCTCTCATAGACGATCTTCTTGAGCGGAGCGTGGCGGAAGTTCTTCCGTCGAAGGAGGCTTTGAAAGAAGTGCTCCTTTCGGGCAAAAAATTGAGGATATACATCGGAACCGACGCGACGGGAACATCCCTTCATCTCGGTCACGCGACCAATTACATCATTCTTGAAAAGTTCCGTAAGCTCGGCCACAAGGTGATATTCCTTATAGGTGATTTTACCGCTCGCATCGGCGACCCGACCGACAAGGAAGCGGTTCGAAAACAGCTTACTCGCGCCGATGTTAAGAGAAATGTCGGAACTTGGATCAAGCAGATCGCGCCCGTCATAAACATCAAGGACAGAAAAAATCCCGTAAAGATAGCTTATAACCACGATTGGCTTTCAAAGCTCGATTTCGAGGATGTCATAGGTCTTGCTTCCAACTTCACCGTCCAACAGATGCTCGAACGCGATATGTTCGAACGAAGGATGAATGAAGAAAAGCCAATTTATCTCCATGAATTTTTCTATCCCCTTATGCAGGGATATGACAGTGTCGCTCTCGATGTGGACATCGAGATGTGCGGCAATGATCAAAAGTTCAATGCCTTGGCGGGTAGAACCCTTCAAAGAAAGTTGAATAACAGGGAAAAGTTCGTTTTCATAACCACCTTGCTCGTCAACCCCGTGACGGGAGAAAAGATGATGTCGAAGAGTCTCGGTACCGGTGTCTTTCTCGATGAATCGGCAACCGATATGTTCGGTAAAATAATGGCTCAGGCGGATGAAAATATTCCGCAACTTTTCGTTGATTGCACTTATGTTCCGATGAATGAGATAAAGGCTATCAAGGACGATCTTGAAAAGGAGCGGGTCAATCCTCGGGATATCAAAATAAGACTCGCTAAGGAAATAGTTGCCATATATCATTCATGGGCCGAAGCGGAGAAAGCCGCCGAAGAGTTCGAATCCGTTTTCAGGAATAAGGAATTGCCTTCGGATATCGAAGAGATATCCATGGCGGCCGACTCGATGACTGCGACCGACTTTCTCGTATTCTCCGGTCTCTCTTCTTCGAAGAGCGATGCGCGCCGCCTCATAGAACAGGGAGGGATGAAAGTCGATGGAAAAAAAGTGAGTGCCTTTGATGAGGTAATAGAGATTATTGATGGACTCGTTGTTCAGGCGGGTAAACGACGCTTTATAAAGATAAAAAGATCCTGACCCGATTGCATAAAAAAACCGCCCCCCTTGGGGGCGGTTTTTTGAAAGTGTTATTTAGCTGACTCCGTTTTCTATCATTTCCTCAAGGGCTTTGAGCACTGTATCAAAAAGTTCTTTCGGTACCACCTTTGATTTGATTATGAATGCTTTGGCTCCCAATGCGTAAGATCTTTCTTCTGTTTCTCTGTCGGCGAGATTTGTGAAGACCACGACGGGTACTTTTTTCAGTTCAGGGTCTTCGTTTATTCTCTTCAATATTTCGAAACCGTACTCCTTCTCCGGAGTTTCGTCAGTCGGTCCCCGTCCGGATGGGAGGCGAAGGTCGAGCAGTACTATATCAGGCAGGTTTTCTTTGTTTAATCTATCCATCGCCGAAGTGAAGTCGACTGCCGTTTCTATCTCAAAATTTACTTCGGGAAAATCTTCCCTTGATACGGATAGGGTGTCCTCAAAGAGAGTTCGGAGCAGAGATTCGTCTTCAACAAATAATATTTTTACTTTTTTCTTTT
>Ga0172381_10001158_pt1 | contig 31849 bp, 35 predicted proteins | sample Leawel6488metaG_FD_119754 | JGI IMG/M metagenome (GOLD analysis project Ga0172381, IMG submission 119754) | Leachate microbial communities from a municipal landfill in Southern Ontario, Canada - Leachate well 64-88 metaG | ecosystem: Engineered > Solid waste > Landfill > Unclassified | place... | reverse complement strand
CAATAGTCTTGCACTGGGTAATTTAGCATGGATGTTTCCGATGTTTGAAGCATTACATAAAAAAGGATGCTTAACTATTGTTTGCGATAACGAAGAATTAAAAGAATTGATAAAGTATAATTTCCCTCTTGCAGGCGTTGATGCTCTTGGAGAGATCAATTGCCGAATAGGACATCTATGGAATCACAAAGGGAAATATTCTTGGCTTTATACTCACGTTAGAAATGCAGATGAAAACACACCTGAAGAATATATGAATAATCAAATGCTCGATCCGTTAAGACTAAATCCGCAACCGTATCGGATTAAACTTCCCGCGAAAGATAAACTAATACCGAAATATGATATTTTAATTCAAGCACACAGTGTCAACGATCCGAATAAAGACTGGGGTAAGTATCGTAGAGTTATCGAGACGTTGCACAGAGAATATAAAATAGGTTTAATTGGAAGTGGCACGGAAAGAGAATACAGCGAACAATTTAGAGCTTACAATGTCGATAACTTTTGTGGAAAATACTCTTTGATTGAAACGATGCACTTGGTAAATAACGCAAGATTAGTAATAGGCAATGACGGAGGATTGCTAAAGGTGTCCGATAATTTAGGCGTTCCCTCGATTCAAATATTCAAAAAATGGAGTCCGGTTAAGATTCGTGCAGCGATAAAAGGAATAAATTTAACCGAACCCGCTGTGAACGACGTTATAAATATTATACGAAAAATACTATGAAGAACTTCTTAATCTGTATATGTTCATATGTCTTTTTAGGCATAGCCGGGATACTATCTTCATATTTTGGTTACAGTAGGAAAGCAATTTTGAAGCTAACGATAAGAAATAAGGTGCTGAAAGATGACTGAAGATTCTGTTTTAAGAACCAACGCGAAGTATCAAGACTTTTCATAGTAACATGGTCAAAGGGCGATTTGCGTCGTCCTGTGTTGCCAGAATTTGAAGTTGTCTCCTGTGCCTGTGAATTGGTGCAAACCGGAGCTTGGAAGACAGCTTGAGAGGCATAGTTTGCAGGCACAAAATCAGTAAAGTTTATTAATCGCCTCCGCCTCTTACGTATGGTGTAGTTACGGTCGGGATACTGTAAAACAACAGAATAGGGGCGGGGATTTTTAAGAAAGGAAAGAGAATGGAAACTGTCGCACTTTTATTGATCGGTTGTTGTTTATGTGGTATTGGATATGAGTTGAGAGAAATTAGAATAGCTCTTAGAGAAATGCAACAAAGTAACTTACTCGATTAAATAGGAGAACCGCGATGGGATTAGACGTTAGTCATGATTGTTGGCATGGCGCATATAGTGCGTTTATGCGATGGAGAGAAAAACTTGCAGAAGTAGCGGGTTTGCCGCCGCTCACTTTGATGGAGGGATTTTATAAACAGGGAGAGCCTTGCACCGATCCGGTATGGGAAGCTAAATACGCCCCAGAAGATAAATTCCGGAAATGGAGAGACATACAAGGAGGACTTCCGATAAAATGGAATGCCCTAAAGCCGGACGTGCTTTACGAATTGCTATATCACTCAGACTGCGAGGGAGAACTTGACGTGAAAATATTGTTGCCTCTTGCCAAAAGGTTGGAAGAACTGATACCGCTTTTACCTGACGGAGATGGTGGTGGAAACATCGGGATTTGGAAAGAAAAAACCAAGCAATTCGCGAAAGGATTGAGAGCGGCGGCAAAGAAAAAACAAAGGGTAACCTTTAGATAGCCGTGTCGGGCTAACGGGGGATTTTATGGAAAGGAAAGAAAATGGTAAGGATTTACGATATTAACGATATACCTATTCGCGAAGGAGATTATTGCAAAACCAAGTTCGGAGTAATCAACCCTATTAAGATAAGGTGCGGGACGCTTACATTAGTAAAAGAAAACGGTATTATGATTGGATCAAACATAGTTGAGGGCAGTGAAACGTTTTGTTTTTTCAGGTCTGGGGAATTGGAAATAGTTAGCAAAGATGAATATTTGAGACAATAAATTTAATACTTGACATTAAACCTTTATTTTCTAATTTTGTAGGTAGAATTTAGGAGGTTCTATCGTGGCAAAGTTGGACACATCGAAAATTCCCGCCAAGTTAACCAAAAAAGAAAAACTATTTGTAAACGAATATCTCATTGATTTCAATGCGACGCAGGCATACAAACGATCAAAATACAAAGCGAAGAATGATAACGTTGCTGGTGTAATGGCTAAGAGATTGCTAAGCAAGGCTAAGATTTCGGCTTATATCGCAGAAAAACAAAAAGAACTCGGAGACAAATTACAGATAAAGCAAGAAAAAGTATTGAATGAACTTGCGAGAATTGGATTTTCTGATCCGCGTAAATATTTCGATGAAAAAAATTGTTTACGTCCGATGTCTGAATTAACCGACAATGAAGCTGCTGCTATTTCCAGTATTGAGGTTGAAGAATTGTTTGAAGGCAAGGGCGAAGAGAGAACATTCATCGGTTATACAAGAAAAATAAAGTTTTGGAATAAAGTAGATGCGCTTGAATTACTTGGCAAACATCTCAGCATGTTTAATACCAAGATAATACTTGAAGATAGTGAATACGAAATAACCATCGGCAAGAAAAAAATATAGGATATGAAATGGATAAATTTAACATTGATAAGTATATCGAAATGAGAACAAAAATTGTTATTAATGGCTCAAAAAAGAAAAAAGAAGATAAAAATAAAGATGAATATATATCTTCAACCAGTTCCAATAGAACAGGGTTAGAAATTATAAGCGCAAAATTTAATAAAAGACGATAAAATATCTTTCATGTCAAAAAGAAAATTTAAAATAAACATTCCTAACCCGGCGGAAGTTTTCAATGAAACTTTTATGCCCTGGATTTACAACGCAGAAGAAACTGCGATGCCTGTTTGTGTTCTTGAAGGCGGTAGAAATTCCGGTAAGTCAAGAGCAACGGCACAAAAAGTAATTCTACGTGCATTAAAAAAGAAAACTCGCTTCGCTATTATCCGTAAAGTTGCAGATACTATTCGAGATTCATTCTACAAAGAAATTGAAGACCAGGCAAAAGAGTGGGGATTAACAGATCACTTTAATTTCTTATCTTCTCCGCTTTCGATTCGTATTGATAATGGAAGTGAATTCATAACACGCGGACTTGATAAGGCGGAGAAAATAAAATCATTAGCTAATGTAGATATTGCGATTATCGAAGAGGCCACTGAGCTAACCAAGTCCGATTGGGACACATTAGAGTTTACTATACGCGGTCAACATAGGCAGCGTATTTTATTATTTAACCGGACGGCTGGGAATTGGACAGAGAAAGAATTCTTCAATGCCGATGGCACGCCTAAGAAGAAACCTAATGTTTATCATTTACACACGACATTTCTTGATAATAAATTCCTTGCCTCACAGGACATTGAAAGATTCGAACAATTAAAACGTGATGATCCCGAAGCATACAGAAAAATTGCTGAAGGTATTCCTGTAAAACTTAAAGGGCTTATCTATCAATTTGAATCTATTGATTCATTCCCGGATAATTGCGCGGAGATTATTCACGGAGTTGATTTTGGATATTCGCCTGATCCTTCTGTTGTGTTGAAAATCGGCAGGATAGGAATGAATTTATATTTAGAACAAATGATTTACGATTATAAACTTACGAATACCGACTTAATTAAAAAAATGTCAGGCATAAGCAAGACCGATGATATGTATGGCGATATTGCGGAGCCTGACAGAATAGAAGAGATTTACCGGGCAGGATTTAACATTCACGACAAAGAAACAACTGTCAAAGATGTTGACTGGGGTATAGATGTTTGCCGAAGGTATAAGATCCATATCGTGACTGGTTCAACTCAGACCGAAAAAGATTTTAATAATTACAAATGGAAAACAGATAAGAACGGAGAACCGATTGCACCTCCGACACCTGCACACGAAGGTTCACACGCGCCGGATGCTATGCGTTATCCTGTTGCTTCACACTTTGGGAAAGAATATCTTAATCTTACGTTGAAAGAAATAAAAGAATCTTATATGGAAGAGATGGAAAGTATAACCGTATCGGATGGATGGTAATTGATAAGGATAGCTCCATATACAAAATTTTTATTATGGATAGCAGACAATGATCCTGAAATAATCCAATATCAGATAATTCATCCTGAAATCTTTTTGTGGGAGCATCGCAATTGAAAATTATCTATTCCATAGACGCGAAGATTTCACAGTTTGAATGGATGCTGTTGCAGGAGTTCCGTAGATTGCAGGAGTTTGGATTCGGTGATATTTCTGTAAAACTATTTGAAGGAAAAGTAAAAGAATTAAAATGCAGTAAGACAATCGGCGGAAAAGATTTACTAACAAACTAAAACGCGTTGCAAAGACATTTTGAGCGCATTGGCAGAGAGAACCTCTGTTAGTGCGCTTTTTTATTTATGGCCAAAAAGAAAAAGCCGGACAATCAATCGAAACAACTCCCGGAATACGGAGAGTTAATATCGATAATGCAGAATGAAACAGCCTCAATCGTTACTGATTATATCCGTCAGTATATTGGGGTAATTCAAGGTCAGGGATTTAATCCTAAAGGTCAATCTGCAATTTATATGAATCAAGATAGGGTTCAAAAGTATCAATCCTATCAAGAACTTGCCTTTTATGATTTATACGCAGAGGTAGAAAGAGATCCAAAAGTAAGATCAATTCTTGACTCCGCAAAGATTAACGTTGTTGAAATGGACTGGGCAGTATATCCTTACAAGTCTAAATACGACAAAGAACCATCTTCACGCAATCAAGCGATTGCAGATTATGTTGAAGAACAATTAGCAAAGATTGAATACTTGCCGCAACACTTATATGCCTTGATGGGTGCGCTGGGGATGGGTTTCGCTGTTACTGAAATAGTCTGGGGTATGGACAATGAAAAAGTATTCATAAAAGAACTTTTAAACAGACCGCCTCGAAGATTCCAGTTCAATGCGACTGATAGAAAATTACGCATAAGGAATATTGATGATCCTTATTACGGAAAAGAACTGCCAGACAAGAAATTTATTGTTCATCGATGTTCTGCTCAATGGAGCGATCCTTTTGGTGACGCTATTGATCAATCGCTATACTGGATGTGGTTATTTAAAAAGACTGTCATTAAGTTTTGGATGCAGCATTTACAGGTCGGTGCGTCAAGTATTCCGATTGTTAAACACCCAGCAGGTGCAAACGATGTCTTAAAAGGCGAAGCGTTAGAAATAGCAAAGATGATACGTAACGGTGCTTATGGACGTTTACCGGCTAATTTTGAATTACTTTGGGCAGAGGCGAAGAACGCAATTCAGAACGCGGAAGCATACGGCGGATTTGTCAGAATGTGCGATGATCAAATGTCCGAGTGTGTCAATGGCCAGACATTGACAGGCGCGGCCTCATCGGCAGAGGGCAAGGGAACGCAAGCTCTTGGCAAAGAACATAGAATGACGCAAAATGCAAGAGATGTCTATCGTGCTAAAGGCTTGTCTAATACGCTTACTAATCAGATTATAAAATGGCTGGTAGATTTTAATTATGCGAATGTCGAAGGCTATCCCGTTTACCGGCCCGACTTGGAAGAACCTGACGACTTAGCGAAAGAATCTCAAATAGTCAAGACTGTTTCAGATGCTGGTTATGATTTCGATCCGACAGAATTATCTGAAAAGTTTAGCTATACGATCACAAAGAAAGAACCGTTGAAATTAAACCCGGTGAATCTATTGGAAAAGAAGCCAGAAGGTAAAACGCCTGAAGAGTTAGAGAAGGAGAATGAAGATGAAAAAAAATGAGATGGCAGATGTCTTAGCAAAAGACTTTGTGATATTCAAGACCGGGACATGGAACGGCGAAACTTTCACAGAGCAAGACCTGGATAATATGGCCTCATCGTTTAACGCAGAGGAACCGCCTCATTTTCTTTTAGGTCATTCATCGGACTATAAGGGCAAAACAATGATTCCTTCTTGGGGTAGAATCAAGGGCGGCCTGAAGCGTGTAGGAAACGAACTAATCGCTTCCGGTGCGGAGTTCCGGGAAGAAATGGCACAATGGATAAAAGATGGTTTCTTTGGTCAGCGCAGCATCGAACTGACAAAAGACAACAAGCGTATACTTGCGGTTGGTTTGCTTGGTGTTATGCCTCCGGCAGTTAAGAGTATGCCTTTGATGCAGGAAGTTTTTAAAGATGCTGCATTACAATATTCTGAATTTGCAGATAGTAAGTGCATTGAATTTGTAGATGAAGAGATTATTGAAAACAAGGAAAAGGAATTATCGGAAGTTTGCGGAAGGTTTATCGAATCGGTAGAGCCATTAATAACCGATCACAATCTTGACGATGAGGTTGTAAAAAGGGTTATTGAATTTCAAGACGAAATAACTAAAACATTGACAGTAAAATTGCCTGAAAAGAAAACAATGTTGGCAGAGTTTGCCGATAAAATTAAATTATTCATAAATAAAAGAAAGGATACAAATGTGGACACAATAAAAGAAAAAGAGTATCAAGACAAAATTGCCAGTCTCGAAACAGACAAGGCAACACTTGAAACTCAGAATAAAGAATTTGCCGAACAGAAACGGTTGGCAGATGAAGCAAAAGCTAAAGCGGATAAAGATGTCGCTGAAGCTACACTGAAAACGGAGATTAAAATATTTTGCGATACTGCTGTAAGTCAGAACCGAATGACACCGGCAATGCGTGAAACTAATGAGCCGATTATGTTTGAGATGGCAAAGGCTGGCTTGAAGATTCCGGGCAAAGACAAAGACGGCAAGGATATCGAAGTCTCGGCGTTGAAATTGTTTCAAGAGCAGTTCACAAAAGAAATAGTTCCATTAGGAGAGAATGAATTCACAGAAGAGTCACAGGATAATGACACACGTCCTCTTGTCATTAAACAAGCTGCTGCGTATGTAAAATTGCATAAGACTGACAAAGAATTTGCCGAATTGTCTGAGGCAGATGCTATCAATCGTGCGGTATATTTACATTCAATGAACAGCGTAAAATACAAATTTGAGGATATAACTAAATCGAAAGGAGCCAAATAATGGCTAACTATGTAGGCGGCAATAAAAATGTCGTCAATACCAAACAGGTCACGGCAGCCGCGAACTTGGTTGGATGGACGTTTGTGAATGCAAACGGCGCAGTTCCTGCAAATGCAGCGAAGTGTACCGGCGGCGTTGTGCAAACAGATGTGACAAATGCTGATTATGGAACCATTGTGTATGGAACCGGAAGCATTGTAAAAGTCCTTGCAACTGGGACAGTCACAGAAGGCGCGTTTGTAGAAATTCTCACATCTACCTTTACAACCAAAGATACAACGGGTGTAACTGGCGCGGGTGTGCAAGATTCAAGTGCAACCAATGCTATCGTAGGTAAAGCCGTAACGGGTGGAGTTGTTAATGAAACCGTTCTGGTTGAACTTATGGACGGCTTAAACCATTAAGGAGAACGACAATGATTGAGAAATTATATTATCGCAATCCTTCAACTGGTTTAATTGAACTGAAGGACTTTTCAGAAAAAATCCCTACTCATCAAGTATGGGATAGAAGTTATGATCCGGCGGGCAGACAGCATATTCAATTGAAAGAATTTGCGTCAGATGCCGCTTTAGGTATTTTGCGTATTGCCGATACTGTATCAACATCACTGGTTCAGGGTTATCCTGTCCCTACAAATTTCATCGGCAATAGAATCTTCACACCTGTTAAAATGGCGAAAGAACGCGGCAAGTTCCCGGCTTGGGGAAAAGAATCATTTGTTATTCCCACTGATTTGAAACGTGCAATTGGTGGAAAAGTAGCAAGAATTCTTACACAGTCCGGTTCGATTGATATGTCGTTGTCAGAATACGCACTCGGTGTTGGAATTGATAACAGGGAACGCAATGAATGGGCTGGTTCACCTGATATGTTAATTAATTCCAAACTGAATACTGTTACGACAAAGATCGCCCGATTACGCGAAAAGAATCAAGCTACATTAGCAACAACGGCAGGAAGCTATGCAACAGGTCTTGCAACTTCAGGCGCATCTAAGGCGTGGGCTTCAACAGGTAATGCAGTAAAGGATATGCAGCAACTTATTCTTGATGTGCAATTACAAAATGATACACGTCCGAATCTTGTATGGTTCTCTCCCGCTGCGTGGTTGTTATGGAGAAACAATAAAGCGGTTCTTGATACGATTAAATTCGGCTCGAGTTCTGCAAGTCCGGCTAATGTCACGACACAATTAACCGCACAGCTTCTTGAAGTTGAAGAAGTTCTTGTTGCTTATGCTTCAAATGCAACGGGCGGCAAAGGCGGCGAAGGTGGCAAAGGCAAAGCTGATGTAACAAATGCTTTCTTGTGGGATGGCGTAGTTCAATCTTCAAACGCTGGTTGCGTTATTCGTGGCACTGGCGGCGGAATTGAACCTGCTTTCGGTTATACTTGGGAACGAGATAATTCCCCAGTTGTCGAATCGTATTATGAGAATCAAACGAAGTCCCAAGTTTGGGATTATGAGCATTTCTTCGATGCAGCAGTTACAAAAACTGATGCTGCCGGTCTTTACTATTCATTAGCATAAGGAGGCCGACAATGTTAAACTCAGCTTCTAAAAACACTTATCAAGATGCGCAGTCCGATCTGGATTTATCGGCATTACACGATATACTGCAAGTTGGTAAGGCATATTTTGTAGATAAAACCAACGGAAGCGATACCGCAAATACCGGATTAGATAGTTGGGAAAATGCCTTTGCAACTATTCAGACCGCTGTTACTGCCGCATCTGCTGGAGATACAATTTATGTTCTGGCCGGTGAAATCACAGGAACAGATACCGATCCGAATAGTTACGCGGAGACGGTTATTATTCCAGTTACAAAACCGAGTCTTTCTTTGATTGGTATTTCACGCGGACGCACACAGGGCGGATTGCCTCAGATCAAAAAAGGTTCCGGCACGACTGCTTTATTGACTGTTCGCGCTCCCGGTTGTTTGATAAAGAATATCGGATTCAATGGAATTAAAACAGCGGATTCAACACAGACGTTGGTCGGCATTCTGTTAGATGATGATAATTCAACCAAGACAGCATGGGGAACGACAATCGAAGGCTGTCATTTCAAGAATTGCGCTGGTTCGACAGGATCGACAAATGGTACTGCTGGCGGTGCGATCACTTGGGCTGCGACAGGTTGCGCATGGCAAGTTTTAATCAAAGGTTGCCGATTCTATAAGAACGTTGCGGATATTGTTCTTCTTGGAACTTCACAGACAGTGCCTCAAGATGTTATCATCGAAGATAATATCTTTTCCGGTCCGGCTGCGAATGTTGACTGCAATCTTTATCTTGCCGGTGGTTCTGGAATGAACGGCGTTATTATACGCAATAACGTATTCCAACAGTTGCCTTCACTGGGAACAGTTGCAAGATATATCGATGCGACAGGTTGTGTCGGTATGCTTGTCGGTAACGATTTCGGTTGCTTAACGGCAAACACCGGGACAACTCTTACGTTTCTTGCTGCTGGAACTGCTGCCAAAATTCCCACTACGATGCACGTAGTCAGAAATTATGGTCAGTCTAATACAGCTACAGAATCGGGTGAGATCAATATTGGTGCTAATTCATAGCACTTAGGTTGCGGGAGTTTAGCGATTCCCGCAATCGCTGATCACTAAAACGGAGAAGGTCAGATATGAAGAAAACAATATTTTTACTGAACATAAATAATTACGCTCCGCAAATTACGAGATTAACTTATCCGTTTATCAGGTGCTATGCTAATAAAATAGGTGCGGATGTTTATATCATAAAGGATAGAAAATATCCCGATATGCCTTTGACTTATGAAAAGATGCAAATATTTGACATAGCGAAGGAATTAAAATCTGATTGGAACATTTACATCGATAGCGATGCTTTGCTACATCCTGAATTTTTAGATTTAACAAGTCACTTGAATAAAGATACGGTTTGCTGCTTCGGACGCGATGAAGCCGATGGCCGGTGGAGTATGGATGAGCCTTTTCTCAGGGATGGTCGTCATATCGGCTGGGGTAATTGGTTTGCGATAGCTTCTGATTGGTGTTTAGACTTATGGAGTCCTTTGGATATACCGCTTGCTCAGGCGTTGGAAAATATACATCCTACTCCGAATGAAGTTAAGGCGGGTGTAACGAGAGAACACTTGATTGATGACTATACTTTGTCAAGAAATGTAGCTCGCTTCGGTCTGAAGTTCAAAACTGCCAGGGAGATATTTCAAGAAAACAAATTGGATAATCTTTTAATTCAGCATCAATATACTTTGTCAGTTGAAGAGCAGGCGAAGTCTCATATGAAATTAATTCTCGACTGGAATGTTGAAGATTATCTGGAGAAGTGGAAATGATAAAGACAGTTTTCTGGGGCGCTGGGGATAATATAAGATACGGCACAAGTGCGAGTCAGTTACTTGCTATGCCTGTCCAGCTATTACAAAAAGGCGTTGAGTCCGGGTTCTTGAAGAACGGAGAAATCATTTACGGTTATACCGGAATATCTGCAATACGGTTTTATTATCGCAGAACCGGCACTGGAAATCTTTATTTGAAATTTGCCTCCGCTTGTATGCCGCAAGCGACGGGAAGCACGATAACAGAAGATTCAAGCAATCTTACTGCTTATGACGGCGGGTCAGTTGATCTCACAAAAACATCGTTTATCACAGTGCCCGTCGCTGCTTACAATGCACTCGTAGCTTTACCAATGACAGTTGGACAGACGCTTAATTTAGCGGTATATCGCAAGGCAGATGATCCGCTGGACACTTACACGACAGACCTTGAAGCCGTTGGTTTTGCGATAGACTTTGATATGGATGCTGCGGTTGTTGCCGCTGGGTATTGTTCACAGACTGACTTAGAAGTAAGTATAGGCACAACGCGACTGGCAGAATTAACAGATGACACAAACGCAAATCCAACAATACCTGATTCTACAATCGTGACTGCAATAGTAGAAATGGTAGATGATATGATTGATTCCGAAATATCCGGCGTGTGGACAGTTCCGTTTGTGGCCGGGTCGAATTGCACAACTATTCCTACGTTGATTAAAAGAATCAGCCGTATGTTTTCAATTTACTATTGCTTCTTACGAAGGTTTACAGGTTCAAATGTGCCTGCTGAATGGATTAACGCTTATAAATTAGCTCAACAATCACTTAAAGATATTGCGAGTCAGTCAATAAATTTAGACGGCAATCCTACGCTTCGCACTGGTTCGACTTATATCACGACGCCCTCTACCGATCCGGTGATTGATTATTATGATAAAGATAAACAAGAAAGTTATTATTAATGAGATACCGCGTTCAAGACATTGAAGATCAAATACTGGAAACAGTGCGAGCCGATAGCACTAATTTCTCCGGCTTGAAGATGGTAAATACTTATGCCGGGCAGATTAGCGCGCAGAACTTTTTAGATCCAAGTTATGAGCAAGGATTTGTTAATTTGCTTCCGTTTTGCTTGGTATCTTATCAAGGCCGGGTTAGTCAGAAGTCTGATCGTGATTCAAGCGGATTGACTTATATACATACCTTGACTTTTAGAATATATGTCGGCGCTACGTCATTGCGTATGTATCAAGACGCTGTTAGAAACTGTTACGATATGCTTGCCGCGCTTTATGATGACTTGCACGGTAAAGTTCCTAAAAGCACTCCGCAATGTTTACCGGCTTATACAACACTGGACGGAACGGCAATAACAACTTCAGAATTTACGGCAATATCTCCGTTATATGAGTCAGGCGGAACCGATGAAAGGTTAGTTGTTAATTTACCACGTATTGTAGTTTATCAATCGGATTATTCAATCAGACTGGTTGCTTAAATGATAAATGTAGAAATAACGGGCAATCTTCCTAATATAAATACTGACTTAGAACCTGCTATGGAAAAGATCGCTGATATTATGTATAGAAGCGTTCAACAGAATTTTATTAGCGGTGGTCGTCCTAATCAATGGGAACCTCTGGCACACTTAGGACTGCCTTCTCATCTTTATCAATATCAATCGGGTTTTATGTTTGAAAATATACAGTTGTCTTGGGATGGGACACAGGCGAAAGTATTTATTGATACTGCGAGAGTGCCTTATGCAAGAATAAATAATTTCGGCGGAGTAATAAAACATCCCGGAAGTGATAAGTTTCAAGCCTTTGCCGGTGCTGATGGAATGGTCTTTACACACGGCACAAAACCGCACGATATAAATATACCACAACGTAAATTTATGATGTTCCAAGAAATGGATAAAATTAAAATATTACAAACACTAAGTAATGTCATATTCATAGAATCAGGAGAAAAAATATAATGGAGGAAAACACTGTATTAATCGGAGGCAAGGAATTTAAAATTGCCCGTATCACTTTGGCGAATAATTCAAAGATGATGAAAACAATATCCCGGAAGGATATACAGTTTTTCAATCGCAAAGACTGGAATGGATTATGTCGCGTGGCATTAGAAATGAACTTCTTTTGGAAGTGGTTTCACATTATACCGAAAGAATTAAAATGGACAAAAATCCTATTGTCTGAAGCTGGAGGATTACAGGTAGATTTTTTCTCTCGTTGCAAGGCAGAACTCGAAGAGGAAATGAAGCGGTTAGAAAGTTTGGGACTTTTAAAGCCAAACACAAAACCGTAACGCCTCCTCCAAGAGAGTTTTCAGAAGATTACTTGATACATCAGATGATGAAACTTACAGGAGAAACAAGGCAGAGTATTTTAAATAATTACACAATGGAAGATGTCGTGGTAATAACAGAAATTGTAGAATATGATAACTGGGGCGATGAACAAAGGATGCAGAAATAATGTCAGAGCATGATTTATATATCCGGCTGAAAGCAGAGGGTATTGAGACCTTAGGGCAGCTTCAGGCTAGGATCAAACAGCTTAAAACTGAACTCAAAGGAGTATCGCTTAATACCAAAGAGTTTACTGATAAGAAGAGTGAGCTAAAAAGTCTTCAAACGTCTATGAAGGAGCTCAATGGAACTGCGGGCGGACTGCATTCTACTTATTTCAAACTTGGGACTATTATCCGTCAAGCATCTGTTGCTTTTGGAACTATTACTGCAGCTGCTTATTCGTTTTACAAAGTCATTGAAGCTGGGGAAAGATCGGCACGATTAGAGTTACTACAATCTACACTCAGTCAAATTGCAAAAAAGGATGGAGTTGATTTTGCAAAGGTAATGGGAGACATTGGCAAGGAAACAAATTATACGCTTTCCAGAATGGAATCAATGCAGTCGGTAATGAAACTGAGCATGCTTGATATTGATTGGAGAGAAATGCCAAGAATATTAGCTTTTGCAAAAGACAGAGCAGATATGCTTGGTATGTCATTTGAGGAAGTTCTCAATTCGATAGAAAAAGCTGCAATGGGCAGCAAGCGTGCAATGAAGCAACTGTTAATTCCTGTTGATGTTGATCAATCTGTAAAAGATTATGCACATTCTCTTGGTGTTCAGGCGGATGAATTAACAGAAGCAGGGAAACAACACGCATTATTTAATGCGATGTTAAAAAAGGGAGAAGAACAGCACATTGGTATAAACAAAGCGGCAATGGCTCAATTGGATATATACGAGCAACTCAAAGCTACTTGGTCTGACTTGGGAGCAGCCGCTGGAATACTTGCTAACAAATTATCTCCCTTGCTTTCAAAGTTGTTGGATATTGTTAAGATGTGGAAGTTTATGATTCAGGGTGTTTTTGGAGAGAAACAAGAAGAGTATATAGAAATTGAAATGCCTTCCGGCGGTGGAAGCACAAGGAGTAAACCTGTAGAAATTGACTACAAAAAAGTTGGTGCAAGAAAATTAAAACAATTTGAAGAAGGTCTAAAAGACTTTGAAAAGTCATTCAAACAACAAGAAAAGCTACGCGAAGCATTGAGAAAAGCAGCAGACAAAAGAGGAGAAGCTGCCGGACGCAGAATGAAAGCAGGGGGTGGAACAACCGAAGATGAAACTCCTTTGTTTCAAGCTGAACAATTTTTAAAGAATTACAACAAGGGGCTTTCTATGCAGGGGCAAATTATTGTTGGACTTGCTGATGGTATTGATGTACTGGCAAATAAATGGTCAAATACTATTATGGGATTAATGCAGGGCACAATGAATATCGGACAGGCTTTTCGGTCTATGGCAATGCAAGTGATTGAATCGTTAGAGCAAATAATTGCTAAAATGATAGCAATGAAAATTCTTGAAGGTATAATCGGTTTAATTACTGGTGGAGCCGGAGGTGCAGCAGCGAGTAGCTTCACTGGGGAGACAATAACCGCACATGCAAAAGGTGGATGGTTGAATGAGCCGGTTGTTGGTGTTGGTCTTTCGACGGGTAAGATGCATTCGTTTGCTGAAAAACAACCGGAGTATATCTCGACTATGAGTCAAATGGCGAGAAGTTCCGGTAATGGAAATATGATTTTAAGTACAAGGCAAATAGAAACTCGGATAGAAGGCAATGATTTAGTGATAGTTCATAGTTTAGCGATGCAATCAAGAAAAGGTAGAACAGGATAATGGCTTTAGTTACTGTGACATTACCAGTTGTTAACAATCTCCCTGTGGGAGTATTAAATTGCTATGTGATTTATGACAGTGCTATTTTAGATAGTATAACGTTCCCTACGTCTGTAAAATTCTTAGATATAAAAGATATCATTGAATCTATTGATGCAGAAGCCGGATTAACCGAATATGAAAATGTAGACATTGAAGTTGCAGAAGATTATACAACTCACACAGAGGGATTTTGGCATAGATTAATAAATGCTTTTCCTGCGATGGACTTTGAATTGATGTTTACATTAACAGAGGGCAGCGATGAAACATTTTTATTTAGAGGAAAAATATATAGAAAGAATATAAGAGAAACCGAACACTACTTAGATCAATTGATTTCGGCTCCATCTGTAGTAGTAAGAGGCGTGGAGTTTAAATTAACCTCTTCTTTGAAAGTATTAGAAGAAATAACTGTAGTAGAATTATGCAATGAAGTATTAATGCATGACTTCTTAGCGGATCGCGGTGGTTCAGGTGAGAATATAGAGTTTGTTACATTCGCTGCCGTGTTCGCTTCAATGATAAAATTAGCATACGGGGAAAGTTATGATACAAGTTTAATAGTGAATAATTCTACCGATATTCAAATGTATAATGGTATAACAACAAGCTACGAGTCTTTTTTAGTAAACGCCATTTCGATGAAAAGATATTTTAGCACGGATGCTCTTTTGATTGACGGAGACTATACATCTTGCACTGCATCTTATGTGTATATGTTTTCAAATGCTTATGAATTATTAAAACATTTATGCAAACAGTTTGCAGTAATACCTAAATATTCTTTTGGAACGACTGCGGGATTAATAGATGCTACTCCCGCAAATAATCATCACAGAATAACTCTCGAATCCAGAGGGCGGTCAAGTGGAACCGCTATAACAATGACAGGCAAACTTTTGGATTCTGTTTTTTGTTCCGATACTCCAAGAAAATCAAAAAGAATACGAGTATCAATGAATAATTGGCAGGCGTTGACTGATGAATCTATGTGGTATGTCGATAATGTAATCCATGGTGGGGAAACTCCAAGTTATTATGCTTCAGAATTTGACATTGATATTCCGGTGGATTTTGTACTTAAAGCTCCCGATGCAGTTCCGCATTGGATCAATGCAATACATTATATTCATTCAGGCACAAGTTGTTCTCCAGTTGTTCAAGGAAGATATTGGGACTACCCGACAGGTGCATATATAGTAATTACTTATATTCCTTTTTCAGAAAGTCCAGAACCATTAATTACTTGCCTTGTTCTTTATTTATTTGCTCGAATGGGAGATGGAAGGGTTCAATATGAGAGGACTTATGGAGGCATAAAAGCAAATAATGGTACAACAAATTCACAACGTAATTGTAAAACTACAATGAGAACTACAATAAGTGACGGTGTTATTTCAAGAAATTTTTATGCAACTGAAGTAAGGAAAAATATACTTACAAATAAAGCGAAGATTGTATGGGTACAAGAATAATTAACTTTAAAAATTATAAGGAGTAACATAAAATGGCATTTCCAGCATTTACAGGCGGTGTTTCTAATTTAAGACCTGCTGCATTTTTAGCGGTTTATGTAAAACCTTCTGCTGCGGGATTGTGGCAGACTTTAGGCTCTATCTCTGGTGGAGTCTTAAACGTCAAAGATTTTGCATCGCCGGATTCTTTAGGCAGGAATCGGGCAATCAATGCACATGATTTTACGGCAAAGTGTAAGATGATGCAATGCGCTTTGACGGAAATAGAATTACTTGATACTATTTGCAACGGGGCTAACGATTTTCTTTTCAAACTCTCAGACGCGGTAGCTATTACAAGCGGATCTGTTGCTTCCGCCGGCTGGGTGCGTGTTAATGGTGCTTCGGTCGGTGTGAAAGCAAACATAAACGCTGACGGCGATCCCTCGAATTATATGAGTATCGAATTAGAATGGCAGGGAACAATTTTAAAGACATACGCTAATGAAATATCATTATACACTCCGTCTTTACAGGACACGAACTTTGAAGCCACTTCTTCGGGCGGAACATTTCACGCAATTGGAACTTACACAGCAACCAATGACGGTGGAAGTCCTACGTTATCACATCAAACTCCGTGCGGTGTTTCTACGGTGACGTTAGATATTGCAGGCGGTTCTGCCCCTGTTACAATTTCGCCGATCACGAATGCAAAGATAGGATTCGATATGGTTGCACAACAGGACGGGTTACGTCGATTCCTGCCTTGTTCGATGGATATAAATATCGAATATGACTGGATGGCAACACTTAATGCTGATTTGCTTTTACTCGGCAATGCTTCGGGGTTAGAAGTCAAGGCAATCATTACGATGCTCAGTGGTCTTGTAATTACGCTTGATAATCAAGTTGGCATAGAAACTAACTTCGAGGTATCCGGCGATATGGATAAGAATCGTATTGTGAGATTCACGCATCAAGGCAAGGTGTTGCAGTCATCGCTTGATGGGATTGTGAGCTAGTAATGGCGGCAGTTGCGGCTGGTTATATACGTCTGAATTACGGTGCTACTTACGTCGATCTGAAAGTAATGTCAGAAAAAGGCATTACCGATCCTGATTGGTTTGAATTTTATCCAGCTATCGTTAATACTTATTTGGACGGTAGCAAGGAAAGTCAATTCAAGGCATTTCGTAGAAAAGTAAGAGTTGACTGCGGCGTTGTTGCTGATAGAAATAATCGGCTTGGAATACTTTACTGGCTTTTGGACAATGCACGAACAATAGATTATGGCAGCGAAACATCACTGCCATTTGTTCCAACGCAAACAGAATATGAGAATGAATGGATTTCGGATTGCAGTCTTATGAGGCGTTTTGTTTTGGAATTTGAAGAGAGTGTAACTAGAACTGCGTTTCCAGTGTAAAATGTGGACACAACAACTTTAAAATATTATGACAGTCTTAATGTCTTACATACACAGGCGTTTGATGTTCTTAGCGTGCGTGGATTTGATGATCCAGACCGTGTTAGGTTTGTTCCGCCAATTCTCTATGATAAGATTGATGGAAGTAAAGAGACTGCTTTTCGAGGGTTTCAAAGAATCATTACGATTGAACTCAAAGCTCTCAATTCACTTGAAGATTTTATCCGGGCGTTTATGCAGGCAGAGGATAGGGCAGTATCATATAGAGGTCAATATGTTTCTGCACTCTCTTCGTATGTTGTTTTTGAATCAGCGGAATATGAGAATGAATGGCTTAATGATTTTCAATACACAAAAAAATACGTCATTGAGGTTGTTGATGCAACGGTTAGAACTACATTTCCATTTCCACCGAGTGATAGTATGATAGGCGTCTCTATAAGCAATGTTAAAATCGAAGGGACACAACAATCTCCTGAATTATTTACAACGAATATAGATAAATTACAATATAGGTTCGGAACAACTCCATTTCCCGATATAGATTTGGATGATTATAACGTAACAATTCATATTATGCCTCGTTCAGATGCTAAAATAAATCAAGTAGGTGCAATTACACAGGCAGGAACTAATATATCTTTTTATTTAGCGATAGGCGATGGTGCAATACCTATAAATGATGGCGGCATATATGATGGCGAAATACGGGTTGATATTGCAATCTTAATGGACGCAAAAATATGAAAAAACTATTTTTAATATTTTTATTCCCCTGTTTATTGTTTGCTCAAAAAGAATATGATGTGAAAGCGTATCCTTTTAATGCTAAAGGTAATGGAACTACGATTGATGGGACTGCGATACAAAAAGCATTGGACACGGTAATTGCACACAACGGCGGAACGGTTTTATTCCCTACTGGAATTTATAAGATTAATGCACCTTTGAAAGCGTATGGAAGCAACATAAGATTAATCGGAACGCGGAACGTGACAATTCAAGGAAGTGATTCTTCAATGATTCTGCATATGCGTGGCAATAATAATATCATTGAAAACATTAGATTCTCAGGAAATATCGTAGGAATGTTCCCGCCTTGCAATAACGGTGTGGATTTTTCAAACTTTGAGGACACGCTTAATCAAGCGGGGATTCATATTGGAAGTGGAAGCAATAATACAACACTTAAAAACATTATAATTGATTCAGCAAGAACCGGAATCTATGCTATGAACTCTGGCAGATTGATAGTTGAAGATTGCGACATTAATCATGTAGCGATAGGAATGAAGATCGGGCATTATAGAGTAGCTTCCGGCGAGGATTACTATGATGCGACAGAGGGCAATATGTTGCTTCAGAAAAATCAATATGTAATTAGAAACAACCGGATGCAGGGGACTTGGGGAAGCAAAGACAGCACTATGGGTATTCAGGGATGGTTTTCGTCCGGCTATTTGATTGATGGAAATTATATCGTAGGATTCGGTTATTCAATTTCTATGGATGCGAACTATTCTCAAGATATTTGGGCCGGAACTTCAAAGAAAATTATTAACAACACGATTGATTCTTACATCGGTGCTGGAAATCAAGTAACGATAGATAATAATACTATTGATTCAACGCTAACCCCTGCTGGACGCGGACACGTTTCAGGCGCACCGCAAGCGATTGAAGCAGGTGCAAATTGTAGTATCACAAACAATCATATTACGCGGACTGTTGGGGGTATAGGTTTCGGTGGCATTAATCAAACTATCTCGAATAATCATTTTAGATTTGTTGGTGAGGCAAGCTATGGTTATGGGGTAATTCAATATACCCGTTATAATCCTTATTATTATTCGGATAGTATTGGAGTAAACTTGATTATCGGTAATACATTCGATTCTTGCCGGGCAATTACGGATATAGATATAGGTTCTGGTTGGGAATGGGCGGGGTATAAACTTGATAGTGTTTACGCTCCGAGAAATCAAATTATTATTTCACACAACATTAGTAACTATGCTTACGGCAGATTTTTAGGCACGACTAACTCAAGCAACTTAGATGTTAATCATAATGTGATACGTAACGCCGGAAGGGCATTTAATGATGCAACTCTATGGTCGTCCGCTATTTGTGAACTTGGGAATTGCAATAATAGGTATACAGAAAATACAATTATAAATACTTTGTCAGGTGGATATGGGGTTTATAATGGAATAATGTTAGCTGGGAAATCAACTGCCGGGCATAATACTTTTTATGGATTAAGAGGCCTCCCTTATTGTGGTTATTATTATAAGACTATTTACTCAACGTCTTATAGTCCGGTAGCGATAGACGGGAAGCAAACTATTGATAATCGGACAGAAGAAATAACTTACAGTGCTTTTCCTGATTATGGCAATTACGAGGTAGGGGACTTTATAAAAAGAAGTATGGACGATACTATAACCGCCTATCTTCCGGGGTGGAATTGCGTACAAGCAGGAACGGCGGGTTTTTGGTGGGATAGTGCGGGCACGGGAAGTCCAAAAGCAAATACTACTTCGTCAAGTAAAACGATAACAATAAACGGATATTTATCAACTCATCCTCCCATTATTGGAACACATATTTTAATTGCAGGTGTAACTGGAATAAAACAGATACTTTCTTGGGACGGAAGGACGCGAAGTGCGGTATTGGATAGCACTTGTGATGCTACGGTCACAAATGCCGCAATAACTTATTCTCCACCGGAAATTGTAGATTGTGCTTATGTTGGGGGGTCTATTAAAGATTTGGTCGCTGGCACAAAACCAGATGTGATTGTTAATGGGGATATGGAAATCGACGATCCTTGGACTGAGGTAGATTATGCCGTTGCTACAAACGAACGATCTTCGGTTGATAAATATTCGGGGACATATTCTAAACATGTTGTGTTTAATAATCCGGTAGGACAACAAAGTGGAGTTCAACCTCCGGGAATAAGTTTAACGGCTGGAAATGTTTATACGATAAAATATGATATAAGGGTCAAACAAGGACTTATCAAGTTAAATACAGTTGGTACTTCACAGGTTTTAGAGGGGCCGGATGATGCTTGGCATCATAGAGAATGGAGTATAGTACCTCCAATAACGGGCAATTTTACGTTCTACAATGCTTTATGGGGGACTACGGCTGAATTTTATCTTGACAATGTTTCGTGTCAAGAAACTGGATTTCTTAAAACAGTAAATGGGAAAGTGGGTATTGGAAAAACTCCTACCGAGATGTTAGATGTTAACGGGAATATCCAGTCCGATTCAATGAGAGCTAACTACGGAATAAAGATAGGTACTGATGGTAATTATATAATTCAAGCACAGGTATCGGCAGATACATTAAAATTCACGGTGGGGGTAATAACTTATAATGCGGTTATAACTCAAGTGTCGCCTATTGCTGTTGCAAAAGGTGGGACAGGTGCGGCGACATTAACTGGAATTTTGAAGGGCAATGGAACTTCCGCTTTTACTGCAATTACAGGTGGAGAGAGTAGAACTATTACATTTAAAGATCAAGCGGGACACGAACATTCTTTTGTTTACACAGACGGCGTTTTAACCGGGTACACCTATACTCCGTAAGGATAATTATGAAAAAGATTATTTTATTACTGATTTTAGTCTCACAGGTTTCATTGAGTCAGTATGTTCCTATGAATTATCAGTACAAAACTACTGATTCAACACAGCGTATGTTTCCTTCTTGGGTAAAGACCTATGATGATACGGCAAAGGTTAAATTTGCTCAATACTTAGATTCATTAACGAACAAATACACAAAAGCCGATGCTCAATCTACTATTCGAGATTCGGTAATAAAATATTTCTGCCTTGCCGATACCTCTGGTTCAAAAGGTTTTTATGTTAGAGGAATGATTGATGCTTTATTGCTTCACAAATTTGATAAAGCAGATACGAACTTATATTACAAAGCTGCGATGATAACAGCTTTACTTGCCTACAAATATAATAGCTCTGATACCGCCACTTACTATTACCAAAAAGGAATGGTTGACGCCTTACTAAATCTCAAACAGAACTCAATCCCTAATCTTGCCGATACATTAAAGTATCTTGAACCGCTTGATACAGCGAATGCAAACTATGGCTGGTACAAACGGGGTTATATTGACGCCTTGTTAAACGCAAAACAAAACAGCATTGCAAATCTTGCGGACACAAGTAAATACTTAGAACCAATGGATTCGACTTCCGCAACGCTTGGCTGGTATAAACGAGCTTATATTGATGCTTTAATAGCAGGTGTTGTTGTTGGGACTTTTCCAAATGCAGCGGACACGGCAAAATATATTGAGGAATCTGATTCGGCTTCAGCAACAAAGGGCTGGTATAAAAGAGGTTGCATTGATGCGCTATTGAATTATAAACAAGCTACAATTTCAAATTTAGCCGACACGAGTAAGTATCTCGAGCCAATGGACACTGCTAATGCAACTTACGGATGGTATAAGCGTGGGTATGTGGACGCACTCTTAAACGCTAAACAGAATTCAATTGCAAATTTATCAGACACATCGAAATATGTTGAACCGATGGATTCTACGAGTGCAACGTTAGGATGGTACAAGAGAGGATATATTGATGCTCTTTTAAATTACAAACAGAATGCAATTGCTAACTTATCTGATACCTCAAAATATTTTGAGCAAATGGATTCAGCAGGAGTTTATGGCTGGTATAAAAGGGCATATCTTGACGCAAGGTTTGCCGCTTTAACAGGGGGTGGAACGGTTACAAGCATTGCTACTGCCGATGGTATCTCAGGCGGAACAATAACAACCACCGGCACAATAAAAGCCGATACCACATTTTTGGTAACCAAGTGGGATACGCTTTCTATGTCTAATCGCGTTGATTTAAAGGCTCCGATAGCTTCCCCTACATTTACGGGTAAGGTAGGTATTGGAGTAGGGGCAACAGTGTCTATGTTAGAGATTCAAACTGCGGATGCTCTTTGGGCATCGGCTGCCAGTATGACTATGCCAACCTTATCTGCGGGAAATAATATATATTTTTCGTTAGGAAAAATCGGAACAACTAATGATAGGGCAGCTTGGGTTTATCATCATACTGGCGATGGAAGTGCGTCTAATTACCAAAGTTTTAGTTTTTATGGTGGTTCTGATTTATTGACAATTATGGCAAGTGGAAAAATTGGCGTTGGAGTAGCCGCACCTGATTCTTTACTCACTATTAATCTTGGCGGACATTTTAAACGTGGACTAAAAGTTGATGGTTCGTTGGCGGTTGGGACACAAAATGGTTATCCAAGATTTTCTGGTAATAATGGGACTATGAGTGTTGATAGTATGCTTCTTATAACCGCTCCATTTGATTCGAGCTATGTTTCTACTGCCGACACAGGACTATGTTTTTGGACTGACAAAGCAATCACAATAGATACGATTATCGTATCTGCCAGAGGCACAGCTATAAGTGTCGTAGTGGATTATATGTTTGGTTCTAATGCCAATTTAAGCGGATCAATTACAAAAATAATCACGACACCTTCCGCATCGACAAGTGTGACAACGGGAACGGTAGTGTCAACGTTTAATAACGCGGCAATTCCAGCGAGGAACTATGTTTGGGCAAGATTTCCCACTGTCACAACTAAACAATTTGAAGAATTATACATAACGTTTAAATACCATTGAAAAAATTAATCCTAATATTTCTTGTTCTTGCCTATTGTGCTGAAGCACAGAATCTAAGAACGATACGTAAGCGTGCGAAGAAGACCGTTACCGTTTCTACGGAAACGGAAAGCACTACGACCTACTTTGTAAAGAACGGTGGTAACGATGCACTTTCTGGTCGAAGTGATGCTAATGCTTGGGCAACGATCTCAAAAGTCAATTCAACCTCTTTCAGTGCAGGTGACACTGTATCTTTGAAGTGTGGGTCAACTTGGGAAGAACAAATAACAGTAGGGCAGTCCGGCAATGAAGGCACTCCAATAGTATTTACTTCTTACGGCTCAGGTGCATTGCCAATTATTGACGGTGCGAAAGTCTATACTACTTGGATTCGAAATGGTAATGTGTGGGCATCCCCTTGCACTGAATCAGTAAAGAATCTCTTCGTTGATGGTGTTCAATGGGTCAAGGCAAGGTATCCAAATCTTGACATTAATCCAAGAAATACAACAAGTCCTATTTTAGGATATATACCAGTTGCAACTACAAACGAACACACAACAGTAACCGCAACATTGATTAATCAAGCGTCTGGATATTGGACGGGTGCTACTATACATTTAAGACATACTTATGCCTATGATAATGAGACTGTTACAGGATATGATGGTACAACCCTAACATTTACCAGTACTCAATTTCACATTAACGTTGCTGATGGTTTTTATCTTGACAATATCAAGGCAGCTTTAGACACTGCGAAGGAATATTTTTGCGATGAAGTAAACGACTCTCTATATATTTATTCAACTACGTCTCCGAGCGGTCACGTAGTACAAGGGTCTTATATTGATTACGGCATATATGGTAATGCGATAAGTAATGTAACTGTGAACGGAATTGAATTTAAAAAACAGGCATCCAGTGCAATTAATTTCCCCGGCACTAACTCCGGCATCACTGTAAGAAATTGCAGAATTAGTCAAGCGTGGGGAAGAGGGATAAATATACCCAACACAACGACAAAAGACACAGTGCAGTATAATTATATTTGGGGATGCAATGATGTTGCTATCCAGATGTACTATGCAACTTATTACGATGTGTCTTATGATACTATTCTTTCGAGTGGAATGGTACAGGGCTATACCGATCAAGGTTACTCGATCTTAATTGCCGCTGGAACTAATGGCTCAATCAAATATAATTACATTGACAGTACTGGATATTGTGCTATTTATCCACATAGCAATACTACGATTTACGGCAATGTTATTAAAAATAGTGTGATGTGTCTTGGAGATGGCGGAGCTATTTACGTTTCTGCCGGGCAAGACATGATTATCCGTAAGAACATGATTTATGATTCTTGGGGCAACTCTAAGGGAACTGGACTATGGACTGAGTCATCAACTTGGTGGACATATATTGGAGGTGAAGGAATTTATTTAGACGCTTATCCAAGTCCGATGACGGCAAGAATAGTAGTTGACGGTAATACGATTGTCCGGGCAGGGTCAAGGGCGATAAAAATTGGTGCAGGAGATACATCGATCACAGTTTGCAATAATAATATATTTGCAGGCGGTAAGAATTCTGACGGTGCTCATATAATGTTATGTCCTGATTATAATTTCCCCGGCTACACTAATAACAAGGTTTATCATAATTCTGTATTCGATACGTCCAACACTCCTGTGATGCAAATATACCAGTTAAATACTTACGACTATTATCGTCCGCCCGGTGTGATTGATAGTAATTGGTATGCCTCGTCTCAAAATGTTCGATTTGATCATTTTACGCAGACTCCAAGTAACGAATATTTTTACAGTCTGGCAGATTGGCGAACTTTTACAAATCACGAAAAGTATTCAAGAGGACTTTATAGGGCTTTTGATGGGTCAAGAGATTCGGTAGTATTGTTTACGAATAATACCGGCACAACAACTAATACGGAATTGACAGGAGACTGGCGCGATACGGCGGGAACGATTGTCTCTTCTCCGTTATCGTTACCTGCATATAGCTCTGCTTTTTTAATAAAGGACAAGGGAGAGGGCATATACACATATCTAAATGATACGATTGTTGTTGACGCAAATGACACAGAGTCCGAAGACACTTATGAATATTTAGGTGCGGGCCAAATCGGTAAAGGTGCTTCGTCTGTATATCAAACCGGCTTAAGGTTTAAATGTGAAGTTCCACCGGGAGCAATAATAGACACAGTTTTGATTCACGTAACTTTCGGAGGTCAGACCGGATGGGCGACAGATATTTGCAATATTCAAATTTCGTTAAATGCACAAGCTCCTATTTTTGTTGAGGGACATTCACACACTGTCGCAACACATTTAGCAACTTTGTCAACTGCGATTGAGTGGAGTGGATTTACGCCAAATAATGACGTGGCTGGTACGACTCCTAATTTGGCGTCTCAAGTGCAGAGTGTTATTGATCTTGGTGGTTATGCCGAAAATAATTATATAGGATTTTGTCTGTCGGCAAAAACACCGACTACGAATCATAATTTTCAACTTTACGATTATTCACAATCTGCTGCGAAAGCGGCGTGGATACATATAGTATATCATTACTTGACATTAAACCTTTATTTTCTAATTTGTAGGTAGAATTTAGGATTACCTAAGTTCAAAGATATGTTCAAGAAAAAGAAAATAGACTCTAATTTAAGCGAAGCAAAGAGCGATTCAGAAGCTATGAATTTTATGTTTATGGGTCTGAAATGGTTCTTGCTCGAGCATACGAAAAAGACCGTCATAGTATTATTGATACTCTTGGGCAGTTCGTTGTTTATTGTTCTTAAATACTTTACAAAGTCAGATATAAATATAAATAAATCACGCATTGAACATATAAATAAATAACAGGAGAATATTATGGGAAAAGAATTGAAATATATCATTGAACTCATCGAATGGATGGGGATGTACCGGGAATGGTACAAGAATAACGCTCATGCAACAAAAGACGGCGATCCAAAACCGCCTATACCGCCGCCACCGACTAAGCCGGAATAATGATGAATGCATACCGAAGAGAGGGCGGTAAATGATTTTGTCAAGGCGGAACTTCGGCATCAAGTCAAAGCGTTCCTTGATGAACACGAAAAAAGGCATCGAAAATGGTATATAGCCTTTGCAATTATATTACTACTCATACTCGGTTCGATGTTTTATATAGGTGCGACATTTTATAAATGGAATGAACACTGGGAAGAGAAGAACAAAAAAGACAAGGCTGCAATGGAACAATACTACAAAGATAGGGATGAATGGAAAGGGTTAGACAATGGAACATCCGGAAAAAAATAAGCTGAAAAGATTGAGTTTGATTCTTGGCGTTATAGTGGGAATGCTTGCTATCTTTGCCGATATTGTTTTTGTTACTTATGTTTTTGCAAAGTCAGATACTATATTTAGCACATTTGAAACATTCAGAACTGAAACGGTTGCGGCAACAAACGCACAAGTTAAGATCAATGAGAAATTGATGAACCAGCTTGAAACGTTGGATAAGAGAGGATTGAAAAACGAAAAGAGATTAAACAGATTAGAAAAAGGACATCGTTATCCGCCAATTGAATGGGATGATGTAAGCGTTCCAAGCGGAGTTAATTAACTTTAAAGAAAGGTAATACAATGAATCCCACATCAAAAGAAAGATTTATGTATATAATCGGCGGCTTTGTTATTGGATGTGCCGTTGCAATTATAGCTCTGCTGGTTTTTTATCAACTACCCGAAACCAATAAAGACATTGTAAACATATCGCTTGGAACTTTGCTTGGTATGGCTGTCAATGTAGTTGGATTTTTCTTCGGCTCAAGTAAAAGCTCGCAAGATAAAACAGACCTAATGGCTAAGGCTGCTGAAAAGCTGGCTGAAGATAAAACGACAGAAGAGGCAAAGAAGTAGGGTATAGTTATTTCTCACAATAGAGAATAGTTTTGAGATTCTTTCTCAAGATTGTTTTACTAACTGTTGTTCTCACTGTGAGAGTGGGAACGGCTGAACGTCCATCACAAGGAGTATTCACTATGGACACATTCGATGAATCAAAACTTAAAGAAGAACTTATTGACGACGAAGGAAAGGTCCCCTACGCATATCAAGATTCTCTCGGGTACTGGACTATCGGTATTGGTCATTTGATTGATAGACGCTTAAAGGGCGGGCTTTCAGACGACACGATTCATTACATCTTCAAGGAGGATTTAACCGAGAAGATCAAAGACCTTGATGCTAATCTTTCTTGGTGGAGAAATTTAGATCCGGTCAGGCAGAGGGCAATGATAAACCTCTGCTTTAATCTTGGTATTAATAAACTGTTAGGGTTCCCTAACTTCCTATCTCATCTCGAATCAGGTAACTACAAAGAGGCAAAGCAGCACTTACTTGATTCTAAATGGGCTACACAGGTTCAGAAAAGTCGCGTAGATAGAATAACGGAACAAATAGAATATGGCGTTTAATAAAATCGGAGGAAATATGAAAAGAATCGTATTAATCATTCTCGACCTTGCAGTTGCAGGGCTACTTGCAGGATGTGGCACGATAAAAGAGACAACAACAACAGAAATTGCCGGGCAGACTATCCCGGCTGTAACTATTCACGACACCGTAAAGATTCCCGTTGAACTTCCTTTGAGAAGTGAAGTTATTGATTCAATCGGTAGATGGTATCTTGAAAAATACTGCAAGGGTGAAGTGAATGTCGATCAAAACGGACTTAAGGCAAGTCTTAAATTCTGGATGTCAACAGCAAAAGGTAAAGATCAACTACTGAACGAAAAGCAAAAAGCCATAATCGAATTAGGATATGAGATTGAAAAGAAAGAGCAGGAAATAGAATCCGTTAAGAAAACTACGGAAACAAAGTCAACTCCGGGCAATCTTTGGATATTGTTTCACTCGTGGATATTTTGGATTCCGGCTTTAATCTTGGGAATCATAATCGGAATGTTTTTACACGCACGCACCGCGTTAGCGAAAAGGATAATCTCATGATACTATTCTGGTATATACAATTATTTCTGCTTTTACGAGCGATACAGGATTGCTGGCTTAGAGGGATAGAACATACTTACCGGGACAATCTCAATCCTAATTATGACAAGGGTTTGATTGACAAGGCAAGCACTTCGTCCTCTTATGCAGAGTTCAGTTCTTGGTATTTATTTGTTGGCTGGATAATGTCTTGTCTCTGCGTTGACTTCTGGCAATGGCTTATCAATATTTCGATTCTTGTAGTGCTTCAATTACTTTTAGGCACGGAAGATGTTTATCATTACTTAGCAGAGCCGATATTTCAGCATCCAAAGAGGGAGATCCGTTACCCGGTGAAAATATTGTTTTGGAGATTTCCGAAAGACCTGCATTGGATTGGCGCTGGAGATAATCAGGGGCATTCTGGCTGGCACAATCCTGTGTTAATGTTTTTATGCGGTAGAGAAGTAAGATTGAAACCATTCTTGGTAACTGTTTTTATTTCTAATCTTTTGGTATTCATTGCGTCATTGTTATGGAGGTGATATGAAATTATCTGATGTTAGACTTCATGATTGGATGTTCGACCATACGGAGGGGGATTTTGTTCCGAACGCAATTCAGACAATTACGCATAGTCCTTTAAATCACGTAAAGTCAGTATGTGAAATAATAGAACCGACACCGGATGGAATCTTTTTATGTGAAGCAGTTGCCGAAGGGTTTGTGAAGCGGTCATTGCGGGAATCGACTGGCGAAAAAGATAAATACACAATCGTTTGCCGGTATCACGCGGATGGAGTAGGAGGTCAGGAATTAACTGTTGAACAAGTTAAGAAAATGTCCGAGTGGGATGGTCACTATCTTTCAAAAGGTCTTGGTTATGCTTTTGCTCAGCTGGTTGCTCTGGCTTTTCTGAAGCAAGTCAGAAATGATTCCTTCGAAGGTAAATTCTTGGGGCATAAATTTGAGGACATTGAAAAGAACATTGAAATATTCTATCCGTCTTTTATTTGCAGTGAAGCATCTTATCGGAAAGCCAATGAGTCAGGCATATCAATAGGAATACTGAAAGACTCTGCACATTGGAGTCATTATCAATCCGTAGATGTTATTAAAAATTACATTCATAACGGAAAAGATATACTTGATTGTGTTATTGAAGATTGGTTAAGTCCTCACGACTTGTATATGAGTCCTGACATAATAAGGATGGATGAATTAGACTTTTCTTGGAGATAAAATGAAATTAATAGAACTCAATCCTCAATTTCTCAAGGCTGAATCTACAAGTTTGTATCACGATGTGGATGATATAAAGTTAGCGGATGGAATTATGTTTCTATGCCCAAAATGTTTTGAGAAAAACAAGGGAGAGATAGCAACACATTCTGTTATTTGTTGGCAGCCGCACATATCGCAGGATTATACACCAAAACCCGGAAGATGGAATTTCTTGGGAACTGGATATAATGATTTGACATTACAAGCCGGATCATCTTCAATACTATTGCAAGGTGAAGGATGCCAAGCACATTTCTTTATCCACAATGGACAAATACAATAATAAAAAGTTGGAGGTGAAATGAAAAGAATAATTTTGATTGTCGTTATTGCAGTATCTTTTAATTGCTGCGGAGTTAAAAGTTCAGGAGAGGAAGATCGCAAAAGCATTTCAGATTTACAAGCAAGAATTGTGATGAAAGATTCCGTAATTTCTGCTTACAAAGATTCTCTTCGGGATTGCCGTGAAGATAATTTACAATTAGAACACTGGCTCAGACGCCAGTAACCGGGGAGTAGTGATCCTCGGCCTCAAGGGGCAGGGTTTACCTCCGTTTTCCCTGCCCATCTTATCTTGAATAATTTACTTGCTTTATTCATTTAATATAGTATCTTTATGGTAGAGATAAGTGCAAATCTCAAGGATTCCCGGAATAGCCGCATTTACCGCGCAAGGTAGGTGCGGTTTTTTTATTGTTATTCTGATTTTATTTTTGCATATTGATCACGCAATGATTCATTCTATTATCATATTGAAAACAAATAATGCCAGCAATCTTCAGGGATTTTCTCTCCCAAAGAGTGAATCATTGCACCTGTTGATTTCTGGCATTTTTATTTTCGAGAAATGATTATGAATAATTTGATTGGACGAAGATTCAACTTACTTGTGGCTATTGAAAAAACTATAGAAAGAACAAAATCTAAAGAAATCATTTGGAGGTGTATTTGCGATTGTGGAAAAGAATCGTTAGTAAATTCTCACGCCCTTATCTCTGGGCATACGACTTCTTGTGGCTGCAAACAAAGAGAATCGGCGAGAAAATATTGTAGAAAAATCGGCAAAAAAAATATTAAGCATGGCCATCGCGTGAATTATGAAAAAACAAGGGAATATAATACTTGGATGGCTATGGTTCAAAGATGCTCCAATCCGAAACATGATTCTTTCAAATGCTATGGAGGGCGTGGAATTAAAGTTTGCACAGAATGGCTTCACTCATTCGAGAATTTTCTTTCTTATCTCAAAATGAATGATATGCATCCTCGGCCTATCGGAATGACACTTGATCGGTTCCCGGACAACAACGGTAATTATGAACCCGGGAATGTCCGATGGGCAACATCGCTTCAGCAAAACGAAAACCGAGAACAGCTTCTAAGGAACAAAAAGGGACAGTGGATTCCCAGAAATTTAGTTTAACGTTGGCAGGGTTTTTTATTGCCTGAAAATCGTGCATTATCCTATTCAGGTTAAACGATCTCATCTATAGCTGTATCGCACTGACACTCTGCTTTCTCGGTAATTCTTTCTACGTAAAAATACGTAATTTAAAAATAGTTGGAAACACCTATTTACTTTTAAATAAACAGTGTTAACTTGATACTCACAACAGTTAACAACAACAGAAAGAATATACAATGAATGATGAAACAACGCATATCAGGATTTTAAAAGAGCAACACAAAACAATCAAGACCGCATCGAAAGAACGCGGGATAACTTTTCAGCATTTACTCACTCACATCATTTCAATCGGAATCAAAATGATGAAACTGGGAGAAACCAAATGAAAATTATAGAAGTAAAAACACAAGAAGAATTATTGAACGCACTAAGCGATAATTCTGAAAAAGAAATAAGACTTGTTGGTAATGGTTTTTTTGAAATTTACGACTCATCGCAGGTAACGGCTTACGACTCATCGCAGGTAACGGCTTGCGGCTCATCGCAGGTAACGGCTTACGGCTCATCGCAGGTAACGGCTTACGACTCATCGCAGGTAAGGGCTTACGACTCATCGCAGGTAACGGCTTGCGGCTCATCGCAGGTAACGGCTTACGACTCATCGCAGGTAAGGGCTTACGACTCATCGCAGGTAAGGACTTACGACTCATCGCAGGTAAGGGCTTACGACTCATCGCAGGTAACGGCTTACGGCTCATCGCAGGTAACGGCTTGCGGCTCATCGCAGGTAACGGCTTACGACTCATCGCAGGTAAGGGCTTACGACTCATCGCAGGTAACGGCTTACGACTCATCGCAGGTAAGGGCTTACGACTCATCGCAGGTAACGGCTT